>Ga0310039_10002873_pt1 | contig 11260 bp, 2 predicted proteins | sample Sb_taG_4_FD_200460 | JGI IMG/M metagenome (GOLD analysis project Ga0310039, IMG submission 200460) | Peat soil microbial communities from Weissenstadt, Germany - Sb_50d_6_BS metaG (v2) (version 2) | ecosystem: Environmental > Terrestrial > Soil > Wetlands > Peat | place: Germany: Weissenstadt... | reverse complement strand
ACACCCTCGGTCGGGTTCTCACTTACTCTTTCTTCGGAGTGGTCGCTGGATATGGAGGTTTCTGGCTGTCCCGCAGAGCCGGCACTCTGGTCAACGTGCAGGCGGGGCTGTCAATCGTCGCGGGCGCACTGCTCGTGTTCCAGGGGCTTCTGGCACTGGGAGTTCTGCCGCGCCGGCTTTTACCGGCGCTCTCCGGCGGCGGCACACCCTGCCTGGCGGGGACGTTCGTCGGACCGTTCCTGACATCGCCCGGCTGGACGAACGTCTTGCTCGCGGGGATCTTGACGGGCTTTCTGCCCTGCGGCCTGGTGTACGGCTTCCTGACGCTCGCCAGCAGCTCGGCGAGCGTCGTCCACGGACTGCTCACGATGCTCGCCTTCGGCGCGGGGACCGCGCCGATCATGATTCTGACCGGGGTCGGCGGCTCCTTGCTGTCGCACTCGTCGCGCCGGCACATGCTGCGGGTTTCCGCCGTCTGCGTGCTCGTCACCGGCCTGATCTCGCTGGGCCGGGGCGTCATGTTCGTGCAGTTTCCGGGCTCCGCTGCGCTCGAGTCCTGCCCCTTCTGCCGGTAGCCGGAAGCAAGGACATCGGTCGTTTTCGCGGAGTGGCGCAATTTGTCTTTTTCGCACTCATTTTCTGGGGTGGTCAGGCCGGTTTTTCGACACTCCTCGCTGAACGCCACCAGGCAGCCACATCTCACGATGGTCGGACGAGGCAGAGACCGCCCGCCAAGGCGTTTCTAATCAAAAAGGGCCACCTGTAGGCCTCAAACGATTAATTTATCTGGCTGATTAATGCCAGGTGCCGCAACGTAAGAGCCAGGACGGCACTACCTTGCGGCAACCGGGTGCCGTCACGTCTGACGGCCATTACCAGCGATAAAGGGGCGATAAATGGCTCTTTAGGAGCCATCGGTTGGGCTTTTTGGCCGGATAACGACTGATAACACCCTTCCGGAGCGCGATTCTGAGGGTGCAGACCCGCAACGTGAACTGCGAAACGTGCGGCCCAATAGCCTGGAAAAGGCTATGCGATCGAACCAGGCGTCGCCACGAGCGCGCGGGCCCGCACTCCTCGGGACGGGAGCCAGCGCCACTTCTTCCTGCGCCAGGCTTGTTTCGCTGGACGCTTCGGCGATGGGACGCCACGGAGCCTTGGGGTCAGACCGATTTTGGAGCCTTGGGGTCAGACCGATTTAGAATTTCTTGTGGAGATAATTCTAAATCGGTCTGACCCCAAGAAGCCCAGACCCCAAGAAGCCCATAGCGGACCTGTCCCGCTTTCGCTTTTTCGGACCTGTCCCGCTTTCGCTTTCGCTTTTCCGCCGGCTCCGTGCTGGGCGCGGGCGATCTCCACGAAAAGCCTGGCCTTTTCCACCGGCGCATCGAAATGATGAGATATCCGCCGTGCGATCGGCGTCCGGCTGCCAGGTCGCACGGGCCGCGCCTTTGTCGCCGACCTTGGATTGGGCCCGACCGATCGCGATCACCGTACTGGCGGCCAGATCGTTGGACAGAGACATGGCGAACATCTCGGGAGTGGGGAGGCGTAGCCCTCCTTCGGACTTCTCAGCCTCCTTGAGCTCCGACTGGATCATCTCCAGCGAATCGCGAGGGTGTGATCGCGCCTGAGCAAAGGATTATGCGGATGTTTTGGGGTGATCCTGGCGCCATTCGGAACAACGTCCATTATTGTTACAGCCTATAGTTATCAATCGACACAACTAATGCTAGATTCTATAGTCATCAACCGAAACAACAAAATTTTGTAATTTTGGATCTGCACCCTTGAAGTCAAACATTCTTGGCGTTAGAAATATCTCAAGAGGTCGAAGCACCCCGGTCTTCCAAGAAACGTCGGCCCCAGGGACGAGTGGAAACGGGGCGAATACAGATATCCTGAGGTCAGTCAAATGACCCGCTGAACTCGGGCGAATTTTCCGAGCCTGAAGCGTGATGATGCGCGCGAATCTCGTGAGATACATTCGTGAATCGGTGTCGAAGATGGGGGACGATCCCCATGACGCCAAGGCAGGACATGATCGACTTCGCCGCGCCGGAGCGGGAGTCGCCCCAGGCGCGAGCATGCAATCCTGAAGGGCCGACGCGGGGCCACGGCCTCGGTCAGGGCCTATTTCGTGAGAAAGCTGGTCTCCATACACCCGCTGACACAGTTCTGCAAACAGAAGGGATTGACCACCCAGAAATGGCTGGAGCTGTAACCCGTTCGACGACGGGTCCGATCCCAAAATGCGGTCATTTTGCATTAGTCTTAGACTGTTGCTATGTTGATATTTGCGTCATCTTCTCGTCGTCCGGATCGCTCAGAATGCGGTTGATTTCTCAGTTTTCAAGGGCGTCGGGAGCCAGATTCTCGGAGACCGACGACTCGCCTGAGACTGTAGTAGGGGGATGGATCTTACCGGCGAAATTGAAAGCGCTTCTTGGATCTTCAACCCTTTTGTCGCAAGTGGTCCCAGGTAAAGACTTTGTGGCTGAATCAAAATCACCGCTTTTTGGGATCGCACCCTTCGACGACTACGAAGGGGGGCCTTCCCAGAATACCCTCCTCGCAACAAACTCCGGCGACACAAGGAGTGGAATTGCACGCAGGCTTGAGGCGCAAGCACTTGAGCTCGCAGGAGCCTTGTCTCTAACCCCGCTATCGAAACCCGGTCCTGGTCACTTCGGCTGCTGAGACGCGGGGATCGGTCGGAACCAGGCTCGATAAGGGAATTACCGCATCGAAACACGTTGGTCGACATCGGAAAAGTTCGACCACCCCGACGATCGCATGCGCGGAAGAACAGACCTGGTTGAAGGTTGCATCTGGGTTTCCAGTGACGCAGGAGTCCCGACGATGACATGGCACGCAGTGAGAGGTGGAAGGTTGTCCGGCCCACGGGCGAGCAGGCTGAGGGACATTCGCCGTCGGTCCGCTCGAGGCAAACTATGGGCGTTCTTACCCACGTGCGAGCGGATGGAGGATCGGACTCTGCTGGCGAGCATGCTCTGGGCCAACGCGGCGGGTGGCGACTGGGACGTCGCCTCGAACTGGGTGGACCAATCCAACTCCAACGACCACCACGTGCCAACCGCGTCGGACGATGCCCTGATTGACCAGGCCGGCATCACCGTCACGCACAGCTCGTCCACATCCGACTCGGTCAACAGCGTGACCGTCGCGAGCGGGACGACCTTGAGTCTCTCGAACGGCACCATGTCGATCGCCGCGGGCTCGACGATTTCGGGCGACCTGACGATGAGCGGGGGTACCCTCTCCCCGGCCGCCGGCCTGACGGTCTCGGGCCCTACCGACTGGACCGGAGGAACAATCACCGGTGGTGGCACGATCACCACCGAGGGGACGCTCACCATGGGCGATCCCAACCAGTACAACAACGAGTGCCTCAGCGGTGCCACGCTGGACAACGCCGGGGCCGCCACCCTCGCCGACGCCAACACCTACAACGGCCTCCAACTCTGGAACGACGCGCTCTTCCACAACCTGGCCGGCGCGAGCTTCACCTTGCTCAGCAGCGATCTGATCAACGTCGACAGCAGCGGCCCGATCTTCCAGAACGACGGCACGCTGACTCAGTCCCCAGGGGCCACAGGCACGTCGCGCGTCTACGCGAGCTTCAACCAGACCGCTACGGGGTCCACCGAGGTCCAGGGTGGCAATCTGCAATTCGATGGCGGCGGAACGATCACTCGCTCAATGACCGTCGACGCGGGCGCCTCTGTCGAGTTCGCCGGCGGCACGTTCGCGCTCGACGGTTCTTCCACAATCAGCGGTGCTGGGACCGTCTACTTCACCGGAGCCACAGTCAACGACGCGGGGGCTTACAGTGTCGCGGGAACTACCTATGTGTTCAGCGGGACGCTTAACTTCGATGGTAGTCAATCGGTTTCGATCCCCAACTTAACCATGAGCGGTGGGACGTTGACGGGCTTCCCCGCGTTGACCGTGACGGCCCAGACCGACTGGACCGGAGGCACGATCACCGGGGGCGGGACGATCACCACCGATGGGACGCTCACCATGGGCGACCCCAACCGGTACGACAACGAGTACCTCTATGGCGCCACGCTGGACAACGCCGGGGCCGCCACCCTCGCCGACGCTAACAACAGCTACGGCCTGCAACTCTGGAATGACGCGGTCTTTGACAACCAAGTCGGGGCGAGTTTCACGTTCCTGACGGCGGCGCCCGTGAGCGGCGGCGGGACGGAGGTGTTCCAGAACGAGGGCACGCTGGCCCAGTCGGCCGCGGTGGCCGGGACGTCGTCGATCTCTGCGACCTACAAGAACCTCGGCCTCGGGTCGATCTCGGTGCAGGGAGGCTCGCTGTCGATCAATGGCGGCGTGGTCCTGGGCACCAGCGGCTACATCGCTTCGGCGCTTACGGCTACGCTGCTTCTCAGCGGTGGGGTGACGGGGACAACCGGCAACGTGAGCCTGTTCCGGCCGCTGGGGTCGCTGACGATCCAGGGCCCGGGCTCGGCCTCGTCGCCCCAGCTCTTGGAGGTCATGAGCCAGGACCTGGGCAATGAGTTGGCCGGGTTCCAGGGGAACTTCCACTACGGCACGATCGCCCTGGCGAATAACGCATACGTCCAGCTTGTGGACCAGGCACAGAACTCGGCGGGCAGTACCGGGCCCGAGGCCCTTTACGTCGACTCGCTGGTCGTCCCGGCCGGTACGACGCTGGACCTGAACGGTCTGTCGGTCTATACCCGCGAGTCGCAGATCGATGGCACGGTGATCAACGGCACGATCGAACAGGTCGGCTCCGGCGGACCGATCGCGTTTGCCGATACTGTCCCCGGCACGATCGCGACTGCCGGCCAGGTCGACTCCTGGACATTCTTTGGACGAGCCGGATCGGGGGCCACGGTGTTCGTCAACCCCGGCAACGCCTCGGCGCCGGCGGCGCTCGTCCCGTACATCGAAAACGCCCAGGTCAGCCTGATCGATCCCAACGGCAACGTGCTGGCTACGGCGAACGACGCCGATCCGGGCAACCTGCTGACCCTGCCGGGCGTGAGCCTGCCGGTCGACGGCGTTTACACGATTCAGGTGCAGGCCGAGGCCAGCGAAGCGTCGAGCACTGGTCATTATCTTGTGACTGTTTACAACGCGGTCACCACCACCGAGCCCGCCCCCTTCGACCAGGTTGTCAACGGCGCATTGGGCTCTCCCTACGACGTCAACAACTACACGTTCACAGCCTCGGCCAACCAGCAGATCAACTTCAACCTGCTGGATGTCGCCAATTCGACGATCGAGTTCATGCTCACCGCGCCCGATGGCACGACTGTTTTCCAGGATCTGAAAGCGACCTCCGGCCTGCTCAACCTGTCCCAGGCCGGGACGTACACGCTCTCGGCCGACGACTACTTCGGCACGCCCGGCGCTTATTCATTCAGCATCGACCAGACCGCGGTGGCCGCGCTGACCCTGGGGACTACCTACCAGGGAACGCTCTCCGGCAGCGACCAGCCGCAACTCTTCACCGTGCAGTTGGCCAGCCCGCAAGCTCTGCTGGTCGTATTCAACGATGCGACGACCTCTGACCAGGACGAGCTCTACCTCAACCTGGGCGCGCCACCAACGCGATCGGACTACCAGTACCGGTTCACCCCGCCCGCGTCGGCAAGCGAACAGGTGGTCGCCCCCGACGCGGCCCCGGGCACGTGGTACATCCTGGTCTACGGCGCCTCGGTGCCACAGCCCAGCAGTTACACGATCGTGGCCACCTCGGGCGATATCTACTTGACCGGCTCGACGCCCGACAAATCGGCCACGAATGCCAGCACCGTCCTCACACTCACCGGCGCGGGCTTCGATCAGACCACCAGCGTGACGCTGATCGGCTCGAGCGGGAACGCCTACTCGCCGGCGAGCTTCACGATTGATACGCCCACCCAGATCACAGCCACGTTCGCGCCTGGTTCGCTCGTGGCGGATACGTACTCGGTCGAGGTCGCCAAACCAGGCATCGCTCCGGCGGTGATCCCGAATGCGATCACGATCGATCTGTTTGGTCAGGCCAATCTCGTGACGAACTTGATCGTGCCCTCCGCTGTTGGCTGGCACATTCCCACGACGATTTACGTTCAATACAGCAACACCGGCGACGTGGCGATCCCCGCGCCCCTCCTGGTCGTCGACGCCTATGTGGGCAGCTACGTGTACCAGGTCAACATCACAAACAGCCAGAACCAGGTTATTAACCAAGAGAACTTCAGCGATTACTCATCGGCGCTCAACTTTGAGAACAACTACAACTACGCTGCCTACACAGGCGGCGACGAACCTCCCGGCACCACGGCCCAGGCCCCCGTCCTGCTGGACAACACGGTTCACGGCGCCTGGATGACGCTCGATCCATCGCTGGCCAACCAAGGCTACTGGACGAGCGCCGTCCCCGCCGGCTTCAGCCACACCATCGAAATACTCGCCAGCGGCAAGACGCCCGGCGTGCTCGAGCCCGGTGAATCGGTCACCGTGCCGATCTATTACGCGGGGTGGGTACTGCCAGTACCGAACGATTCCGTCCCCAAAAACTTCACGCTCTCCACGATCACCCAGGGCAACACCACGCCGATCGACTGGAGCTCGATCCAGGCCGGGCTTCAGCCGCCGGGAATGAGCAACGCGGCGTGGAATAGCTTGTTCACGAACATGGTTGCGCAAGCGGGCACGACGTGGGGCCAGTTCGTGTCCACGCTCGACCAGAATGCGAGCTACCTGGGGCGCCTTGGCGAGAACGTGACTGACATCTCGCAGTTGTGGCAATTCGAGATCCAGCAGGCGATGGGCTTCAACGTGGTGCCGACGCTCGCGTCGAACGTCGATGCGAACATCGCGGGGCCGGGGCTCTCCCTGTCGCTCAGCCAGAGCTATGCGAGCTCGATCCTCGACCGGGACACGCTCGGTCCTCTGGGCCTGGGGTGGTCGCTCGACGGGCCATGGGAAGACACGCTGAGCACGCTCTCCGACGGCTCCGTCGTGATTCAGGGGCCTGGCGGGCTCTATCGACTGTTTCAGCCTGATAGCCGAAACCCCGACCATTATTTCGACCAGCCAGGCGACTACGGGACGCTGATCCCCAACAGCGATGGTACCTTCAGCGTGGAGGAAGTGGGCGGAGAGCTGACCCACTTCCTTGCCGATGGACAGGTCGACTACGTTCAGGATACCAACGGCAACCGGATCACGGCCGGCTACACGGGGGGCTTGCTTACGAGCCTGACCCAATCGGATGGCCAGTCGATCCAGATCGGCTACAACGCCCCCGGCCTGATCGACCTGGTGACCGATCCCTACGGCCGCCAGACCACTTTCACGTACGATCCGACCAACACCTATTTACTTTCCGTCACCAACTACGACGGCACGAGCCAGACCTATACCTACGACGGGGCCAACGCGGGAGTGGCAGCCAATGCACTGGCCTCGGTGACCTACACTGATGGAGTCACAGAGTCGTTCACGTACGACAATCTGGGACGCCTGTCGGGGACTTCTCAAAACGCCGGCGCCAACCCGACAACCATCTCCTATCCGGGTGGGGGCGAGGTCGATTTGAAAGACGCCACCGGCGATTTGAGCCGTCTTTTCTACGATGCCAGCGGCCTGCTGGTGAAGACGATCGATCCCCTCGGCAATCCCACCTACCAGACTTTTGACTCGAGTTACAACCTCATCCAGACAACGGGACCCACGGGCCTTTCGTCCACGTATTCCTATAACGCGGTCGGCCAGGTGACAAGCATCACCGACGCCCTGGGCGGCACGACCCAGTTCGCGTACAACGGGCCGTTCAATGCTGAGACGTCGATGACCGACGCCAACGGCAACGTGACGGACTATGCCTACGACGCCAACGGTAACCTCGTTGCCACAACCTATGCCAACGGGACCGTCGCCAAGACCAGCTATGATGCCCAGGGCAACCCGATCGGGATGCTCAACCCTGACGGCCAGGCAATTGCCTACACCTACAACACCCAGGGGCAGATGACCGCGCAGACGTTCGCCGACGGAACGGTCGAGACCAACGGTTACGACGCGCACGGAAACCTGGTCCAGACCGTCGATCCGACCGGAACCACCAATTACGTCTACAATGCCAACGACTGGTTGACTGAGGTCGAATACCCCGGTGGCCTGTACCTGAAATTCACCTATGATGCTGACGGCCGGCGCACCTCGAGCGTCGATCAGACCGGCTACACGCTCAACTACGCCTACGATGCCCTCGGCAACCTGTCGACCATCACCGACGGCACGGGCGCGATGATCGTCAGTTATACCTACGACGCCGACAATCGACTTGTGCGAAAGGACATGGGCAACGGCACCTACACCACCTATGCCTACGATGCGGACGGCAATATCACCAGTCTGATCAATTATGCCCCCGACGGCACGATCAACTCGGAGTTCCTCTACACCTACGACAGCCGCGGCCTGGTGAGTTCGATGACGACGCTCCAGGGAGTCTGGACTTACACCTACGACGCCCTGGGCCAGCTCACGGGCTGGAACGCGCCCGATGGCACGTTCGCGACCTACTCGTACGACGCGATGGGGAATCGCGTGCTGGTCAATGAGAACGGTGTCACAACCGCCTACACGACCAACAACATGAACCAGTACACGACAGTAGGGGGCGTGACGTATACCTACGACGCCGACGGGAACCTGATCCGGACTCAGTCCGGGAGCGATGTGACGACGTATAGCTACGATCCAAACGATCGGCTCATCGCTGTCAGCAGCGGTGCCGACAGCCAGACGTACAGCTACGATGCCCTGGGCAATATGGTCGCGAGCTCAAATGATGGGTCCGTGACGCGAAACGTTATCGATCCGGCGGGGCTAGGGAGCGTTGTCGGAATCTACGACCCCTCCGGCACCTTGATCACGCGTTTCGACTATGGCACGAGCTTGATTTGCCAGTCCGCCGAATCAGGGATGTACTACTACGACTCAGACGCACTGGGATCGACGAGTGGATTGTCCAACTCTTCCGGAGTTTACGTCAATTCTTATAGCTACCAGCCGTTCGGAGAGCCGCTTTCCTTCACTGAAGCCGTATTTAACCCGTTCCAGTTCGCTGGGCAGTTTGGCGTTCAAGATACCCCGTCAGGGACGCTGTTTATGGGCAACCGCTTCTACGACACTTCAACCGGCAAATTCATGACAAGTGATCCGCTGGGAGTGGCTGGCGGAGACACAAACTTAAGTCGCTATGCGGGTAATAATCCCGTGACGCTGGTGGATCCCCTAGGACTGGGCTATTTTGAGTCGAACTCGGATCCGTATACAGAGGCCCTCGGTCAGATTCTCGGTATTCCCGGGTACCAATATGGAGCTGGACACGTTCAGTATCATTTTGATAATGGCGAGACCGCCGGGTTTGGTCCAAGCGGGAATATTGTCCTCTCCCCTGGTAAAGTGTACGGCAATCCCAGCTCAGCATACCATCAGGTGGGAGGGACATACGATGATAATCTCATTCGCGCTCAAATCAAAGTGTGGAAAGAGGTGAATCAAGATCAAACGCAGTATTATCAGACAGAATTTTACAACTGCCAGACATGGGCCAACTTAATTCAACAAATGTACCACGAGGCGGGAGGGCAGACGTCGGGAGGAGGAGGTTTTCAAGCTTATCTTCTGCATGACTTGATTCCTGGAGCCGACTTCCTCTACCCCGGCAACGGCAGCGGGGGTGGAGAGCCCCCCGAGCAGTCGCCGGACACTGTCCCTACCACCTCACCCGCCTCCTTCGACCCCAACTCCCTCGTCGGCCCGAGCGGCTACGGCTCGCAAGGATTCATCACGGCGAATCAACCCTTCGCCTACCGCGTGGACTTCGAGAACTCGCCGACCGCAACCGCCCCCGCGCAGGAGGTCGACGTGACGGATCAGCTCGATCCCAACCTCGACTGGTCGACGTTGCAGTTCACGGCGGTCGGGTTCGGCGACACGAACATCACGATCCCGGTTGGGAGCCAGTACTTCGCGACCACGGTCCCGATGACGTATAACGGCGAGACCTTCGACGTCGAGATCGAGCTGGGCTTCAGCGTCGCCACCGGCCAGGTCTACGCCCATTTCTACTCCATCGACCCGACCACCCAGCTTCCTCCTGACGTGCTTGCCGGGTTCCTGCCGCCCGAGGACGGGACAGGTCGCGGGCAGGGCTATTTCAGCTACATCGTCAGCCCCAAGGCCGGGCTGGCCACGGGCACGCAGATCCGCAACGTTGCGGCCATCACCTTCGATCTGAGCAACACGATCACCACCGACCAGGTGAGTGACGATGACCCGAGCCAGGGCGTCGATCCCAGCAAGCAGGCCCTCAACACGATCGACGCCGGGGCGCCCACGAGCAGCGTCTCCGCGCTGCCGGCCACCGAGTCGTCCGCTGTCTTCACCGTGAGCTGGTCCGGGCAGGATGACCCTGGCGGCTCGGGCATCGCCACCTACGATGTCTACGCCTCCGATAACGGCGGGGCATACACGCTCTGGCAGCAGGGCACAAGCGATACCTCGGCCCTCTTCTTCGGCGCCATCGGCCACACTTACTCGTTCTTCAGCGTTGCCACCGACAACGTCGGTAACCGCGAGGCGACGCCTGCTGCCGCCGAGGCCTCCACGACTGTCATGGCGGCGACCCAGGCGACGAGCTTTACAACCATCGCGGGCAGCAGTATCTACGGCGGCACGGCCACGATCACGGCAACCCTCACTGCCAACGGCATAGGAGTCGCGAACGAGCCTGTAACCTTCACCCTCATCAACGGATCGACTATCACGACTGTCGGGACGGCCACGACAAACGCCAACGGAGTTGCAATCCTGCCCGGAGTCAGCCTTGGCGGAATCGGGGCGGGGACGGACGCCGGCTACGTGGGCGCTAGCTTCGCAGGCGACACAAGCTACAGTGAGAGCAGCGGGTCCGGCGAACTCACCGTCGCGCAGGCACCGCTGACGGTTACCGCCAACCCGGCTTCGATGGCCTATGGCGGCACGGTGCCGGCGCTGACCTACACCTACAATGGCCTGGTCAACGGCGACACCAGCGCCACGTTTACCGGCAGCCTGGCGACCACGGCGTCGTCGTCGAGCGGCGTAGCTAGTCCTTAACCAAGCGTGATATAGAGGTCAACTTGGTCGAAATCCTGGAAAAAGCTGGAAAACCCCCGGAGATTTTGGAATAATGGAGGTAGGAAGA
>Ga0310039_10002861_pt1 | contig 11283 bp, 13 predicted proteins | sample Sb_taG_4_FD_200460 | JGI IMG/M metagenome (GOLD analysis project Ga0310039, IMG submission 200460) | Peat soil microbial communities from Weissenstadt, Germany - Sb_50d_6_BS metaG (v2) (version 2) | ecosystem: Environmental > Terrestrial > Soil > Wetlands > Peat | place: Germany: Weissenstadt... | reverse complement strand
TGCCTCGGGGGTCGGACAGGCGGGGTGCAGGCAACGCGTCGAGACGACTTCCCTCGCGTCGACAGCGGTTCTGCACCCCGCCGCCCTGCGGGCCGGCAGGCTGACTCGCCGCTTCTCGCGTCCGGTCCCCTAGGGCGACGGCGCGATGTCCATCACCACGTGCATGACCTCGGAGTTCCGGGTGAACTTGCGGGCGAAGCCGGCGTCGCGAAAGACGTTGAGCATGCGGTAATTCTCCGACAACGTGTCGGCCACGAGGTACCGGATGCCGTGGGACCGGGCCGCGTCGGCCAGGTGCTGGAGAAGGATGGTGCCGAGGCCCCGGCCCTGGAAGGCATCGTCGACGACGAAAGCCACTTCGGCCTCGTCGCTGCCGGGCATGCGGTCGTAACGGGCCACGGCGACGAGCCGCGAGGCCCGCGTGGCGACGAGCGCGACGCGGTCGACGCCGTCGACGTGGGTGAATCGCTCCACCTCGGCGTCCGACAGGCGGGGGTGCGGACCGAAGAAGCGCAGCACGATGCTCTCGGGCGACAGCCGGGCGTGGAAGGCGCGCAGCGCGTCGGCGTCGTCGGGTCGGATGGCGCGCAGATGCACGGTGGTGCCGTCGGTGAGCACGACGTGGGCGCCTTCGCCGGGACGGCCCTCGTCCCCCGGGGTGGCGGGATCTCCCTGCATCTGGTCAGCATCTGGAGCGGCCCAAGGCCGCTCCAGGGGCGAAATCCCCTATTCCGGGCTGATGGGCGGGGTCCGTCGGGACAGCCCTCAGGAGGGCTGGGAGCTCGGGCGGCGGGGAGGCTTGGTGACCTTCCCGGCCCGGATGCAAGAGGTGCAGACGTGCAGGCGGCGCGGTGCTCCGTCCACCAGGGCCCGCACCCGCTGGATGTTGGGGTCCCAGCGCCTCTTGGTGCGCCGGTGGGAGTGGCTGAGGTTCATCCCGAACGAGGGGTGCTTCCCACATACTTCGCACACCGCAGCCACGACGCGGACGCTCCTCGAGAGGTAATTCGGACGGTCGCAAAGGTTAGCATCCTCGGCCATGGAGTCAGTGAGCCGGCTCGGGGCGACCCACCTCGCGGTGACGATGGCGACCTACGGGCAGGCCTTGCGACTTCACCAGGACGCGCTCAACGCCCTCAACGTCTATCCGGTGCCCGACGGCGACACCGGCACCAACATGGCGCTCACCCTGGAGTCCGTCGTGGCCGCGCTGGCAGGCGTCGAAGGGCTCGAGCACCTGGGGTCGTCGCCGGCGCCGGCACCGCCGACGGCGGAGCCGACCTCAGGCGGCTCGACGTCGATGGCGGCGGTATGCAAGGCGATCGCCCACGGCTCGCTCATGGGGGCACGGGGGAACTCGGGGGTCATCCTGTCCCAGTTGCTGCGCGGCCTCACCTCGGTGCTGGCCGAAGGGGGCGAGGACGCCGACGGGCCCGTCCTGGCCCGGGGCCTGGCCGCCGCCAGCGACGCGGCACGTCAGGCCGTGCTGCGACCGGTCGAGGGCACGATCCTCACCGTGGCCCGCGCCGCTGCGGAGGGCGCCGGGCAGTCCGCAGACGAGGGCGCCGCCCTCGTCGCCGTGGTCGAGGCGTCGCGCCGCGCCGCCGCCGACGCCCTGGCGCACACGCCCGAGCAGCTCCCCGTCCTGGCGCAGGCCGGGGTCGTCGACGCCGGCGGGTCGGGATATCTGCTGTTTCTGGATTCGGCCCTGACCGTGATCGACGGGCGTCCCCTCCCACCGGCCCCGGCGGTCACCGCCCCGGCGTACTCGGCCGCCGCCGCCTCCTTCCCCCACGCGGGACCGGGAGCGGAAGGGCCCGGTGTCGGCGACGAATTGCGCTACGAGGTCATGTACTTCCTCGAGGCCCCTGACCACACCGTGGGGGCCTTCAAGGAGGTGTGGGCGGGGCTCGGCGACTCCATCGTCGTGGTGGGCGGGGACGGTCTGTGGAACTGCCACATCCACACCAACGACGTCGGTGCATCGATCGAGGCGGCCTTCGACGCCGGCCGGCCCCGCAACATCAGGGTCACCGACCTCGCCGAGCAGGTCGAGGAGGAGCGCTGGGTCAGGGAGGGTGCGGGACTGTCGGCCACTGCGGTCGCCGATGTGGGACCCCCGCCCCGCACGGCCGTGGTGGCGGTGGCCAACGGCGAGGGCATCGGCCGGATCTTCCGGTCCCTGGGTGTGCACTACCTGGTGGCGGGCGGTCAGTCGATGAACCCGTCCACAGCGCAGATCCTCGACGTCGTCGAAGCGGTCCCGTCCGACGAAGTGGTGCTGTTGCCCAACAACGACAACATCCATCCCGTCGCCATGCAGGTGTGCGAGCTCGCCGCCAAGACGGTGCGCGTCGTGCCCACCAGCGGCATCGTCGAGGGGTTCGCGGCGCTGCTCGAATACGACCCCGAGGCCGGGGCCGTGGACAATGCGGCGGCGATGGCGGAGTCGGCACGGCGGGTGGTGGCCGGAGAAGTCACCAAGGCGGTGCGCGATGCCACCGGACCGGCCGGGCCCATCCACGCCGGAGACTGGATGGGGCTGTCACGCGACGGGGTGGAGGTCGTGGGCGACTCGATCGCCGAGGCCACCTGCGGGCTGCTCGGGAAGCTCCTGCGCGACGACCACGAGCTGGTGACGCTCATCGAGGGGGACGGGGCGGGCGCCGGTGAGACGCGCCGGGTGACGGAGTGGCTGGCCGAGCACCGCCCCGACGTGGCCGTGGAGGTCCACCACGGCGGGCAACCGTTGTACCCCTATCTCATCAGCATCGAGTGAGCCCCCCGCCGCGCCAGCGGACCATGCCGCGTGCGCCCCACGCCCCGCCGCCCGGGGACGGGCCCGACGAGGGTCACCCCGAGGGCCGGATGCTCACCCGGCTGGCTGCCATCCCGGTGCGCGAGGTCCGCAAGGTGGGGGACAAGCGCGCCGAGGCGTTGGCGGCCATCGACATCTCGAGCGTCCTCGACCTCGTCACCCACTATCCGCGCCGCTACATCGACCGGACCCGACAGGCCGATGTGGCGGGCATGCGCATGGGCGAGGAGTCCCTCGTGCTCGCCCGCGTCGATGCCGTGCGGTCCCGCCGAACCCGCAACGGCCGGGCGCTGGTGGAGCTGGAGGTCGACGACGGCACCGGCGCCTTGCGGGTGACGTTCTTCAACCAGGCGTGGCGGGCGCGTCAGCTACCGGTGGGAACCGAGGCGCTGTTCTTTGGCAAGCTCGACTCGTACCGAGGGAAGCGCCAGTTCACGAACCCCGTGGTCGACCTGGTCGGGAACCGCACTGGGCGGATCGTGCCCATCTACCCGACTTCGGAGAAGACCGGCATCGCGGGGTGGGAGTTCGGCGAGTGGGTGGAGGAGGCCCTGCGCCGGGCGGGTCCGCTCTACGACCCGTTGCCCGTCGCCTGGCGTCACGAGCTCGAGCTCATGGACCGCACCGCGGCCTTCGGCGCCATCCACGCCCCCGAGTCGTTCGCGCACCAGGAGAGGGCTCGTCGGCGCCTCGCCTTCGACGAGCTCCTGCGCCTGCAGCTCGAGGTGGTCATGCGCCGGCACGTGCTCGAGCGTGACTCGCGCGGCATCCGGCATACCGTGGTGCCCTCCGCCGGCGCTCCCGATCTCGTCGACGTCTTCGTCGGCCAGCTGCCGTTCCCCTTGACCTCGGCGCAGCGGCGCGCCGTGGCCGAGATCGACGTCGACCTGGCCAAGGCTCTGCCCATGCACCGCCTCCTGCAAGGCGACGTGGGATCGGGCAAGACCGTGGTGGCGCTGTGCGCGTTGCTGGTGGCGGTCCAAGGCGGTCACCAGGGGGCGCTCATGGCCCCCACCGAGGTCTTGGCGGAGCAGCACTTCCTGGGAGTGCGCGAGCTCCTCGCCGATCTCGTCGTCCCCGACCCCGAGCGCCTGGGCGGCTCGCGGCCCCTGGCGGTGGCGCTGCTCACCAACCGCACCCCGGCCGGGGAGCGCGCCAAGCTCCACGAGGGGTTACGGGCGGGCGCCATCGATCTCGTGGTGGGCACCCACGCGCTGCTCACCGACGAGGTGCGGTTCTCCAGCTTGGGCGTCGTGGTGATCGACGAGCAGCACCGGTTCGGTGTCGAGCAGCGCAACACACTCCGGGCCAAGGGTCGGGACGCCTCTGACGGGGAGGGCGCCGATCCCGATCTGCTCGTGATGACGGCGACTCCCATCCCCCGTACCGCGGCGATGGTCTTCTTCGGCGACCTCGACGTGACCGAGCTCGACGAGCTTCCCGCCGGACGGTCGCCGGTCCGCACGGAGTGGGCTCGGACCCCCGCCGACGAGAACTCCGCCTGGGCGCGCGTGCGTGACGAGGTGGCGGCCGGTCACCGTGCCTACGTGGTGTGCCCCCTCGTCGAGGGCTCCGAACGGGTCCAGGCGACCTCAGCCACCGAGGAGCGGGCCCGGCTCGAGTCGACGGTGCTGTCGGGCCTGCGCATCGGCCTGCTCCACGGCCAGCTGAAGGCGGCCGACAAGGAGGGGATCATGGAGCGCTTCCGGCAGGGGGACATCGAGGTCCTGGTGGCCACCACCGTGATCGAGGTCGGCGTGGACGTGCCCGAGGCGACGGTGATGGTCGTCCAGGACGCCGACCGGTTCGGGATCGCCCAGCTGCACCAGCTGCGGGGGCGGGTCGGGCGTTCGGACCGGCCGTCGTGGTGCTACCTGTTCGCCCAGGCCTCGTCTCCGGAGGCGGCCATGCGCCTCGAGGCCCTCGAGCGCACCAACGACGGCTTCGAGCTCGCCGAGGTCGACCTCGAGCTGCGAGGCGAGGGCACCATCCTGGGCACGCGCCAGAAGGGCCGCAGCGACCTGAAGCTGGCGTCGCTGCGGCGCGGGGACCGTCCTCTGGTGGAGGCGGCGCGGCGCGTGGCCGAGTCGCTGCTCGCCGAGGACCCGTCGCTCGACGAGGCGCCCCATCTCGCCGACGAGGTGCGCCTGTTCGTGGGGGAGGCCGAGGCTGCCTTCTTGCTCAAGAGCTGAGCGCACCCCCGCCGCTACGCTGCGGCCGTGCGCGTGATCGCCGGCAGTTGCCGCGGCCGGCTCCTGCGGGCACCGGCCGGCCAGGCGACCCGCCCGACCTCGGACCGGGTGCGGGAAGCGATCTTCGACGTCCTCGGGAGCCTGGTGGACCTCGACGGGATGGCGGTCGCCGACCTGTTCGCGGGCAGCGGGGCCATGGGCATCGAGGCGATCTCGCGGGGGGCGGGCACCACCGTGTTCGTCGAGGACGCACCGGCGGCGCTGCGCGCCATCCGGGGCAACCTGGCCCTCCTGGGCATCGAGGACCGGGCCCGGGTCGTCGGCCAGGACGTGGCGCGGTTCCTCGGCCGCCCCCACGACTTGGACCTCGCGCTGTGCGACCCCCCCTACGACTTCTCGGACTGGGAGGGCCTGCTGACCCACCTCCACACCAGGTGGGCCGTCCTCGAGTCCCGTCGCCCCGTCCAGGTCCCGGCGGGCTGGGAGATAATCAGGAACAAGCGCTACGGCGGTACGCTCGTGACCGTGGTCCGATCCCTCGGAGCCCATCAGAAAGGCACCCGGTGACCGTCGCCCTCTTCCCCGGCTCCTTCGACCCGTTGCACAACGGCCACGTCGAGGTGGTGGAACGAGCCGGACAGCTCTTCGACGAGGTGGTGGTGGCGACCCTGCGCAACCCGCAGAAGGCCGAACCGCTGTTCAGCCTGGAGGAGCGGGAGGAGATGCTGCACGAGTCGCTCGAGAATCTGGGCAACGTACGCATGGTGGCGGTGGCCACGCTCGTCGTGAACGTGGCGCGCGACATCGGGGCCACGGCGATCATCCGGGGCCTGCGCGCCGTGTCGGACTTCGAGAACGAGCTGCAGATGGCGCAGATGAACCGCCAGCTTTCGGGCATCGACACCCTGTTCATCCCGACCAGTTCCACCACGTCGTTCGTGTCCTCCCGCCTGCTGCGCGAGGTCGCCCGCTACGGCGGCGACGTCTCCGCGTTCGTGCCGAAGGCGGTGGCGGTCCGACTCGAGAAGAAATTCGGCGCGTGAGCGACAACTCCTTCGACGACGACCCGCTCGAGGACGAGGCGGCTGCGCCCGGCGACGACGCCGAGGGTTGCCTGCAGCGCGCCATCGACGCCGTGTCCACGGCGCGGACCATGCCGCTCTCGGCCTCGGTGCTCGTCGACCGCCAGGATCTCCTCGACCTCCTGCAGGGTGCTCTCGACCGCCTTCCCGACGAGTTGCGCCGGGCCCGTTGGCTGCTGCGCGAACGCGACGAGTTCCTCGCCTCGCGCCAGCGCGAGGCGGACATGCTCCTCGACGACGTGCGGGCCCAGGCCGAGCGCATGGTGCAGCGCACCGAGATCGTCCGCCAGGCCAATCAGGTTGCCCAGCGGATCCTCGACGACGCCCGCGAAGAGGCGCGGCGGCTCCGCCACGAGGCCGAGGACTACTGCGACCAGCGGCTGGCGTCGTTCGAGATCGTGCTCGAGCGCACGCTCAAGACGGTGCAGGCCGGCCGCGAGAAGCTGCAGGCGGTCCCCCCGCCCCAGCACGGTGACGCGGAGTCGCTGCGCGTGGGGGCCGACGGGTCCTCCGAGGCCGCCCCGGCCGGGTTCTTCGACCAGGACGACGGCTGAGGTGAACACGCGCCACCCCTTCGTCGTGCACGTGGCCAAGCTCCGCCGCGCCGTGGGGACGCGCTGGAACGAGCGTCGCCAGGGCCTGATCGAGGGTCTCGAGCTTGCCGACGTCGCCGTGCCCGGGCATGCGGCCCCGGTGGCCGACGTCGTGCTCGAGTCCGTCCTCGGCGGTGTGTCGGTGACGGGCACCGTGACGGCGTCGTGGGCCGGCGAATGCCGGCGCTGCCTGGCCCCCGCCTCGGGCGTGCTCGAGCTCGAGGTGCGCGAGCTCTACACCGAGGAAGGCGACGGCGACGAGACCTACCCCCTGGTCGACGACGAGGTGGACCTCGAGCCGCTCGTGCGCGACGCGGTGTTGCTCGAGCTGCCGCTGGCGCCGCTGTGCGGGCCGGACTGCCTGGGCCTGTGCCCGACGTGCGGGGCCGACCGCAACGAGGATGCGTGCGGGTGCGAGGCGCCACGCGATCCCCGCTGGGGCGCGCTCGACGTCCTGGGAGTGCCCGACGCCCGGGTCGAGACCGAGTCGTCACGATCGCCGGGGCCCCGGTAGCCCCGCAGCGGGGGAAGGGCCGCGGCCCGGCGTCCACGGCGTCGGTCTCCTTCCCCCGGGCCTGCGCCCGGCGTGGACGCCGCCGGGGGTCCAGCGGGTAACCTGGACCGTTCCTGACCCGAGGTGAGCGTCGATGGCCGTCCCCAAGAAGAAGACTTCCAAGGCCAAGAGCCGTAGCCGGCGGGCCTCCAACTGGGTGCTGGGCCTTCCGGCGCGCAGCGAGTGCCCCCAGTGCCGCCATGCCAAAGTCCCTCACCGGGTCTGCCCCACGTGCGGGTGGTACAAGGGCCGGCAGGCCATCGAGATCGACTAGTGGCCGCGCCTCGGCCCGGGCCCGAGGCGTCGTCCCCCGGCGGGCTCCCGGTCGCAGTGGACGCCATGGGCGGCGACAACGCGCCGGGTGAGATCGTGGCCGGTGCGCGCCGGGCCGCCGAGGAGCTCGGCATCCCGGTGGTGCTGGTCGGGCCCCCGGATCAGATGGGCGACACCGGGGGGCTCGAGGTGCTCCCCGCGTCGGAGGTCATCGCCATGGACGACGACCCCGGGTCCTCGGTGCGCCGGAAGAAGGACTCCTCTCTCGTCCGGGCCGCCGAGGCGGTACGCGACGGGAAGGCCCTCGCCATGGTGAGCGCCGGCAACACCGGGGCGGCCATGGCCAGTGCGCTGCTGCGCATGGGACGGCTCAAGGGGGTGGTGCGTCCCGCCATCGCCACACCCATTCCGCAGCTCGGATCACATCCCGCCGTGCTGCTCGACGCGGGGGCCAACGCCGAGTGCACGCCGGCCATGCTGGTGCAGTTCGCCCAGATGGGAGCGGCCTACGCGTCGGCGCGCTACGGGGTCGAGGCCCCCACGGTGGCACTGCTCTCCATCGGCGAGGAGAAGTCCAAGGGCACTCCCCTCGTCAAGGAGACCCACGCCCTGTTGGAGGATGCGGAGCATGTGCGCTTCGTCGGCAACGTCGAAGGGCGCGACCTCCTGCGCTCCCCGGCCGACGTACTGGTCACCGACGGCTTCACGGGCAACGTCGCGCTCAAGACCCTCGAGGGTTCGCTGCGGTTCTTCATGGACGCGCTGCTCGAGGTGTTCGCCTCAGACGAAGAGGCCAAGGCGGCGGCCGAGGTGATGCTGCCCCGCCTGGCCCCCCTGGCGGCGGAGTTCGACCCTGACGGGATCGGGGGCGCGGCGCTGCTCGGGGTGGACGGCGTGTGCGTCATCAGCCATGGCTCCTCCAACGCCACCGCCGTCGTCTCGGCCGTGCGCGTGGCCCACGACGTCGCTGCCGCCGGGCTCGTCGACCGGGTGGCGCGGTCCGTCGCCCCGGCCTGAGAAACGCAAATACCGCCTCTGAGCAGGACGTTTATCGGCCACGGGGGCTGGACCAGGTAGTATGTCCTCCAAAACCCGACCCCGGGAGAGGCCGTGCCCGCAGAAACCCATGTGGAGAAGGGTCCCCTCGGACGCCCCGAGGTGTTCGAGCTGATCCGGGACCAGCTCGCAGACATCTTGGAGATCGAGCCCGGTTCCATCAGTGAGTCCTCGTCGTTCGCCGAGGACCTCGACGCCGATTCGCTGGCCCTGATCGAGCTGGTCGAGGGCCTCGAGGAGGAGCTGGGAGAGCGCACCGTCGGCTTTCGCATCGAGGACGAGGACCTCGAGGACCTCCGCACCGTTCGAGACGCCGTCGACTACGTGGTCGCCAAATTGGGAACGGCCTGAGACGGGCGACGACCCCGCCGTTCCCGGCGCCCGGGGTGGCGCGCCGGGCGCCAGCGGCGCCCACCACGGTTCCGGGCCGACAGGCGCGGCACCGGGGCGTCTCGACGCCGGAGATCCGGACGGCGCCGCCTCGGGTGCGCCGGCCTTGACGGCCCTCGAGTCCCGCCTCGACTGGGAATTCCGCGACGCCGGCCTGCTCGTCCGGGCCCTCTCGCACCGTTCGTGGTGCGCGGAGGCGGGAGGGACCCCGTCCAACGAGCGCCTCGAATTCTTGGGGGACGCCGTGCTCGGGCTGGTGGTGGCCGAGCACTGTTACCGCGTCTACCCCGCCATGCCCGAGGGTGCGCTGGCCAAGGTGCGGGCCGCCGTCGTGAACACCGCCGTGCTGGCCGAGATCGCCACCGGGCTCGACCTCGGTGCTGCGCTCCTGCTCGGCCGGGGTGAGGACGTGTCGGGGGGCCGCACCAAGGCATCGATCCTCGCCAACGCCGTCGAGGCCGTCATCGGGGCGGTGTACCTCGACGGGGGGTGGGAGGTGGCGTCGCGGGTGGTGCTCGACATCCTCGACGACCGGATCGAGCTGGCCGCGGCCGGGCCCGGCGCCGAGGACTTCAAGACGCGCCTGCAGGAGGTCGTGCTGCGCCGCATCGGCGAGCTGCCCCACTACGAGGTCCAGGGGACGGGCCCCGACCACGCCCGCCGCTACCGGGCCCGGGTGCTCGTGGCCGGCGCCGAGCGCGGCATGGGGGAGGGGCGGTCCAAGAAGGACGCCGAGCAGGCTGCGGCCCGTGTCGCCTGGGCGGCGATCGCCGAGCGCACCGAGCAGGACCCGGGCGCCCCGGCGGGGCCCGAGGCCGTGGCCGAGGGCGCCGGTGTGACGGGCGCCGAACGGAGGGTGGGGGGCGGTGCCTGAGCTTCCCGAGGTCGAGACCATCCGCCGCGATCTCGACAAGGAGATCGTGAGCAGGCGGATCAAGACGGTCGAGGTGAAGGGCAAGCGCTCGGTCCGTCGCCACAAGAGCGGCGCCGAATTCAAGGCCCGGCTCGAGGGCAAGCGCGTGGCGTCCATCCGCCGGGCGGGCAAGTACCTCCTCGTGGGCCTCGACGGCGACGACGTCCTGGTGGTGCACCTGGGCATGAGCGGCCAGCTGCTGCGGGCCAAGGGGCCCAAGGACCCGGTCGACAAGCACACCCACGTGATCATCACCTTCACCCAGGGCGGTCAGCTCCGCTTCGTCGACCCGCGGACCTTCGGCGAGATGTTCGTCACCGCCTCCGACGAGCTCACCTCCCAGGTGCCGGAGCTCGCGCACCTGGGGTTCGACCCCCTCGAGGACGTCATGAGCTGGTCGCGGTTCGGACAGCTGCTGGCGGAGCGGCCCACGGCTCTCAAGACGTTGCTCATGGACCAGAAGTTCGTGGCCGGCATCGGCAACATCTACTCCGACGAGATCCTCTTCGCCGCCGGGTTGCGTTACGACCGGCAGTCGAACTCCCTGAGCGCGCAGGAGATCCGCCGGCTGTACCGGGCCATGGTGGAGACGTTGTCCGAGGCGGTCAAGCACCGGGGGTCGTCGCTCGCCGACGAGCAGTACCGCGACCTCTACGGAGAGATCGGGGACTACCAGGGTCAGCACCAGGTCTACGACCGCGAGGGCCAGGCGTGTCGGCGGTGCCGGAATTCCGTGGTGCGGGTGAAGGTCAACGGCCGCTCCGCGTTCCTCTGCGAGCACTGCCAGATCTGAGCGCGTCGCGCTCGCAGACCTGAGCGCGTGGCGCCGGCAACCTGAGTGCGTGGGCGCGGGCTCCGCGAGCCGGATCATCGCCCCGCAGCTCCGAGGTGACGTCCCTGTGACCTGCAGGTTCGGCCGGTGTGGAGCGCCGGCGTGGGCGGGGCGCGGGTATCACCGTTTCGCGCAGACCGACAGGTAGGGTGGCGCACGGTGTTCCTGAAGTCGCTCACCCTCAAGGGCTTCAAGTCCTTCGCGGATCCGTCCACGCTGCTCCTCGAGCCCGGCGTCACGGTCGTGGTGGGGCCCAACGGCAGCGGGAAGTCCAACGTGGTCGACGCCGTGGCATGGGTGTTGGGGGCCCAGGGGCCGCGCACGGTGCGTTCGACGAAGATGGAGGACGTCATCTTCGCCGGGTCGGCGGACCGTCCCGCACTGGGTCGCGCCGAGGTGTCGCTCACCATCGACAACCGCACCGGTCGGCTGCCGGGCGGGCTGGCGGAGATCACGATCACGAGGACCCTGTTCCGATCGGGTGAGAGCGAGTACGCCATCAACGGGCAGCCGTGCCGGCTGCTCGACATCCAGGAGATGCTGTCGGACTCGGGGGTGGGCCGCCAGCAGCACGTGATCGT
>Ga0310039_10002860_pt1 | contig 11285 bp, 13 predicted proteins | sample Sb_taG_4_FD_200460 | JGI IMG/M metagenome (GOLD analysis project Ga0310039, IMG submission 200460) | Peat soil microbial communities from Weissenstadt, Germany - Sb_50d_6_BS metaG (v2) (version 2) | ecosystem: Environmental > Terrestrial > Soil > Wetlands > Peat | place: Germany: Weissenstadt... | reverse complement strand
GGTGGACATGGACACCGACGGCATCGACCAGTCCGTGCTCTACCCGACGCTCCTGTTGGGGATCCAGGGGCATCCCGACGTCGAATTCGCGGCCGTGATGTGCCGCGCCTACAACGACTGGGTCTCGGCCCACACCCAGGCCAGTGGGGGACGGCTGTTCGGCGTGGCCGTGCTGCCCCAGCAGGACATCGGTCTCGCCGCGGCGGAGATCCGCCGCGTGGCCGCTCTCCCGGGGATCGTGGGGGTGTTCCTGCGTCCCAACCCCACCGCGGACTGGCGACCGTTCTCCGACCCGGTCTACGACCCGCTGTGGACCGCCGCCTCGGACGCGGGGATGCCGGTGGGGCTGCACCCCTTCCTGGCGGCGGACCTTCCGGGCGCGTGCCTGGGCCTGCGCATCAACAGGCTGCGGAGCTCGGCCAAGCCGCTTCCCGACGACACGGGAACCGTCGCCATCGACAACATCTTCTTCACCCAGGCCATCGCCAACCCCTTCGACATGATGAACTCGATGACCTTTCTTCTCGCCGGTGGGGTGTGCGAGCGCTTCCCCGACCTGCGCGTCGTCTTCCTGGAAGCGGGAGGGGGTTGGCTCGTGCCCTGGTTGGAGCGACTCGACCACCATTACGAGATCTTCGGGTGGGACGTCCCGCAATTGGCGATGGAGCCCTCGGAGTACTTCCGCCGGCAGTGCTGGATCAGCTTCGACCCCGATGAGTCCACCCTCGCCTTCACTGCCCGTTCACCACTGTGCGGGGCGGACCGCATCGTGTGGGCTTCGGACTACCCACATCCCGATGCCGTGTTCCCGGGTGTGACCCGTGAGCTCTCCGAGGCCATCGCCGGACTTCCCGCCGCGGACCAGCGCCTGATCGCCGGCGCCAACGCCGCCGCGCTGTACGGACTTCCCCTCGCCCCTGCGGCGTCGGCCGGGTGAGCTGGCGCGACGCCGCTAACCTCGGGCCGGTGAACGACGACCTGCGCCGCCGCATCCCCCACCTGCTCGCATTCGGCCGCATCGCCTTCGGCCTGGGCCTCATGGCCACGCCTTCGGCGGGAGCCTTCGTGTACCTCGGTGCCGAGGCCAAGCGCCCGAGCGTGCGCTTCATGAGCCGGGTCTTCGGCGGGCGCGACCTGGCCCTCGGGCTCGTGTTGCTGCGGTCGCTGCGAGAGGACCGGCCCGAATCCGTGACCAGCGCCCTGTTGTTGGGCGCGGGGTGTGACGCCTGGGACGCGGTGGCGGCCCTGCGTGGCCGCGACCTCCCGATCTGGGGGCGAATCGTGGTGGCGACACTCGGCTCCACCTTCGCCGCCTTGGGCGTAGCCGCCGCGTTGACACCGAGCGCCGACGTGGCGGGTTTCGCCGCCACCCCGGCTCCTGCAGCACCGACCACCTAGATGTCCGGGGGGACGCCCGAACGCGTCGGCGACGACGCGCTGCGGGAGCGCGTGACAACGTTGGTGCGTGACGTCGTGGGGTTCCCACAACCCGACGTGACGTTCAAGGACATCACCCCTGTACTCGCCGACGCGGCCGCCTTCGCCGACACTGTGGCCTGGTTGGCCGCACCGTTCGCCGGCAACGTGGACACGGTGGCCGCCATCGAGGCCCGTGGCTTCATCCTCGGCGCCCCCGTCGCCTACGCCCTCGGAACGGGCCTGGTCCCGGTGCGCAAGGTGGGGAAGCTCCCGGCCGCCACCATGGCCGAGGCCTACCTGCTCGAGTACGGCGAGGCCACTCTGGAGATGCACATCGATGCCGTGGGGCCCGGTGACCGCGTCCTCATCGTCGACGACGTCATCGCCACGGGCGGCACCCTGCTCGCCACCGCTTCTGTCCTGCGCCGGGCGGGCGCGGTCGTCGTCGGGGTGGCGGCGCTGCTCGAGCTGGCGGCGATGAGGGGCCGGGACCGGCTCGAAGGCCTCGACCTGCACGTCCTGTTGTCGGTGTGAGGCCATCGCCGCTCTCGCTCGAGGCGATCGACGCCCAGGAGGAGCGGTTCGCCGCCGCCTTCGCCTCGGGTGACATGACGACGGCGAGGCCCCTGTACCGACCCGATGTCGTCTACATCAGCCCCACGACACGGCTCTTCGGCTGGCCGGCGCGCATCGAGGGCCTCGACCAGGCGCTCGAGTTCATCCAGCTGACCATCGCGGGCCTGTCGGACATCTCCTACACCGTGGACCAACGGGCGCTGATCCCCGACGATTCCGCCGCCTACGTGCGCGTGCAGTTCGACTTCAACATGGGGGCGGTCCGGCTGCGCTCGACCTATGTCGTGGTGTACCGCTACCGCGACGCACTGATCGCCCGACAGGAGCTCTATTACGACCCGAGCGGCCAGCTCGAGGTCCTGCCGTCGAGCTGACCGTCGGGCCCGGGCCTGAGGGCCCACCTCACATCGGCATCGCCTCGTACACCTCGACGGTCCCGCCGCCGGCGAGGACCGGGCAGCCCTTGGCCTTGCCCGCCGCGTCGGCCAAGCTGCTGGCGGAGATGACCGAGTACCCGCCGATTCCGCTGGCTCCGCCGTCCTTGCTCGATCCGTCGGCCGTCACCGTGCTCGACACCCCGAAGGGGTTGCCGGGGTCGACGATGTCCTGACCGAGGGTGCCGAACCATCCCATCCATGCATCCATGACCGCCTTCTGAGCTTCCGGCGTGTCGGCCATCTGCCCGCCTGTGTACAGAAATACGAACTTCCCCATCGTCGTCTGCCTTTCTTGTTGTCGATTTGCCTTGTGAGTTGGTCTTCTCCAGGTTCGGTCCTGCCGGACCGTCCTGTGCCGGGATGCGGTGTCCTACGACGGCCCCAGGTCCGGTCCGGGGTCCCCGCCGCCTCCGGCGATGGCGAGCCGGGCCAGGAAGTGGCGCCAGCCCGCGGCGTGAGGCGCCACGGCTTCGAGGGGAAGGCCCCGGTGCACGAGGCGCACGATGGTGTCGTCCCCGTCGGGCGTGAGGGTGATCTCGACGGTGCTCGACCCCGGGGGCACAGGATTGCCCTCGTCCTCCCAGCCCCAGGTGAAGGTGACCCGGTGCGGCGGGTTCACTTCGACGTATTCCCCGCGGGCCACGTGAGTTCCGTCGATGTTGACGCGGTAGATGCCGCCGGGCTGGGGGTCGACCTTGTGGTCCATTCCCTTCCAGCGCCGCATCTTGTCGGGATCGGTGAAGAACGGGAACACGGCCTCGGGTGGCGCTGCAATCCGGATCTCCTGCTCGATGACGTCATCGCCTGCTGGCACGTTCGGTGTCCTCCATCTCTTGTTCCACTGCCCGCTTGAGGCGGCGCAGTCCGGTGTCCCAGAAGCCCTCGAGGTATTCGCGCAGCTCCGCCAGTCCCTCGGGCCGAGCCCGGTAGATGATGCGGGTCGCGTCCCGGCGGCTCTCCAGGAGTCCGGCGTCGACCAGGACCCGGAGATGCTGGGAGACGGCCGGGCGGCTGAGCTCGAAGTGCGCCGCGATCTCCCCGGCCGCGAGCTCCTCGTCGCCTACGAGTCGCAGGATCTCGCGTCGGTGAGGCTCGGCGATGGCTCGGAGGGCGGCGTCCACAAGAGTGAGTGTAAGCCAATCCTTACGTAAGTAGCAAGTGACATTTGCCCTCGGCTCCTGCGCTCGTCGCGTGAGCGGAGGGCCGCTGCTGGGATCGAGCGAGCTGGTGGCGTTCGTGGCGACGACGGACATCGATCGGGCCGGCGCTTTCTACGGCGGGGTCCTGGGGTTGCCGCTGGTCGAGGACGGCCCCTCCGCGTGCGTCTTCGACGCGCATGGGACCCAGCTTCGGGTCACGCCAGTCGCGGAGATCCGGACGGCTCCCTACACGGTGCTCGGGTGGGCCGTCGACGACATGGTGGCGGCTGTGCAGGCGCTCGTGCACGCGGGTGTGGGCTTCGAGCGGTTTGCCGGGATGGAGCAGGACGGCCTGGGTGCGTGGGCGGCTCCGAGCGGAGCCCGGGTGGCGTGGTTCACCGACCCCGACGGCAACGTGCTGTCGCTGACCCAGGCCTCGGCCCCGGGCAACGAGACGTGATTCAGCGGCGGGGCATCTTGATGGCGCGATCGGCGATGATGTTCTTCTGCACCTCGGTGGTCCCGGCGCCGATCGACGTGTAGCGCTGCCACACGTAGTTGTGGCTCCAGTGCCCCTTGTCCACCGCATCCGGCCCGCCGCGAGCCAGGACCCCCGTCGCGCCCAGGATGTCCACCCCGAGCTCGGCGATGGTCTGCGACAGGTAGCTCCACTGCAGCTTGGCCAAGGGCACCTCGGGCCAGTTCTTCTCGCCCTTCAGGATCTTCGAGAGCGCCCGGGCGTTCAGGAGACGCGTGAGCTCGAGCTGCGTCCACAGGCGCGCGATGCGGTCCCGGATCCCGGGGTCGTCGAGCGCCTCGGGGTTGTTCCGGCGCGCCGTGGCGATGAGGTTGTCGAGCTCGATGCGCATGGACACCGACAGCCCCGACGTGCCGACCCGCTCGTTGGCGAGGGTCCCCATGGCCACGTTCCAGCCCTGGTTCTCCTCCCCGAGCCGGTAGGCCGCAGGCACGCGCGCCCCGTCGAAGTTGACCTCGCAGAACAGCTCGCCGCCGGTGATGTCGCGGATGACGTTCACCTCGATGCCCGGGAGCTCCATGTCGACGATGAGCGCCGTGATCCCCTCGTGCTTGGCCCCGCGCTCGATGGCGCCGGGGTCCGTGCGCACCAGGAAGAGGCCCCATTTGGCCAGGTGGGCCGTGGAGATCCAGATCTTGCGGCCGGTGACGACGTACTCGTCCCCGTCGAGGACAGCCAGGGTGCGCAGATTGGCGAGGTCGGATCCCGCTTCGGGCTCGGTGAAGCCCTGGCACCAGTGGACATCGGCGTTGAGGATCCCCGGGAGCCACATCTGCTGCTGTTCCTCGGTGCCCCAGCGCAGGATCATGGGCCCGATCTGCCACAGGCCGTTGGCGTTGTAGATGCCCGGCGTCTTGGCCCGCGCCATCTCCTCTGAGTAGATGGTGTTCTGCATGACGGTGGCCTCTCGGCCTCCCCATGACTTCGGCCAGTTGATGGCCGCCCACCGCCCCCCGTGCAGGCAGCGTTGCCAGGCCTGGCGGCGCAGCATCGTGCGGCGGTCCGGGTTGTTCTCGTCCCCGATCTCCCCCGAGGCCATGAATTCGGGCAGGTTGGCGTCCAGCCACTCGCGCAGCTCGGCTCGGAACGCGTCGTCTTCGGCGGTGTAGGAGAAGTCCACGGTTCCCTCGGTGCTCGGGACGTCAGTGCTTCAGGACGTCGGGGTTGACGATGTTGCGGGGTGTGGCCCCGGCCAGCAGGCGGCACAGGTCGTCGGCGATGGTCTGGGTGTGGTTGACCTCGGTGTCGTAGGTGGCGCCGCCGATGTGGGGGGTGAGCACCACGTTCGGGAACGTGGTGAGCGGGTGGTCCGGGGGCAGGTGCTCTCCCACGAAGTGGTCGAGACCGGCCGCGCTCACCTTCCCCGACCGGAGGGCGTCGAGGAGGGCGTCCCCGTCGTGGAGCTGGGCGCGCGCCGTGTTGAGGAACACCACGCCGTCGCGCATGGCCGCGAACTGCTCGCGCCCGATCATCCCGTTCGTCTCCTCGGTGACCGGGGCGTGCAACGACACCACGTCGGCGATCTCGAGGAGCTGCTCGAGGCTGTGGGTGGCGTCCGCGGCGTAGGGGTCGTAGGCCACGACCCGCATACCCAGTCCCTCGAGGCGCCAGCGCAGGGCACGTCCCACGGCCCCGAGGCCCACGAGCCCGGCGGTGCGTCCCGCCAACTGCCAGGCCCGGAACCTCTGGTAGGGGATGGTCCCGTCCTTGTAGACCTCGCCGGCACGGACGTCGCGGTCCGCGCCCAACACCCCCCGGGTGGCGGCCAGCAGGAGCGCCACCCCGAGCTCGGCCACCGCGTCGGCGTTGCGAGCCGGGGCCCGTAGTACCGGCACCCCCGCGGCCGTCGCCGCCTCGACGTCGACGTTGTTGGGGTCTCCGCGGGTGCTCGCCACCGCCACCAGCGGGAGGTCGAACACCGGGCCGGCACAGCGATCGGCCTCCACCATGAGGATGGTGGCGCCCTCGTCCGCGGCCCGCTCGGCCAGCTGCTCGGCGTTGTAGATGCGGAGGGGCCGGTGGTCGATCCAGGGGTCGATCACCAGGTCGGCGAGCTCGCGCAACAACTCGACCCCCGGGCCCCGAACCGGGGTCGTCACTAACGCCCGAGGGCGGGTCCGATCCATCGATCCTCCTTCGGCGGCCGAAGTCATTCATAATGGCCGAATCATGACGGTCGTGTCAGGTTCGGTCACCGTCGGCATCGATATCGGGACCACGGCCGTGAAGGCCGTCGCCGCCGACGAGACCGGCACGGTGCTGGCCCGCGCCCGCGTCCCGCACCGCCTCCTCACGCCGGCCCCGGACCAACTCGAGCACGACGCGGCCCAGGCCTGGCGGCGTGGGCCCATGCGGGCACTGGCGCAGGTGACCCAGGGCGTCTCCCACCTGGCCGCGGTGTGCGTCACCAGCATGGTGCCCTCCCTCGCCGCGGTGGACGGCCGGGGAATTCCCCGGTCCCCGGGCCTCCTCTATGGCGATGCCCGGGGTCGGTATGTCCCGGGCGCCGGCGGGTCCGTGACCCCGCCGGTGGGCGAGGCCCCCCCTCGGGACATGGACGCAGCCATGCCCGATGCCGGGGGATTCGTGCGGTGGGCCGTGCACCATGCCCCGGGGGCCCGCGGCTACTGGCCTGCCCAGGCCGTCGCCAACTACGCGCTCGGCCGTGTCCCCGCCATCGACACCGGCACCGCCATCTGCATGAGCTCGATGCGGACGGGGAACCGGTGGAACCCCGAGGTGTTGGCCGATCTCGGCGTGACCGAGAAGCAGCTTCCTGTCGTCGTCAACATGGGTGAGCCCGCGGGGACGGTCTCGGGAACCGACACGGTGCTGGCGGCGGGGACGGTCGACGCGTTGTGCGATCAGATCGTCTCGGGCGCCACCCAGGCCGGAGACGTCCTCGTGATCTTCGGGGCGACGCTGATCGTGTGGGCTGTGGTCGACGACTGGGTCGAAGCGCCCGGGCTGTGGACGCTGCCCCATACCGTGGCCGGCAAGGTCCTCGTCGGTGGTCCGAGCAACGCCGGTGCGCTCTTCGTGGACTGGGCCCGCGCCATGCTGCACGGTGCCGCCCGCCGCCCGCCGCGGTCGGTTGGCCCCGCCACCCCCGCCACCCCCGCCACCCGGGCCACCCCCGCCACGCAGCCCGACCTCGCCGCGGAGGAGGAACGCCAGGGCGACCCCGGGCGAGTGCCGGTGTGGACCCCCTATCTTCGCGGTGAGCGCGCCCCGTATCACGACACGACGCTGCGGGCCGGCCTGCACGACCTCGACCTGACCCATGACGCCCAGTCGGTGGAGCGCGCCGCCTACGAAGCGAGCGGATTCGTCATCCGCCACATGCTCGACCGGGCCGGCGTGGTGGCACGGCGCGTCGTGGCCAGTGGGGGTGGCACCCACGTCGTGCCCTGGATGCAGGGTGTCGCCGATGCCACCGGCCTGCCCGTCGACACGGTGGGCGTGCCGGAGGGCTCCGCCCTCGGTGCCGCCTACATCGCGCGGTGGACAGCCGGTCTCGAGTCGTCGCTCGACGGTGCCCAGCAATGGGCGCGCGTTGGCCGCCGCCTCGAGCCCGACGAGCGCTGGGCCGCCGCCGCCTCGCAGCGCTACGCGCGGTTCCTCCAACTCAGCCCCCAGACCTGACGCGCGCCAGCCGGGCGCGCTGAGCCGGTCGCCGGCGGGTGCTCCAGCCGGTCGCGCCCCCCCGCCCCGCCTGGGCGACGCCCGGTCGCTCTGTCATGCTGGGGCGCGGAGGTGACGCGGTGAGCCCGAAGGCACAAGAGCACCATGAGCCCGGCCCCGGTGACGACTGGGTGTTCCCGTTCGAAGCCGAGCTGCACGCGTTCGCCCCCGGCCTGCACGAGGCCCAGAACGCCTGGTTGGCGCAGATCGACTCACTGCGCGCCCCTGACCGCAAGACCCACGAGCTCATCCGCATGGTGTGCACGGTCATCCTTCGCAACCCGCCGGGGATCCAACGTCACGCCATGCTGGCGGCCGAAGTGGGCGCCACGTGGGAGGAGATCGCCGGAAGCATCGTGTTGACCGAGCCGGCGTTCGGGCTCCTGCGGGTGGTCGAAGCACTTCCATGGGCCCGTCGTGGTTGGGAGCGCGGGCATTCCGCCGTCGACGACGAGGGTTCGCGCCGTCCTTCGACCTAGCGGCGACGGGTCTCCTTGGCGGCTTTGTCGGACTCCATCGCCGTCGACAACACGTGGGCGGGTGGATGACCGCCGTCGAACAGTGCCCGGTGCACCATGGTCGTGAGCGTGTCGAGCGCCGACGCGTCGACGGGCTCGCCGGCGAACTGCCGCAGCTGATGGAACCGGTCGACCATCGCCACCACGGCTTCGGAGGCGGCGTTGGCGTCGATGCCGGGGTGTGGCCCGGCTCCTTCGATGCGCGTCGCCAGTGCGCGCGCCACCCCTCCGGCGGCGACGTGGGCCTGGGCGCTCAACTCGGTGTCGCTCATGACCAGGTCGGTCCAGGCGCGCAGCACAGGGGCGTACCGCTGCCAGGCCTGGGAGAAGCGCTCCATCCAGGCGCGCAGCTCCTGCCATCCCGCCGCGTCCGGGCCGACGGGCCCGAGCGCGTCGTCGAGCGCGGCCACCACGTCACCGGCCTCGCCCACGAGCGCCCGCAGGAGGTCCTCCTTGTTGGAGAAGTACAGGTAGAACGTGCCGTGTGAGGTGCGCGCCACCTTGACGATGTCGTCGACTCGCGCCGCGTGGTACCCGCGCCGGGCGAAGACGACCATGGCGGCGTCGAGGAGCTTGCGCATGGTCTTGCGGCCCTGGGTGCGCAAGGCGCGCTTGCTGGCGGGCTCTCCCGCCGCCAGGCCCACCTTGGCGCCGCGGGGCGACTCCCGTTTCCCGTTCGTGGCGTTCTTTGTGCCCGGGGCAGGGGCGCTCACCGGGCTGGGCTCCGCCGGGGCGCTCGGCATGGTCGCGGGTCCCATGCTCGGGGCATCGTAGTCATCGACCCGTGGCGGACGGCTCGAAGGCGACCTTGATGGCACCGCTCGTGTCCTGGCGGGCAATCGCCCGCAAGGCGTCCCACCACCGCTCGAGCGGGAACCGGTGCGTCAGCATGCCGGTCAAGTCCACACGCCCCGAGGCCGCCATGTCGAGGTAGTGCGCGATGGCGTGCTTGCGAACGCCTTCGACCTCCTCGATCCCGAAGGCGTTGGAGCCGGCGATGGTGAGCTCTTTGAAGTAGACCGGCGTCCACTCCCATCGACCCGGCGTGTGGACCCCGCTCTGGACGAGGGTGCCGCGCTCGGCCAGTACCCGCACGCCGACCTCGAGGGTCTCGGGCCGGGCCACGGTGTCGTAGACGACGTCGATCCCGCCGGGATGGGCGATGGGCAGTCCGTCGAACGGCACATGCAGCTCCCCCCCCGACCACGCCGCCAGCTCCTCGACGAGTGCCAGGCGCGGTTCGTGGTTCACGACCTTGGTGGCTCCGAGCCGCGTGGCGAAATCGGCCTGGGCGGGAAAGCGGGCCACCACGGCCACCTCGACGTCGGGGTACAAGGCCCGCAAGGCGGCCACACTGGTGACGCCGAGCGCGCCGGCGCCGTAGACCAGAGCCTTCCCGCCGGGGGGCGGCGGGTGGTGCAGGATGGCGTGCATCGACACTGCGAACGGGTCTGCCAGCACCGCCAACGTGTCGGGCACCTCGGGCGGGACGTGGATCAGCATGGAGTCGTGGGCGGCGAGGAGGTCCGCCCACGCGCCGGGCGCATCGGTGGTGACGCCCACGTGGACGCCGGGGCCCAGTGCGCCGCGTGTGAAGCTCCAACACAGGTTCAGGTCCCCGGCCTGGCACGGGGGGCACAGCGGCTCCACACCCCGCGGCGCGCACGTGAGCCACGGGTTGAGCACGACGCGGTCGCCCACGTCCACTCCCTGCGCGGCGGGCCCGAGCTCCACCACCTCGGCCACCACCTCGTGGCCGGGGACGTGAGGGAGCGACGAGAAGGCGGACATGGGGTTGTCGATGTCGCCTTCCCCGAAGTCGCCGAGCACGAGCTTGGCGTCGGAGCCGCAGATGCCCGACAGGATCGGCCTCGTCACGACCCAGTCGGGCCGCGGCGGACGGGCGTCCTCGACGATGTGGAGACCGAAGGGGAGCGACGCCAGCATGCGCTCGAGGTCGTCGGTGGGCTGCGGCCTCGGCTCGTCGCGCTCGGGTGCGGCGCCGAACACGAGCGCTCTCACGAGAGCCTCCCCGCTGTGGGCCCCGGTCGATTCCTCGTCATGGCGCGCTCCCCTGCTCCCCTTGTCCGCTCGACTTGCTTCGCTCGACTTGTTCGCTCGACGCTGCACATCGGGCGCTCACACGATCCCCTTGGAGTGCAGTTTCTCGAGCTCGGACGGCGCCAGGCCGACCAGATCACACCACACCTCATGATTGTGCGCACCCAGTTCCGGTGCCCCGGCCGGAAGAGGCTGCTCGGCGCCCACCAGTCTTGGGTATGGCGCCTGCTGGCGTAGCGGGCCGAGGACAGGGTCGTCCACGGCGACGAGATCCCGGCGGGCCGCGAAATGAGGATCGAGGGCGATGTCGCGGGCGCTGTAGGCCGTGGCCACCGGTACGTCGGCGGCGATGCACGCGTGTTCCACCTCGGCCGCGCTCATGCTCGACGTCCACTGCGCCACCACCGCGTTGATGACGTCGCCGTTTCTGGCCCGGTCGGCGAGAGTGGCGAAGCGGGGGTCCTCGAGCAGGTCGGGGCGACCCATGGCGCGACACAGGCGCCCGAAGTTGGCGTCACCGCCGGCCACCACGCAGACGTAATTGCCGTCGGCGGTGGGGTAGTTGTCGAGCGGGGCGGAATTCGACAGCCGGTTCCCCTCTCGGGTCCGCACGGTGCCGAGACGGTCGTAGGCCGGGATCGTCCACTCCAAGATGCGCAGCACCGATCCGTACAGGGACGCGTCGACGACGGCGCCTTGGCCCTGACCCGTTCCCCGCGTCGTGTCCCGGCGGTACAGCGCGGCCAGGGCCGCCTCGGCGGCGAACACCCCGGTCAGGTAGTCGGCCACCGTCACCCCGGGCCGTACCGGCGGTCGGTCGGGCTCGCCGGTCAGGTTCAGCAGGCCTCCGTAGGCCACGCCCAGACGGTCGAGGCCCGGCCGCCCCGCGTAGGGGCCGTCCTGGCCGAAGGCG
>Ga0310039_10002854_pt1 | contig 11298 bp, 11 predicted proteins | sample Sb_taG_4_FD_200460 | JGI IMG/M metagenome (GOLD analysis project Ga0310039, IMG submission 200460) | Peat soil microbial communities from Weissenstadt, Germany - Sb_50d_6_BS metaG (v2) (version 2) | ecosystem: Environmental > Terrestrial > Soil > Wetlands > Peat | place: Germany: Weissenstadt... | reverse complement strand
TCACGAAGAGCAGCCCACTGGAGGCAGCCGTCCGGCTCAAGGTCATCCAGGCCCACGGCCGGCCGATCCTCATGCTCGACCGCGACCACAACCCTGAACTGCCGGCAGGCGAGACACCGTTCCTCGCCGACGGCGTCATCTACACCGGCAACTTCGCTCAGATCGCTTTGAACGTCGCCCATCGCGGAGCGCAGCCGGGCAACGTCTTGGCTGACCTGCTGCGGTCATGGTTCGGCACCGACGCTGGCCAGCCCGGCACGGCGCAGTACGTCGAACTGGTGCCTGGTGCGCCCCACTGGCAGATGCGGCCAGCATCCCCGATTGGCAGCCGTAGCGAGTCAGCCGACTGATTCAGCTAGAGGTCACTAGACCGAAGTTTCGTGTCCTGGAGTAGGTGAATGCCGGGCTGGGCTGGGGTTGCTGTGGGTGTGGCTTCGGGGGTTCTGTCTACTTCCGGGTGAGGCTGCGCGGGATGGGTGCCCCGATGAGATCGAAGGCTTGGCGCTGGAAGGGGGTGGGGTCGCTGATTTGCGCATGCTGCGCCTCGTCCGCATCATCGCCCGGATCGAGCGCACCAACCGCTACGTCCTCACCCCCGAACGGCACCAGGGCCATGATCTTCTACACCATGCTGCACAACCGGCTGCTGCAACCGCTCCTTGCCGCTGACCAGCCCCAGACACCAAACCAGCTCCGCGCCGCCCTCCGCGCCATTGACCAGCACATCGACGACTACATCCACCGCGCCCGGATCACACCAGCCGCGTGAAAACTTGACACAAACGCCCAGATGCTAGCGACCATTAGGATCGCTAGGACTGGAACCGAGCCAGATCGGGCCGCGCCTCGGCCGGCCTGCATCGTCAGTGGCCAAGCTCATAGATGAATGGTTGCACGGCACGATCAATGGCGGCATCGGACCGACGCCAGGAGAGGCCTACGACCGTACCTAGCCCTCACGGCCAGCGCATAAGCCGTCAGGTCCGACGCCGGTCCCCGGGGTGCGGCGAGCAGGAGAGTGGAGCGCCGACGCGGAATCCAGCCTTGCACGCAAGCTGACCGGCCTCACGGCTGGGCTGCGCAACGACTGGGTCGGACGGGACTCAATCTGCCGCTGCCTCCTGTGCCGTCGAAGGCCACGTATGCACACCGGCCAGCGATTGACGTATGGCATCATCTGGTAGATGCGTCGCAAGCACATCGATAAGGTAGTCGCCAGCCGAGACGATCATTCGGATCGAGACCGCATTATCCACGTTCTGTCACTCGAATATAAGACGCTAAGGGAAGAGCTACTTGTGCGCGTCTCTGGACGTTTTCAGTTCCTGGGACTGATGACGACGGCCGCCGCACTAATTGCCACGGGCTTCTTCAGCCGATCCGTGTTTGGAAACAGTGATTGGATTGCAGGGATTCTGGCTGCAGCGGTCTTCTCATTCGGGTTAATGAACTTTGGATACTCGGCCGACATATCGCGGTTCTCTCGGCACGCATCGCGGAGATTGAGAACAGAATCAATGCGCTGGCGCCCGCTCAAGCAAACGCTCCCGAGCTACTTAGTTGGGAGTCAGAGCATCAAAAACGTGGTCGCTATAATCGCATGAGCGCGAATCTTCTGGCTCGTCGCATATGATTCGCCAAGGCGTCCTTACCCAGTTCGGCTATCGAAAGCAACTAACAGTCGACTTAATACTGCGCAGCTCTTACTTGCTGCGTGGGGCTGCGCCTGCGTTTGCGACATAGTCAGCTTCTGGGTGCGTCACTGCTGCGGTCGCGAGCAGCCTGCGGAGGAGTAGTCCGACACAGCGGCTGCTGAAACAACGGTCTAGAATGGGGACCGAAGAGACGAGACAGGAGAAGCAGGGGCTGATCCTGCAGCGGCCAAGGGGTCGGTGCCCATGCGCGCGGAGAACGGCATCGACACGGTCCACTTGTCCGTGCGGGGAAGGGACCGAGCACGCGGCGATCGGCGCCCCGCGAGTGGGTTCCCGCGGATCAGCCCGCTGATCCGGTGCAGGAGTCCTATTTGTCTTCCAGCGGCTGCCCTTGCGCGAGTAACCGTTCGTGGGCACGCCACGGGTCGTGCCTCGTCCCAGCCGCAGACTAGGACCTGTCGACGACCATCTGGGGTGCCAACAAGCACTGGTGGTTCTCGACCCTGCCGCAGCCAAACGGCTTCATCTATCACCCGGTCAGGACCCGCGCTGAGATGGAAGCAGCGGTTCCCGGTGACCGCCCGCATCATCCGCGACGATCCGCCGAACTTCACGGACCGACGGCTAGGCATCGGCGTACGCGGTTGCTTAACCTCATCTGCGACGAGGCCTGACGTACGCTCCTCAGTCCTAAGCCGCAGGTTTACGACGTCGAGTGCATCTGTGACACGTCCGCCATGATGTCGGCTAGACTCTCGTTCCCCTCAAGTCGCTTGGCAACAGCCGTGACGCCGAGCTCGGCCAGCTTTTCGGCAGTCACATACGGCCGCGTGGAATCGCCGATGACAAGGACGTCGATGAGATCTCGTAGGGTGCCGTCGAGGTCGAGCCCGCCACTGGCGTTGAACTTCGTGTTGTAGCCGCCTGATGGAGCCTGGTCCGGATCAAGCCTTGCCGCGATAGCGTACGAGATACCAAACCTATATGCATCAGTTTCGGTGGCGAAGCGTCCGTCAGCCATCAGAACTTCGATCGCGGCCTGGCCGGCGGACGTCAGCCCGATCTGCCGCTTGTCTTCCCCTAGCTGCGCCATGTTTCTACTGCGTCCTCTCGATCTGAGCCTCGTCGGGATCATTGTTGGGCCGATAGATCCGGTACTCCTGGCCGATCCGGCTCCCGAGGATGTCGTGGGCATCACCTCCGGTGAGTTCGCCGGACTGGACAAGCAGCACCACCTGGTTCCCCAGCGAGGGCACCCAGGTCTTCAGAACGTTGGCACGGTGCTCCAGATCGAGCCGCGCCAAAGGGCTGTCCAGTACCACAGGACCGCCCCGGACGGCTGCCTGCTTAAGCGCACCGATCAGCGAGAGGGCGACGAGCTGCTTGCCGCCCTCACTCGTGTCAATCGGCTGGCCATGGTGACCAAGTAGATCAACCCGGTAGTCACGACCGATTCGAAGCCCTTTGTAGCCCTGCGGATCCCGCACCAGCCGCACAAACATTTCGCTGGCGGTTGTTTGCACCTCGTCGCGAGTTCGCTCCTGATACCGCTCGATCGTTCGGCTAAGCAGGGTTCGGACGTACTCAAAGAATACTGACTCGAGCGCCAGCGCGGGCTGCGCGCCGGGCAGGCGCTCAAGCGATCTTGCGAGCCGCTGTTGTTGCGCAGCAATGTCAGCGAGCCTTGGGGCGAACGTCTTCAGCTGCTGCTCGTATCGATCGATCACGCCGTCGAGGCGCGACTGCTCGTCGCCGAGCGCGCGGATCACCGCAGCGTCGTTGTCCTTAAGCCGATCCTTCAGGGCACTCAGGCGACGCTTTCTATCAAACTGAACGCTGACGATTGCGTTGAACTCCTCCTGCTTCTGCTGGTAGCGCTCTACGGTCGTCCGGTCGATCAAGGCGTTGATCCGCCGTTCGAGCGCGAGGTCAGGCCCGTCCGCCCACTCCTCGCCGAGACTCCGCAGCTCCAGCTCGGCGGCCTCGAGCTGTCGCCGCGTGGACTCGTCGGCCGGGGGTAGTGGCTGGCAGCACGTCATGCAGACACCGCCTTGCATCTGCTCGCGGAGGACGTCCACGCGGGCCCGCGTTTTCTGAACGGCCCTCTGTAGGTCTTGTGCGGCGTTGTTTTGCACTTGCACACGGGCGAGGGCTCCGAGCAGCCTCGTGGCGGCCGGAGCCCGCCAGCCACCTGCAAGCAACTGCCGCATGTCCGCGCGGAGTCGGCCTTCCTCTTGTTTGCCTCCTTCGATGGACGCCTCGAGCGTTTCTTGCTCGCGGGCGTCGGCCTGCAATTCGGCCACCGCGCCGATTCGTTCCTTGACTGCGCGCAGCTGAACCTCGGCTTCGTGGAGGGCCTCTTGGATCTCTTGGCGGTCCTTAGCGATGCTGTCCTGCGAGTTCCTAAGGCTGCGCAATTCCCGGTTTAGCCGCTCGCTCTCGCTGGCGTGCCGGACGGCCTTGGCCTGACGTTGCAGAGCATCGGCCGCGAGCTGGGAAACGTCCCGCTCGCCGAGCTGCAACGCTGGAATGCCGAGCACCGTGTCAATGCTCCCGCGAATGAAATCTCGCTCCCGGTCGGTGTTCAGCCGATCGTAAAAGTGCTTCAACAACTCGCCGTCGAACAGGAAGAACTCGGAGATCTGCGGGTGTAGCAGTCGCCCTACCTCGGCCTCGATCGACGCCTGCTGCACAACCGTCGGGCCAATCCGCAGATCCGTTGTCACCCGCGGCGTTCCGCCGTCGAAGGTGGCGCGTCGTACGAGCGAGTACAGCTGATCGTTCGCCGTGAACCGCATGCTCACTTCCAGGACATTCTCGCCGTCACTGGCCGCAGGTCGGTTCAGGTAGTGCGGAAGCTGCTGGGTCGCGGCGGCCACGGGTTGCTGCGGGATCAGGCTGCCGTACAGGCACCACCGGAGTGCGCGAAAGAGCCGGGTCTTGCCGAGCGTGTTCTCACCATGAATCAAAACGACCGGTGCGTCCGGCTGAGTTTCCAGACTGAGTGAGTCGATCTCTCGGTAGGGGCCAAAGTTCCTCAGGCTGACGCTCTCGAATAGCAGACTCATTCGAACTGCTCCAGGTTGGCGATGATGCGCTGGCTGATATGTTGTTGAAGTTCGCGGATCTCACGCTTGAACTTGCCGCGATCGTCGCTGAACTGGTGTCGCCACGCAAGCGAGATGATCTGCTCGTAGTCGTCTGGCTCGAACGCCACGCTCGCCGCCCGGTACTCGCTGACCATGTCAGGCTCCCTGGCCACGTCGAGGAGCGCTTCCAGGGCACCGGCGCGGCCGTGCCCGGCATCATCGTTGGTCGGTTGCACCATGCTTCACTCGTTTTCTTCTTCGGCGTTAATAAGATCGGGCAACTCGATGGGGTCTTTGCTAAGTGCTACCAGGGCCTTCAGCCGTTCGCGTGCTGCCGAATTTCGTGCCAGGCGGACGAACTCAAGTGCGCGGAGCGCCTCACTCCGCGTCAGCGCGCCACCTTGCGGGTCAACCAGGAAGAGGTCATGTACTTCCGCGCTCAGCTTGTCCGGCGATCGTCGGAGCACCCGGCCGCGGCGCTGCACATACTCGCGCTCGACGGTCGAGCTAGCGACGATCAGCGCGTGGTCTGTGACGGGGATGTCGACCCCTTCGTCAAGGCATCGAATCGCGATCACGATGCCACCGTACTCGCGGAGGCTGCGCAGGACTTCATCGCGCTCGCTCACCATCTCGGAGTGAAATTCGAGCGTCGGCAAGCCGGAGTGCATACATTCGCGGACGAGGGCGTTCAACTGTGCAATATCGTCGCAGTACACGAGCCACCGATCGCCCGGCCGGTACTCATCACGCAGGATCTGCGCCGCGAGCGGTACCTTGCCCCGGGCCTGCTTAAGGATGCGCGCCCGCCGGATCAGCAGCATCTGCAGGTAACTGTCTGCGTCGCCGACGGATTCGCGTTGGCCGACCAGTCGCCGGATCTGGTTCGTAAGAGAGTTGTACTGCTCAAGCTCGTCGTCATCCGGGCAAAGCTCGTGCAGTCGGTAGTCGTAGGGAACGAGCAGACCAATGATTGTGGCTTCGGCCAGTCCTATGACCGGCCTTAGAACAGGACCGAAGAACTCGAGCAACCGATCGGTTCCCTCTTGATCGAACTGCCGACGGCAAGTCGCGCTCAGGCCGAGGGTCGCGCCGCATTGCGTCTCCTCGAGCGCGCGGAGGCTCCGAGCACTCCCTGCTCGGTGCATCTCGTCGGCGACAACAAGCAGGTGACCGCCGGTGCGCAGGCGACGCTGAAAATCATCGGACGCGAAGGTGGCGTTCGTAACTAGCACGATTCGCCGGTTGAATCCGGAGTTGCCAGGTGCGGTGAAGATCGGCAGCAGGCGCTGCCATGCTGCCTTGTCGCTGCCAGCTCCCGCGAGCAAAAGCTGGCAGCCGGGCAGATCGGTATCGATCTCGCGTGTCCACTGCGCATGCAGATCGCGACCCGGAACCAAGACGACGGCCACACCTCCAGCGTCTGTCCATCTCTTGACAGCTTCGATGGCGGTGAGAGTCTTCCCGGCCCCAGTCGCAAAGTTGACGATGCCGTGGTGTTCGTGCGCTTCCCAATCTTCGAGGACGAGGGACTGGTGCTCCATGAGCGTGCGCCGCGGACCAAGTGCTCGACGTAGGGGAAGGACACGAGCCACGTCAATCGCGTGGTCGAGGTTATCGTCGGCGATGGACAAGATCTGCTCGCGGGTAACGTGCTCTAGCGGTTCGACGCGCACGCCCATCTCGTTACCACGCCAGAGCCGCCGAAAGGCATCGACATGGTTGCGAGTCCGGTATAGCTCGGACTCATTCCGCCAGCTACAGAAGACTTCAAAAGATTCGTGATTGAGTCCCCACGCGCGCCAAGTCTCGTTGGCGCTGCCAACGAACGAGACACGGCGGCCGTCGGTGTCCTCGAAGACGCCGAGTTTGTCATGAAAGATGCCGCTGGGGTTGTCGGCGAAGGCGATGCGGACCTCAGCTATATCGTTGGCGATGAGCGTGGCGAGCAGCCGCGTAGCCGGTACCGCCTCGGGGCGATTGAGAAGCTCTTGCAGCTCAGCCCGGACTGTAGCCTGGGCGTATCGGCCGATCTGGTCGGCTTCCTTCATTGCGTCGAAGTCTTCAGGCTTGAGCGCTGGTGAGCAGACCAACCGCAGCCGACCACCACGCCTGACGAAGTCGGAGTAGGCCAACGCGACGACGTGGAACAGAGTGCTGCTGAAGAAACCCACAGCTCGGTCGTAGAGCACCGATTCCTGAAGACACGGCACGTAGAAGTCATCGAGCAGCGCATCACGGCCTGACCGATAGTCGGGCTGCAGGTCTAGATCTCGCAGCACCTACGGTTCCTCCCATTTCAACCCTCCGAGCGTAGGCGATTGGCCCATAATTTGATACGCAAGCGCGCTGCTAGGTGATTATCGATCGTCGACCCTCGCGACATGCTGCTCCGGGCCACTAGCCGCAGCAGCCGCGTGCGCATGTTTGCACTGGCGACAGAAGGCCGGCGAGCCTCGCGGCGACCTCGTTCGCGGCCGAATTCTGTCGTACGTCCGATGTACCTTACGAACGCACGTTCGACATGATCGTCGCGCCTTGCGGACGAAGACGAGGTGACATGGTCTCAATCCCGGTGCCTGGCGACCACGTCTGACAGAATTACACCGATGTAAGTAAGGGGCTGGTGCGTGTGGCGAGTATGCCCGCTGCGACTTGTGACGTGGTCAGGGGTAACCAGACGAAAGGTCCTGAAGTGGGCACCAAGCGGCCCGCGAACGGTCATCCGTTCCAGGTTCAGGAGATCCCGGTTACTCGGATCCGTCCAGAGGATGGCCTCGGCCGGAGGCGAGACCGCGAGGGGCATCGCGAGCTGCGCAGGTCGATCGAGCGGTTCGGGGTTCTCACGCCCATCACCGTGCGGCATGCGCCGGACAGGACGAGCGACTACCTCCTCATCAAAGGGCAGGGCCGGACGCTCGCCTGCCGCATGCTTGGCATCGAGACCATCCCCGCCATTGTCGTGGATGACCATTTCGCAGAAAACGAGAAGGTGCAGCAGTTCCTCGTTGAGAATGTTGCCCGGTTGCGCATGCGGCCAGTCGACCGAGCCCTTCTGATCGCTCGGGCGCGTCAAGCCGGCGAGGAGACTGCCGAGGTCGCCCGACGGTTCGGAGTCTCGGCCGCAACGGTCCGGCGTCTGGAAGCTCAGCTCGACGGCGCGAGCACGAGCGAGGTGGCCGCGTTGCGGTCCGGCAAGGTCAACCTGGCGCTTCACGCAGTCATCGCTCGCCACGTCGCATCGGAAGAGCGAGCCGATGTCGTCTCGGCTATCGCACCGTACTCGCTGCGAACCAGGGAGATCGAAGCACTCTTCATGGCGCTCGGCTGGAGGCGCCTCGTCGAGCTCGGCCCAGATCACTGGCAGCAGCGGCTGCTCTTGCTCGCGTGGGCCTGCAGCATCCTCAACGGCCTACCGCCAGGATCACCAAAGCAACGGCTGAGTCAGGTGGCACTCTTGCTGCCCCTTCGGTTCGGCGTCGGCGAGGACTCTCAACTATCGCTGGTGGCCCGGTGAAGCTCGTCAAGATCGACCCCGACGACCTAATGCTCAGTACGGAACTGAGCCGGTCCGGCAGCGCAAAGCAGTTCGAAGAACGCCTCAGGTCGTCAATTGAAGAGATCGGCCTAGCCGAGCCGATCAAGGTGGCGTCGCTGCCAACCGGCCGCTACCTCGTCATCGACGGCACGTTGCGGCTGCGGGCCATCCGCGCCATTCGGGAGAAGGACCCTGCGCAGTTCCCAGTCGTCTCGGCATACATTGTGGACTACGAGCGGCGTTTCGAGCTGCGGTACCAGTCGGACATTTATCAGGACCTGCTGCCGAGCCAGCTAGCAGGACTCGTCGAACACCTCCACAAGGCAGAGCATGTTCGCAAGGTCGACATAGCCCGCTACATCGGCATCTCCCCGGCGACGCTGCGGAACTACACCGGGCTCTGGCGACTGCTGCAACGCGGCGGTCTGTTCGCCAAGATCGTGGAGCTTATGGATGTCGAGGTGATTCCCTCCTCCAATCCCTATGCCTGGCTGCGACTGACCGCGGAGGGCCTGCGGAAGGTCGTCGAAGACAACTTTAGTGACGGCGAACTGGCAGAGGCCTGGATCGAGCGCTGCGTTGCAGGCGCTCGCAAGGGGGAGACGCTACGGTTCCCGATCAAGTTCGTTGAGGCGACGACTGATGCGCTACCTCCGGCGTACTACCGCGAGGGCGAAGAAGTTCGCTCGGTGAAGCGCGATCTGGGCCTCCGGCGAGCATCCCAACCGCTGCCGAAGGTTGTCATCGACTTCAGCGACGCGTTCCGCAACCTCTCGCGAGTGTCGCGGCGCTCGCCAGACGTGGTGCTCCGAACGGCAGCCCGCTCGCTGCACGAGTACCTGCAATGACGGTGCCTTCGGACTGGTCCCAAGATTCTTTCTTCGAGATGCCAGAACGCGACTCGGTCGACGGTGGCACGACATCAGCTGGCGCGCTCTGGCACGGGGCCAGCACGCGCTGGGGCCATTCGATGCACACGATGTGCTCGTACCACGGCATGTTCCCAGCGAAGGTGGCGCACTACTTCATTCAGCGTTACTCGAAAGCGGGGGACGTCGTCCTCGACCCGTTCAGCGGTCGGGGCACCGTGCCGCTTCAGGCGCGCGTCGAGGGGCGGCGGACGATATGTAACGACCTGAACCCCCTTGCCTATGTACTATCCAAGGCGAAGGCGAACCCGCCGACGTGGGAGGCGGTCGAGACGGTTCTGAATGGGCTTGAGGGGGCGTACCTGCGTAGGGGCGTAGCCGATCCGGACGTCCCAGATGACATCCGCATGCTCTATCACCCGAACACCTTGCGGCAGATCTGCTACCTCCGTGACCACCTGCTTAGCCAGCCGGTCGCGCGCTGGTCGCAGGAGGATCTGATGATCGGCGGGGCACTGGCCGGCATCATGCACGGCTCTCATCGTCGCGACGGTACATCCCAGTACCTCAGCATCAGCATGCCCAACACCTTCAGCATGTCACCTGCCTATGTCGAGAAGTACATCCGCGAGAAAGGCCTCGTCACGCCCGACCAGGATGTCTTCGAATGCCTACGCGACAAGCTGGCTCGACTTTACTTGGACGACATCGCCGGTGGAGATGGGCGCGCGTACTCACAGGACGCCTCGTCCTTGCTGCATGGCCGGAGCCTCCAAGCGGGGTCTGCCGATCTGATCGTCACCTCACCGCCGTATTTGCGAGTAGTGAATTATGGGACCGCCAACTGGATTCGTCTGTGGCTGTTGGGTCTCGACGAAGTCGGACGGGAACGCGGTGCGGGACGCCGGTCGCTCAACGCCGCGCTCGACCATCGGCACACCTACACCTCCTACCGGGACTTCCTGCTGCGCACGCTGCGCGGCGTACGGCGCGTGCTCAACCAGGACGGGGTCGCCGTGCTGGTGATCGGCGACGTGGCTGACCCAGGCAAGGCGCCATTGCCGTTGGCGGCGCAGATTTGGCAAGATGTGGGCGGAGAGACCGGCTTGCATTTGCTCGATCTTATCGAGGACCATCTGCCGGTCCAGAACAAGGTCAGTCGCATCTGGGGCGAGACCAAGGGCCAGGCAACTGACCGCGACTGCGCGCTCGTTCTCGCTCGGGACGACGGCCACCCTGAAGCGGGCTCGGAAATCATTGACTGGGAGGAGGCATACAAAGATGGCGGCCCCGATGCGGCTCATGCCCGCGTCAAAAAGATGCGGTTCGCTTCCTAGTGCAGATCGCGCTGCGCACAGACCAGAGCCCGGACATACGTGCTTAGCTGACGACGTTTCCCCGTGATCGACGCCGGAAGCGGCATGCGCTGTCCTAACTACGCTCGACCAGCAGCTCGCACCAAACAACTTTCAGTCTGGCACTGACCCGTCGAAATCCCCATTGATGGCTGAGTGCCTCTATGACCATGAACCCCCGGCCATGCTCTGACTCGTCGTCGGCCCGACGAGGCTGGGGATCGTCTGGGTGCTGGTCCCACACCTCAATGAGCAGGCGGTTATGATCGGCCAGCAACCTTAGGGCAACTAAGCCAACTCCCTGCGATGATCGTGACGCAGTAACGGCATTGGTCAGCAGCTCGCTGACCAATGTCTCGGCATCATCAGCCAGCTGATCAAGCTTCCACTCCCAGAGCACTTCCCTGGTATGCAGACGTGCGCACGGCACGGCCGTCGGCAACGCGGCCAGCTCCAGGGCGCTGACGTGTGGCCAGCGGCGGGTCACTTGGCCGCGATGCGCTCCGTCCAGATCACGAGCCAGCTCGATGCCATTGGAGCTGATCACCATCCGCACCACCTGTGTCGCGTTTTGACGCTCCATCCGCCACCCCGGGTGGCAGACTTTTCCCATCATGCCGTCGGCGTACTACCGTTGGCAATACGTCAATGGCAATTTGCCAAACTGGAGAGAACGTCATGCCCGCACGCCCCAGCCCGACCGTGCGCGGACGCCGCCTGCGCTACGAACTGCGACGCCTCCGCGAGCAACGAGGTCTGACCATCGAGCAAGTCTCCGAGCAGGCTGGCGGC
>Ga0310039_10002843_pt1 | contig 11341 bp, 6 predicted proteins | sample Sb_taG_4_FD_200460 | JGI IMG/M metagenome (GOLD analysis project Ga0310039, IMG submission 200460) | Peat soil microbial communities from Weissenstadt, Germany - Sb_50d_6_BS metaG (v2) (version 2) | ecosystem: Environmental > Terrestrial > Soil > Wetlands > Peat | place: Germany: Weissenstadt... | reverse complement strand
TGGGCCAATGTGGTCGCGGCCGCCGTATCGGCGATGCCGCCGGCCAGATCGTAACGTTCGACAAACAACGCCCCCAATCTGCGCAGCAGCGGGCCGGCAAGGAGCTGGCCGGAGAGCTCCCCTTTCACCAGGCAGGCGGGCTCGTTTGGAAGTACCGCCGCAACCACGATCGCGTCCACATAGCTTGCGTGGTTGAAGACCACCAGCGCATGCCCCTTGGGCAGCCGCTCCATCCCTCTTACCGACAGCGGAATGCCCATTGCCACCAGCGCCGCTTGCGCCAACGTTCGCACGCAAGCCCAACGCCATGCGCGTCGCGGCAGCACAGTGATGGCAACCGCTCCGATGGCGACGCAGATCGCGAGCACAATCCACCACCAAGCAGCATAAAGATATTCACTTGCCTTGCGGCCCAATCGTTTCAACTGACCGCCCAGGCCCGCGAGCCACAGGCGCATGACCTGCCAACGCAGCGCTCGTCCGGGCAGATTGAGCTGTCGAGCCAGATAATGCTCCCTAGCCGCTGCTCGACGGATCTTGCCGCTTGAGGTCTTTGGCACGGTCCCGGGATTGATGAGCACGATCTCATCAGGCGGCGAGCCCATGATGGCGGTCGCGGCGCTTCGTGCTAGGGCGGCAAGCGCATCCCGTTTGGCCGGATCGGTTTGCCCGGTTTCTCCGAGCACGACGATCCGTTCCGTTCCTGAAGCGCGATCAGTGACGCCGAATGCAGCTATCCCGCCTTTGACAAAGCCACCGACCTCGCCGATCGCTTCTTCCAACTCTTGCGGATAAACGTGTTGGCCGGCACGAATGATGATGTCCTTGATGCGGCCGGTGATGAAGACGTCTCCGCTCGTCATGTATGCACGGTCGCCGCTGTCGAGCCACCCATCGCGGAACAGCTCCCGCGTCTTGGCCTCGTTGCGGAAATAACCGGAAGTCGCGGAAGGGCCGCGAAACTCGAGCCGGCCTTCCCGTCGCTCCTGGACTTCTCGTCCTGCGTCGTCGACGATGCGAATCTCATGGCTTGGCAGGGGGCGCCCGCAGGCGATAATTTCAATCGCGTGAGGATCGTCGGCCGCTGCGGGTTCGGCAATTCCGCGACGGGTCAGCGCCTCGCGATTGACGCGATCAATGAGTGGTTCGCGACCGGGCGGCGGCAGCGCGACGGCGACCGCGCATTCGGCAAGGCCGTAGACGGGAGCCATAGCGCCGGCGCGAAATCCATATTGGCTGAAGCGCTCGATGAATCGGCGAAGGGTGTGAATGCTGACTGGCTCGGCGCCATTCGCGACGAAGCGAAGCGAACTCAAGTCGAGGCCCTTGAGGTCGGCGTCATCGATTTGCTTGAGACAAAGTTCGAACGCGAAATTTGGTGCGGCAGAGATTGTGCCGCGGTAACGGTGACAGGCCCACAGCCAACTTTGCGGATGCGCCAGGAAGCTCAATGGCGACATGATGTAGCAGCGGGCGCCAACGTAGAGCGGAGCGAGCCACGCGCCGATCAAGCCCATGTCGTGGTACAGAGGCAGCCAGCTCACGAGAACGTCAGCGGGTGTCGCATCGATTGCCGCGAACATGGCACGAATATTCGCCAATAGATTTGCGTGGCTGAGTACCACGCCTTTCGGATCGCCGGTGCTGCCCGATGTGTATTGGATCAGGGCCGCGCCCGACGGATCGTCGATCTTGGGCAGGGCCGCCATCGCGGGCGCATCAGTCAGGTTTGTAACGCTCTCGATCGCACTCAAAGAGGGAACGAGCCCGCGCAATAAACCGCCAAGACGCAAAGCCTCGGGCACGGTAACCAGCACTTTTGTCTCCGCATTGCGCAGAATCGTCGCCTGTCGGCGCAAATAGTCCTCGAGCTGCGCCAATTGCATGGGCGGGTAGATCGGCACCGGCACGGCGCCGGCGTAAAGTGTGCCGAAGAAGGCCGCGAAGAAGTCCGCCCCGGTCGGCAGCATGAGGGCGACCCGATCGCCCGGCGCAACGTCGCGAGCAATCAGCCCGCCCGCGACGTCGCGTGCAGACTTCGCGAGCTGGGCATAAGTGATCGTGGCGAGAACGATGTTCTCATCTTGCAAGACGGTTACATGGGACCGGTCGGGATTCCGAGCGACGTGCCACTCCAGAGCCTCAAGCAGCGTATTCGCTTCGGTGGCAGGGGCGACCGCAAGCGTCTCCGCCTCGGGAATTTCCGCAACGGCATGAGCCTCCAAAGGGCCCGATTCGGAGATGGCCTTTTGCAGGGCCCTCAAGAGATCGCCTACCGTATTCGCTTCGGCCATCACGCTAATCGGCAAGCGCACCCTGAACGCCCGTTCAATGCGCATGACCAACTCGGTCCGTCCGAGGCTATCGATGCCGAGATCGCGATCCAGCCTGCTTGACAACGATATATTCAGGAGGGAAGAGCTTGGGCCACGCAGTTCGCGAACCAAATCTGTCAGAAGAGCAAGCAAGGCTCGCGCCTGTGATGGCTCACTCAAAGGTCCACTTGGGTTGCTGCCGAGGTTCATTAATTATCGTAGCCAGGGCGACATTTCTTTCACTTGACATGGATCAAAGCCGACTCCGCACTTTTGCAACATAAATTAATAAAGGTAGCGAAGCGGAGTGCTTCAAAAATTCGTTTCTGCGGAGCGGATTATGACGCTTTCGACTATAATGGTCTATGTCGATCGCTTGGGTGATACATGCCTCGGTGCTGCCGTCGATCTAGCCGAGCGGTTTGACGCCAAACTCATCGGAATATCCGCCGCCAGCCTGCCATGGTCGTATTATGCGGAAGGCTCGACTCTAGAATTGCTCGAGCAACTCAATGCTGATGTGCAAAAACGATTAGCAGATACCGAAGAGCGCTTTCGCCGCGCGGCAACGAAGCGCGTGCGACAGCTCGAATGGCGGTCGGAGGTAGCGCTGCCTACAGGCTACGTCTCACGTCAGGCACGTGCGGCGGATCTCATCGTTGTCAGCAGGAACGGAGATGACCTTCAGCCCGATCCATTTGGACATCTGGATCCCGGCGATCTCGTAATGCACGCTGGTCGACCGGTCCTAGTTGTTCCGCCGAAGATCGACGGCATCAAGCTAAAATGCGCAATGGTCGCCTGGAAGGATACGCGGGAAGCGCGGCGCGCCGTGAATGACGCTTTGCCGCTGCTCCGCAAGGTACAGGACGTCATCGTTGTCGAAATCATTGACAATGAATCCCAGCGGAGCGCGGTGCATGCTCGGCTCGATGACGTCGTTGCGTGGCTCGATAGGCACGGCATTGCCGCGGTATCGAGAGCTTTCCATTTTCCTGAAAACGAGGAACCTATGGAAAAGCTATGGGAATATGGTGCGGATTTCATCATTGCCGGTGCGTATGGCCACGCGCGACTTCGCGAGTGGGTATTCGGAGGCTTTACGCACGAACTCCTGAAGCGATCCCCTCAATGCGCATTCCTTGCCCATTGAGAACGAAGGTACGACCTGCTTCTGCATTGTCGGTGACGACGTCCGGCGCTGACACGCACTGCCTGTAGAGCAAACTACCGATAATGTACACAGCGGTCATGATTAGGATCTTGCATCGAGGCGTCCCAAAGCGATGGCGTTGCCGATGCCAAGCTCATCGCCCCAGGGAAAAAGCGCAGTCGTCCCCCCGCGCTGGTTGCAAAGTAATATCGATCGGCCAATAGTCCTGCAGCCCAGCGCTAGATGGGCGATCGCGTTAACCCGGAAAATGACGGCGGCGGACGGGACATTCGCCGGTATCGTCGCGGCTTTCCTCGATCCGACCGAACTGGCAAAACAAATCGGCCTGATCGATCTCGGAGTGAATGGATCTTATGGTTTGATCGGCTTCAACGGCGTCGTGTACACCCGCGTCGTTGATGCCAAGATCGACTGGGACATCAGCGGCCGGCAACTCCCGCCGGATAGGGGCATAGTGGCGCGTGCGCTGCAGGCTGCATCCGGAGATTATTGGATTCAACACAGCGCTTGGAACCAAGGTTGGAACCAACAAGGCTCCATCGACCATACCGGAAGGCTGGTTTCCTATCGGGTGCTTCAATCCTTTCCGTTGATCGTTTATGTCGCGCTTTCGGAAGCCGAAGTGTACGCGAAAGCCAACGAAAACGCGCACGTCTATTGGGGCATTGCATTGCCGCTCTCGGCTGCCATTCTGCTTGCCATGGGTTTCGTCGCCCGGCGCGAACGAAGGCTGCTTGAGACCAAATCGCAAGTGCAGCGGATCCAGGAGAAGCTGGCGTTCGGCGAAGACCGCGACCGGCTGATCGGCAGCACCGCTAACGACGGCATATGGGACTGGAATATTCTGACCGACGACGAATATATGTCGCCCCGCTGGAAGGCAATTCTGGGCTACGCCGACGAGGAAGTGGCCAATGTGAAGTCATCGTTCTTCAATCTTCTCCACCCCGACGATAGGGCGGCCGCCGTCGAAGCGACCCGCGCCCATCTGGAAGAGCGCAAGCCCTATGCACTCGACATCCGGCTGCGCTGCAAGGATGGCGATTATCGCTGGGTTCATAGCCGCGGCACTGCGTTGTACGATGCCGCAAACGACCCTGTCCGGATGATTGGTGCCATCACCGACATCACCGACCGCAAACAGGCGGAGGAGGCGCTCCGGCACAGCGAAGAACGTTACCGGCTGATCGAGAATGCCGTTGACGACGGACTCTACGACCACAATCTTCTGAGCGGCGAAGCTTATATGTCGCCGCGCTGGAAAGGCATTTTAGGCTATGCCGACGACGAAGTGCCCAACACCGTGTCGGCGTTTTACGATCTGGCCCACCCCGATGACCGGGCGGCTTTGGCCGTTGTCGTCGGTGAATATCGCAACCAGCCGGAAAAAAAGTCGCACACGTTGGACTTTCGGCTGCGGCATAAGGACGGCGGCTATCGTTGGGTGCACAGCCGTGGCCGGGTTTTTCGCGATGCCATGAACCGCCCCATCCGCTTGCTTGGCGCCGTCACCGACATCACCGAACGCAAGCAGGCCGAGGCCGAATTGCGCCGCACCCGCGCGTTCCTCGATACTGTGATCGAAAACCTGCCGATCATGATCAACGTCAAGAACGCGAGCGATCTAAGTTACGTCCTCGTCAACCGAGCATCCAGAAAAATGTTCCGGATACCGGCCGCCCAGATGATCGGCAAGCGGGCGCACGATATCGTTGCGCCGGAACTCGCTGTCCTGTTCGAGGCGCGCGACCGCGAAGTCCTCAGCAGGCGAGAACGGATGTCATTCGAGAGCGATATCAAACGCGCCGACAGCGCCGTGTTGTGGGTGAATGCAAGCAAAGCCCCAATTCTCGGCGACGACGGCGAACCGCAGTTCATTATCACATTGTCGAGCGACATCACCGCGCGCAAGCAGGCCGAGGAGGCGCTGGCAAACCGTGACCTCGAGGCGCGCGTCGCCGAACGCACCGCCGAGCTGGCGCGGGAATTGCGCCGGCGCGAGGAAGCGCAAAGGACGCTGGTGCAGGCGCAGAAGATGGAGGCGGTCGGGCAGCTTACCGCGGGCATCGCCCACGATTTCAACAATTTGCTGGCGGTGATCCAAGGCGGCCTCGAATTCGTCGAGGGCGCGGCGGCGCGCGGCATCACGGCGGAGCCGGAATTGATCGACGCGACGCTGCGGGCGACGCGGCGCGGCCGCGATCTCGTGCAGCGGCTGTTGACGTTTGCCCGCCAGGCGCCGTTGCAAGCCGAGCCGACGCCGATCGACCAGCTCGTCTAGGATACGCTGCGGCTCCTGCGGCGCACGCTAGGCGAGGGGATCGACATCGAGACGCATCTCGGTGCGACGACGGCGGCGGCTTTGGTCGATCGCAATCAGCTGACCAACGCCCTGTTGAATCTGGCGCTCAACGCCCGCGATGCCATGCCGGAAGGCGGCCATCTCAGCATTGCGACAAATTGCTGGCCTTGCGGCCGCGCGGCCGCGGAAGGCGCTGCCCGGTGGCCGACGGGGGAGGAAATCCGCATCGCTGTCAGCGACACCGGTGTCGGCATGACGGAGGAGGTGCGCAGCCGCGTATTCGAACCGTTCTTTACGACCAAGCCGGACGGTCTGGGCACCGGCCTTGGACTGAGCATGGTGCATGGGTTCGTCCAGCAGTCCGGCGGGTATATCGAGATCGACAGTGCGGCCGGTCGCGGCACGACGATCACGATTTGCCTGCCGAGGGTCGCCGCCGCGGAGCAGACGGTCGGCTCCGATTCCGGGCTCGGCACATCACAGGCCGCGCAGCAAAAAACCATTGTGCTGGTGGAGGACGATCCCGACGTGCGGATCGTGTTGGCCGCCCAGTTGAAGCAGTTGGGCTACAGGGTTCACGCAGTGGCGGACGGAAGCGAGGCCATAGACCTGATCGAGTCGCCCGCGGATATCGACATCATGTTGACCGATATCGTGTTGCCCGGCGGCGTCGACGGCGTGACGCTGATAAAGGACGCGATGCGCGCGCGGCCGACAATGGGCGTGCTATGCATGTCGGGCTATGACCCGACACACGCGCATCTCAAGTGGCTCAGGGTTCAAAATATCGAATTTCTCGAAAAGCCGTTTTCCCGCGCCAGCCTGGCTCACGCGCTCGATGCGGTACTGGCGAGCTAAGGGATCGGCTCGACGCTCGCGGGATGGTGCGCAACGGGTCGTTCGCTTTCCCGTTGCGCCAGACCCATATCGCGGACGCCACCGGGCTGACCACCGTCCATGTCAGCCGCACGATCGGTACTTTTCGCAAGGATGAAGTTCTCGCGATCGGCGATGGCAACCTGACGATCCTCAACCTGGCCAGGCTTCGGCGAATCGTTGAATGCAAATGATCCCCGGCCGGAATTGTGGACTCGCAAGATTGTTGCGCAACAAAAAAACAGATGTTCGTTCTTACCTGACTCTCACCTGTGCATGCGCAAATCCTGAAACGCGTCCTCCAATCGCGAAAGTGCTTCCTCGAGAATCGGGCGCGGCGTAGCAAAATTGAAGCGCAGCCATGTTTCTCCGCCTGGTCCAAACTGCTCGCCGGGGCTGGCAAAGATGCGGGCGCGCTTCTTGACTCTGTCGGCAACCTCTTTGGGCGCCAAATTGGTTCCAGAAAAATCGACCCAGGCGAGATAGGTGGCGTCGAGACGCATCGAGCGTGCGCCGGGAACCGCGGCCTCAATGCGCGCATCGAACAGATCGCGGTTATTGGCAAGATAAGGCAGCAAGTGATCGAGCCAGATTTCGCCTGTCCGCCAAGCCGCCTCGGTCGCGATCATGCCGAATCTGTTGTAGGAACCAAGGCCGCTCGCCGCAATGCGCGCATCAAGCTTGTGCTTCAACGTGGCATTCGAGGTGAAGCACGCGCCAACATGCGCGCCGGCCAGATTAAAGGTCTTCGTCGCGGCGACGCAGGTGATCAGACGATCCGCGATCTCGGGCGCGGCAGTGCTTGTCGGCGTGTGCTTGGCACCGTCGAAGACGAGATCGCAATGGATCTCGTCGGAAACCAGGATCAAGTCATGGTCGGCGCATAATGCCGCCAGCGCGCGAAGTTCGGCAGGCGACCAGACGGTCCCACCGGGATTGTGCGGGCTGCAGAGGAAGACGACTTTCGTTCGCGGCGTCAGCTTGGCGCGTAGCGCATCAAGATCCATCGCGTAGCGCCCATCGGTCTCGACAAGCTGCACATCGAGAATGCGCCGCTCATTGGCAAGAATGATCTTGCGAAATGCGTGATAGGCCGGCGGAAAGACGACGACTTCGTCGCCGGACGTACTGACAGCCTGAAGGATAAGACCGAGCCCGGAAACAATCCCGGGCGTCGGGCTCACCCAACTCGGATCTATGCGCAGGCCATGGCGGCGCGCCATCCAATCTGCGAGCGCGGCCGCCCAGCTACCGGTGTCGGCGTAATAGCCGTGGACGGCGCATTGAATCTCGGCAGTCAAGGCTGACGTCACTCCTGACGGCGCGGCGAAATCCATATCCGCCACCCACATCGGAATCGCATCGGGCGACTCGATGCCGGAAAGGCGAGCGATATTGTCCCACTTGGAGGAGTGCGTGCCGCGGCGCTCGATGATACGGTCGAAATCGAACATGAGACTTCGGCTCCCAAAGTTTGGCATGAACGCCTGATTTGCGCCGTTTTGTCCAGGACGACGCAGGACCCTACGCCAGTCCACAATCGCGCAGAAATTCCATCGTCACATCGGCGCACGCCTGCGGCTTCTCGATCTGCAGCAGATGCCCGGTATGGGCGACGAAGCTGTAGTCGTAGCCGCCTTCGCGGCCGAGCGCAGCATTGGCGGCGGCGATGGCGGGACCGCCCTTCACCTGCGGATCGCAGCCGATCAGCTTGACCGGCCCGTCGAACTCATCCGCGCTGGGCCACAGATTGAGCGTCATCGCCTGGGCATAGATCGCCGCTTCGTTTTCCGGAGCACATACCAGCTCATAGCCCTCGCCGTCCGGGCTTCGGCGCAGCACCGAGCGCGCCATCAATTCGTGCGCGCCCTCGACCCAGCGCGCCGTCGCCCGCGATTGCCGGAACTCCTCGGTCAATTCCGCCACCGAGGCAAAGTGCCGGTGCCGCTGCCGCGCCCACGCCGTCAGCCGCTTTTCGAACTCGGCCATCGCCGCGAAGGTCGGATGATCCGGCGGCGGCACATTGGGCGGATCGACCAGGATCAGCGCTTCCCAGCGCCAGCCGATCTCGAGCGCATGCTTCATCGCGGTGCGCCCCGACATGGAATGAAATATTCCGACCGTCGGCTTGTCGCCGAGATCGGCCTTGACTGCCTGCACGACGCGTTCGAGATCGCGCGTCAGCTGCTCGTAAGTGTGGTGCGCCGGCACGGCAGGAATATTTTGGCCGTGATTGCGAAAATCGAATATCAGCACGTCGAACGTCGCCAGGAAATGCCGCCAGTAGGGAAAGTAGGCGTCGGCGGCGAAGCCGTTGCCGTGGCTCAACATGAGGCGAACGCCGTCGGGTTTGCCGTGGCGGCGCACGCGAATGGCGGCGCCGTCATCGAGCGCGACGTCGAAGGTCGTGTTGGGAACGGGAAGGTCGATGGGCATGCGTGGCGTCGTGCTCAATTGTCCAACATCGCCACGCAGCGCGTCCAGCCCGCCGACGCCGCTTCGATCTTGACCGGAAAGCAGGCGACCTTGAAGCTGAACGGCGGCAGCTGTTCGAGGTTGGTGAGCTTTTCCATGTGGCAGTAGCCGATCTCGCGGCCGGCTTTGTGGCCTTCCCAGATGATGCTGGCGTCGCCGGTTTCGAGGAAGCGCTTGTGGGTGAACGAGAACGGCGCGTCCCAGCTCCAGCCGTCGATGCCGGTGACGCGCACGCCTTGGCGGAGCAGATAAAGCGTCGCCTCGCGGCCCATGCCGCAGCCTTTGTCGAGATAGTTCGGCGCGCCGTAGAACGTCGCGGCGCCGGTGTTCACCAGGACGATGTCGAGGGCTTGCAGCGCATAGCCGATGCGGTCGAGCTCGCGTTTGACGTCATCGGCCTGGCAGACATAGCCGTCGGGTTTTTGCCGGAAGTCGAGTTTTACGCCCGACGAGAAGAACCACTCCAGCGGCACCTCGTCGATCTTCATGGCCGGCTTGCCGCCGTCCTGGGTGCTGGCGAAATGCCACGGCGCGTCGAGATGGGTGCCGTTGTGGGTGGTGAAGGTGATCCGCTCCATCGCCGCGCCTTCGCCGTCCGGCAGCTGCTCGGCCTTGAGCCCCGGAAACCAGGCCATGAACTCTTTGGCGCCGTCGTGATGATCGAGATATTTGATGCGCGGCAACATGCTTGGCGGATCGGAGGCGATGCCGGCCTTGAGCGCAACTGAAAGATCGACGATCCGCATGGTTTGCTTCCCTCACGTTTTCGTTGCTTCGCGCAGCTTATAGCGAATGATTTTGCCCGATCCGGTGCGCGGAATCTCGGCGATGAATTGCACGCTGTACGGCACCTTGTAGGCCGACAGCTTCTCCCGGCAATGGGCGAGCAACGCTTCGATCTCGATCGTCTGTCCCGGCCGCGGCACCACGAACAGCGCCGGCACTTCGCCGAGATGCTCGTGCGGCACGCCGACCACGGCGCAGTCGAGCACTGGCGCAAACGCGTTCACGACTTCCTCGATCTCGGCCGGCGCAATATTCTGGCCGCCGCGAATGATCAGCTCCTTGAGCCGGCCGGTGATGGTCAAAAAGCCGTTCTCGTCGCTCTTGGCCAGATCCCCGGTGTGATACCAGCCGGCGCGCAGCGCGTTGCGGGTTTCCTCCGGCTTGTTGTGATAGCCGGGCATGACGTTGGGGCCGCGTACGATCAATTCGCCTTCCTGGTTCGCGTCCACGTCGCGGCCGTTGGCATCGACGATGCGCACCGCAAGCCCCGGCACCGGAAAGCCGCATGAGCCGAGCACGCGTTCTCCGCTCGGCCAGTTCATTGTCACCATGGTCGAGGTTTCGGTGATGCCGTAGCCGTCGAGCAATGGCACACCCAGATGACTTTCGAACTCGCGGTTGAGAGTCGCCGGCATGATGGCGCCGGCGGAGACGCAGAGCCGCAGATTGGGCAAGCGCAGGCCCGTCTCGCCGCGCGTCGCCTGCAACAGATAGTGGAACATGGTCGGCACGCCGGGGAAGTAGCTGAACTCGCCGCTCTTGAGGAGGCGCACCGCTTCGCTGGTCGAGAACCGCTCCATGATGAAGGCGCTGGCGCCGGTGGCGAGGATGCCGAGCACCGACAGATTCAGCGCGTAGGAATGAAACAGCGGCAGTGGCGACAGCACGGTGTCGCGCTCGGACAGGCCGGTGATCGGCGCCCAGCAGGCGGCGACGATCCACAACATGCCGTGCACCGTGAGCTGTACGCCCTTGGCGCGGCCGGTGGTGCCCGAGGTGTAGAGAATGAACGAGGTCTCGTGCAGCGATGCGGGATCGCGCGGCGCGGATTTCGGCGGCGATGTCGCCAGCGTCTCGTAACGAAGCGCCGGCGCGCTGCATTGGCCGCGATCGGTCACGATCAGCGTCTTCAAATTCGGCGCTGACGCTTGCAGCCGCGCGAACAGGTCGCCGCGTTCGGCGGTCGTGATCACTGCTTTGCAATTGGCGTCGGTGAGCCGATAGGCGATTTCGGTTTCGGTGGAGTCGTAACTGATCGGCACGCTGACCGCGCCGGCGCGGGCGATGGCGAAACAGCTCTCCACCCATGGCACCGAATTCGGCAGCATGATCGCAACCGTTTCGCCCGGCGCGATACCGTGGTCGGCGAGGTGGCCGGCCAGCTTGCCGGTGCGCTCGAGCAGTGCGGCATAG
>Ga0310039_10002835_pt1 | contig 11391 bp, 9 predicted proteins | sample Sb_taG_4_FD_200460 | JGI IMG/M metagenome (GOLD analysis project Ga0310039, IMG submission 200460) | Peat soil microbial communities from Weissenstadt, Germany - Sb_50d_6_BS metaG (v2) (version 2) | ecosystem: Environmental > Terrestrial > Soil > Wetlands > Peat | place: Germany: Weissenstadt... | reverse complement strand
GCCGATCACGGCATGCAGCATATGGGCACTCGCCACGGCGCTTTCTTCAACGACGACGATTCCCGCACCATCGCCGCCTTTACCGAGCGGCTGATGCCGGGCGCGCCGGGCAAGCCGGGTGCGACCGATGCCGATGTGCTCAACTACATCGATCTGGCGCTGGCCGGTCCCTATGCCGACGAGCAGTATTTCTACCGCTGCGGCGTGGCGCAGCTCGACATCCATTGCACGCAAACTTTTGGCAAGCCGTTTCGCAATCTGACATCGGCGCAGCAGGACGAAACTATCGCCGCGCTGGAGCAGGGCAAGGTGGCCGCCTTCGTGTGGCCGACCGCGCAAGCTTTCTTCAACGTCGTGCACAAGCACACCATGGAAGGTCTGTTCGCCGACCCGATCTACGGCGGCAACAAGGACTTTGCCGGCTGGCGCCTGGTCGGCTTTCCCGGTGCGCAACCGGAATTCACGCCCGAGGACATGCAGAGCAGGGAAGCGTTCACGCGCGAACCGATCATCGGCCTGCAGGCGCGGGCCAAGAGCGTGAAGGGGTAAAACCATGGCGATCGAAAAAACCGATGTGGTGATCGTCGGCGTCGGCGCCGCTGGCGGCATTCTCGCAGCCGAACTCGGCAAAGCCGGCATGAAAGTGATCGGGCTCGAGCGCGGCCCCCGGCTCAAAACGTCCGACTTCGAGCCGCATGACGAATTACGCTATTTCCAGCGCCAGGATTTGCGGCCCGACCCCAAGCGCATGCCGGTCACCTGGCGGCCGAACGCCAAAGCCACCGCGCATCCGATCCCGTCACAGAACAACGGCAATCAGGCCGGTGGCGGCACCGTGCATTACGGCGCGGTGTCGTGGCGCTTCCACGAGGACGATTTCCGCGTCCGCTCGCAGACCATCGCGCGCTATGGCGCCGATGCCATCCCGGAAGGCTCCTCGATCATCGATTGGCCGCTGTCCTATGCCGATCTCGAGCCGTTCTACGAGCGCGCCGAATACGAGCTCGGCGTTTCCGGCAAGGCCGGCAACCTCCAGGGCAAGAAGGTTGACGGCGGCAACGTGTTCGAGGCGCCGCGGCTGCGCGACTATCCGCTGCCGCCTTTGCTCAACGATCAGGTCGGCGCCAATTTCGAGCCGGCGGCGAGAAACCTCGGCCTGCACCCGTTCCCGACGCCGCACGCCATCCTGTCGCAGCCGTACAAGGATCGGCCGGGCTGCACCTATTGTGGCTTCTGCCAGGCCTTCGGCTGCCATGTCGGCGCCAAATCCTCGATCCTGGTGACCAAGCTCCCGGAGGCCGACGCCACCGGCAATTTCAAGCTCATCACCGGCGCCATGTGCTACCGCGTCAACAGCGACAACAGCGGCAAGGCCACGGGGGTGTCGTATTACGGGCCGGACCGCTCCGACAATACGATCGAGGCCGACATCGTCATCCTGGCGCCGTTCATCTACGACAATGTTCGGCTGTTGCTGCTGTCGAAGACCGAAAAATTTCCCAACGGGCTGGCCAATTCCTCAGGCCACCTCGGCAAGCACATCATGGCGCATATCGGCGCTCGCGCTTTTGCGGCGTTCGACGACAGACACGTGAACGTCTATATGGGCCCGAGCGCGCAGAAGAATTCGCTCGACGACTACAACGCCGACAATTTCGATCACAAGGATCTCGGCTTCATCCGCGGCGCGCAGATTTCCGCCGGTCCGGCGGGTCTCGAAGGCGGCCCGCTCGGCACCGCGATGAGCATGAATCCGCCGCCCGGCGTGCCGCGCTGGGGCGCCGCATTCCGCGACTTCTACGCCAAGTACTACACGCGGCACACGGCGCTGACCGGGCAGACCGAGAATCTGCCCTATGCGGATCAGATCATCGATCTCGATCCCAACGTGCGCGACGCTTGGGGTCTGCCGGCCCCGCGCATAACCTACGATTGGCGGCGCCCAAACGAGAAAGCGCGCGTCGAATTCATCCAGAAGAAAATGGTCGAGATCGGCCGCGCCATGGGCGCGGCACAGGTCTGGACGGCGCCGTTCGGTCCCGGCGCGCCCGGCGCCCATCACCAGGGCGGCACGCGCATGGGCAGCGATCCGCAAGAGTCGGTGGTGAACAAATACAGCCAGAGCTGGGACATTGCGAACCTGTTCATCATGGGCTCATCGACCCATCCGAGCATGAGCGGGTTCAATCCGACGCTGACGATCCAGGCGCTGGCCTATATGACGGCCGACGCCATCGTGAACAAATACCGGAAGAATCCGGGCGCGTTGATTTGACGCGATCGGAAACGCCGTTGCATCGCTGAAGTCCGGCAGCCGCCGGACTTCACTTCACGTCGGGATAAAGCCCGGAGGCCTTGACCACGGCGAGGCCCTCGGCGCGGTCGGCCGGCAGCTCGTTGGCGAACTGTTCCGCCGAGCTCAACACCGGGGTGAGGCCGCGGTTGATCAGGAATTTTTGCTGAAAGTCCGGATTGGATTCCGCCTTGACGATGGCGGCGTTGAGCTTGTCGACGATCGGCTGCGGCGTGCCGGCGGGCGCGAAAATGCCGAAGAAGGTCGCCGCGATATGCTCGGTGTAGCCGACCTCCTTGAAGGTCGGAATGTCGGGGGCCAGCGGCGAGCGGGTGTCGCCGTCGATGGCGAGCCCCATGATCTTGCCGTCGCGAATGAACGACACCAAGTTGCCGATGCCGAAGATGGCGATCTGCGCGGTGCCGTTGAGCATGCTGTTGACGGCGTCGCCGCCGCCCTTGAACGGCACGCGCACGATGTCGGTGCCGTTCTTCTTGTTGAACTCCTCCATGAAGGCGACCTTGGACAGCGACGGCGCCATATAGTTGAACGTCTTCGGCTTGGCCTTGACCAGCGCCGCGAGCTCCGCGAACGATTTGACCCCGAGCGAGGTGTTAACGGCGAAAACCTGGGTCAAATAATAGGGCCGCGCCACCGGCACCAAGGCCTTCGCCGGATCGAAGTCCGACGGCTGGATCAGCGGATTGATGACGATGGTCTCGCCGGGAAGAATGCAGATCGTGTAGCCGTCCGGCGCCGCGTCGGCGCAAGATTTGGCGCCGACCGTGCCCTCGGCGCCGACCCTGTCCTCGACCACGATCGAAGTGCCGAGCGCCTGTCCCATCTGGTCGCCGAGCCCGCGCATGAACAGATCGCTCAAGCCGCCGGGGCCCTGCGAGGCGATCGCCCGGATCGGCCGCGTCGGATAATCCTGCGCCGCCGCGGGCCACGTGAGCACGGCCGGCGCGAGCAGCGCCAGAATTGCAGACCAGCGGTGCATGTCATTGCCTCCCGGGTGTTCTATTGTCGTTGCGGCGAACAATGCCGCAACCGAGCGCGACAAGAGCATGCGGCGTAACCGCGCAGAAGTCACGGCCGCGCGGCAGTAGCATGTCGGAAGAGGGGGATCGAGCGTGCCGGACTATCGGATGAAAGTGGAGAAGGGCATCACGGTGCGGATGCGCGACGGCGTTCGCATCTCGCTCTGCGTCTATCGGCCCGACGCCGAGGGCCGGTTTCCGGCGCTGTTCGCGGCGTCGCCTTACCAATACGAGATGGACGAGGTGCCGGCCTATCCGTTGTTTCTGTGGCGCGAGACCGGTCCGGTCGAATGGTACGTGAGCCAGGGCTACGCTTATGTGCATGCCGACGTGCGCGGCTCGGGGCAGTCCGAAGGCGTCTTCGAGTTCATGGGTCTCAACGAGCAGCAGGACTATCTCGAACTGATCGCCTGGATCGTCGCGCAGCCGTGGTGCAACGGCCGGGTCGGCGGCATCGGCCAGTCCTACTACGCGATGGCGCAGTGGCTGATGGCGACCTACAACCCGCCGGGGCTGGCCTGCATCGCGCCCTATGACGGCCTGGTCGATCAATATCGTGGCTCGAATTACCACGGTGGCATCTACTGCTCCTATCGCTCGGTCTGGTACACCTCGCTGCGCGCCGACAATCAGCACCGTCTCGCCGGACGCCACGGCCGGCCGCCGATGCCATTCGATCTGGTCGGCGAAATCATCAACCACCCGCTCGACGACGAATTCTGGCGCCAGCGCTCGCCGTATTGGCGGCTCGACAAGATCAAGTGCCCGGTGCTGTCGATCGGCCATTGGGGCAAGATGGGCCTGCATTTGCGCGGCAATATTTTGGGCTACGAGGAGGTCAAGGCGCCGAAGAAGCTCGTGGTCACCGGCGCGCGCAACACCTTTGAGGCGCACCGCATGTTCGATCAGGTCGAATTCCACGAGAAGGAACTGCTGCCGTTCTACGATCTGCATTTGAAGGGCGCCAACAACAGCTTCATGGATGCCGATCCGGTCAAATTGTTCGTGCGCGGCGCCAATGTCTGGCGCACCCAGGAGGCATGGCCGCCGCGCGCGACCAGCGTCGCTTATTATCTGCGTAAAGGTCCGTCGGGCAGCGTCACCTCGCTCAACGACGGTGCGCTGTCGGCGGAAAAGCCCGCAGCGGACGAAGCGCCGACCAGCTACACCTATCCGGATTGGGAATGGGTCAATGGCGTCGCGGTGATCGGTCCGGACGGCCGGGTCGATCCGGCGCGGCGCGTGCTGACGTTCACCAGCGCGCCGCTCGACAAAGATATCGAAGTCACTGGACCGATCGTGCTGAAGCTCTATGCGTCATCGACCGCGATCGACACCCAGTTCATCGTCAAGCTGACCGACCAGCACCCGCAAAGCGTGGAGGCGCGGGCCAAGGGCGAGCAGCCGGCTTTCACGCCGGTGTCAAAGGGCTGGCTGAAGGCCTCACATCGCGAGAAGGACGCGGCGCGCTCGAAACCGGAACGCCCATTCTATACCCACACCAAACCGCAGCCGCTCACCGCCGGCGAGATCTACGCGTTCGATATCGAGCTATTGCCGATCTCGTATGTGTTCAAGCAAGGCCACCGCATCCGCCTCGAACTCGCCAATGGCGACTCGCCGGCAACCGACGGCGTGTTCTCGCATCCCTATCATCCGTCGCTGATGGGTACCGACACGTTGCATCATAACGGCACGCATGCGTCGTGCCTGATCCTGCCAGTCATCGCTGCAGAGTAGGCGGCATGCGCTGGCGTAGCCCCCTGCGCTCCACTACCATTTGGCTTCGACGTAATGTGGAGCCGGGGTCATGAAGCACAGCACCGATCGCATTCTCACCACCCACGCCGGCAGCCTGTCGCGGCCGGCAAACCTCATCGCCATGAGCAAGGCGATCGCCGTCGGCGAAAGCAAAGGCGATGCCGCCTATGCGCAATGCCTCGCCTCATCGGTTGCGGATGTGGTCAAGAAGCAGCGCGAGCTCGGCGTCGACATTCCCGACGACGGTGAGTTCGGCAAGCCGGTGGGCGGCTCCTACGATTATGGGGCATGGTGGAATTACGCCTTTGCCCGGATGTCGGGATTTTCGCCGGCGGGCAGCCCCGCCGCCGCCGCACATGAAACCCAGCATAAGAAGTCAACCGTCGCCGATGTGGCGCTGACCTCGTTCGCCAATCGCCGCGACTGGCAAAAATTCGGCGAGTTTTATCTCGATCCGGAATCGAGCGGCAGTCTTATGGGGAGCGCGGCGCGCCGGCCGGTGGGGCGGCCGGCTTGCACCGGGCCGATCAAATATACTGGGCACGCGGCGCTCCACGCCGATATCGAAAACTTGAAAAAGGCGCTGGCCGCAACCGGCGCCGAGGAAGGTTTCATGTGCTCGATCGGCCCGGGCAGTTTCGCCCGCGGCGTCGATCTCTATTACAAGACCGAGGAAGAGTTTTTGTTCGCCTCGGCCGACGCCATGCGCGACGAATACAAGGCCATCGTCGACGCCGGCATCGTCTTGCAGATCGACGATCCGAGCCTTCCCGACAACTGGGACATGATCAATCCCGAGCCGCCGCTCAAGGAGTTCAAGAAATTCGAGCAGGTGCGCATGGAAGCGCTCAATCACGCGCTGCGCGGTCTGCCGCCGGACCGCATCCGTTTCCACATTTGTTGGGGCAGCTGGCACGGCCCGCATACCACCGACATTCCGCTAAAAGACATCGTCGACCTGGTGCTCAGCGTCAACGCCGGCGCCTATTCGGTGGAAGCCGGCAATGTCCGTCACGAGCACGAATGGCGGGTGTGGCAGGACGTCAAGCTGCCCGACGGCAAATTGCTCATTCCCGGCGTGGTCAGCCACGCCACCAACATCGTCGAGCATCCCCAAGTCGTCGCCGACCGCATCGTGCGCTATGCCAAAGTGGTCGGCCGCGACAACGTCATCGCCGGCACCGATTGCGGTCTCGGCGGCCGCATCCATCCACAAATCGCCTGGGCCAAATTGCAGGCGCTCGCCGAAGGTGCCAAGCTCGCCAGCAAAGAGCTTTGGGGATAGCGGGTATCGTGCCGGGACGGCTTGCAGGAAAAGTCGCGCTGATCAGCGGCGCCGGCTGTATCGGGCCGGGCTGGGGCAACGGCCGCGCCGCGGCGGTGCTGTTCGCGCGCGAGGGCGCCAAGGTTTTCGCCGTCGACAAGGATGCGGACTCGATGACGGAGACGGTGGCGCGCGTCGGCAACGACGGCGAGATCGCGACCCATATCTGCGACGTGCTCGATGACGCGCAGGTGCGCGATATGACGGAAGCGTGCCGCAAGGCATTCGGCCGCATCGACATTCTCGTCAACAATGTCGGCGGCTCGGCCGCGGGCGGCGTCGCGGAAATGTCGGAAGAGATATTCGACCGTCAGATCGACTACAATCTCAAGAGCGTATTCCTCGCCTGCCACCACGTCATCCCGGTGATGATCGCGCAAGGCGGCGGCGCCATCGTCAATACGGCGTCGGCTTCGGGCACGCGCTATACCGGCGCGCCGCAGATCGGCTACGCTTCGGCCAAGGCCGCGGTGATCCAGTTCTCGCGGGTGACGGCGGTGCAATATGCGGCCAACGGTATCCGCGTGAACACGGTGATTCCGGGCCAGATGCACACCCCCATGGTGGAAGCGCGCCTGGCCAAGCAGCGCACCGGCGGCGACGTCGAGGCTTTGCTCAAATCCCGCGTCGCCCGCATCCCGCTCGGTTTCATGGGGGACGGGCGCGATACCGCGGCTGCGGTATTATTTTTGGCCTCCGACGAGGCCCGCTTCATCACCGGCACCGAAATTGTGGTAGATGGCGGTATGACCGCGCGCTGCGATTGAATTTTTTGAAAGAGCACCAATGGCCATCCGTCCCGACGATCTCACCCCGACCATCCCGCCGCACGATCCGAATCCGAAAAAGCCGAGCATTACGCTGCCGCCGCTGTCGTGCGACTCGCATTTCCACGTGTTCGGGCCGCACAGCAAATTTCCCTATGCGCCGAACCGGCCGTTCACGCCGACCGACGCGTCCAAGGAAGATCTATTTCGCCTGCACGAATTTCTGGGCTTTCAGCGCGGCGTGTTCGTGCAATCGACGGCGCACGGCAGCGACAACCGGGTGCTGATCGATCTGCTCGAAGCCGGCAAGGATCGCTATCGCGGCGTCGCGCTATTGGAGCCGACGACGCCGGATGCCGAGGTGGAGCGGCTCGACGACGCCGGCGTGCGCGGCGTGCGGCTGCATTGGTATTTTCCCCATGGCGGCGCGCCGCGGCCGCGCGACGACATGCGCAAGATCATCGAGAAGGTCGCGCCCTACGGCTGGCACATTGCCAATCACGTCGGTGGCTCTGGCCTCGTCGATTACTACGATTTCATCGCCGCGATCGAGGCGCCGGTGGTGATCGACCATATGGGGCGAATCGATATCGACGAAGGCTTGAACGGCGGGGCGTTCAGGCGGCTGTTGCGTTTGCTCGACCGCGGCAATGTCTGGGTCAAATTGTCCGGCAGCGACCGCATCACCAAGCACCCGCATTCCTACGAAGAAACCCTGCCGTTCTCGCGCGCGCTCGCCGCGCATGCGCCCGAGCGCATCGTCTGGGGCACCGATTGGCCGCACCCCAACCACAAGCCGGGCGCGGTGCCGAATGACGGCCAACTGGTCGATCTGATCGCCGCGATCGCGCCCGATGCGCGCACGCGGCAGCGCATGCTGGTCGATAATCCGACCCGGCTGTTTGGATTTTAAGCTTTTGCCATGGCGAAACAGACGCTCGGCAAATTACCGGCGGACGCCTTCGGCATGCTGGAGCTGCCGGTGCTGCCGGCGGAGATTCTCGACGGCTTCCGCGCGCTGCCCGATCTCACCGGCATCGCGTCCGATGCCATGGACGAACTCGGCATCGTCGGCGCCGTGCCGGCCGCGGTGCTCCGCCCGACCGATCCGAGGGCACGTATCGTCGGCCGGGCGCTGACGGTGTGCAACGTGCCGGCGGATGCACCGGCTGCCGAAAAGGTCAAAGCGGGCGTCTCGGGCTTGGGCGAGATCGAGGCGCATAATCTCGCCGAGGCGGGCGATGTCATCGTGCTGCAAGGCGTCGACCGGGTGTCCAATCTCGGCGGCATTTCCGCAACGATCGGTCACAGGCAGGGCGAGATCGGCGCCATCGTCGACGGCGGCGCCCGCGACGTCGACCACTCTCGCGGCATCGGCTATCCGATCTGGTCGCGCAGCGTCAGCCCGATCACCGGCAAATGGCGCGTGCAGACAATCGCCATCAACAAGCCGGTCGCGATCTGCGGCATCACGGTCAATCCCGGCGATCTCGTGCTCGCCGACGAAACCGGCGTCTGCTTCATCCCGCTTAAGCGCGCGGCTGAAGTGCTGCAGCGCGCGCAGCGCAACGTCGTGGCGGAGCAGGCGCGGGAAGCCAAGATTGCCTCCGGCGTGCCGGTCGCCGAGCTGTTGGGCAAGGCGCGTTAATCGCACGCGACCTTGCCGCAGGCGTCCGACGCGTCGACGATGGCCTGCAGCCGGTAGCGGCCGGGATAGCCGAGGATGGCGATGCCGTCGATGATGAAGGCCGGCGTCGCGGCAAGGCCTAGCGAATCGCCGAGCCGCACATGGGCCTTCATCATCTCGGTGACCTCGTCGCTGTCGCCGAATTTTGCCAGCGCCTTGGTGTCGAGGCCGAGCCCGCGTGCGATTTCCAGCGCGCGCAAGCCGTCAGTGACGCCGCGTTGGGCGTAGACTTTGCGGTGGAAGTCGTAGAATTGCTGCGGCGTGCCGAGCTTTGCCACCGCGAGCTCGACCCGGCTCGCCGCGATCGACGGGATGCCGAGCACCGGAAAAGGCACCAGCACGAGCTTGAGCTCCCGATCGAGATCGACCAGATCGGCGATGTCGGAGGAGGCGATCCGGCAATACGGGCAATTGAGATCGTAGAATTCGACCAGCGTCGTCTTGCCGTTCGGATTGCCGACCGTGACCACGCCGGGCAATTTGTCGATCGGTCCGAGAAGCCTGACGGCATGATTGGGGACCAGCTGGCCGTCATCGCCGGTGAGCGGTATTTCCGCGACAGTCGCCATCGCGCGGTCGCGCTGCTGCGCCGCGGCGTGCCCTGCCAGCAACGCGGCGACGGCAATCCCGGCGGCGAGCACGATGGACTTGCGCATGTCGGACGTCTTACTCCGCGACCACGCCCGCGGGCGCGGTCTCGAGATTGAACGCGGCGGCGAACAAGGCGCGCGTATAGTCGCTCTTCGGATTGCGGAACAGCTCGGCCGCATCGCCGGACTCGACCACCTGGCCGTGCCGCATCACGATCAGCCGGCTCGACAGCGCGGCGACGACGCGCAGATCGTGCGAGATGAAGAGATAAGTCAGGTTGCGCCGCTTCTGCAGGTCGCGCAACAGATCGACCATCTGCGCCTGGATCAGCATGTCGAGGGCGCTGGTCGGCTCGTCGAGCACGATGAAGTGCGGTTCCAACACCACGGCGCGCGCCACCGCGATACGCTGGCGCTGGCCGCCGGAAAATTCGTGGGGAAAGCGGAAGCGCATTTCGGGATCGAGGCCGACATCGTTGAGCGCCTGGATGACGCGCTGATCGCGTTCGCGGTCGCTCATCTTCGGGTGATGGACCTTGAGGCCCTCCTTGATGATGTCGGCGACCGACATGCGCGGCGACAGTGAACCATAGGGGTCCTGGAACACGATCTGCATATCGCGGCGAAACGGCAGCATTTCCTTGAAGCGAAGGTTCTGCAGCTCGTGGCCCATGAACACGATCGAGCCTTCCGACGAGATCAAGCGTAAAATCGCGCGTCCCAGCGTCGACTTGCCGGAACCGGATTCGCCGACGATGCCGAGCGTCTCGCCCTGGTGCAGCTTGATGCTGATGCCGTCGCAGGCCTTGACGTGGCCGACCACCTTGCGCAGCACCCCGCGGGTGAGCGCGAACCAAACCTTCACATGGTCGGCGTCCAGCACCACCGGCGCGTCGGGTTGCAGCGGCGCCGGATCGGGTTTTGGCTCGGCGGCGAGCAGCGCCTGAGTGTAGGGATGCTCGGGCGCCGCGAACACGCGCGCCACGGTGCCCTCCTCGACGATCTTGCCGTCCTTCATCACGCAGACGCGGTCGGCGAGCTTGCGCACGATGCCGAGGTCGTGGGTGATGAACAGAAGCGACATGCCGAGCCGTTTTTGGATGTCCTTCAACAGCGCGATGATCTGGGCCTGCACCGTGACGTCGAGCGCGGTGGTCGGCTCGTCGGCGATCAAGAGATCGGGCTCGTTGGCCAGTGCCATGGCGATCATGACGCGCTGGCGCTGGCCGCCGGACAGCTGATGCGGGTAGCTGTTGAGCCGCGACTGCGGATCGGGAATGCCGACCTGGGTCAAAACTTCGAGCGTGCGGGCGCGCGCCGCGGCGCCGGTCAGCCCGCGGTGCAGCAGCAAGATCTCGCCGATCTGCTTCTCGATGGTGTGCAGCGGATTGAGCGAGGTCATCGGCTCCTGGAACACGATGGTGATGTCGTCGCCGCGCACCTGCCGGATGTCGCGCTCGGCCAACTGCAACAGATCGCGTTCCTTGAAGATGATCTCGCCCGAGGGATGCCGCGCCGCGGGATAAGGCAGGAGTTTTAGGATCGAGAGCGCCGTGACCGATTTGCCGGAACCGGATTCCCCGACCAGCGCCAAGGTTTCGCCCTTGGCGATATCGAACGACACATGGTCGACCGCGAGCGTCTCCTCGCCGCCGCTGCGGCGGAAGGCAATGGAGAGATCGCGGACGGAGAGGAGGGGTTCGGCGGTCATGCATACGTCTTTCGCGGATCGAACGCGTCGCGCACCGCTTCGCCGATGAAGATCAACAGCGACAGCATCAGCGCCACGGTGAAGAAGCCGGTCAGGCCGAGCCACGGCGCCTGTACGTTGGCCTTGCCTTGCGACAGCAATTCGCCGAGTGACGGCGAGCCGGGCGGCAGGCCGAAGCCGAGGAAGTCGAGCGCGGTCAGCGTCATCACCGACGACGA
>Ga0310039_10002834_pt1 | contig 11406 bp, 8 predicted proteins | sample Sb_taG_4_FD_200460 | JGI IMG/M metagenome (GOLD analysis project Ga0310039, IMG submission 200460) | Peat soil microbial communities from Weissenstadt, Germany - Sb_50d_6_BS metaG (v2) (version 2) | ecosystem: Environmental > Terrestrial > Soil > Wetlands > Peat | place: Germany: Weissenstadt... | reverse complement strand
CCACCGGGGAGAACACCTTCCTGAGCCTGCCTCCGCACGCGGCGCACACGGTCAGCGACGCGTCGGTGAACTTCTGCACCGCCTCGACCGGCTCGCTACAGTCGGTGCAGGTGTACTGGTATGTGGGCACGGACCCTCCTTAGCGCGGGCCTCAGATTAGCACTCGCGGTATCCGAGTGCTAAGTATATCCAACCATGCTGGCGGCCCGGGGATTCCGCGGCCCAGATCATTGACGCCGAACGGCCTGGCTATCCCGCCGTCATGACGGTTATCCCGGTCAGCGGGCTGACCGCCGCCCGCACCGGGATGTCATGGCGTTCGGCGGGCACGTGATCGAGCAGCTCGTCGTCGTAGACCAGCGCGATCAGCGGGATCAGCGGGCCGACCCTGGCCAGCGCGCGGTCGTAGCCGCCGCCGCCCCGGCCGAGCCTGTTCCCGGCCCGGGCGACCGCCAGCGCGGGCACGAGCACCGCGTCGGCCCTGGCCACCGCCTCGGTGCCGCGGGACGGCTCCCCCGGCTCGAGCAGCCCGCGCGGCCCCGGCAGCAGCGAGTCCGGCCCCTCGTAGGAGGCCCAGTCCAGGTCGCCGTCGGCCCGCAGGACCGGCAGCAGGACGTAGCTGCCGCGCTTCCACAGCGCGTACACAAGACCGCGGGTATCGGGCTCAGCGCCCACTGAGTAGTAGGCGGCGATCGTCCCGGTCATCTGGACTTCGGGCCGGGACAGCAGCGCGTCCCTGATCGCCCGGCCAGCCCCGGTGCGCTGCTCGGCGGACAGAGCGGACCGGGCCGCGAGCAGCCGCGCCCGCAGGGCGGCCTTCTCCTCTTTTATCCCGGCCACGTACCTCACCGTACCGCCCTGGCCAGGAACACCCCGGGAAGTTCGCTAGTGTTCTGGCATGGCTGATACCGCCGCCGCCGCCAAGAACGTGACCAAGGCCGTCATCCCCGCCGCCGGCCTTGGCACCAGGTTCCTGCCCGCGACCAAGGCCACGCCCAAGGAAATGCTGCCGGTGGTCGACAAGCCCGCGATCCAGTACGTCGTGGAGGAGGCCGTCGCGGCCGGCCTGGATGACGTGCTGATGATCACCGGCCGGAGCAAGCGCTCGATCGAGGACCACTTCGACCGGGCCTACGAGCTCGAAGAGGCGCTGGCCGCCAAGGACGAGACCGAACGGCTCGCGCTTGTCCGCGAGTCCAGCGAGCTCGCCACCGTGCACTACGTGCGCCAGGGCGACCCGAAGGGGCTCGGCCACGCCGTGCTCTGCGCGGCCCAGCATGTCGGCGACGAGCCCTTCGCGGTCCTGCTCGGCGACGACATCATCGACAGCCGCGACCCGCTGCTGACCCGGATGATCGAGGTGCGCAAGCACTACGGCGGCAGCATCGTCGCGCTGATGGAGGTCGACCCGGAGCAGGTCTCGCAGTACGGCTCCGCCGCGATCGCGCCGACCGCCGAGGAGGACGTGGTCACGGTCACCGACCTGGTGGAGAAGCCGGTGCCCGGCTCGGCGCCGAGCAACTGGATCCTGATCGGCCGGTACGTCTGCGACCCGGCGGTGTTCGACGTGCTGCGCCAGACTCCGCCCGGCCGGGGCGGCGAGATCCAGCTCACCGACGCGCTCATGACGCTGGCCAAGATGAGCCCGGCCGAGGGCGGCGGCGTGCACGGCCTGCTTTTCCACGGCCGCCGCTACGACACCGGCAACAAGCTGGACTACCTGCGCACGCTGGTCCAGTTCGCCTGCGAGCGTTCGGACCTGGCCGAGGAGATCGTGCCCTGGCTGCGCAAGTACCTGGACAGCCTCCCGTGAGCGAGTCAAAGGGGCGCGGCGGCGACTGGACTGAGGAGCGAGGGACGAGCGACGAGGGAAGGAGCCGGCTAAAGGCGCCCCGGAGGCGAGCGGGGGAAACACCGTGAGCCATGGCCATACCGACGACGGCGACCTCACCTCGGTCGAGGACCACCTGGCCGAGATCCTCGGCACCATCGTGCCGCTGGCGCCCGCCGAGCTCAGCCTGGGCGACGCCCACGGGCTGGTCCTAGCCGAGGACGTGGCGGCCGCCAGCGCGCTGCCGTCGTTCGACAACTCGGCCATGGACGGCTACGCCGTGCACGTCGAGGACGTCGCCGCCGCCACCGAGGAGAATCCCGTCACCCTCCCGGTGGTAGCCGAGGTCGCGGCGGGCGACACCGGGGCGTACGCGCTGTCGCCGGGCACCAGCATCCGGATCATGACCGGTGCGATGCTGCCGCACGGGACCGAGGCCATCGTGCCGGTGGAGTGGACCGACGGCGGCAGCGCCCAGGTCACCATCCGCGCCAGGGCGGGCTACGGCCACGCGATACGCCTGGCCGGCGGGGACGCGAAGGCCGGCGAGGTCCTGGTCACCGCGGGCACCATGCTCCGCCCGATGCACATCGCGGTGATCGCCGCAGCGGGCCGCGGCGCCGTGCTGGTCCGGCCCAGGCCCCGGGTGGTGGTGCTGTCCACCGGCAGCGAGCTGGCCGAGCCGGGCGCGCCGATCGTCCCCGGCCGGATCTGGGACTCCAACAGCTTCATGCTCGCCGCGGCGGCCCGCGAGGCGGGCTGCCTGGCCTACCGGCAGGCCATCGTCCGCGACCACCCGGACGAGGTGCTGCCGGCCATCGAGGACCAGCTGGCGCGGGCCGACCTGATGATCACCACCGGCGGGGTCAGCATGGGCGGCGAGCACGACGTGGTCAAAGCGGCGCTGCAGCGGCTCGGCACCATCGCGTTCCGGAAGGTCGCGATGCAGCCGGGCATGCCGCAGGGGTTCGGCACCATCGCGGTGGCCCCCGCCGCGGCGGAGGAAGACAAGGGGCGGCGGCTCTTCCGGCGCGAGACCTTCGACGTGGACGAGCCGGCCAACCCGGCGGGCGAGGTCGACCGGGTCCCGATCTTCACGCTGCCCGGCAACCCAGTCAGCGCCTACGTGTCGTTCCAGGTCTTCGCCCGGCCGGCCATCGGCGCCCTGCAGGCCTACGACGGGCTCGGCCTGGAGTCGGTGCGGGCCGAGCTGGCCGGGCCGCTGCGCTCGCCGTCGGGCCGGCGGTCCTTCCTGCGCGGCGTCCTGGACCGGTCCCGCGGGCTCGTCACCCCGCTCACCGGCCAGGGCTCGCACCAGGTGGCCACGCTCGGCAAGGCCAACGCGCTGGTCGTCGTGCCGGAGTGGGTGGTGCAGATGGCCGAGGGCGACACCGCCGAGGTCATGGTCCTGCCGTGAGCGAGCCGGAGCCGAGCGCGAGAAGCACTGTCGCTCGCACCGAACCGGTCCGGGAGTCCCGGCCTCGTTCGGGATAAAAAGTATTGTGATCACCATGAGCGAAACCGCGGTTTCAGGTCTCACGCACGTGGATAGCGCCGGCCACGCGCGGATGGTCGACGTGTCCGGCAAGGCGGTGACGGCGCGGTCGGCCTGCGCGTCCGGGCGGGTGCTGCTGTCGGCCGAGGCGGTCGCGGCCCTGCGCGCCGGCGAGGTGCCGAAGGGCGACGCGCTCGCGGTGGCCCGCATCGCCGGGATCGCCGGGGCCAAGCGGACGCCCGACCTCATCCCGCTGTGCCACCCGATCGGGCTGCACGGGGTCACCGTGGACCTGGCCGTGACGGACGAGGGCGTGGACATCACATCCGTCGCCCGCACCGCGGACCGGACCGGGGTGGAAATGGAGGCACTCACCTCGGTGTCCGTGGCCGCCCTGGCCCTGATCGACATGGTGAAGGCCATCGACCCGGCCGCGACTATCACCGACGTGCGGGTCGAGTGGAAAGAAGGCGGGAAGACCGGGCCATGGCGCCGGCCAGAGAAGACGCTGTCATGATCAGGGCGCTCGCGGTCACCGTGTCGAACCGGGCCGCGGCGGGCGTGTACCCGGACAAGTCGGGGCCGGTGCTCGTCGAGGCGCTGCGCTCGGCGGGCTGCGCGGTGGACGGCCCGCTGGTCATCCCGGATGGCGAGCCGGTCGAGGCGGCGCTGCGCGACGCGCTGGCCGCGGGCTATGACGTCGTCGTCACCACCGGCGGGACCGGGCTCACCCCGGGCGACCTCACCCCGGAGATGACCAGGCACGTGGTGGAGCGAGAGATCCCGGGGATCGCCGAGGCGCTGCGCTCGGCCGGGGCCGCGGCCGGAGTGCCGTCCGCGATTTTGTCCCGTGGCGTGGCCGGGGTGGCGGGCCGTACCCTGATCGTGAACCTGCCCGGCTCCAGCGGCGGCGTCCGCGACGGGATGGCCGTGCTGGCGCCCGTGCTCGGCCATGCCGTCTCGCAGATCAACGGAGGCGATCACGTCCGAACGGACTTCGGTGCGAATGGCTTAGCAGAGATCGCGTAGCGTCAGCAGCGCTACAGGTGAATGATGGGAACGTGGGACGCATGCGAGGCTGGCCGGTCACCCTCACCGAGCCTCATCTGCTCGACCAGCCGGTAGAGCTGCGCCCGGTGCGGGTGGGTGACGCCCGCATGTGGCGCGAGATCCGGGTCAGGAACGCGCCATGGCTGCGCCCGTGGGAGCCGACCAACCCGGAAACCCCGCTGTACCGGTCCAGCCTCGGGCCGTACGTCGCGATGGTACGGGCGATGCGCCGGGAAGCGCGGCAGGGGCAGGCGATCCCGTGGGTGGTGACGTTCGGCGGGGAATTCGTTGGACAGCTGACGATCGGGTCCATCACCTGGGGTTCGGCCCGGTCGGGGCAGGTCGGGTACTGGATCGACGAGGCGTACGCCGGCCGCGGCATCATCCCCACCACGCTGGCCATGGCCGTCGACCACTGCTTCGGCGCCGTCGGCCTGCACCGGCTCGAGGCGTCGATCCGGCCGGAGAACCACGCCTCCCGGCAGGTAGTGGAGAAGCTCGGGTTCCGCGAGGAAGGCGTCCGGGTACGCCAGCTGCACATCAACGGCGCCTGGCGCGACCACGTGTGTTACGCGCTGACCGCCGAGGAGGTGCCGCAGGGCCTGATGCCCAGATGGCGGAGCATCCTGCTGGCGTCTCGGTCCAGCGCCGGCTGATCGCCGTCTTGTCGCGGTCTTGTCGCCGTCTTGTCGCGGTCTTGTCGCCGTCTTGGCGTTGCCTTGTCGCGGTCTTGTCGCGGTCTTGGGGCCACTGTTCTTGGGACCAATGTTGCGACACACCGTTCGGGGTCCTCGTCTAAAACGCCTTCAGCTATTACTTTGCGTCACGTGGGCCCGCTCCGCTTTAGCAGTGTGCCCGCACCCGAGGCCCGTGGAATCCCCCGCCGGGCCGCCCGGCGCCCGCCACGCCGAGGGGAGGACCGTTGAGCAGCGCGATACTGTACGTCGCCATCGTCGCCATCTGGGCTGGCGTGCTCATTCCCCGGTGGCTCCGGCGGGATTCCTCCTCTAGTTCCTCTAGCGAGCGGGCCGAGGACGATCTCACCACGGCGGAACCGGACTCAGCGGCTGACGAGCCGGGTTCCGCTTCCCGGCCGCGGCGGGAGGCGGCCGGGGAGGCCCGCACGGCGGCGCGTCCCGAGGCCCATGTAACGCCTCGCGCGGAGGCCCGTACGGCGCCTCGCGCGGAGGCCCGCGTGGAGGTGCGGCCTGAGGTGCCGGAGGCTCGCCGCGCGGCGTCGCGAGGGGAGCCCAGCGGCGGCCCGCCTGACCAGGAGCACAAGCGGGTGCTTGCCGCGCGCCGACGGCTGTTCGGCATACTGCTGATCCTGGTCATCAGCTCGGGCGCCCTGGCCTTCACCGAGCTGGCGGCCTGGTGGGTGGTCGTGCCGCCTTCGGTCATGCTGCTGGGCTACATGGCCCTGCTCAGGGAGGCGGCCAAGGCCGACGCCGAACGGCGGGAACTGGCTCGCGCGTCGACGGCGCAGGCCCGCCCGTCCGCAGCATCGCCCGCCGCTCCACCGGCTCCGGCTGCTCGCCCCGCTCCGGCTGCTCGCCCGGCTCCGGTGCCCGACGCGGAGGTTATCGACATCTCCGCGTCCCTGAGTCCGGCCGGCGAGGAGTTCTACGACCAGTACGCGGACGCCAAGCTGCGCGCGGTAGGCGACTTAGCCCGCGCTCTGGCGAGCTGACGGGCTCGCCATGACTAGGTCCGCCAATGGCTGGGCTCGCTTGTTCCGCGGCCCTGTCCCTCGATTACGGTATGCGTCGGCTCCGGCCTGCTGGATTCGATTCGCTCGGCAGTTCGAGAAGAGTTAGATTAGCGCGGAAGATTCGAGCTATGCGGACGATTCAGGGGGGTCTATTGAGGCTGTTGCGCATCTCTTCCGCCGTGCGCATCAGCCCCTGATCACGCCGCGTGCGGCCTTGGCCCCCGGACTTGACAGCAACGAAGGAGCATTGTTGCTGCCAGGACAGCAACGATGTTCCATCGTGGCGGTTACTGCTGCGGGCGGAGGGGCGGATCCGGGTTGCGGGGCGGGCGCGCGGGACTCACGGGGCATGCGGGAAAGCCGTGGCGGACGTCGGCCGGGCGCGGCGGGCATGGCGCGGGTGGAAGCGCGGAGCGACCCGGGACCAGCCACGCGACACCCTCCATCGGGCACCAAAGTTTCCGCGTAGCCCGGAATTTCCACGATAATTTGGCGGCTAGGCGCCGCACGAGTCGCTCGGGCACCAATAGCACTCGCCCGCACCAGCGCGCTGCCACGCTGGCCCGGGCTGATGGGGTTACTGCTGTGTTCGCACCTTCAGGACCTGGGGGCCGCGGAAGGAGATGTTCGGGTGGAAGGTGAAGGACTGGTCTGGCGTCAGTTGCAGCCGGGGGTAGCACCGGGCGAGTTCGGCCACCGCGATCTGGGCCTCTAGCTTGCCGAGGTTGGCGCCCAGGCAGTAGTGCAGGCCCTTGCCGAAGGCCAGGTGACGTTCGGCGTCCGGACGGTGCACGTCGAACTCGCCGGGCCGGTCGAACGCTGCCTCATCCCGGCCCGCTGCGGCCAGCCAGAGGAACAGCCTGGCCCCTTCGGGCAGGTCGACCCCGGCCAGCGTGACCGGCCGGGTGGTGACCCGGCGCCAGACCGCCACCGAAGGGTCGTAGCGCAGCGTCTCATCCACGGCGGCCGGGATCAGGTCCGGCCGCCGCACGATGTCCGCCCAGCGGCCGGGATCCTCGAGCAGGCGGCGGACGGTGTTCCCGATGAGCCCGGTGGTGGTCTCGTGCCCGGCGAACGACAGCGAGAACAAGATCGAGGTGATCTCGTCCAGGGTGAGCCGCTCCGGGGCCTCACGGTGGATGGCGATCAGGTCGCTGGCCAGGTCGTCGCCGGGCTCGCGGACCTTGAAGTCCACCAGGTCGCGCATGTACTTGCGGTAGGCGGCCATGGTCGTCGCGATCTCGACCTGGTCCTCGGCCGCGGGGCGCCCGAAACTCAGCGCCGCCCGGTACCCGCACCACTGCTTGACCTGGGCGTAGTCCTGCTCGGGCACCCCCATCAGGGAAAACACGATGTTGGCCGGGAGCGGGAACGCCAGCGCGGCGACCAGGTCGAATTCCGTCTGGCCGGCGACGGCGTCGAGCAGCCGGGCGGTGGTGGCCTCGATGGTGGGGATCATCGCGGTGACCCGCTTCATGCTGAACGCCCGGGCGGCGGGCTTGCGGAGCCTGGCGTGTTCGGGCTCGTCGAGGCTGACCATGGACGGCTGGGGCTTGTGGCCGCCCGCGAGCAGGATCTGCTGCGCGTCGGGGACGACCGGCGCCAGCGGCGCCTGGGCGACCGCAGCGGAGTAGCGGCCCGGGTCCCGGAAGACCGCATCGATGGCAGCGTAACTGGTGACCACGTAGTAACCGATGGACGGGGCGAAGAAGATGGGGCTACCGCGACCCGGCCGTCTGGCCAGGGTGGCGTAGGGGTCCGCCAGGAACTCCGGTGAGAGCGGGTCGAACGACTCGTCGACGGGGCAGCCGGGCACGGTGGCGGTGGTCGTCATCGCGCACCTCCTGGAGGGTTTCGGCGCATGATGCCCATGATGTCGCCAGGCGGCTCCGCTGTCACCAGGTGATCCGTGGCGCGGACAGGGCCCCGTGTTTGCTAGGCTGTCTCAGGTTCTCGGGGCTGTAGCGCAGTCCGGTAGCGCACCTCGTTCGCATCGAGGGGGTCAGGGGTTCAAATCCCCTCAGCTCCACCGAGAAAGTGCAGGTCAGGCTTCCTTTTCGAGTTTTCGTCGCTCGACGTGGGAGCCATTGCGGGAGCCAAGTTGCAGGCTTCCGGTATGGCTGGGGCTTCGCGTCGTGGCTATGGCGAAGACGGCATTTACTTCGATCACCGGGCGGACTGCCGGGCACACCCTCGACGGGGGCCACCTGTACTGCTCGGCACTCGAAAAGGCGCCGGCCGGTAGCCGGCTTCACGCAGTCGGCGACGAAGGTATCTCTATGCGAGAGATCGCCCAGAGCATCGGCGACCACCTGGACCTGCCGACCGCGAGCGTGTCCGACGACTGGCCAGCTTCAGGAACATTTCGGCTTCCTCGCAATGCTGATCGCACGGGACAATCCAACCTCGACGGAAACGACCCGGCGGATTCTCGGATGCGAACCGGCGAACCCCGGGCTGCTTGAGGACTTCGAGACCGGCGACTACTTCGACACCACGCCGCACGGCAGGGATCAGCCGGCCCTTTTTAGCCCTGGCGCCGGCCGGGGTCAAATGACCCACCCGTGACCTCGAAGGCCGGTGCCCGGGCAGGCAGCGGCGGGCCCGGTTGCCTAGACCAGGCCTGCGGTCAGGGCCAGCCGGGTCAGGTCGGCGCGGCGCCGGCATCCGGTCTTGTGCCGGATCCGGTCCAGGTGTGAGCCGACCGTGCGGACGCTGATGAACAGCTGGGCGGCGATCTGGGCATTGGTCGCGCCCTGGGCGACCAGGGTGACCAGCTCCCGTTCCCGGGCGCTGAGCTTCCCCAGCCCTGGTCCCGGCGCCTGCGGCTGCTGCGGGCCGGGGCTGGGGCCGGTGAGCATAAGGGCGTACTCGGCCGCGGTGGCCCAGCCCATCGCCGCGCCGCGCTCCTCGGCCGCCCGCGCCCGGCCGGGGCCCAGCACCCGCCGGGCTGCGCCCAGCGGTTCTTGCCGCAGCCGTGAGTCCCCCGGCCAGTCCTCCTCGCGCGGCAGGAGCGCGGCATACGCGGCCCACAACGTGACGGCCTCGGCCTGGCGTCCGGTCGCGGCGCACAAGTGCCCGCAATAGTCCAGGTAGACCGCGAACCAGAAGCCGGTCCGCAAGGCGAGCTGGAGTGCTTCTCGCATGTGCGCCGCGGCGTCCTCGGCACGGCTCGCCCGCAGTTCCAGCAGCGCCAACCGGGCCAGCAGGGTCGGCAGGTTCACCATGTCGCCCGCGTCCCGGGACGCGGCCAGCCCGTCCGCGCAGACGCGCTCGGCGGCGGCGAAGTCGTCGGCCTGGATCAGCACCTCGGTCAGCCACACGCTGCATGTCCGGGTTATCGAGACGGGGACGTCGCCCGGGACCTGGCCGGCCTGCCGGGCCAGCCGCACGGCGTCGCCCACGTCGCCGACGGCCGCGGCGGCCAAGGCGAGGTCCAGCAGGGCCACCACCTCCCCGAACGGATAGCCGACCTCGCGGGCCACGGCCAGGGCACGGCGGGCATCCTCGGCGGCCTCGGGGATCTGGCCCAGATCCCGCAACGCGTACGACCGGCCAGCTAGGGCGTCGGCCAGCGCCGAGGACGGGGGCCGCCCCGCCACCGCGTCGCGCAGCGCGGTGAAATGCTCTAGCGCCCCGGCCATATCGGCCGAGAACTCTGCTGCCCAGGCGAACAAGAACTGCGCGGCGCACCACTGGTCACTGCCCACCTCGGCGTACCCGGTGACCTCGGCCAGCAGCGGGCGCTGGCCGGCCAGCCGACCCCGCAGGAACCACCACCAGCCCAGCGCGATCGCCAGCCGCAGCGCCACCTCCGGATCCTGGCCCACGGCCCAGGCCAGCACCTGCCGCATGGTGGCGTCCTCCGCGTCCAGCCAGCGCGCGGCCTCCCGCTCCCCGGTCCTGGTCTGCAGCCCCGCCGCGGCCTCCTCGGCCACCCCCAGCGCATACCCGGCCAGCGCGGCGGCGGCCTGGTCATGCTCCCCGGTCTCGGCCAGCCGCCCGGCCCCGTAGCCGCGCAGCGTCTCCAGCATCGAATACCGCGACCGGCCATCCGGCCCGTCCCGCGGCGGGGTCAGCAGCGAGCAGTCCACCAGTCGCAGCACCGCCGGCCCGGCGGCTTCCCCCGCGACCGCCTCGGCGCCCTCCAGGGTGAACCCCGCCGGGAACACCGACACCGCCCGGAACACCCGCCGCTCGGCCTCATCCAGCAGCTGGTAACTCCACGCCACGGTCGCCGCCAGCGACCGCTGCCGTGACGGCGCCAGCCGGTCCCCGCCCGCCAGCAGCGCCAGCCGCTCATCCAGCCGGCCCAGCAGCCCGGTTACGCCCAGCGCCTCCACCTGCGCCGCCGCCAACTCGATCGCCAGCGGCATCCCATCCAATCGGGTCACCAGCCGCGCCACCGCCGGGGCGGTCTGGTCATCCAGCGTGAAAAGCGCATCCGCGTCCCGGGCCCGGTCCGCGAACAGCGCCACCGCCTCCGCCCTCGCCGCCTCAGCCAGGTCGTCCAGATCTGGCAGGGCCAGCGACGCCAGCCGGTACCTGGCCTCCCCGGCCACCCGCAACGGCTCCCGGCTGGTCGCCAGCACCCGCACATCATCACAAGCCGCCAGCAACCCCGCGCACAGCGCCGCGGCCGCGCCGATCACATGCTCGCAGTTGTCCAGCACCAGCAGCAGCTGCTGGCGGGCCAGCGCCCGCGCCAGCGCCTCGGCCGCCGGCAGCCCCGGCTGCTCGCGCACCCCCAGCGCTGCGGCCACCGCCGCCGCCACCTGAGCCGGGTCCGCCACCGGCGCCAGCTCCGCCAGCCACGCCCCGTCGGCGAACCGGCCCGCCACCTGCCGGGCCACCTGCGCGGCCAGCCGGGTCTTGCCCGCCCCGCCCGGCCCGGTCACCGTCACAAGCCGGTGATCAGAAAGCAGGCCCGCGACTCCGCGCAGCGGCTCAGCCCGGCCGATGAAGCTGGTCAGCGCGGCCGGGAAGCCATGCACGCTACCGGCCGCGGCCCAGGATGCCGCCTGCGCTTGCCGCTGCAGGGCCGCAAGCACCCCCGCGGCTGGGGCGCGGCCACGCGCAGCCGCGACAAACAAAGCGCGCACCGGCTCGGCCAGGTTCAGCGCATCGGCCAGCAGCACGGCGGTGTCCTTGCGGGCGGTGCGGTTAATGCCCCGCTCCAGATCACTAACCGCCCTCTGGCTTACCTGCGCGGCCTCAGCCAGCTCCTCTTGCGTCAGCCCGGCATCATCGCGCAGCCGCCGCAGCAGCCCGCCGAAACCCAGCTCACCCTGCTCCGCCACAGGCCCATCGTCCCTCCGC
>Ga0310039_10002824_pt1 | contig 11439 bp, 8 predicted proteins | sample Sb_taG_4_FD_200460 | JGI IMG/M metagenome (GOLD analysis project Ga0310039, IMG submission 200460) | Peat soil microbial communities from Weissenstadt, Germany - Sb_50d_6_BS metaG (v2) (version 2) | ecosystem: Environmental > Terrestrial > Soil > Wetlands > Peat | place: Germany: Weissenstadt... | reverse complement strand
TCGGCAGCTATTTCCAGGTTGGCCTTGAGGCGCAGGTGCCGGTCAATGCCCAGAGCGGGCACGGCGTCGGCGTGCTCGGCCAATTGCATCTTTATCTCGACGACATGTTCCCGAAGACCATCGGCCAGCCGCTCATCGGCGGCACGGGGGCGGCCCCGCAACAGCTCAAATTCTGAGGTATCGCCATGCGAAAATTTCTCACCTTCGTCTCGCTCCTCCTCATCCCGCTCGCACCGGTCGCGGCGCGAGCCCATGCCTTCCTCGATCACGCAAGCCCGCTGGTCGGCAGCACCGTGGCGACGGCGCCGCACGAGGTGGTGATGACGTTCACGCAAAACCTGGAGCCGGCCTTCAGCACTGCCCAAGTCACCGACTCCAGCGGCGCCCGCGTCGACCAGGGCAAGGCGCAGGTCAGTGGCAACACCATGACGGTCGGACTGAAAGCGCTCGGGCCCGGCAGCTACAAGGTCCATTGGCATGCGCTCTCGGTCGACACCCACTCGACCGAAGGAGCCTTCACTTTCCACGTCGGCGGGCGCTAGCTTGGCCGATTCCTTGGCCGATCCGCTGATCTACGCGCGCGCCGTTCACTTCGCCGCGACCATGCTGGTGGCGGGCGACGTCTTGTTTGCGGTCTTGGTTGCCGCGCCGGCGTGGCGCGCCGCCGCCGGCAACGGCGTCGTCGCCATCATGGTCCGGGCGCGGCTTGCCGTCATCGCCTGGATCGGCCTTGCGCTGGCGGCGATAGCGGGCGCGGTGTGGCTGATTCTGACCGCGGCGGCAATGAGCGGCCTGCCGGCAGCACAAGTGTTCGGCGACGGCGTGCTGTGGACCGTGCTGTCGCAAACGACTTTCGGACGCACCTGGCTCGCCCGTTTCGCCCTCGCCTGCGCGCTGGCCACGACCTTGCCGGCGTTGCTGTCGCCGCGCGACCGTAAATCGCCTCGGCTCGAGGGAGCGGCCGCGGTTTTGGCCGCGGCTTTTGCCGGCGCCTTGGCCTGGTCCGGTCACGCCGCGGGCGGATTGGGCGGCGAGGCCATCATCCATCCGGCCGCCGACGTGCTGCATCTCATCGCCGCTGCGGCCTGGGTCGGAGCGCTGTTGCCGCTCATCGTGCTGCTTGCCGCCGCCGGCGCGGACGACGCTTCGCTGGCGATGGCGCGCACGGCGACGACGCGGTTTTCCATGCTCGGCATCGTCAGCGTCGGCACGCTCTTCGTGACCGGGATCGTCAACACCTATTATCTCGCCGGCAGCGTGCCGGCGCTGCTGCACACCGATTACGGCCGGCTGCTGCTGATCAAGATTGCGCTGTTCCTGGCGATGGTGGCGATCGCCACGGTCAATCGCGTCCGATTGACGCCGCAGCTTCTGCAGCACAACAACATCACCGCGAGCCGCGACGCGTTACGGCGGCTGCGCCGCAACGCCGCGATCGAGGCTTTGGCCGGCGCCATCGTCATCGCAATCGTCGCCGCGCTCGGCACCATGCCGCCCGCGATCCACGCCGCCCATCAGCACCCATCCTTTGAGGCCGTCCCCGCCGACGCCGCTTTCGTCCATATCCATTTGGTGGAAGGCATGGCGGACGTGACCATCAGGCCCGGGCGCACCGGACGCGCGCGCGCGACAATCCGGCTTTGGGACGAAGATTTCGCGGCGCTGGAGGCGCGGCAGGTGAGTTTGACGCTGACGGCGCCCGCAGCGGCGAGCCAACCGACAACGCGCCCCGCCCGGCAAGGTCGCGATGGCGCCTGGCAAGTCGATGGCATCGAGCTTTCCGAGCCTGGCAACTGGACAGTCAGCGTCGACGTCGTGCTCGATGCCAACAAGCGCCTGACGCTTACCGCGCCGATCGTGATCGAGTCTGGGCCTTAATCAGAATTCCGTCTGCGCCCGCACGCCGAGCACCGACACCGGCCCGCGATCGCGGTTGTAGGCCGGGTTGACGACGAACTGATAATCGAACGTCACGTGCCAGGCATAGACCGGCAGCTGGTAATAGGTCTCGATGATCTGCTCAAAACCCGGATGCGGCAGCATGCCGTCGCCGACCAGAATGCCAAGACCGCCGGCATTGAGGAACGCCTGGTGCTCCTTGGTGATGCCGTTGACGATGGCGGCAACCGCGAACGTGTCGTCGGGGCGGCGCCACTGCGTTCCCTTCAAGGCCAAGCCGGCGGCCACAGTGCGATCAATATCGGTATAAGATTCGGGCTCGATATCGCCGCTGGCGAAACCGGCGCGGGCAAACAGGCCGAGATCGGCGGTGATTTCCTGCTCGACATTGACACCCAAGCCGGTGCGGCTGCGATATTGGCGGACCGCGGCGATGTCGGCCGGCCCGCCGGTGACTTGGGCCAAGGCAATGGCGTCCTCATAAGTGCCGAGCCGGGCGCGGGTGAGAAAGCCGGTGAACGCGATCTTGCCGGGATGGCTCCACAGCTCGTAGCGCCGCTCGATCTCGCCGAGCCACTGGAACTGGCTGAAGTGCGGGTCCAAATCCTCGCCGTTCGGCATCGTGGTCAGATCGAACACGCCGGCGCGCAGCGTCCATTGGCCCTCGTACCATTCGGCGGCGGCGCCGTAGCTATAGCCCCAGGCGTCGGCGGCATAATCGAACGTGCCGGTGTCGATCAGCGCCCAATTCATGAAATCCTTGCGCGGATTCTGTGCGTATTTGTTCTGATCGAACACGTCGGAGACCGAATACTTGCCGACCGTGATGACGAGGCGGTCGGCGGTGTTGGAGCCGGCGAACTGATTCTGGTCGGCCTCGACCTTCTGGCTGTCGCCGCCGAGATCGATGGTCTGGCGCACGAACGCGCGCTGCACCCGCGCATAGGGCACCGAAGCGCCGACTTTGAACGAGGCGCCGCTCGGAAAGCCGGCGATGCCTTCGGTATTGCTCAAGCCAAATCCCTGATCGATTTCCGGATCGACCCAAAGCTCGGCGCCCTGCCACAATTTTGCGCCGACGAAATACATGACGTCCCAGCTCTCCCGGCCCTGGTTCGGATCGAGGCTGTGCGGGCCGAGATAGGGCGAGCGGAACGGCGGAGCGTATTGCTCGATGAAGGTGGTCTGGCCCTTGAAGGAAAACCAATCGAGGTCGAGCGCCGACGGCCCCTTGGTGAAAATATCGGGATCGATGCCGGTATGGCCGAGCTGATAATCGAGGCCGACACGAACCGACTGCACGGCGAGGCTGGAGGTGAATTGCTGGGCGCCGCCGGGAAACATCACGCCGCGCGAACCGTAGTCGGTATAGAGATATTCGAGCCGCGCCGCCCAACTGGGCGTCAGCCCGAGTTCGACGCCGACGCCGACGGCACCGCCGAGGCGCGGCACCAGGAACAGATTTTCGGTCGTGCCCGGCATCGCCGTGCCGCCGATCGGCACGCCATTCATTTGAGTGCGGGTGAATTGATCGTAAGTCCAGGCAAAGCCGCCGGTCGCATAGAACAACCAATTGCCGGCAGCGTAGCCGATGCGGCCGCGCAACGTTCCGGACATTTCCACCTGTTCGGCGTAGCTCGCCGTGCCGGTCGCCGGCGACGAGAAAATCGCCATGCCGCCGAAGGTGTTGGGAAAGGATATGTCGGCTTCGACGCCGAGCAGGAACCGCGACGGCAGAAGATAATTGTAGCCGCCCTGGAACCCGATGAAATAACTGCCGGTGCCCTTGAACATGTCGTAGCCGTTGAACAGATCGAGCGAGCCGTTCAGCGCCGGCGCCGCAAAGCCGGTCGAGGTGGCCGACCAGGGTGCGGAGCCCGCGGCATAGCCAAAATGCGCGCCGGCATAGAAGCCCGACCAGTCATAGGGCTTCGCTTGGGATTGCTGCGGCGGAGCCTTCACCGGCAACGAGGCGTCGGCGGCGGCGGCGCCCTGCCCCAGCCCCGCCAGCATTATTCCGGCAGCGAACAGCCCCCGCATGACGGCCCCAACGCCTGCCGCGACGTCCCCCGACGCCGGCGCGTTAAGTTCGCACTCTGCTGCCGCCGTGTCGATGAAAACGATGGGTCGAGAGCCGGACGGTTGCCAAAAGTTCCGCGATCAGAACTGCGCGTGCGCGCGCGCGGCGACCACCGACGCCGGGCCGCGATCGGTGTTGTAGGCCGGGTTGACGATGAGCTGATAGTCGAGCGTCAGCTTAAAGTACGACACCGGCAGCTGATAATAGGCCTCGACGATGTGTTCGAGGCCGGGATGCGGCAGCATGCCGTCGCCGACCAGGATGCCCAAGCCGCCGGCGTTCAGATAGGCTTGGTGCACGCCGGAAATGCCGTCGATCACGCCGGCCAAGCCCACCGTGTCGTCGGGCCGGCCCCAGGATTTTCCGGCAAGCGCAAGACCCGCCGCCGCGGTGCGATCGATGTCGGTGAATTCGTAGGGCTCGATAGTGCCGTTGGCGAAGCCGGCGCGCGCGAATACGCCGAGATCCGCAGTGACCTGCTGCTCGAGATTGAAGCTCACGCCGCCGCGGCTCGTGTATTGGCGCACTGCCGAGGTTGCGGGCACGCCGCCGGTGGCCGCCGCGAGCGCAATGGCGTCGCTGAAGCTGCCCATGCGGCCACGGCTCAAAAATCCGGTGACCGCGATCTTGCCCGGCTGTCCCCACAAGTCATAGCGGCGCTCAATCTCGCCGACCCACTGGAACTGCGCGAAATGCGGATCAAGTTCGACGTCGTTGGGCACCGCCGACAGATCGAATATGCCGCCGCGCACGGTCCAGTCGCCCTGGTACCACTCGGCGGCGGCGCCGTAAGTAAAACCCCAGGCATCGGCGGCATAGTCGAAGGTGCCGGTGTCGATCAGCGCCCAGTTCATGAAATCGTTGCGCGGATCGTGGGCGTATTTGTTGTTGTCGAATATGTCGGTGACGGCGAACTTGCCGACGGTGAGCACCAGCCGGTCGGCCGTTTGCGAGCCGCTGAATTGGTTGGCCGCGCCGTCCACCTTTTGCGTGTCGCCGCCGAGCTCGATGGTCTGGCGGACGAAGTAGCGCGGGATCCGCGCGTAAGGCACCGCGGCGCCGACCTTATAGGCCTCGCCGCTCGGAAACCCGGCGACGCCGAGCGTAGAGCTCAGGCCGAAGCCCTGATCAATTTCCGGATTGACCCAAAGCTCGGCGCCCTGCCACAGCCGCATGCCGACAAATGCGGTTGCGTCCCAGGTCTCGCGGCCCTGGTTGGGGGCGAGGCTGTTCTGGCCGGAATAGGGATTGCGGAACGGGAAGACATATTGACTGAGATAAGTGGTCTGGCCGTGGACGGCGAAATTGTCGAATTCCGGCACCGGCGGCGCGATAGCGGCATTGCCGGCGTTCGCATCGCCGTTGAGCTTGTAGTTGAGCCCGACGCGCAACTCGCCGACGGTGAGGTCGGAGCCGAAACGCTGCGCGCCGGCCGGGAAGATGACGCTGCGATTGCCGTAATCGGTGAACAGATATTCGAGCCGCGCTGACCAGTTCGACGGCAGCGCAAGCTCGACGCCGGCGCCGACGACACCGCCGGTGCGCGGCACCATGAACAGAATCTCCGTTTGCCCCGGCACCGCCGTGCCACCGGCCGGCGAGCCGGCGATCTGGGTGCGGGTGAATTGGTCGTAACTGAAGGCGAAGCCGCCGGTGGCGTAGAACAGCCAGTGAGTGGTGCCGAAGTTCGGCGCGTAGCCGACGCGGCCGCGCAGCGTGCCGGAAAACTCGACCTGCTCGCTATAGCTCGCCGTGCCGGTCGGAGCCGAGGAGAAGGTCGACGTCCCGGCGACGGTGTTCGGAAACGAGACGTCGGCCTCGACGCCGAACAGCCAGCGTGACGGCAGCATATAATTGTAGCCGGCCTGGAAACCCTCGAAATAGCTGCCCATGCCGTTGAAGGCATTGAAGCTGTTGAACAGGTCGAGCGAGCCGCTCTGCGCCGCCCCCGCCGCTCCCGTCGGCATTGCCGACCAACGGGACGAACCGGCGGCGTAACCGATATGGCCGCCGACATAGACGCCGGTCCAATCATAGGCCGTCGTTGCCGGGGGCGGCGGCGCCTTGACCGGAAGGTCCGCGGCCGCGGCGCTCCCCGTCAGCGCCACGAACCCTATGACAACGTGCAGTCCCCTCATCGGTGCCCCAAACCTCCGACGCCTCACGTCCTACATAGCCACCATTGCTGCCATTTTGATCACGACACCACCGTGACAACGGCATGCTCCCAATGGTCCCGCCCTCTGATCGCGACTGTCATCCCTGAATATTATTCAGTCCATCCCGAACATTGTTGCGTACACATGAAGCAGTGACTGCAGTTTATAACCATGGCTACATTTTGCAATATTGACTACGGCCGGCTGTGGCCTTGGCGGCCGTCGGCCGCACTCGACATTCCGGCGGCCCGCCTATACCATACCCCCTACCCTATATGAAGGCTATCCCGCCGTGTCGCACACCAAGATCGAGAAGGTCAAGCTGCTCAACCGGGTGCGCCGCGTGCGCGGCCAGATCGAAGCGGTCGAGCGCGCGCTCGAAGGCGAGAAGGGCTGCGCCACGGTGCTGCATCTGATCGTCGCGGCGCGCGGCGCCATGAACAGCCTGATGACGGAAGTGATCGAGGACCATATCCGGCTGCATGTCGTTGATCCGGCCAAGGACAGCGATCGCTCGCGGGGCGCCGAGGAGCTGATCGAGGCCGTGCAGGCCTATTTGAAGTGAAGGCGGCGAGCGTCATGTCCACAGCCAGCCACAGCCACGTTTTTCTCGGCGAAGGCCACGACAAGAACGAGCGCCGCACCTGGGCGGTGATCGCGCTTTGCGCCGTCATGATGGTGGCCGAGATTGTCGGCGGCCTATTGTTCGGTTCGATCGCGTTGGTCGCCGACGGCATGCACATGTCGACCCATGCCAGCGCGCTGCTGCTCGCGGCGCTGGCCTACCGCTATGCGCGGCGCCACGCCGACGACCCGCGCTTCTCCTTCGGCACCGGCAAGCTCGGCGACCTCGCCGGTTTTTCCAGCGCCATCGTGCTGGCGATGATTGCGATCCTGATCGGTTACGAGGCGGTCTCGCGCCTGATTGCGCCGGTGCCGATCAGCTTCAACGAGGCGATCCCGATCGCGGTGCTTGGATTGATCGTCAATGTCGTAAGCGCGCTCCTGCTCAGCGGCGGCGGCAACGATCACGGCCACAGCCACTCCCATGGTCACTCCCATGACCACGCGGCTGCCGGACACGACCATGATGAGGCCCGCGACCTGCAAACCAGCGTCGGCCCAGTGACCCTTGAGATATTCGAGGACGGCGTACCGCCGCGTTTTCGGCTCACGTGCGCGGGCAATTCGCTGCGTGCCGATGACGTCACCATCGAGACGGTGCGTGGCGACGGTGCGCGCCAAGTCTTCGCCATGACGGAACGATACGGCTATCTCGAAGCCATTGGCGAAATCCCGGAGCCGCACGCCTTCACAGCCCGCGTGTTAGTCAACCGCGGCGGCGAAGTTCATACGGCCGAATTTGCCGAGCACGAGCATGCGCACGGCACGGCGCATCGCGACAACAACATGCGCGCCGCCATCATCCATGTGCTGGCAGACGCGGTCGTCTCGGTGCTGGTGATCGTCGGCCTTCTGCTGGGGCGCTATTTCGGTTGGCTCTTTATGGATCCGGTGGCGGGCATTTGCGGCGCGCTCGTGATCGCCGCATGGTCATACGGGCTCATACGCGATACCGGCGCCATCCTGCTCGACATGAATCCCGACCGCAGCATGGCGGAAAAGGTGCGGGCGGCCATTGAGCGTGACGGCGACCGGCTCGAAGACCTGCATCTGTGGCGCCTCGGTCCCGGCCATCTCGGCGCAATCCTCTCGGTCGTCACCACCAAGCAAAGGGACCCGGATTATTATCGCCGGCTGCTCGACCGCTTTCGCTCTTTGTCGCACGTGACCGTCGAGATCGAAACGCGGTGATTTGGAAAGACCCAACGAGATGACAATTGCCGGCATAGACAATCGAGTTGGCCTTATAAGAGAGGCGCTTTTGTTTGAATGGATCACTATTGCATGGATGGTGATCGAAGCTATCGTCGCAATCGCCTCTGGCATCGCGGCGCACAGCATTACCTTGACGGCTTTTGGTCTCGACAGCGTTATCGAATTGATATCGGCGCTCGTGCTGATTTGGCGTCTAAGTGTCGAGCTGAAGCACGGGAGGGAGTTCTCCGAGACAGCCGAACGACGCGCCAGCAAGATCGGTGGAGGCCTTCTGTTCGCGTTGGCGGCTTACGTCGTGCTCAGTGCAACCTGGAGCCTATGGCATGGACATGGGCAGGATTTTTCCATGCCGGGCCTCGCCGTGGCCGTTGCTGCCATTCCGATCATGTATTTTCTCGCCAAGCGGAAAATCTCTCTTGCGGAAAGAATCGGCAGCAGGGCTCTCAGGGCCGACGCCGTCGAATCGATTACATGTGGCTGGCTATCCTGCGTGGTCGTGGTTGGCCTCGCCGCTCAATACCTGGTCGGAACATGGTGGGTTGATGCCGTGACCTGCCTCGGGATCGTCTGGTTTGTCGTCAAGGAGGGACGAGAGGCCTGGCAAGGCGAGGAGTGTTGCGACGACTGCCCCTAACGGCTCCGCGGGCTTTTGCCCCTTGGGAATGCAAAATGTGAGGTCGTGGGGCGACCATCCGCGTAACCACAGGCAATCTAGAATATCTTCCTAAAATGCCTTCGCCAAGGTCAGCCGCACCGCGAGCGGCTCCATCGGATGCAGCACGTAGTCCATCACGCCGTTCTGGCAGACGGCGGCCGGTACTGTCGATGCGCCGCTCGTCGGAAAGCACAGGGCGAACAAGCTGTCGTTCTTGAGCAGCGAGCCGTAGGCATATTCGGCCTGGGCCGATCGTGTGTTGAACAGATTGAGGCCGTCGAGCAGGATGCGCCAGCCGTCGGCGAAGCGGTAACCGATCCGGCCGTTGAAGACGCTCAGCGGTGCCGACTGAAACGCGCCGTCCTCGGTCAGCGGCCGCGAGCTGATATAGCGCCAGCGCAGCGCGCCGAACCAGCCGGTCGCTTCGCCGAGCGTGATGCCGGCCGACGCCACCATCCACGGCGCGTTATAGACAAAATTGCCCGGCGCGTTGCCGATCTGGGCCTGCGGGAAACCGGCGAGCGATTGATAGATTTGCTCCTGCGCCGAATCGAAGCCGAGAAAGCGCGCGCAGGTGAGCGCGAGATCGGCATCGAGATGTGCCCAGGACACCGGCCGGTAATCGTTGGTGAACTCGATGCCGGTGCGCCGGCTCGGCCGGCCCGGCGTGGTGTCGCCGGTATCGCCGTCGAAGAACAGCTCCGAGGCCTGATCGAGCACGAACAGGCTCACCGAGCTGTCGAGGCCGGCAATGGCTTGGGTGCGCACGCCGACCTCGGCGCCGCGGGAGCGCACCAATAACGGCACCGCGCCTTGCGGCTGCATCGGATCGCCGGGCACTTCGGTCGCCGTCACGCCGCGCGCGTCGTTGCTGTGATAGCCCATGCCGGCGCCGAGAAAGAACTCGGTTTTGTAAAACGGCCCGAAGACGACGCGCAATTTCGGACTGCCGATCGCGACCTTGTCGCCACCCGAATTCGCCTGTTGCAGGATCGAATCCACCGACACTGCATAATAATCGCCGCGCCAGCCGGCGGTGGTTTTGAGCCAATCGGTCCATTGCACCGTGTTCTCGGCGTAGATGCCGGCATTGCCTTCGCTGACATGGTCGACAAGTATGTTCGACAGGAACTGGCGCTGTACCGTATCGGTCAGCGCCAGCGTGATGTCGTCATAGCGCGACTGCACGCCGAACACGGTTTCGCTCGGCCGTCCCAACAGCGAGCCCTGCACGGTGCGCGACACGCCGCCGCCGCCATAAATGCGATCGTCGTGCTGATGGAATTGGTCGCCGTTGACCGGATCGGTCAGGAACCAGGTGAAATTGTTGTAGAGGTCGAGACCGTATTTCACCACATAGCCATTGGCCTTCCACTGCCCGCCGTCGTCGGTTTGCGCGAGCCGCGCCGACAGCGACATGCGGCTGGTATCGCCGCCGTCGGTCGGATCGAGCTCGCCATCGAGACCGATCAAGCCCGACGCGATGGCGCGCAGCGGTATCTGGTCGGTGGAATTCCAGGTATTCGAATAGGCCATCGCGGTCGCGGAAAAGCCGTCGGTCGCGGTGCCCTGGCTGTAGCGCAACAGGCCGGAGACTTTGTGCATGTGGTCCGGCGTGTCCCACGGACCGTCATAGGTGTTCGCCTCGCCGGCATAGAGCAGCGTGCCGCCGCCGAGTTTTGTCGCGCCCATGCCGAAATAGCGCAGGTAGTCGAAGCTGCCGACAGTCGCCTCGGCGACGGTCTCGTCGACGCTGTCGCGCAGATTGATGAACAGCGAGCCGGCGGTGGCGAAATCGCCGACGTCGGCGAAGTAAGGTCCCTTGCGGATGTTCAGGCTACTGACGGTTTCCGGCATCAGCCAATTAAGGTCGGCGTAGCCCTGCCCGTGCGCATGGGTCGGCAGGTTGATCGGCATGTCGTCGACGAAGATCGCGAGATCGGTGCCGTGATCGAGATTGTAGCCGCGCAGATAATATTGATTGGCCTTGCCGCCATCGGCGTGCATGACCAAGGCGAGACCGGGTACGACTTCGAGAATCTCGCCCGGCCGCGCCACCGGCAGTGCGTTGAGATCCTGCCCGGTCACCGTCATCTGGCTCGCCATGGTGGGCGGCACAGCGGCGCCGCCGGCGATATTCGGCGCGCCGGTGAGGTAAGGCGGCGCAGGCGAGGCTGGCGCACTCGCCGCCGCGGCCGGAGCCGGCTTCGCGGGCGCAGGATGCGGCTTGTTGTGTTTGGCGGTCACCTGGATCGGCGGCAGTCGCGCGCCGGGCGATGGCTTGTCCGGTGTTGGCGCTATCGGCGAAGACGAAGGCGGCGGCGTCTGCGCTTGAGCAGCGTTGACGCACACAAGCGACAGCACCACCGCCATGGATGCGAAGAAAAGCGACAGCATCGCAGCCCCTGAGCCGGGCGACGGCTCACCCACCAATATCATCCGCACCATGAGACGGTGAGTATGATGTTGTCAATAAAAGTGCATACCGGCGGCGCGCGCACGTGGCGATGCGCGTCAAGCGGTGATGGCACAGCAGGAAGCTTCGCAGCCATGGCAGGGCGCAGAGGCGCCCTGCCCGGCGGGGGGCCAGCGCGGCGCGCATTCCGGCGCAAGACCGGGCCACGGGCCGGGACGCGTTGTTCATCGTAAATATTTGATTTTATTCCAGTAAAATCGGGCTTTCGGCATACTGAATGGCGCTCCCGAAAGCGCACACAGCGCCGCCGGCATTAACGGCCCGGGCCGATCTTCGTCGAATTGTAGGGTTTGCCGTGCTAAAGGGCCGCGCAACAAAGCTAAGGATTGCG
>Ga0310039_10002823_pt1 | contig 11445 bp, 12 predicted proteins | sample Sb_taG_4_FD_200460 | JGI IMG/M metagenome (GOLD analysis project Ga0310039, IMG submission 200460) | Peat soil microbial communities from Weissenstadt, Germany - Sb_50d_6_BS metaG (v2) (version 2) | ecosystem: Environmental > Terrestrial > Soil > Wetlands > Peat | place: Germany: Weissenstadt... | reverse complement strand
GACCAGCCGATCATCATCGGCACCGTCTACAACGCCGACCAGATGCCCGGCTACCTGGGCAAGGGACCCGACTCCAAACACGCCGACGACAACAAGGTCACCGGCTTCAAGTCGAACACGACCAAGGGGGGGGAAGGGTTCAACGAGTACCGGTTCGACGACACCAAGGACAAGCAGCAGATCTTCATCCACGCCGAACGGAACATGGACACTCGCGTCAAGAACGATGGCATGGAGTGGGTGCAGAACAACCGCCACACCATCGTCGGCAAGGAAGACACCAAGGACAAGGCCGGCGACGATAGCGAGGAGACCTGGCGCGATCAGAACATCCATGTCCACCGCCATCAGGTCGAGCACGTGGAGGGGAGCGTCCAGTTGCTGATCGGCCAGGGGTCGGCCCAGGGCGGGGGCGACTGCGATGTCAGCATCGAGAAGAACCGTACGGAAAAAGTGGGTGCGAACCAGCACCTCACCGTCGGAGGCGAACGCCAGGAAAAGATCGGTACCAAGCAAATCCTCGAAGCCGGCCAGGAGATTCACCTCAAGGCCGGAATGAAGATCGTGGTCGAGGCGGGCATGGAGCTCACGATCAAGGGGGCCGGTGGTTTCGTGAAGATCGACGCGATGGGGGTGACGATCGAGGGAACGATGGTCAAGATCAATTGTGGCAGCTCCGCCGGATCGGCGACTTCGGCCCAGCCGAATACGCCGAAGAGTGCGAACCCGAACAAGGTGACGCAGGCCGACGATGCGGTGACCGGACAGAAGTCCACCTGACGATAACACTCTGCGAAGCAGACCCAAGCCCGAGAGGAGAGCTCGATCATGCCCCAAGGACCGGCCGCACGAGTCGGCGACCCCGTCGCCCATCCCCTGCCCCCCGTGCTAGGACCCGGGCCGGGAAGCGTGAATGTCCTGATTGGCAACCAGCCGGCCTGGCGGGGAATGCCTTTGGCGGCTGCCGCCGGGCTGATGTCGGCCAAGACGATGAGCGACACGACGGTCGCGACCGCCATGACCGCGACCGCGACCGCGGCCGGTACCCCTGGTCTCCCCGCCGCGAAAACGGCCGAGGCGCTGGTCGAACAGACTGCGACCACTACCATGTCGGCCGCCATGTCGGCCGCAGGCATGGGGGCTGATCAGCATATGTGCGCCACCCCACTCGCGCCTCCCGTGCCGCTCCCGCCGCACTCCACCGGGATGGTCATCACAGGAAGCATGACTGTGATGATCAATAACCTCCCCGCCTGCCGCGCCGGCGACACAATCCTGGAGTGCCTGGGGCCGCCCAACACGATCGCCATGGGCCTGCCGACCGTGATCATCGGTGATTCCATGTTCGTCGGCCAGGGCGGCGCGCTGGCGATGGCCGCCCAGACCGGCGCGCCGTTCTGCGAGCACTGACCGCACTAACTCACGGCCTCGGTCGAGGCCATGACCCGGTGGTTTCATGAAGCTCATCCTGGAAGTCACTTCTGGACCTGATGCCCCTCGATCGTTCGTGATCGAGGCTGGCAAAGAGGTGCAGGTGGGTCGCATGGCGCCTGCGCAGATTCTTCTGGCCAACGATCCCACGGTCTCCCGGCGCCATTTCGCGCTTGTGTTCGACGGTCAGAACTGCCGGATCCGGGACCTGGGGAGCAGCCACGGAACGACCGTCAACGGCTTGCCCGTCAGTGAGGCTCTCGTCACCGAGGGCGACCTGATCATGGCGGGGACAACCGGCCTTCGCGTCGTGATCGGGGAGGACTTCTCCACCGAAGCCCTCCCGCTGGCCCCCGACGCCCCACCGCCGATCGAGCTGGCCCCAACCGTCGTCGCAGGCGTCGAGACCCAGGAGCACGAGATCCTCGAGCCGACGCTGCAAGACCGGGTTCTCGAAATCCTCCGCTCCCAGAAGGAGCCCCTCTTCGCCATCCTTGACGCCGCCCGCGACCCGATCGTCCACCTGCGGATCCACGAGTGCCCGGAGCAGAAACAATCACTCTACGAGGGCCCCGAAGCCGCCCGCCTCGCCTTCGTCGCGCCCTACCTGATCGAGCTCCCCAGAGGCTCGCCCTTCCTGGAGCAACTCGTCCGGGAGGGCTGGGGAAACAGTTGGGGCGTCTACCTCACGTGTGACCGGCCGTTCGAGGAAATCCGGAAGCACCTGCGGCGGTTTCTGACCGTGGAGCTGGAGGGAGAGCACAAGAAGGTGTTGTTCCGGTTTTACGATCCGCGGGTGTTGCGGGTGTTTTTGCCGACGTGCACTCCGAAGGAGGTGTTGGATTTCTTCGGACCAACAAAGAAATACGTGCTCGAAGGAGAGGAGCCCACTGTGATCCTCCAATATCGGAACGGCACGTCCGGGCTCGAATCGGCGAGAAGGTCACTCGAGGGTGCGGCCAGGTGATGCAGATTGCCTCGAATATGCGATCTTAGATGCCCAAAGGGGACAATGCAATCCGTGACCGCAAACTGGATGTTTTGGCCGACGTTGTGTCAGAGACCACTGTGCCGAGGGTTGCGCCTCCCGCATGACAGTGCCGCCTGACAGAGTGGGTCGTCACGGACCTGAGGCTAGAGGCGGGATCGGTGCTTAGGCGGCGCTCAAAAATAACTTCAGCAATCCATCGTAAGTTGGCCAAGAATGCCTGTTTTTCAGGGGTTCTGGCTTCTGTCGTCCCGGCTTCACTGCTGAAGTTATTTTTGAGCGCCGCCTTAGCTGAGATACCGATCGGATCACGAGATCCTTGATTCCCCAATTTGTGCAGCCTTCACGAAAGAAAAGGAATGTTCCCCTTGTTCCTTCCTTTGTTCCCTACGCGACCGGCGGTCACGACCGCCGTGAGGCTCCGCCGTTGTGGGTCCGGGTCCTCGGTCATCGCTTGGCCCCGGCACAGGGCCTGACGGCCAGCTTGCGGCTGGTGTTTGCATGTCCAGAATTTGAGGGCTCTGACGTGCTAACGATTCGCAAAGAGCAGATCGAAGCCTTCGACAAGGCCTCATTGAAGGCATTTGAGGACGAGATGGTCGGGCACCTGAGAGGCTTCGCAAGCCGGCTCGCAGAGACCTGCGGAGAGCCGGCCCTCCGAGTGCTGATCCGGCTCGGCGTCGCGCGGGCAAAGGCCCAAGGGCTGACGTTACGGGGGCCGGTCCGGCTCTTCATCGAGCTGATGGTCATGTTCGGGAGCGAGTTCGACAAGGACCCCCTGCTGCCTTGGGCGAGTGCCGCCCTGGACAACCCGGCTGTCAAGGATCAGATGGCCCGAGCGGAGACCCTCCACCGCGCCTCGCTGGCCTACATCGAAACGGCCGTCGGCCCCAAGGATTCCTACGTGATCGCGGCCCTGCGGAGGCTCGACGAGGAGGACATCAAGGGTTACGACATATCGTCCCGAAACTTCGAGGAGCGTGCACCACGGAAGCTCCGAGCAATCTACCCGCAGAAGTGTGTCGTCGCGGGCGACCCTGCGCTCCTCTGGCTCGTCCGTCGCGGGCCCATCCTGGCGAACGATCAAGGCGCCCCGGGCGATCTCGGTGTGGTTCTGTTAATCGTGCTCCCGTTCCTGCTCGGGCACGCCGTCGCCTCGGACCCGATGTACCCTTGGGTCAAGGGTGCCCTGAGCGACCCACAGATCACCGACCCAGGGAAGCGCATCGAGCGGCTCTACAACCGGTCCAGAACCTACCTGGGGGAGACACTGGCTTACTTGGAGGGGGAGTAAACGTATGCCGAAGGGCTGTAGTCCGAGCGCAGCCGGTAGTGGCACCGCGCCGGCAACCCCGGTCACCGGCCCGGTGGTGTGCGCGCCGACCGCGGCGAACCCCCCATACGAGCCCGGCCGCTGGAACTCGGCCCCGGTCATCAACTCGACGAACTGTTATGCGTACGCAGCGAACGACCCCAACGGCCATCCGCCGGGCAAGCCTCAACCTGGGGAGCACACCGGAACTCCCTACAGTTCAACCGACTGCGCGAGCGTCGGGGACGCAGCGGTCAGGGACGGGATGGTCCGGGGGTCGAACCCGCCCAACCCTCCCCCGGGGATGTACCCGGTCGCCCTCGTGATCGCCCCCGGGGACGATTACCACTGGTACCGACAGGACAGCGACGGGACCTGGAGCCATAAGCCGGGGAATACGCCCGCCACGAACTTGGACGCGTCCGGCAATCCGATCACCAACCCCGAGACGGCGAACCGCAACAACGGTTCGCATGACTACAGCGTTTTCTGCGGCTACTTCTATGTGCCGGCCAGCGGTATCCGCACCGGCCCTCCGTGAGACATTTGAGGGACAGACGAGATGGCTCAACCTGTAATGACCCTCGGGGGGAAGTGGGTCGACCATTTCCTCGCCGGATTCACATGGTTCAACACCCTGACCGGCTTGAGAGATGCGCCGGCTCGGCCGAAGGCGGGCTCGACACCTGATGTGCTGGTACAAGCCCTCCAAGCCGTGGCGAACGGGACCTTCAAGACCTCCGATTACTTCGAGGTAGGGGGCGCGCCTGAGCCATCTCTCGTGAGCCAACCGCCGCCGCTGACCCCAGGAGCCGACTACTGGCTTATTAGGCTGAATGCGGAGACGGAGCGCGGCCGGTTGGCCAGTACCGTCACCGGGGGCCTCGTGTTCGAGGAGCCGATCTGGCCCCTCCTCGCGGCCCACTCCGTCTCCCGGCATGACAAAGTGCTCCTCGCAACTCCCATGGCGGCAGACACTCAGGATCTCTGGAACCGGCTCAACCTCGTCCGGCGTTTTGTCGAGAAAAGGGGCTACCGCCCCGACGACTTCCTCGGGTCCATCCTGGGATGGATTCAACCCGCGACGGCACCTCTCTTCGAGCTGATTTCCGTCAGCGCCGACCAGCTGAAGGACCTTCGCTCCCGGGGGAAGGCAGCGGTCGTCGTCGCGAAACCACCGCCCAAGTTCTTTGAGCTTTACGAGCCCCTACTCAAGCCTTGAGTACCGTAGAGGTGCCAAGGGGACATTGCTTGTCACGGCGGACGTTTGGAGGATTCAGGAAGCCCTCGATTCGTGGTCCTAGGGCCTCTTCACCTTGGAGACCCGCCAACCCTCGATCTGCCCGAGCCTCGGCCGGGGGGTATTGCTATCACGTGATCAACCGAGGTAATGCGAGGGCCGAGGTGTTCCACAACAAGAACGACGACTTCGGGGCCTTCGTGCGGATCATGGGTGAGGCCCGCGTCCGCGTCCCGATGCACGTCGTGGGCCGCTGCTTGAAGCCGAACATTTCCATTTCGTGTTCTGGACCCGTGCCGACGGCGACCTGGGCCGGTGGGTGCACTGGCTCCTGACCACGCACATGCCGCTCTCCATGTCACCACGGCCATTGCGACCGCGACTGGCAAGGCAATTCAGGGCCGTGACGGTTCAGCGGGACGGGCACCTGCGTGCCGTCGTCCGCTGCGCGGTCGAGTCTGGTCCGTTGGACCGAGCCAATCCACGGGGAAGCCTTCCCGGTCGTGCTTGCAGTTGAAGCTGCGGTCTCAGAGAGCGTCCATCGAGGAAAGTTCGGCTCAGGGCATTGTCTTTCGAGTCTTGCGTCTTTACTGTGGATTTAGGTCGTTTCACCGCGGTTCTCTTCATTCGTTTCGACCGTACGAATGCGAGGCAAGACCTTGGCGGAGCCCAGAACAGCACGGGTCGTTTTGGGGCTGCCCACGGGCGAGCTCGAGCTCGAGCTGGAGGTCCCTCCCGGGCTGGCCCGCGTGGATCAGCTTTTGCCCATGGCACGCGCCCTGACCGAACAGATCGTCGACCTGACGGTGACCCAGGTCGAGGAGGAGGGGCGGAAGATCTCCTGCCGCGCCGGGTGCGGGGCGTGCTGCCGGCAACTCGTGCCGATCGCGGAAGCCGAGGCCCGCGGGATTCGCGACCTGGTCGCATCCCTTCCTGAGCCGCGACAATCCCAGGTCAAGGCCCGCTTCGCCGAGGCTTTGCTCAGGCTCGATGCCGCCGGACTGCTCGCTCCGCTCCGAGCGCGGGCTGACTGGGACAACGCCCGCCGGCGCGAAATCGGTCTGGCCTACTTCCGCCAGGGCGTTCCCTGCCCCTTTCTCGAAGACGAGTCGTGCTCGATCCATCCTGAGCGGCCGCTCGCCTGCCGCGAGTACCTGGTCACCTCGCCACCCGAGCACTGCGCCGATCCCAGGGTGGGTCACGTCGAGGGGGTCAAAATGCCGGCTTCCGTCTGGACGGCGGTCGCGCGCCTCGACCCGGTTGAACCGGGCGCGAGATCGATCCGCTGGGTTCCCCTGATTCTTGCCCTGGAGTGGACCGAGGCTCACCCCGACGAGCCTCCCGGCCAGCCAGCCGCGGAGCTGGTCAGACGGCTGTTCGACAACATCGCCCGCAAGGCCGAAGGACCAGAGGCGCGCGAGGACCCTGGACTGGGCCCCTGAATCGTCCGCTGATACTAACAGCTCTCAGGTGCAGGTGCACCCGAGCAAAATGCGAAAAAACTCTAACGAGGTTCGTTCCGGTCTCGTCAGGCTGACATAAGCATGGCGCGGTCAAGGCATTAGCATTAGTTTTTGGATTCGAGCGCTCTGACGCTGGAATCTCGAGATCTAGAAAGACCAGCTCCCGAAGATCGCAGGCTGGGCCCCGATCTCACCGCGCTTGTTGTTGACGTCCCAGATACCGACGATGCCGCCTTGGCCAATGATGGAGATCGTTTCTGACACGTCGAAGCTGATGTTGACAGGAAAGAGGCCGATGCCGAAGACGGGGTTGTTGAGCATGAAGTCGGTCTGCGCGGTGACCTGGGCGAAAGGCGCAACGAGGTGGAACTTGCCCCGCCTCCAGAACGGGTCGGCCCAGGTGAACTGGATGAAAGGCTGGATTCCCCATGCCAGCCCGTCCTTTGTGTTTGCCCAGATGGGGGCGAGTACCTGGATTCCGAGCGCGATCTCCGCGTGTCCGTCCTGACTCTTGTTCCGAGCGTAGACTTGCTGAAGCGCGAGCACCGCCGCGAACGAAGGATTGGAGGATCCCGGCGCGCTCTGCCAGAGGTGCCGCGTCACGAACTGGCCACCTGCCTGCACTTGACCTGAGTCCTGTGGAAGGCCGAAGATCGATTCGGGCAACGACGGCGCCGGTAGTGAGAAACCGCCGAGGCCCAGCGTCTTCATCGGGCCGTCGGCCGGGTCGTTCGGGAATTTCAGGTTGGGTAAAATTTGGTTCGGGACCGGGACTGGCTCGGGAAGGTCGCCCTCCGTGCTCCCCTTGGCCTTGGCATCGCCGAATGCTGATCCGCGGTTGAAAGCCCGGGTTGCCACCGGATAGTCTTGGCCGCTGCGACTCACTCCAAGATAGCACGAGAACGTCATCAGCGGAAACAAGGCCTGGCGAGTCCAGTGCCCCACCACCCCGTCCGGGTCCAGACCATGATCGGCCTGGAACCTGACTACAGCGGCTCTGGTGTGCGTACCAAAGTCACCGTCAAGCACGAGGAATTCATCCCCCGGCTTCCGGCGATAGTTCAATGCGTCTTGAACGGCCTTGACGTCCAGCCCCTTGCACCCAACTTTCAACGAGCGAATCATGCTAGGACTCCTTGACCGTTTCGGCGGTCAGTCACGGCCGAGTGGCCTGGATATGAGACGTCAGAGATGAACAAGCTGGCCGCAAGTTCCGGGGACACCTTACTTAATTCTTCGGAGCTAGGTATGGTGTCCCGGGAACTCGTTCGGCAGCAGGCATTGAGAGTCAAACTGGGATCGCCGGCCCGGGTGGGACGGCACAACCACTCCAGAAGCCAGGCCCCGAGGTTGATCGGCAGCCGGGCGAGCGGGCCAGCCAGCAAGGCGATCACCCCACACGTCCCCACGATGGGCAAATGGGTGAGCAGCTCGCACATTAAAGTCGGCCTCCATAGCTTGTTCCGTGGATGCAGGTCCTTGGGTCGTTCTTTACTGGGCATTACGCTCCATCCGGGCGCGGGCGCCTGTGTCACGGGTCGCCACCTCGGGGTCGATCGCAAGAGCTGGCAGACGGCGCGCTCGATGTCACGCAGGGTACGACCGCCGCCACAGACTTGACGCACAAGGCCGGGCGTCGGAAAGGGCCGGGGCCGGCGGGGAATCATTGCCGTCCGGCCCCAGCGGAAGCCCTCCTCGTTCAGCTTGCAGCAGAATTGGTGTCAGTCTCAATGCCGCGGCGCGGCATCCAAGAGGATGAAAATAGCCCCGGCCGTTACCGAGACACGCATGCATGTCGTGGCTATTTTCAGAGTAGTTCGTTTTTTCCCTGAAAAAGCGGCCTGACACCGTTTTTTTCTGACACCGTTTTTTTCTGGATCAAGCAGCATGCGACGGTTCCGACGGCTTGGGCCGGGTGGCCCCAGGGGATTGCTCCCCTAAGGCTGCCACAGACCCGGATCTGCGCATCATAACACCGCCCTGTCACAATCCTTTGGGATGGCTCAAGGGTGTCAGGAACCACAACTGTGCCGCTGAGCTGGTCTGAGCAACATCTGTTCCTGACACCTTATCTGACACCCAATCTCAATCAGTCGTTGGGGAGCGGCTGGCCACTCGCCCATAGATCATGGAGATTGGTCAGGTCCTGTTGCATGTCTCCGCCGATGAACCCTGTGGTACTCGCTCGGGACTTCGGCCATTCGATGTGGATGTGGCTCGTGTGGTTGTCCCCTCGATACGGTCTTGGGCCTCCAAAGTCATCCGTAGTCACCTGGTTATAGATGACAGCATCCCAGCCCATCTTGTCTTTGTAGTAGACGAAGATGTCGACCAGGTTTTCCGCCAACTTCCGCTCCCGCTCGACCCCCACCAGCAGAAAGATGTCGAGAGCCAGCCCGGCGGCGTGAGGATCTTTCGACGAATCATAATTGGGATTACTCCTGTGATCACCGGCCGCAGACTGAAGCCTCGGCATAGGCTTCGTGGTCAAGGGGTCTTGGCCGGGAAAGATTTCGGGGAATGTCGCGGCGAGGGCACGTTTCAGCTCATTCACTGCGGGCTCAGCCATAGCATCCTCGTTCGGGTGGTTGACTAATTGGTCCAGCTTAGCGGTCAGAGCTGCTCACAAGGGCGCGGAACAGTGCAGCAGAATTGGCAGCAGAATTGGTGTCAGTTTGTTTTTCCCCTGAAAAAGCGACCTGACACCGTTTTTTTCTGGCTATGTCACCGCTTTTTGGGATCAGACCCGAGTCAAACCGCGATTCCCTCCCGGAGAGGCAGTAATCGCGGTGTTTTAGCTCGACCGACAGCGACTTGAGACGCCAAACCGAGAAATTTAGACCTTCTTGTTGGCTTTAGCGTCCCAGCCGCCCTTGACCACGCCACCCAGTTCGCCGGTCGCTTTCTGCTCCTTGTACTCGAACTCGACCTTGGAGAAGTTCAGGCTGACCTGATCGACCGGAATGACCTCTCCTAGTGAACCTCCGGTCTGGTAGCTGGCGACGATCAGGTCGTTGAGTGTGACCTTGAGGTATTCCTGCTGCTGCTTGCCCGCCTTTCGGCACGTCAGCACGGCCTTCTTGACATGTTCGCCCGTGGCGCAGGCCTCCATGAGCTTGGGGGTGGCCTTGTTGACCTTCATCACGAAATGGAAGTCTTGCAAGGTGACCTTTCCGGCACCCATGCCGCCGCGCGCCGCCGCGTCTCCACTGTTGGTCTCGCCCCAGCTCCAGGAGTCGACGTCGATCTCGTTCTTATGCTTGTCGTCCATTGACTCGCCCTCGATTCCGTCGATTTTCAGGAAGTAATCAACAACCGCCATCTGCAGTTCTCCTTTGTCCTTGCCGATCCCCATCAGGGACCATCAGGCAGTTAGGTATGGAGTCCCCCGGAACTCCCACGTCGAAGCCATCGGCAAAACCCGCCAACCGGATCTGATCCCGAGAAGCCCCCGTGGTTGGGTCTCCTGATTTCGCGGACTGGTTTTCCGCCCGCTTCATCAGAGATACGCAGCCACGAACGGGTTGTTACAAGCTTTCGCATGAAAGATGGAAATAGGAGTTACGCAGTTGGTCGTTTCCCGACCGCTACGGGTGTCGAGATGCGGGGGCCGGGCAATCTAGGGAGTGATACCGAGGGTCCGCGAATCACCTATGTCCCGCAGATTGACTCACGTATCTGTACATTAGTTAACTAACTGCGTAACTCCTAGGAAAATGGACGAGGGAAGAAGTGGGTTAGGTCGGGCATTGCGGTCTGACGTTTTGCGCGTTGGGACAAGAAAGGCTGTCCCGTCGGGGAGAGATCTCCGTAATGCTCACAAGCGGCTTGGCGATCGGCCGATTCATGATGGTCTCGCTCATCTGATGATCGCTTTGGCACTGGCGTTGCCGGGACGATGGCATCGTTTGCGGGAGGGCGTCGCATGGTCGAACCGGACTGCTCGCTCAATGAGATCGAGACGCTCTGGTCGGACGTGTCTCAGGCGCACAGCGGTGAGCCCGAGGCCGCGCGCGCGGCTCAGGCGCGGCTGATGCTGCGTTACATCGGAGCCATCCGCCGTTACTTGCTGGCCCTCACTCGCGACCCGGAGGTGGCCGACGAATTGACCCAGGAGTTCGCCCTTCGTGCTCTGCTTGGCAGTTTCAAGGGAGCGGACCCGAGTCGCGGACGGTTCCGTGACCTGGTTCGCACGGCGGTTCGGAATCTCGTGCACGATTACCACCGTCGGACCAAGACACGGCCTGTAACGCTGCTGGCTGAGTTCCCGGAGCCAGCCGGACCGCGCGACGATGATGAGCCCGACGAGCCATTTCTGCGCAGCTGGCGCAGCGGGCTCTATGACCGCGCGTGGGCTGCCTTGGCGGCTCACCAGGAGCGGACCGGCCAGCCCTTTCACGAGGTGCTTCGCCTGCGCATCGATCACCCCGAACTAACTTCGGCCCAGATGGCGGATCAGTTGTCCAAGCAGCTCAGTCGGCCGGTCAAAGACGGCTATGTCCGCCAGGTCCTGCACCGGGCGCGCGAGAAGTACGTGGACCTGCTGCTTGATGAGCTCGCGGCCTCGCTTCACGAGCCGACCGCCGAGCAGCTCGAGCAGGAATTGATTGTTCTCGGCCTATTGGACTACTGCCGCGAGGGGCTCCGTCGCCGTTTGCGCGGATGAATTATGACGTCACCGCCAAAATTGAACGCCCGTTCATATTGATCGGGCGAAGTTGATGGGTAATTCGGTGGCCACAGCTACCTAAAGCCATTGGAAACAGGGACTTGTCGCTGGTTCTTTTCAAACTACCTATCCATCCCAGACTATCACTCGGGACTTTTGTCGGAAACGTCAATTATGAGACTTCTCGCTCATCCCGACAGGTTTTCGTCGTAACCCACTGTCATACAGAAGATTAGCTATGATTCTGGCATCGATTTCGGGCTCGGTTCAAGTCCAGGTAACACTTGCCCGATGGGATGGGATTTTCTAAACTGCCTGTTTCCTCCATGTTGGGGTGGTTTG
>Ga0310039_10002820_pt1 | contig 11449 bp, 13 predicted proteins | sample Sb_taG_4_FD_200460 | JGI IMG/M metagenome (GOLD analysis project Ga0310039, IMG submission 200460) | Peat soil microbial communities from Weissenstadt, Germany - Sb_50d_6_BS metaG (v2) (version 2) | ecosystem: Environmental > Terrestrial > Soil > Wetlands > Peat | place: Germany: Weissenstadt... | reverse complement strand
GACCCCCTCACCCCCACGGTGGGCTGGGGTGTGCTCCACCTCTTCTTCCGGGCGGGGCCCGGCGTGGACGCCGAGGCGGCGGTGCGGGCGGTCAAGGACGCCAGGGCCGGGGGCGAGCAGGTGGTGACCGTCGCCCTTCTCGGGCACAAGGCCGACCTGGCCGTGATGGTGCTGGGACCGGACCTGTGGCGCCTGCGGGCCCTGCAGTCGGCGCTGTGCGGGGCGGGCCTCGAGCCGACGGGCTCGTATGTCTCTCTGACCGAGGTCTCCGAGTACGCCGAGGGCATCCCCGAGGAGATGAAGCAGGCGCGCCTGTACCCGGAGCTGCCTCCGCCGGACAAGAAGGCGTTCTGCTTCTACCCGATGTCCAAGCGGCGCTCCGCCGAGCACAACTGGTACGCGCTGGAGTACGAGGCGCGCCAGCAGCTCATGCGGGGCCACGGCGCGGTGGGCCGGACCTTTCGCGGCCGGATCCTGCAGCTCATCACGGGCTCGACGGGGCTCGACGACTGGGAGTGGGGCGTCACGCTGTTCGGCGTGCACCCCGACGACCTCAAGGCGTGCGTGTACGAGATGCGCTTCGACGAGGCCTCGGCCCGCTATGCGGAGTTCGGCCCGTTCTGGACGGGGATGGTCGGCGACATCGAGGACGTGCTCGGCAGTGTCCTCTAGCGCGGCCCGTTCCGCACCGGCCGACGCACCGCAGGACGGCGCGGTGGAGGAGATGCTCGTCGTGGAGGAGAAGCTCGACGCCCTGCGGGCCGAGATCATGCTGCTGCAACGGGCCGTGGTGGCCTTCAGCGGGGGAGCCGATTCGGCCCTCGTGGCCCGGGTGGCCACCGAGGTGCTCGGTCCCGGCCGCGTGCTGTGTGTCACCGCCGTCTCCGCCTCCTTGGCTCCCGAGGAGCTGGCCGACTGCGCCGCGCTGGCGCGGGAGTGGGGCCTGCGCTGGAAGACGGTGTCGACGACCGAGCTCGACGACCCCGCCTATTCGGCCAACGACGGCGACCGCTGTTACCACTGCAAGGCCAGCCTCCTTGCGGCTCTGGCCCCGTGGGCCGAGGCCGAATCGGCTCTCGTCGTGCTCGGGGTGAACCTCGACGACCTGGGCGACCACCGTCCGGGCCAGCGGGCCGCGGCGGAGCGGGGGGCCCGCTTCCCGCTGGTGGGGGCGGGCCTGACCAAAGACGACGTGCGGGCGGTGTCGCGGCACCTGGGCCTGCGGACGTGGGACAAGCCCGCCGCGGCCTGCCTGGCGTCACGGGTCCCGTACGGGACGCCGGTGACCCTCGGGACCCTCCGGACCGTCGCCGCCGCCGAGTCGGCGTTGCGCGCCCTGGGGTTCAGGCAGCTGCGCGTCCGTCACTACGGGGACCTGGCGCGCCTCGAGCTGCACGGGGACGACCTCGGCGCCGCGGTGGACCGGCGTCACGAGGTCGTGGCGGCCGTGCGCGACGCCGGGTACCGGTACGTGACCCTCGACCTCGAGGGGTTTCGGTCGGGCAACCTCAACCTGGCGCTCGGCGGCGCCCCGACCGGTGTCGCCCTGGTCTCCGGCGATGCAGAAGGAGCGCCATGATCGACGTGCGCGTCAAGCTCACCTTTCCCGAGGACCTGGTGCGACGGCCCTTCATGGCCCAGCTCGTGCGGGACCACGACGTGGAGCCCAACATCCGACGGGCCAACGTCGACGAGCACGAGGGGTGGATCGTGTGCGAGCTCGAAGGGGAGCCGTCCAAGATCGAGGGCGCACTTGCCTGGTTGCGCGAGCAGGGCGTGAGGGTCGACCTCCTCGGGGACCTGGTCGAGAGCTGAGCCGCGGCGCATGGTCGTGGCGGAGGACCCCGACGAGCTCCTCGCCGATCTCGGTGCCGAGCTGGCGGCGCGGGTCGGCGCGGCCTTGCCCGGGTGGGTCCTGCGCTGTGTGGACTCGCGGCTGCCTGCGGCCACGCCCGACCGGGATGCGGTGATGGCGCGGGCCGAGGTGGCCGCCCGGCGCGCCCGGCGGGAGGTCGAGGTCGAGCTGAGGGCGCTGCTGGGTTCCGACGTGGACGCCCAGCGTTCCACCCCGCTGTCGGTGGTCCGGGCGGCGGTCTCGTACCCGACCGAGGTGCTGCTGGCTGCGCAGGTGCCTCCCGTGCCCCGGGACGGCTTCGTCTCGGGCCGGTTTCCCCACGATCCCTACGGGCTCAACCCGGCGTCGCTGCGGGCCGTGCACCCCGACCTGGGCGAGGTCGCCATCGCCTGGGGGGCGGCCAAGGCCATGGCCCACCGGCAGCGCCACGGGACACCCGACGAGTTCACTTAACGATCACCATGCGGACGCTTTTTGTTCGCGGATCGTTCACCTTTCCCCGGTACCTTCAGCCTTGATGACATCGATGACTGGGTCGCCGAGTGGTGACCACGGTTCGGGTGAGGCGCCCCCGGGCCCGTCGGCCGAGGCGCTCATGGCTCCCCACACCTCTTTCGAATCGGCGCCTCCTCGGGCCGCGGTCGGGGTGCTCGACGCTCCGGTCATGGTGGCCCGGGACGTCGGGGTGGGTTTCGGCGCCAAGAAGGTCCTGAGCAACATCGAGCTCGGGTTCACCCCCCGGACCATCACCGCCCTCATCGGGCCCACCGGTTGCGGCAAGTCCACGTTCCTGCGGTCGCTCAACCGCATGAACGACAACGTCCGGGGCTACTGGCGCACGGGGACCATCGAGCTCGACGGAGTGGAGATCACGAGCCGTGACATGGACCCCCTCGTGCTGCGTCGACGGGTGGGGATGGTGTTCCAGCGCCCCAACCCCTTCCCGATGTCGATCCGCGACAACGTCGTCGCCGGGGTGCGGGCCCATCGCATGGCCCCGCGCCACGAGCACGCCGACATCGCCGAGCGCTGCCTCAGGGAGGTCGGCCTGTGGGCGGCGGTGGCCGATCGACTCGGCGACTCCCCCTTCCGCCTGTCAGGGGGCCAGCAACAGCTGCTGTGCCTGGCCCGCGCCCTGGCGGTGGAGCCTGACGTCCTGTTGCTCGACGAGCCGACCTCCTCCCTGGACCCTGTGACCACCGAGATGGTCGAGGAGCTGCTTCGTAAGCTCGCCGAACACCTCACGATCGTCATCGTCACCCACAACCTCGCCCAGGCCCGGCGCGTGGCCCAAAACACCGCCTTCCTCTACAACGGCATCCTGGTCGAGTCCGGTGACACGCAACAGATCTTCGAGGCTCCCAACGAGCCCGAGACCGTCAGCTACGTGAGCGGGAGGATCGGATGACCGCCGGCTGACGGCTGGCTGCCGGCGCATGCACGCCGGTGGCTCCACGCATTCCCAACGGACACCTCGTCGTTCCCATGGAAAGGAGCTCCATCCGTCATGTCTACGCGCCCTTCTGCGTCCCCGACCCCTGGTACGCCCAAGCATCGGGCCCGGCGTCTCGGCGGTGTCACCGTGATGTCGGTTGTCGCCGCGTCAGCCGTCCTCCTCGCGGCATGTAGCTCCTCGCCCAAGGCCAGTACCTCCACCACGACGGCCTCGACCACCACCACCACGGCGGCCGTTTCGCTCTCGAGCCTCGAGAATTGGCCCACCAGCCCGGTTGCCCTCCAGGAGACGGGCTCGAGCCTGTTGTACCCCCTGTTCAACTCGTGGACGGCGGACATCCAGAAGCAGTGGCCGAGCGTCTCCATCACCACGGCATCGACAGGCTCGGGAACGGGCATCTCGTCCGCCGCGGCGGGCACGGTGAACATCGGCGCCTCCGACGCCTACCTGTCGCCGTCGGAGATGCAGCAGTACCCGGCGCTCGAGAACATCCCGCTGGCGATCTCGGGGCAACAGGTGAACTACAACCTTCCCGGGCTGACGGACCACCTCAAGCTCGACGGGCCGACCGTCGCGGAGATCTACCTGGGCAAGATCACCAAGTGGAACGACGCCAAGATCGCGGCGTTGAACCCGGGCGTGACGCTGCCCGCCACCCCCATCGTCACGGTGCACCGCTCGGACAGCTCGGGTGACACGTTCTTGTTCAGCTCGTTCCTGGCCGCTTCGGACCCCTCGGGCTGGACGATCCCGCCCAACACCACCGTGGCGTGGCCGGCCCTTCCCGGCGCCGTGGCCGCAATGGGGAACGGCGGCATGGTGCAGGCCTGCAAGGCAAGTCCCGGGTGCATCGCCTACATCGGGGTCAGCTACCTGAGCAAGGCCACCGCAGCCGGACTGGGCTACGCATCGCTCAAGAACAAGTCGGGCAACTACGAGCTCCCGACCCAGGCCGCCATCGGATCGGCGGCGGCCAGCTTCGCCAGCTCCACTCCGGCGAACGGGGCGGTCTCGATGATCTTCGGGCCCGCCAGCGACGGGTACCCGATCGTCAACTACGAGTACGCCATCGTGCCGGGAACGCAGCCCAACGCTCTGGCCGCCCAGGCGACCAAGGCTGTGCTGGCGTGGGCGATCGACCCCAGCGGTGGCAGCGCATCGACGTATCTCAACGCGGTCAACTTCGTGGCCCTCCCGAGTGCAGTCGTGTCGCTCTCCACGAAGCTCATCGCCAAGGTCAGCGGCTAGTCGCCTCGGGTCAAGTCGCCGAGCCGATGACATGACCGCTGCGTGGCGCACGGTCGCGGAGGACGAGAGGAGAGGGGCCGCACGCGGTCCCCTCCTCTCGATCCTCACCAAGTCATCGGCACACCCTGAGACTCGCGCCGGGGTCGCCCAACCCGGCGGTGACACGGCGCAGCGCGGCGGTGGTGGGAGCAAGGCGGGCAGTGGGGGACCGGGCGGAGGTGGAGGCGGGTCTCAGCCGCCGCACGGTGCCACGGCATGGTGGCGGTCCGAACGGCTGTTGCCGCACGGACTGCGAGCGGTGACGTTCATTCCCCTCGTCGCTCTCCTCGTGATCCTCGGTGTGTTGGTGTGGAAGGCGGTGCCGGCCATCCGCTTCAACGGGCTCGGGTTCTTCACGCACACCCAGTGGAACATCGGAAGCAGTTATTCACCGATCGTCACGACGAACGGAATCAAACACCCCACGGGTGCCTCGTACGGTGCGTTGCCCTTCATCGTGGGCACGCTGGTGTCCTCGGCCATCGCGCTCGTCCTCGCCGTGCCCGTCGCCATCGGCACCGCGCTCATCGTGGTGGAGAAGCTCCCGCCCCGGCTCTCCAGTGCCGTGGGCTTCTGCCTCGAAGTGCTGGCCGGGGTTCCCAGCGTCGTCTTCGGCCTGTGGGGATTCTTCACCCTGGGCCCCTTCCTCTCTCACGACGTGGCCCCGCTATGGGCCGACCACCTCCCCGACGTGCCCGTGTTGCGCTTCTTCCGGGGCCCGACGGGTGGTGGACAGGGGCTGTTCACCGTGGGCGTGGTGCTCGCCATCATGATCCTGCCGATCATCGCCGCCACCACCAGGGACCTGCTTCGCCAGGTCCCGAGGGCCACGGTGGAAGGTGCCGTCGCTCTGGGCATGACCGATTCCGAGGCTCTCGGCGCCGTCACCCTCCCCTGGGTCCGCTCCGGGGTGATCGGGGCCAGCGTGCTCGGCCTCGGCCGCGCCCTGGGGGAGACGATCGCGGTGCTCATGGTGTGCGGTTCGCTCACCGGCGCCGAAGTCCATTCCTTCTACAGTTCGTTCAACACCATCGCCGCCGCCATCGTCAGCCAGCTCGACGGCGCGCAGACCGACGCCAGTGGTCTCGCCCTGAGCACCCTGGCCGAGCTCGGTCTCGTGCTCCTCGTCATCACCCTGATGGTGAACATCGGTGCCCGGCTGCTCGTGCGGCGTGTGGCCACCACGGCCCTGCCCGTGGGCCGGGGGATCTGACGATGACATCGCTGCCTACGACCGCGCCTCGCACACCGAGCGGACTCCGGCAACGTCGGGCACGGAACCGCTTGACATGGGTGCTGTGCGCCGTCGCCTTGCTTCTGGTGGTCATCCCGGTGGCGTGGATCGTAGGGGGCGTCGCCGATCGAGCCCTGGCGCATTTCCGCTTCAGCCTCATCACCACGTACCCGGTCGGCAACGTCGGCGGCCTTCTCAACTCGATCGAGGGCACCTTCGTCATCGTGCTCGGCGTGCTGATCCTCGCCGGCCTCATAGGAGTGGCCGGGGGTGTCTACCTCGCCGAGTACGCCCGGGACGGCCGCAGCCAGATCCTGCGCGGCGCGTCGGAGGTGCTGGCCGGCGTGCCCTCGATCGTCCTCGGCTATGTCGGCCTGGTGGCCCTGGTCGAAGAGCTGCACTGGGGTTACTCGCTCTATGCCGGGATCATCGTGGTGTCGGTCCTCGTCGTGCCCTACGTCACCAAGACCACCGAGGTGGCCTTGCGCAACGTGCCGACGTCGTATCGCGAGGGCGGCGAGGCGCTCGGGATGCGCAGCGGTCACATGTTGCGCAAGCTGGTGCTGCGTCCCGCCCTTCCCGGCATCGCCACCGGGCTGATCATCGCCGCGGCCATCTCGGTGGGGGAGACCGCACCTCTCCTCCTCACCGTCGGATACAACGAGAAGTCGCCTACCTTCGGCCTTCACGACTCACCGATCGGGTTCCTGACCTACAACGTCATCACCGACTACAACCAGCCCAGCAATTTCCTCCATCAACGCGCCAACGTCGCCGCCCTGCTGCTCATCGTGCTCGTGCTCCTTCTCATCGTCGTGGCCCGTGTGATCGTGATGACGACGCAGCGGCACTCGCCCGATCGTCCCCAGCGAGTGGGCAAGGCCACCGGGTGAGCGAGGCCGTCACGGCACGCGCCGATCACCACGAGGCCGGCGGTCGGGTCCGCATCCTCATCGTGGAGGACGACGAGTCCTACCGCGAGGCGTTGCACTCGGGCCTGTCCATGGAAGGTTATGAGATCGAGCTGGCCGCCGACGGCACCGACGGCCTGCGGCGCTTCGTCGCCCGTCCCCCCGACCTGGTTCTTCTGGACGTGCTCCTGCCGGGCATGGCGGGTACCGAGGTGTGCCGGCGCATGCGCGACATCGCCCCCGTGCCGGTGATCATGGTGAGCGCGCTCAACACCGAGATCGACGTGGTCCTGGGCCTGGAGCTGGGCGCGGCGGACTACGTCACCAAGCCCTACCGGATGCGCGAGCTCGTGGCCCGCATCCAGGCCGTGCTCCGACGCGTGTCGCCGCCGCCCATCCCGGCACCACCCCAAGCCCCCGTGGAGGCCTCGTCCCGATCCGACGCCGTGAATGCCGGGCCGGTCCGGGTCGACTTCGCCCGGCGCGTCGTCACCACCGGCGGCCGGCCCGTGCACCTGTCGCGGCGGGAGTTCGACCTCCTCGCCCTGTTGTTGTCACCGCCCGGACAGGTGCGCACCCGTGACGAGCTCATCGACCGGCTGTGGTCGGGTCGGGACCTCGCCGACACCCGCACCCTCGACACCCACGTCCGCCGGTTGCGCGTCAAGCTCGAGCGCAACCCCGCCCACCCCCAATACCTCGTGACGGTGCGCGGGGTCGGCTTCCGGTTCGACACCGAAGGACGGGGAGAAAGAGAGCTCGACGAGTCCTGAGCCCGCCGTCGTCAGCTGGCGGGAGCCTCGCCGCGCCACATGGGACGCCGCGGTCGGTCGAAGAGGACGTCGAGATGTTCGCCCCGCAGGGCCGCGAACACGTGAGGGCCCCATCGTTCGGCCCCCGCCAGCGGCTGGGGTAGCTCGTCGGCGGCGAACCAGCCCACGTCCGCGCACTCGAGGGGATGAGGTCGCAAGGTGCCACCCACCGCCTGGCAGTGGAAGACCAGCGAGTACAGCGGCACACGCGTGAAGCCGAGGCGCAGTCCGTCGAGGACGGCGATGAGCCGCAGCGGCTCCGCTTCGATCCCCGTCTCTTCGAGGACCTCCTTCACCACCACTTCGGCGGCGGAGTAGCCGACGTCGGCCCAACCCGTGGGGTACAGCCACACCCCCGAGTCGGCGCGCTTGACGAGGAGCAGCTCCCCGTCGTCGTTCCCCACGGCCGCGCCCACGGCCACCTTCGGGGTGACGTACCCGGGCACTCCCTGACCGACGGCACGGAGCCACTCCTCCACGAGCTCGTCGGCGTCCTCGACCCCCTTGGCCCCTTCGGTGGCCGCCACACCGATGTCGGCGGCCACCCGCAGGACCTCTTCGAAGCGCTCACGCTCGTAGAGGCTCTCGGTGAATCCCAGCCCGGTGCGTGCGATGGCGGCCAGGCTCTCGCTCCACCGGAGCAATTGCCGGGTGGAAACGGGATCGTCCACGTGCCTGACGCTAGCCGAGTGCCCTTGTGGCGCGGGCCCCGCCGGGTGGCGCCGTGGGCCACAATGGACCATGGCCGTGAACAGCGACTGTCGGCACTACATCATGCAGACGACGGCGCGCGGCGAAAAGCTCGAACGCTGCCGGGTGGAGGCCAACCAGGCCCTGCCCTTCGCCTGCCCCGAGGGCTGTGTGTTCTACGAGCCCCGGAAGGTGTCCTCGGCCGGTTGGCACATCGCCCCCCCCAAGGACGACGAGCCCCCCCCGAGGTGACAGAGACCCCCGAAGTGACGGAGGCCACCGAGGTGACGGAGGCCACCGAGGTGACAGAGACCCCCGAAGTGACGGAGGCCACCGAGGCGTCGTGGATCTCTAGACCGCCTCGCCGCGGGGGCCGGCCAGATCGGCCATCTCCGCGGCGGGCTCGGCGGTAGCGGGCTCGGCAGGGGCGGGCCCGGGCCCGAACGTGTCTCCGATGCCTCCGCTCTCCCAGAAGTCGAGCACCATGTTGGCGTTGGCGCGCCCCGCCGCGATCAGGGTGTCGGTGGCCGAGAAGTCGTCGTAGCGCGACACGGGCTCGGTGTCGACGGTGATCACCACCACTTCGACGCCCTCGGGCAGGTGCTCGAGCTCGCGGGCGAACCGGGCGTGGACGGCGATGAAGAACGCCGTCAACACCCCTTCGATCGGTCGCCGGTATCGGTGCGGCGTGTAGTGAAGGGGTCCGCACAGCAAGACGAAGATCCGCTCGGCACCCTGGGCGATAGCCCGGCCGATGGGCACGTTGTCCACGACGCCGCCGTCGATGAAGGTCTCGCCGTCGATGTCGACCGGCGGGAGGAGGGCAGGCAGAGCCGCCGAGGCCTGGATGCGCTCGACCGCCGGTCCTTCGGAGAACCACCGCATGCGCCCGTCGGTGAGGGAGGTGGCCACCACCTCCAGGGGGATCGGGCTGTCCTCGAGACGCTCGAAGACGATGCCGTCCTCGATGATCTTGCGGATGCCGTTGTGGGGGTGGACCGACTCACGTTGCTGGAAGAACCGCCACGGCGTGGGGAAACGGCCTTGGGGGAACACGTCTTCGCGCGTGACGCTGCGCCACCGCTCGGCCAACTTGTCGACGCCGGCGGCCGTGGGCTGCCCGCAGTACCCCGCGGCGTTGATCGCTCCCACCGAGGCGCCGTAGACGGCGTCGGCGGTGATGCCCCTGGCGACGAGCGCCTGGAGCATGCCGATCTGGGCCGAGCCCCGCGCTCCTCCGCCGGCGAAGACGAAGGCGGTGCGGACACGCCGTCGGAGGACCCGGGCCCTCCGGTAGCGGGCGAGCCACTTCCGCGAGTTCCCCGGGCCCGCCAGCCGCCGCGCTCCCCCCGGCCCCATGAACACCCCCCCGGGGAGCACCGGGCTCGCTGTCGTCACGTGGCGTGCCGGTCCCGGGCTGGCTGGGGCGCCGCCGGGACCTCGTCGGGGATGGCGTCCGGGACCACGCCCCGAGGGGGCTGTTCGGCCTGTCGGGAGCGGGCCAGGCGGTCACGCCGGATCCCCCAGCGCACGGCCACGACGGCCAGGGTCACGATGGCGACCACGAACACCCCGAAGACCGCGTCGAACGCCGCGCTCACGCCGGGAGCTCCGGCCCGTCCCTGGAGGTGCCGGGGGACACCCCCGTGCCGGTGACGTCCATGAGATTCCAGGTTACCGGGGTGACCCACCTCAGCCCGGCGGCACGGGGCCGATTTTCGGGCCGCGGCCGGTCCCCGGGACGGTCCGACGTCTCGACACACCCGTGGTGCAAGGTGGGCCTGTGCGAGGAGGAGAAATGCGGAGGGCGGCCACCAGCATGATCGAGGGCGACGGCCTGCTCCGACGCCTGCGGGGCGACGGCGCCCCCCGGCCCGTGGTGGATCCGGGGCTGGCGGGCGGGCTGCGCGACTGGCTCGAGGACGGCCTGGTCGAGGCCGTGGGTGGGCTGCCCGGTGACTCTGAGACGGTGCGGGTGAACAAGGAGTCGCTCAGCCAGGTCCTGCTCTGTGAGGCTCACCTCGTCGCCCGCCGCGGGGCACCTCGGGTGATGACGGTGGAGCTGGCCCGGGGGAGCCTGGTGGACGCCCTGTTCCGCCAGTGGGTCACGACCGGCGCCGTCGAGGAACCGTGGGACGACGCCCTCGCCGCCTTCGCGGTGGAGGGTGATCGCGACGGTGTCGGCTCCTTCGTGACCGGACTGCCTCCGACCCGGCGCCACCAGATGATGGCGGAGGTCGCCGAGCACGCGGCCGACATCGTGGCGCGCTGGCCGGTCTTGAGCCCGGCGTGGTTGCCCCGGACCCAGGAGCGGCTCGAAGTGCCGCTGTGCGGTGGTCGGGTCGTCCTCGCCGGAGTCGTGGACCTGGTGCTGGGCCGGCCCGCCCAGGACCGGGCCTCGGTGTGCCTGGTCGAGCTCAAGTCGGGCACGCGTCGCGTCGAGCACCGCGGCGACCTCCATTTCTATGCGTTGCTCGAGGCACTGCGCAGCGGCGCTCCTCCTTTCCGGATCGCCACGTACTACAGCGCCACGGGCGAGCTCGACGCCGAGCCTGTCGAGGAGGAGATGCTCGTGAGAACCCTGGCACGCGTGCTCGACGGAGCACTCCGGCTCTGTCGACTCGCCGCCGGAGCGGAGCCGGAACGCACGCCCAACCCCCTGTGCGCCTGGTGTGCGGGACTTCGCGAGTGTGTGCCGGGCCAGCGACGCGCCGGCACCGACGTGCCGCGCCCCGTCGACTCCCTGGCCGAGCTGCATCCGGAAACGGCATGACCGGGTCTTCCTCGCGAGCGCAGTGGCTGACCGATGCACTGGTGTCGCCGCCCGGTGACGAGGTGTCGTCGACCGACCTGGCGCGACTGCGCGCCGAGCTCGGGCGCGACCTGCAGGCACTGAGCGCGGACCTGCCCGTCGGTGAGCGACTCCAGGTCGACGCCTTCAAGGTTCTCGTCGCCCATCGTCACCCCGACCGTTGCATGGCGAAGGACGACACGTTCCTCCCGTCGCCGCGCCTGTGTCGGCGTGCACTGGGCGTGGCGGCTGTCAACCGGTGTGTCCGGGGATTGGCCCCCGGTCCCGCCGTGGCCGTGGCCGATGTGCTGGCGGGCGGTCTCGAGGACGTGTCGGACGAGGCCCCCCCGGGTGTCCGGGCGCCGTGGTGGGCGCAGTGGTACGCAGAGCTGCCCCCAGGCGGCCGGGCGGTG
>Ga0310039_10002814_pt1 | contig 11455 bp, 13 predicted proteins | sample Sb_taG_4_FD_200460 | JGI IMG/M metagenome (GOLD analysis project Ga0310039, IMG submission 200460) | Peat soil microbial communities from Weissenstadt, Germany - Sb_50d_6_BS metaG (v2) (version 2) | ecosystem: Environmental > Terrestrial > Soil > Wetlands > Peat | place: Germany: Weissenstadt... | reverse complement strand
CGCTTCGGAAGGATGACGGTCAGCACGCCGTTCTTGTATTCGGCGCCGATCGTTTCCGCGTTCACTGTGTTCGGCAGCGAGAAGCTGCGGCTGAACGCGCCGTAAGTGCGTTCGACGCGCAGGTAGTTTTCCTCGGACACGGACTTCTCAAACTTACGCTCCCCGCGAATCGTGAGCAAGTTGTTCTCGACGCGCACGTCGATGTCCTTCTCGTTCACGTCCGGCAGGTCCGCCTTGACCACAAGCTCATTCGGGGTCTCGTAGATGTCGACCGCCGGAGCCCAAGTCGTCAAGGCCGACTCCTCGGGGTGATTTCGGAATGACTCGTTAAAAAGCCGGTTGAATTGGTCCTGCAGTGTGGAAAGCCCGCGAAAGGGTTCGAGACGAGCAATGGTTGCCATAATTGTATATCCTCCATCAATTCATGTTGTTAATGTAACTGCAATAGAATCATAAAATATTAGTGCATTAATGTCAAGTATTTTCCTCCGACCCTTTATCCGCTCAATTATTCCATTATATCATTGTAAAACAATGACTTAATCCGCACATCCAAACATCCATTTGCACTCCGCATGGCGAGTGTCTTATAGTCACGGCACTGATCCATGCGCCTTTCCGACTTCCAATTCGAGCTTCCTGCCGACCTGATCGCCCAGCAGCCGCTCCCCCAGCGCGATGCTTCGCGAATGTTGATCCTGTACCGCCAGAAGCAAACCTGGGAGGATTCGGCATTTCGCTCGTTACCTGACCTGCTGCGGGGCGATGAGCTGATCGTGGTGAACAACGCGCGCGTCATTCCGGCGCGGCTATTCGGCCGCCGGGAAGGCATTCGCTCCGAAAAGCCGGGGCGCAACCGCCGCACCGCGCGTGAATTTTTGTCATCACAAATCGAAGTTCTCTTGACCAGGGAAATCGCTCCGCAGGAGTGGGAAGCGTTGGTCCGGCCGGGACGGAAGATCCGCGTGGGAGAGCGCATCGACTTCGGAGACGGAGAACTTTTCGCCGAAGTCCTCAGCCGCGGAGAGTATGGCCTAAGGCGAATCCGACTGACGGCAAAGGGAGACGTCACCCAAGCGATCGAGCGCCTCGGCCACGTTCCCTTGCCGCCCTACATTTCGCGCGAGGACCAGCCAGCCGACCGCGAGCGCTACCAGACGATCTTCGCCGATCATCCGGGAGCGGTGGCCGCGCCGACCGCCGGCCTCCATTTTTCTCCCGCGATTCTAGAAAAGTTGCGGCAGCGCGGCATTGAAATGGCCACCATCACCCTGGACGTCGGCCTCGGCACATTCCAGCCCATCCACGAAGAGGAAATCGAACAGCATCAGATTCATTCCGAGCGCTACGAAATTCCAGAAGCCGCAGCCGCCGCGATTTGCAAAGCGCGCCGCGACGCCCGCCCGATCCTCGCCGTGGGGACCACCGTGGTCCGCGCGCTCGAGGATGCCGCGGAAAAATCCGCCGCGCGGCATGGCGAAAAGTGGGACCCGGCGGAAAGCCTTGTCGAGCATGGCCCCGCGGAAGCGGGCATTTTCATCAAGCCGGGTCACACGTTTCGCGTGGTCGATCAACTGCTGACGAATTTCCATTTGCCGCAATCCACGCTGCTCATTCTGGTCAGCGCATTCGCAGGGCGCGAACTCATTCTCCGAGCCTACCGGCACGCCGTCGAAGCGGGTTACCGCTTTTACAGTTATGGCGATTGCATGTGGATCAAGTAGATTCCCCAGTGGTGGGCCAGGTTCGGACAAGGCCATTCACGGGATCTGACTCCCGCGCGGCAGCGAGCGGTCAAGAAGAATGAAGCAGAGGAGATTGCGAGCTATGCGTCCACGACAGTATGCGGTGCCGCAAGACGCCCAAATATCGATTCAAGAAATTCTGACGATCGAGAAATGGCAGGGCCGGAGAACGCCGGCGTCCCAGCTTCAGGCGCGCCTGTTGGATGCGAGCCTGAGGCCCCAGCGAAGCCAGCGCCCGATCCAGGGTGATGAGCGCCTCCTCCCGGCGCCCGGCGGACGTATAGACCTCCGCCAGGTTCAAGTAGAGTTGAGCCTCGTTGCGCTTCATGCTCAGCGCCAATTCGCAGAGTTTCAGCGCGGGCTCCCATTTTCGTTCCGCGCGGGCCAGCGAAACTCCGGCAAACGAGATGTAGTAGGGATTGTGTTGCTCCAGGTCCACGGCCTTGCGGAAGTGTTCGAGCGCGTTTTGTGGATGCGAGTCGCGCAACATCCGCACGCCTTGCTTGAATTCAATAAGAGCTACGTTGTCAGTCATGATCGATCTCCAACTCGGCGGGATGGCCCCCCAACTGGCAAGAGAGTACAAGAGCCATCGAAACAAGGTCTACTGTACTGACGGACAGATCAAGACGAGGGCGAAAGTGCGCAACTGGCCGAAAACGGGTAGGTAGCAGGTTTGTCATGACGAGGGCAGGGGGAACCAAACGACCTGTGAGCTAGACGTCAAATCACATCATCGGGTTGAACGCGGGTGTCGCGACCGAAGCCGCGGCGCCGCCCGGCGAGCGCCGAGTGAGCGTCGGAAACCGTTGGTGTAGAATGCCTTCCACGTGGAACCCCCTGATGCAAACGCAGGCCGAAATGTAATGCGCCGCGAGCCTCCCACGCTCGCAGGCCTCCAGAAGGTGCTCGAGGAGATCGCCGACGACTCGAGGATTCCCCCGAATTTCGCGGAATGGATTCGCGATACCCTGCGCTACGGCGGGCGAAAACTGCGAATCCTGCGGTACATCCGGACGCACACCCCAGAAAATCAAACGCCGCGGCTCGTCGACGTCGGGGCGCAATTCGGCGCGCTCGCGATTTGCGCGACGCGGCTCGGCTGGCGCGCCGCGGCCGTGGATTACGGAATGTACGCAAAGGCGTTTCGCGAAGCCGTGGCGGATCGCGGCGTGGATTATCGCGAGTGCGATCTCGGGCGCGAGCCTCTCCCCTTCGCGGACAATTCGTTCGACTTCGTGACGTACACGGATGTGATCGAGCATCACCCGTTTTCGCCGAAGCGCGTGCTCGCCGAGATTCATCGCATTCTCGTTCCCGGCGGCCGGCTGATCCTGGCAACGCCGAACCACGCGTCCCTCTACAACCGGATCGAGCTCTTCTTCGGCGCCAGCGTGAACGATAATTTCGATTATTTTTTCAACACGGACGCGGATGCGGAAACCTATGACGGCCATCATCGGGAATACACGCGCGCGGAAATCAGATCGGCGCTCGAGCAAACGGGTTTCCGCGTTCTCGAATGCCGCGTGATCGACGATGATCTTGGGTCTCTGCTGAATTACCGGCGGCGCGCCGGCCACGCGAAAGCAATTTCCGATTCGCGCGATTTCGTAATCCGTTTCCTCGGAGAAATTTGGTCGGCGCTGCGCATTCCGTTCGGCCGCTGGATTTGGGCAGTCGCCGAGAAGAGGTCCGCGAAATAAGCCGCATTTTTCCGTGCGCGAGGGATTTCCCAAGCGACACGTGCGCCATCTCTGATTTCGTCTATAATCGGGGCCGGGTCGAGGGTGTGGCTCGGGTACGCCGTCAACGATGCGATTTCTCCTGCTGAGCGATATTCATGCGAACGCCACTGCGCTCGATGCCGCCCTCGAAGCGGTGAAGGGCCGTTGGGAGCGTGTCTTTTGCCTGGGCGACATCGTCGACTACGGTCCCGACCCAAACGAAGTGACCGAGCGCGTAAGGGAACTTTCTCCTGTCATCATTCGAGGCAATCACGACAAGGCCGTCGCAGGACTGACCGACCTTGAGGATTTCAATCCCGTGGCGCAGCTGGCGGCGCAGTGGACGCGCCAGCAAATGCATCCCGGCAATCTCGAGTACATTGCGAAATTGCCCGCCGGGCCGATTTCCGTGGACGGCATTACGCTGGTTCATGGAGCCTTCGAGGATGAGGATGAATACGTCTTCGTTCCGGGTCAGGCCATGGGCGGGCTTCTCGAATCGCCCACGGACGTAACATTTTTCGGGCACACGCATCATCAAGGCGGCTTCTCCTACCGCGCCGGACAAATCGGCATGATTCAACTCCGCCCGGATCATGGGCCGAAGTTCGCGGCCCTGCGAATGGAACCAGGGACGCGGTATTTGCTGAACCCGGGCTCGGTCGGCCAGCCGAGGGATGGCGATCCGCGTGCGGCATTTGCCATCGCCGATTTGGATCACCACATCATTGAATTTTGGCGCGTGCCGTATGATATTGCCGCTGTTCAAAAACGCATGGAGAAGGCCGGCCTGCCGTTTCCTCTGGTCGAGCGAATCGGAGCGGGCCGCTAGCCGGTAGTTTGTGCGACAAATTAGAAATGCGTTGAATTGCGTTTGGTGCCAGGAGTAAAGAGTTCGGGTGTAGTGGCGCAGGCTTCAGCCTGTGGGGTTTAGTCCTGGCAAGGTCGAAACCCCACAGGCTGAAGCCTGCGCCACAAAGACGAAAGAGGAGGGCTTCCGACTTGATGCCCACTGAAGAACGCAGCCGGCTCCCGGTCGCATTCATGATCGGAATTGTCGTCGTGGCTTTGCTTGTCGGCGGAGCCGTGCTGATCAGCAAGTACTCGACTCCGGCAGGCTCGGAAGTCGAGAAGCCATTGCCCATAGGGCCCGCCGAGCAGGCCTACGCGTCGCAAATCCATTTTCTCGAGCCCAAGATGAGCCGGGCGGCGAATTTCCTGAATCAGGAAGTGACATACGTATTTTGCACGGTCGAGAACGGCGGCGACCGCAAGGTCCAGCAAATTGAAATCACCGTTGAATTCCACGATCCTTTCAACCAGGTGATCCTGCGCGACAAGCAGCGCCTGTTTCTTCCGACGGCTCAGCCTTTTCTCCCCGGCCAGCAGAGGGACGTGCAGATCCCCTACGAACACATTCCTCCCCAGTGGAACATGGTTTTCCCGTCAATCGTCGTGAGCGGGCTCGCTTTCAAATAACCACCGACCGGAGAATGGGTTTGGTAGCGCCGGCGTCCCGCCGGCAATTTTTGCATCGTGTGCCGCGGCGCAAGACTGCCGGCGGGACGCCGGCGCTACCAAACGCACGCCACCAATTCACATGTTGTCACGAAAAATGACTTCCACTTTTCGCTCTCCTATTCGATAATTCGCGCCGATGCAGCTGGCCGGCGAATTGCGACGGGCCCTCGATGGTCTTTGCGCCGTTGGTGCGCCCGAAGTGCGGGAAAATGGGGAATGGCTCGCGGGGCTCGAAGGGGTGCACTACGAAGTGAGCGCCCAGGGCGAAGCGGCGCTGTTGCATTTGTGGAGCGCCCAGCAATCCCTGGTTCGCCGCGTCCTCCGCGTCGCGGAAGAATCGCGCGAGCGCGTCGTGCTCGAAGTCAGCCGGCTGGGCTACTCGAGGCACGCGCAGCTGGAGTTCGTCGCGGGCGGCGCTCCTCGCGAGACGCGCCGCGTGGAGCGCGAACAATTTTCCACCCGCCTGCGCCGGATCCTGACGGACCATTTTCCCGACGAGACTGTGGAGTCGCTGGCGGCGTCCGCGGACCTGCACCATTCCATTTCCGGCTCGTACACGCGAGGCCTCGTCCGCCGAGGTTCGGAAGCCTATGCCGTGCTTGCGGCGTCGCCGAATGAAGATAGCGCAACCATCGACGGCATCCTGACGTTCGGCCTGATCTGGCTCCAGCACACGCGGGATCGCGCACGGCGCTATTCCGTGCACGGGTTGCGCCTCTTCTTGCCGCACCGCAGTTCCTCTATCACGGCGCACCGAATGGGGGCCCTCGCATCTCCCCAGGAAGTCGAGTTGTACGAATATGAGCGGCCGTACTGGCGCGTCCGGCGAATCGCCCGTTCGAACGCGGGCAATTTGGCCACCCGGCTCGTGCCGCGCCGCGAAATCGAGCAAGCCATTGCCGCCGCCATGCCGCTGGCGGAGCGAATCCGGCGCCTGGCCCCCGAAGCCATCCGGGTGGGTGTGGCGCCGGCAACGCAGGAAGTGACGCTGCGCTTTCGCGGCCTGGAATTCGCGCGCTGGCGCTTGGGCGCGATGTGGTATGGGCTCGGCGACCGCCAGGATCCGCTGACGCCCGGCAAATGGGCCACCCTCGAAGCTCTGGTCCGGCAACTCGAAGCGCACCGTCACCCGCTGGCTACGGACACCAAACACCGCTTCTACCGGGCCCAGCCGGAACGATGGCTGGAAACTATGGTTGCCGCCGACCCGGCGCGAATCGATCCCCGACTCGACCCCCGGCACATCTACACGCAGGTTCCGGCGTTTTCTTCGGGAGACCGCGGAATCATCGATTTGCTGGGAGTCACGCGGGATGGCCGGCTGGCCATCCTCGAACTGAAGGCTTCCGAGGACATCCAACTGGCGATGCAGGCGGTCGATTACTGGCTGCGGGTGCGCTTCCACCACGAGCAGGACGACTTTCGCAGGTACGGTTATTTCCCCGAAGTCCCTTTGAACGCGAAGCCTCCCCTGCTGTTTCTGGTGGCCCCCGGATTCCGGTTCCATCCTTCTATAGATATCGTATTACGATACTTATCCCCGGAAATCGAAATCGCGCGGATCGCGCTCGCAGAAAACTGGCGCCGCGGCTTGCGCGTCGTATTCCGGCAATGAAGACGCGGGAATGTTAAAAACCCTCGAATTTCCCATAAAAAGTGCGTAAAAAAAGAGAAGCAGCCTTGGCAGAGCCAACGCTGCTTCCCGGGGTGTGTCCTTGAAGTGGTTTGTCTAGTTAGACGCTGAAAATACGAAAAGGTTGCACAGATTAGAAAAATTTTAGAAAAAGAGCGAATTTTTTATTTCGCGCCGAAACTCGGGGAAACCCTGTAGGGATTCAAACCTTAGTAAAACAAATACTTGCGCCACTTTTCATCTTTGTTGCCGATGAGGCGCATCAATTGCCGCGAGGTGTGCAAGGTGAATGGACGGGGCCGCCGAGCCAGGGCCAGCCCGGCTTCTTCGGGCGTCCGGTCGCCCTTCCGGTTGTTGCACTGGTAGCAGCAGGCCACGAGATTCTCCCACGAGGACCTTCCACCGCGCGAGCGGGGCACCACGTGATCGAGGGTCAGCTCGGACGCAGGCAGTATGCGCTTGCAGAATTGGCACGTATTGCGGTCCCGCAGGAGGATATTCTTCCGCGAGAGCGCTCGAGTCTGTTGCGGGATGTGCCGGTAGGCCAGGAGACGAATCACCGAAGGCACCTCCAGCGCCCGGGAAGCCGAGTGCACTTTGGTGTGGTTGATTTCTTCCGCCTGGGCCACACCCTTGAGCATCAGGACCATGGCACGGCGGACGGCGGTGACGTTGATCGGTTCGAAGGTTGCGTTCAGGACCAGGACCGGCTCCTGCATGATGGCCGGTTTTCGCACTGCGGGGGGTACGGCGCCCGGTGGGCGCACCTCCGCTCGAACATCCGGCGAGAGTTTCGGCCGGGGAAGCCTACCGTGTTGGCCCGGTGGTTTCAATCCCCAAGGTCCTGATCTGCCAGTCCGGGTTCCGGAGCCGGCGTTATGGGCAACGCCCTTGCAACGGTCAGACCCACCACCCGGGCAGCTCCGGCCCCTTTAAGGGCCCGGGAGCAGGCGTCCAAAGTAGCCCCAGTGGTAAATACATCATCTACCAGTATAACCCGTAGCTTGTCAACCTGAGCCATTTTATGCGTAGCATAAGCGCCACGGACGGTTTCCCAGCGTTCCCGGCGGGTCAGGCGAAGCTGGTTCGGCCGCGGCCGCGTGCGCACTAACAGATAGGATCGAAAAGGGATACCGAGAAGCCGCGCGAGCGGCTTGGCGATCAATTCCGCCTGGTTATAACCCCGCTCGCGCAATCGGCCGCGATCGAGGGGTACCGGAACAACGGCGTCCGCGGCAAAATCCAGCGTTTGACCCGCCACCAGGCTGGCCAGGCGCCGGGCGAACCACTTCCCAAGCGGAGTCACGTTTCCGTACTTGAGCAGCAGAATCGCGCGAGACATTCGGGGCGTGTACGCACCGAAGCTGCGCGCGAAGTCAAAGGCGTACACCCCGCTTCGGCAAAGATGGCACAGAGGCTGCGAAATTCCCTCGGTCACCGCGGCGGAAACGATGGGCCTGCCGCATTGGGCGCAAAGAGGCTCGCGAAGCGTTTGCGTGAGGGCTTCCATACAAGAGCGGCAGAACGGGATGGCGCTGCCGGTGTCGAGAATCCGCGCGCAGATCCGGCACGGCGCGGGAAAGACGAGCGAGGCAAGCGCCTCGCACATTCCGCGGAAATGGGATCGCAAGGAATCGGCGACCAGGGCCACAGTGCGCCAAGCCTACCCCGGACGCGGTTTTAGGGAAAGCAAAATTTGTCACGATTCGTGCCAACGCGGGTTTAGTGGCGCAGGCTTCAGCCTGTGGGTTTTGGTGCTTGCAAGTACTAACCCCCACAGACTGAAGCCTGCGCCACTGGAGGCCGCCGAAAAAGCGCCCTCACTGTTATTCCGAGCGAATCGAGGATTCTCTCCCTGCCCGAAGCACAAACAGAGAGAGATTCCTCGGCATGAAGCGCGCCTGGGAATGACAACCTTGGAAGTTTTTTTGGGTAGTTGTTATAGAAGCCCTTGCTCGTGTTTTTCCGCGCAGAGTAGTAACACTCCCTGTTGCGGTGTCGCGGCGGCACGGTGTCTACTGGTGGGTGAGTGTGGGCGTCCTGGGACGCGGTGTCAAGGAAAAAAGGCGACACTGGTGTCGGCGGTGTCGGGCCGGGCGGGGAGGCCCCGGAAAGACCTACCCGCCCCCCTCTCCAGGTTGGTGGCCCGGCGCGTCCGGGTGTTCGCGTTTTGATTCTAGCGCGTGGCGCGAAGGATGAGGCGGAGAAGTGCGGGGCGGGGCGGTTTGGCCTTGGCTTGGCGAATGGCCTCGGGGAGGAGCTTGGCGATGGCGCGGATCGCGGCGGCGCGGGCTCGCTGGAGCTCGGCGGCGGCGGCGTCGTTGCGGGCTTGCTCGCGGCGGCGTGCGCGGTCGGCTCTTTCTTCTTGGATTCGTTCTGCTTTTTGGGCGGGCGTTTCGGCCTGGGGGTTCCTGAGGTCTTGGAGGTCTCTGTTGGCCGATTCGAGGGCGGCGGTGCGCTTCTCCAGCATGCTCTCGAAGTAGCGGACCTGATCCGGGAGGGGCAGTTTTTTGACCCACGCGTATTGGTCGGTGGGTTGGTTTTGATCGGGCACGGTGTCACCTCCTGAGCTTTTGCAGGTAGAGTTCTGCGACGATTTCGACGGCGGTGCGGGTTTCGGGTTGCTCCGTTTTTGGGGGATTTGCGGGGGCGGCTTGGGGCTCCGCTGGGCGCGCTGGCGTGGCGGCTTTTAGGATTTTGTCCGCTTGCTCGGTGAGTTGGAGTTCGCGCTTCCAGCCGGGGCCTCTCCATTCGGTTGTGTCGGTGGCGAGTTCGAGCCCGGTGACGATGCGGAGGCCGAAGTCTCTGAGCGTCCGGCCTTCTTTCTTTTTGCGCTGAGCGAAGCGGTGCCGGCGCTCGCGGCGGCGCTCGCCCTCGCTCTTGGCGTAGCGTATCCTCTCGCGCTCGGCTTTCCTTTTCTTGTATTGGGGGTCGTCCTGGCGCTTTCTTCTTTTGGTCGTGGCGGTGGCCTCGCGGCGGGCGCGGCAGGCTGCGTGGATTCAGCCTACCGCGCCGACTGGGTTTCGCCGCGCGCGCTCTTCTGCCGCCGTGCCCTTGACGCACGGCGGTTGGTCTGGGTGATTGTGGCTCGTGTCACCGATGATGACAAGTGGTTTTCCGGCCCTCCTTCTTTTCAGCAAAAAAGACACAGCACCCCGCCCCAGTTGTGCTGTGTGTTTTTTGCCCTGTGGCGCGACACCGCGTTTCGTCTGCGGCGGTGTCGTTCCGGGGTTTGTTTTTCGCCGCTGGTTTTGCGGCGAAAAACCTTTCCGAAACGATTCCCGTAAGCTTTTTTTCGGGCTGGTCTTTTCCGGCCCGAAAAAAGTAGTACCCATGGAGTGGAGGGCGGGCGCACAAAGTGGCTAAGTAGCCACGCGCCCGCCCGGAGCGACCCGGAAAGGCGCGCCTCGTGCCCTGTTACATAATGCAGCGTTACCCGACACCGTGGTTTGAAAGGGCCTGCGGCGTGCATCTTCACCGCACGCCGCTGGCCCTTTCAGCGGTGTTGGGTAACGTCGCGTTATGTGCAGCCGCACGAGGCGCGCCTTTCCGGTCTGACGGTTGGGACCGGCGCGGTTCATCGCCGTCCCGGTTTTCACGGTGTCCGTTTCCTGGGTGGGAAGCGAAGCGCCCGGTTGGTCGCGGGCGGTCGCTTCCTCTCTTGCGCGGCTGGAGCGGGACTTCGGGTGGGGCGCCTGGTTTGGGTGGGAAGCGAAGCGCCCGGTTTGTTTGGGAAGCGAAGCGCCCGGTGTGGCACTTCGGCAGGGGGCCGGACGAAGTCCGGGGCGTAGCCCTGCGCGGTGGGTTGGCCGCGCAGCCAGCGTAGCGTCACCGCGAAGGAGACCCGACTGCGGGCGGTGTTCCAGGCCGGTGTGACGGCCGGACGCGCATGAACCAGGCGACCCGTGGCGCGCGGGCGCGTCAGCGACCCGCATCGAAGCGACCCACGAGCCCCGGTGGGTGGGCCTTCGCTCCGTACGGTGATGCTGCCACGGCGCACCTTGGCCGCGTTCTGTGCGGCTGAGGTGCGCCGGGCGATGGTTTTCGCGGAGCGCGAAGGCGGGTTTTCAGGATCGGGCGGTGTCGTGTGGGTCGGTGGCGTCGGGGATTCCGAGGTCACGACACCAGTCGGCGATGGATTTGTCATGGAAGTAGAGCGCGAGGATTCGGCGGAACTGGGGCTCGGTCATGCGCTGGAGGCTTTCGACGTTTCGCGCTTTGTGGGCCTGGATGATGGCGACGCTGAGGCTCTGGAGCACGTCGAAGGTTGCCTGCTCGATTGGGGTGGGTGGGTTCGCTTCGGTGCGATGGGTCATGGTTTTCTCCTGGGCTTGCGGGCTGTTGGGCGCTGAGGTCGTGCGCCTGCGGGTTTCTGGCGGGCCTTGTTTTTGGCGTCGGCGATGGATTGCAGCGTTTTGCGCTGCGACGACACCGCGAGGTTGAGGCGGTGGATTTCGTCGAGCACGATTGTCAGGGCATCGAGATCGGGACTGGACATGATTCGTTCCATTGGTCCTTGTTCCCTGGTGTCGGCGAGGAGGATTTCCAGCCGCATCCTGGCGAGATCGATCCTTGTCGGTGGCGTGTTCATGGGTTTCTTCTTTTTCCTTTCGGCGAGCTTTCCGGCCCGCGATTTCCCATGCCGTCGAGTGCGGCAAGGTGTCTGTTTAGATCGCTGAACTGGGCTCGATCCAGCGCGAGTTGCTTCTGTGATTGATCGCAGGTAATGCAGCGGGCGCGCTGGCCGTCTTCGCTCATTTCGTGCGGGCGGACGCAGCGACACCGCTTGCAGTAGAAGTCATGGATTTGGTAGCTCACGCGACACCGCC
>Ga0310039_10002811_pt1 | contig 11458 bp, 7 predicted proteins | sample Sb_taG_4_FD_200460 | JGI IMG/M metagenome (GOLD analysis project Ga0310039, IMG submission 200460) | Peat soil microbial communities from Weissenstadt, Germany - Sb_50d_6_BS metaG (v2) (version 2) | ecosystem: Environmental > Terrestrial > Soil > Wetlands > Peat | place: Germany: Weissenstadt... | reverse complement strand
AATCGGTCCCGGTCCACTCCTCGATTTCCTTTGACTTGACGGTCACGAGTCTATATCCGGCCTTGCTCGCCGGCGGAAAAGTCGAACTGCTGCGCGAAGACATGGGGGCGCAAAACCTGATCGCAGCGCTGAAAAAGGCTGAGAACCGCAGTCTGGTGAAGATCACTCCGTCGCAACTAGAATTGCTAAGCCAACAACTCAGCCCGCAAGAGGCGGCAAGCGTCACGAAAACATTGGTGATCGGCGGCGAGGCCCTGCTGGCGGAAAATCTGGTTCTGTGGCGGGAATTTGCTCCCGCGACGCGCCTCCTCAACGAGTACGGACCAACGGAAACCGTGGTGGGATGCTGCGTCTATGAAGTGCATCCCGAGGATCCGCGGACGGGGCCTGTTGCAATTGGCCGGCCCATCGCCAACACACAGCTCTACGTCCTGGACAGAAATTTGCAACCGGTGCCGGCCGGCGTAAAAGGCGATTTGTACATTGGCGGCGACGGTGTAGCGCGCGGGTATCTGAACAGGCCCGAGCTGACCGAGAAAAATTTCATCGCGGATCCGTTTTTCGGAAAAAGTGGAGCGCGGCTCTTCAAGAGCGGCGATCTGGCACGCTATCGCAGAGATGGAACGCTGGAATTCCTGGGCCGCGCGGACGCCCAGGTAAAAGTGCGGGGATATCGGATCGAACTGGGCGAAATTGAAGCGGCGCTGGCAGCTCATCCGGCAGTGCAATCCTGCAAGGTTTTGGCGGTCGAGCATAGGCCTGGAAACAAACAACTCGTGGCTTACGCGATCCTTCAGGGAAATGAATCGCCGTCCGTGGAAGAGGTGAAGGATTTCCTGAAACTATCGCTGCCGGAATATATGGTGCCGGGGCAGATCGTCTTCCTGGATTCCTTTCCGCTCACTCAGAACGGAAAGCTTGACCGCAGAGCATTGCCTGCTCCGACGCACGGAAATATCTCGGCTGCTCATGAATTCGTTGCCCCGCGCACGGAAACCGAGAAGAAAGTCGCAGCGATTTGGGCCGAACTGCTGAACGTTGAGCAGATCGGGATTCACGACGATTTTTTCGACCTGGGCGGACACTCGTTGATTGCGCTCAAGGCCTTATCACGAATACGCGAAGAGTTCGACGCGGATCTTCCCCTGGCGACATTGTTGCAGGCCCCCACCGTTGCGCAACTCGCGGCCTTGCTTCACAACAGAGACTTCATTCCTTCCTGGTCTTTGCTGGTTCCTGTGCGAGCAAGAGGAACCAAGCCGCCGTTTTTCCTGATGCATGCTCTTGGCGGGAATGTCCTGGATTACCGCCGTCTGGTGAACCATCTGGAATCGGATCAGCCTGTCTATGCCTTTCAGGCGCAAGGCCTCGATGGAAATTTAATTAAGGACGCAGCTGTGGAAGAAATGGCGGCCGACTACGTCGCCGAATTGCGAAGCTTTCAACCAGAGGGCCCTTACTTTCTTGGCGGCTTCTCGTTGGGCGGATTGTTGGCGCTGGAAGCGGCGGAGCAACTGACCGCGGCCGGACAGAAAGTTGCTTTGGTCGTCATGATCCAGTCGATCCACCCCGAAGCGGTGGACTATAGGCCGAATACTCCCGCGTTCAATCGGACATGGTACCAAATGCAGAAGCGCGCCAGTCTCGAATGGGAGAATCTATTGCACAATCCGAAGGGATATGCATCGGAGAGGCTCGTGCATCTGTGGGACGCCGTTCGCGTCCGATCTTCGTTCGCTTATCAAAAAATTACTGGCAAAGACCCATCCCAGTCGCCCGAATGGTCCAAGCTTTATTTCTTTGAAGCTGTGGGACTGGAACACAAGAAAGCCATGGAGAAATACCGGCCGGGTCCGTACGGCGGCGATGTTCTGGTCATTCGCGCCAGCGAGCAGTTGGCAGGGTTGATTGCGGATGAGCACCTGGGTTGGGATCGAACTCTCCACGGCAAATTGGACGTCTGCGAGGTTCCCGGGCATCAGGAGAACCTCTTGCTTGAGCCCAACGTATTGCGACTTGCTAAAGAGCTCTCGATTCGATTGAAAGCGTCGCAACGAAAATACTTCAAAGCATCCGGCGGGAGCTCCTCGCGCGGGAGTGTGCGGGGGCTTGTGCTTTCCAAATAGTTTTGATTAGAAGCAAGGCCGTTGGACGCGGTGGCAAGAAAGTTTTCGGGGAATTCGTCCATCCGCGCGAGTTTTGAGAAACCTTCAGAGCGACCAGCCGATCAACTCTTCCAGTATTTCATTCGTTCCGGCGTAGATGCGTTGCACGCGGCTGTCCATCCACATCCGCGCGATCGGATACTCCGTCATGTAGCCGTACCCGCCGTGCAACTGAACGCACTCGTCCACGACCCGGCACTGGCTCTCCGTCAGCCAATATTTCGCCATCGCCGCCGTCACCGGGTCCAACTGCCCGGCGATAAACCGCACGACGCAATTGTCGATGAACACACGCCCGATCTGCGCTTCCGTCTTGCACTGCGCCAGCTTGAACCGCGCGTTCTGAAATTCAATCAGCGTCTGCCCGAACGCCTTCCGCTCCTTCGCGTATTGGATTGTGATGGCCAGGGCCCGCTCCGTCGTGGCCACCGCACCCACCCCGATCATCAGCCGCTCGTACCGCAATTGCTCCATCATCTGCGAAAAGCCTGACCCTTCGGCCGTTCCCAGCAGGTTCGCGGCCGGGACGCGCACATCGTCGAAGAAGAGTTCGCACGTGTCGATCTCGTGCATCCCCACTTTTTCCAGCGAACTGCCCACACGGTACCCCTTCAGATCTTTCGTCTCCACCACGATCATCGAGATGCCCCGAAAGCCCGCCACCTTGGGGTCCGTCTTCGCCGCCACGCACACGAGGCCAGCGTGCCAGCCGTTCGTGATGAACGTCTTGGAACCGCTGAGAATGTATTCATTTCCCGCGCGGCGCGCCGTCGTCTTGATCGCTTGCAAGTCCGAGCCCGCCGAAGGTTCCGTCATGGCGATCGCTCCGACCAGTTCTCCCTGCGCCATCGCCGGCAGCCACTTCTTCTTTTGCGCGTCGCTTCCGTAATTGAGAATGTAGTGCGAGACGATGCTCTGCACGCCGCATCCGAAATGGATTCCCGCTTGCGCCAGTTCTTCCGTCACCACCGCCTGGTGCGCGAACGTGCCTCCTCCTCCGCCGTACTCCTCCGGCACATCCGGAAGCAGCAGGCCGGTCTGGCCCGCCTTTTTCCACGCTTCCGCGTCGGGCCGATGCTGCTCGCGCCACTTGGCCTGGCAAGGCAGGAATTCCTGTTGCAGAAATTCGCGGACGGTCTTGCGATACAACTTCAGTTCGTCGTTCATCCAGGGTGATTCGTAGGCAGCCATGGGGAGCTAGAATGTTAGCCCAGTAAATAGGAGATCGCCAGCGCACCGCCCTGGAATCGAACACCCATGTTTCGTTACGAGCATGGGTCCGGTAGGATGCGATACCGGACGCGCCCATGGTCGTCTAAGATGCTCGGTGGGCGGGCCGGCAGCTCGCTGGCAAAGGGGAGCGGTGCAGCTAATTCCCTCAACGGGATGGGAACAGATCGGGGACGAAATCCACGTGTGGCACGCGGCGCTCAACCGCGAGGAGAAGGTTCTGCGCCAATTGGAGTCGACGCTTTCGCCGGAGGAAAAGGCCCGGGCGGATCGATTCCACTTCGTGAACGACAGGAATCGATTCGTCGCGGCGCGCGCCCTGCTTCGGGAATTGCTCGGCGGGTATCTGCAGCAAGCTCCGGCGACACTGGAGTTTTCCTACGGAAAACACGGAAAACCTTTTCTCGCGGGAGAGAATGTTCCGGGTGGACTTTGTTTCAATCTGTCGCACTCCGCAGGGCTAGCCGTGTACGCGATTGCAAGAGAACGAAATCTTGGGATTGACGTGGAGCATGTCCGGCCGGAATCCGCAGGAGAGGATATTGCACAGCGATATTTTTCGGCCCGAGAGGTGAGCGATCTGCGAACGCTGCCGCCGGAAGCAAAAGTCGATGGATTTTTTCATTGCTGGACGCGCAAGGAAGCTTATTTGAAAGCCACCGGAATGGGATTGCAGATCCCCCTGGACAGTTTTTCCGTAAGTCTGTTACCCGAGAAGCCCGCGCAGTTCCTCGGGGGAGTGGAGTCCCGATGGCATATGGCTGCTTTTCATCCCACCGAAGGCTATATGGCCGCGGTTGTGTACGACGGTGCTCCGTGTTCCATCAAATATTTATCCGTTGATTCTCACGAAAAATGAAAGGGAATGATCCGATCTCGTATAATTCACTTCCAGATCGTCCTCAGCCGAATCGCAGGGGAATTGGTGGCGCAGGCTTCAGCCTGGGGGTTTTAGTCCTTGCAAGGACGAACCCCCACAGGCTGAAGCCTGCGCCACCAAAACCCCCGAGCATTGCGACCTGCTGCGGCTAGTTGTAATATGGCGCGTCCGGAAATCAAAATCAGCTAACATATAGGCCTGACTGGGCGGCTGAGACGTGGCCACGTTAGAACTCTTGATTCCCAGAATCGCGCGATTCTGGGCGGAGGATACATGCAGAAGGTCAACATCGGAATCATCGGGACGGGATGGTGCGGGGGCATTCGCGCGGAAACGTGCGCCGCGAGCCCTTATGTGAGCGAACTGCACATCGCCGAAATCAAAGAGGCACGCCTGAAGGAAGTGGCGGAGAAGACCAAGCCCGTGACGGCGACCACGGATTACCGCGCGCTCCTGAAGAATGACAGCATCAATGCCATCATCGTCTCCGCCACGCCGGAAACGGTGCACTACCCGATGGCCAAGGAAACGCTGCTCGCGGGAAAACATCTTCTGCTCGAGAAGCCGATTTCGCTCACGCTGGCCGAAGCGGATGAATTGATCGATCTGGCGCGTTCCAAATCGCTGCTCTTCACGATCGGATATTCGCAGCGCTTCAACCCGAAATTCGCATACGTGAAGCGCTCGATCGCTGACGGCACGATCGGCCAGCCGGTGAGCGCTCTCGTGAGCCGCCACATCACGCGCAACCTCGGCAACAAAATCGGCGGCCGCATCAAGCTATCGCCGGCCGCGATGGAAGCGACGCACGATATCGACTTCGTGCTGTGGTGCTTTGAGCCGCGGAAACCGGTGCGCGTCTACGCGCAGCTGGTCAACAAGATCATGCAGCCGACGCACGGCGTGCCCGATTGCGTTTGGATCGTCGTAACGCTGGACGACGGCAGCGTTTTCACGATTGGAGCCGGCTGGGTGCTTCCTCCGGCGTATCCGAATTTCTCGTCCACTTGGATCGAGATGGTCGGCAGCGAAGGGGCGATCATGGTGGACGACTCGCACCGCGATGTCAGTATCAACACGATGAAGCGCGGCATCGAGTTCCCGCTCTCCACCATGCCCGGCGAAAAGGTGGACCACGTGTATGCCGGACCCATGGAGGCCGAGACCATCCACTTTCTGGATTGCGTCGCGCGCGGCAAGCAGCCGCTCGTCACTCCCGAGCACGCTCGCATGGTCATGCAGGTCTATCAGGCCGCGGACCAATCGGCCGAGGAAAATCGGCCCATCGACATCGTTTGGCCCAAGAAGGACCGCGGCAGCGAGGAAAAGGAACCTGTTGGCGTTCGAGCGAGTGCGCCTGCTCGAGCGCAGGAATAGCAGCTTGCACTAAGGCTTGTTATTTTGTCATTCCGAGCGAAGCGAGGAATCTCTCTCTGTTTGGTCGATGAGACAGAGAGATTCCTCGCTTCGCTCGGAATGACAAAACGGGGCACGGACGGCGAGCGCGGGTTCGAGTGATTCCAGCGGGCTCTTCGATTTTCCTTTTTCCAATTGTTCTAAGCAACGACAGGGGCAAGAATGCCGGACATGAATCGCACGTCCGCCTCCGCGAACGCCATCACGCTGGAGAACGTCGACTCCAAACCCACCAAGACCCGCTGGTTGGTTCTCCTCCTCATCAGCTTCATGTACTTGATCACGTACATGGACCGCAGCAATATTTCAGTCGCGCAGCCGGAAATCGCCAAACAATTTGGTCTTAGCAAGACCGCTATGGGCCTGGTCCTCGCTGCCTTTACGTGGGCCTACGCGCTGGGTCAGGTCCCTTCCGGGTGGTTTGGCGACCGCTTTGGTCCCAAGCGCGTGCTGACCGTCATCATGACGCTGTGGTCCGCCACCGCAGTGATGACCGGCGCGGCATTCGGCTTCGGTTCTCTGTTTGGCGCTCGCTTCCTTCTGGGACTGAGTGAATCCGGGGCATTTCCCGTTGCCAGCCGCGGAATGCAGCTGTGGTTTCCGCGCGTCGAACGCGGCCGGATCCAGGGCACCACGCATTTCTTCAGCCGCTTCGCCGTAGCGGTCACCCCATTTATCGCCGGCAGTATTCTGATCGCCTTCGGATGGCGCGCGATTTTCTACATTTTCGGCTCCCTGGGCGTTCTGTGGGCGATTGCCTTCAGCCTCTTCTACCGCAACGTTCCCGAGGACCACAAAGGCGTCAATCGGATGGAACTGGCACGCATCCGAGGCGTCAACCCGGACGGAACCATCAAGCCGCCCGCGATCAGCCAACTCGCCACTCCCTGGAAACATATCCTGCTTTCGCCCAACATGTGGTTCATCTCTCTCGGCTACTTCTGCTTTTTCTTTGGAACGAATTTTTATTTGACGTGGTATCCAACCTATCTGCGAGAACATCTGCACATGTCCATTCGCTCGCTGGGAATCTGGGGATCCGTTCCTCTGTTTGCGGGGATGGCCGGCGACGTAACCGGCGGCACGCTCTCCGATATGATTCTTAAAACCACGGGCAAAGCCAAGTTGGCGCGCCGCATAGTTGCCGCTCCCGGCTTTCTTCTGGCGAGCGTCTTCGTAATTCCCGCCGCGTTGACCGCGAACAAATTCAGCTCGATTGGGTGCTTGGCCGTATCTTTTTTTTTCCTCGAATGGGTGATCGGCCCCGCGTGGGCCGTCCCGATGGATGTGGGCGGTCAATTTAGCGGCACGGTCACGGGCGTGATGAATATGGTCGGCGCCCTGGGCGGTGCGTCCACAGCCGTCGTCTACGGAAGTCTGTTCAACCGCGGTTTCTGGGTAGCGCCGTTTCTGGTGAGTGCGGGCGTGATGGTCCTGGGCGCGCTGATCTGGACGTTCCTGATCGATCCTGAAAAGTCTGTGGTGGAAAGCCCGGTTTCGGAAGGTGCCGCTTCGCCTTGACGCTCCCGGCGCGCGCGTGCTATTTGGATTGATCAGGTTTGCAGACTTTATTCAATGAAATCGGACTCAATCCAGTGGACAGGAGAAATACGATGACGCGGCGACGAATGGTTGCAGTAGCCCTATCAGTCCTTGGTTTTTTCGCAATCGCTTGGCGCACCGCCAGAAGCGCGGCGCCGCCGGAGAACATGACGGACGAAATCCTGAAGGTCGATGACGAGCGGAACCAGGCTCTGCAAAAGGGCGACATCGCCACGCTGGATCGCATTTATTCGGACGATTTGATCTACGCGAATGCCAGCGGCGCGCTCCTGACCAAGGCCCAACACCTGGCCGAACTCAAAGCCAGGACTTTAACTTTTCGTTCTTTCAAGCACGAAGACGTTAAGGTGGCCGTGCATGGAGATACCGGGATCCTGACCGGCATCAGCAAATCCGTCGTGGAATATCAAGGCTCGGTCTCCAGCAGCAACAGAAGATTTCTGAACGTTTTCGTCAAGAAAGACGGGCGCTGGCAGTGCGTGGGGCACTTTGAAACAAATATCTCGGAAAAACCGTAGAGGGGTTTGTGGTGCAGGCTTCACAGGTTGCGGAAAAAGTCAGTGGGGGATTGGTTTTTGTAGCACAGCCACTCTTGGCTGTGTGGTTTTCTTAGCACTTAACAAAAGCGCACAGCCAAGAGTGGCTGTGCTACTTGGGCTACTCGAGTGCTTTCAATCCGGCACTGGCGACCTGCTCATCCTCGTGCGATTTGGCGCCGGAAACTCCCACCGCGCCAACGCATTCGCCCTGATGCATGATCGGCAGGCCGCCTTGCACGGCCACTCTGCCAGGAAAAGCAACCGTTGCGGGCCTTTCCTTGACGATCTCTTCCAGAACCTTGGTCGGAGTTCGCGTCGCGGCAGCCGTTTGCGCCTTGCAGGTGGCGATCATGGCGCTCTGAGCCACGGCGCCGTCCAGCCGTTCGAGGTGAACCAGAAATCCGCCATCGTCCACCACGGCAATACTGACATTCCATTTATTTTTCGACGCCTCGGCTTTGCACCCGGCCAGGATTTTCTCCGCGTCGGCAGCCGTCAAACACATTTTGTTGCGCACTGGTTCTCCTTTTAATAATCGCTTACATATATTTCGGCAACGTACGGGCACGATACCCGGAAACGCCAACCTCCCGATTGGCGTCTCGAAAACCGCCCGCCGCGGCGGGGAGATTGGCGCTCCCAGGCTACCCCAATAGAAACTAGTTGCCCGCCCTTTGATTGTTCGGAACGTTTCCATTCGGCTTGAACGCGGTCAGGGTAGTCATCCGGATACCCGCATACCAGAACGTACCTTGCGCATCCTGCTCGATCTTCGGCGGATACAGACCACCGAGACGCGTGCCATTCGGCCCAGGATGTTCCCGCCCCATAATGTCCGGGAACGGTTCCGGGAAGTAGGTGTACGTCTTGGTCTTCTGATCGAATCTGGCCAGGACACCATAACTTCTGAGGGTTACCCAAATGTTATCTTGCGCATCGGCGTAGCACTCATATCCTCCGCCAAGCTTGAACGGGTCCTTGTACTCCGTGATCTTGCCCGTATCCGGATCCAGCATTCCGAGCGCCTGTCCGATGTGCTCGGAGAACCAGACCTTGCCCTTGGAATCCACGGTAGGACGGCGCGGCCCAGAGGGTTGCGTAGGCGTTGCGTACACCGACCATTTGTCGGTCTTCGGATCGTAGCCGACGATTTTGTGCGACGTCATGCCTACGGCCCACACTCGATCCTTCTGATCGACCGTCATCCCGTAATAGTGGGCATTCGTGTCGTTCGGGGAAGGATCCCATTCCGTGATCTTCTTGGTGATGGCGTCGAGCTTGCCCACTTTGCTTACGCCTTGCATTTCCGTAAACCAGACGTTGCCTTTTGAATCCGACCGAATCGTGTGCGGAGTGCTCCTGGTCGGAGTTGGGTACGTGATGACTTTTCCAGTTTCAGGATCCAATTCGCCGATCGAGCTTTCATCGATTTCGGCCGTGTACACATGCCCGTCCTTGGCTTGCGTGATTCCATGGGGGCCGAGCACGCGATGGCCGAGATCAGGATTCGGAAGAATGAAGGTCTGGAAGCGGCCGGGATAATCGATCCGGTTCTTGTCCATGCCCTGGATCGCGTCCATACCCATTTCCGCGACATAGACAGTCGGGGAAATACGGCTCGGCCAGACGTCGTGGCTGGAAATCTCGGCGTCATCCTTACCGGGCAGTGCGGGAGGCAGGTCATACTCAATGTAGATGGTGCGGGAAAGGGCCTTTTCGTCGAGCTGAAGATCGTCCAGCTTCAGGTCGCGCCGCTTCCCGCCTTCCGGAAAAATCTTCGAGAAATAGGCAATGATTGCATCGCGCTTTTCTTCGGGGATCGCGGCGGGGTTCACCTGAGGAACGCCGGTATGATTGACGGGGCTGGTGCCATCCATGTTGAACATGCGGCTCACTGCGGCGCCCCAAACGTCCCCGTTGCGGGCTCCCCCTCCCATGCGTTGCCAGGGGATATGCTCGTAGCCGTGGCAGCCCATGCAGTTCTGCATGAGGTAGTCGCGGGTCGGGCCGGGGGGAAATAGGGTGTCGAAATCGACGAGTTCGGCGAGCAACTTGTCTGGCCGGACTAGCAAGGCCACATCGGCGGTCTTCGTGTCGCCCGCCTTTAACTCCACCGTCGGACCTTTCGAATCAAATCCGTCCTGCAAAGCCGACATCTGATAAGTGCCAGGGGGCAGGTTGTAAATTTGGTAGTGGCCCTTTTGGGTGAAGACGGTGTAGGTGATGTGCCGCTCGGCGTCTCTTGCCCTGACTCGAACGGCGTAGAGCGCGGGGATATGGTTTCCCGACGCTTCGCTCAAGGCGTAATCCCTATTGGCTGTTACAGTTCCGGAAATGACACCATTGCCCTGGGCGCTCTGTCCTTGGGCGCTACCCCCGACTGCCCACAACAACATCGCGGCTCCCATTAAAATTGCGCCAGATAATAATGCTTTCACCCGTGCGGTCATGACACACTCCTGTCCCCAATTTGACGACTGCGCCCGATATCGGGTTGCGGCAGGACTCCGCCGCGTATGGCTTTGATTATTCGTACACCACGACCAGCCATCACGTCAACTTGAACGTGCCGTGTCGGTTGCGCTCCGCTCTGTTGAGCATGTACAATTTTATTTCAACTTCAAACGGAGCTGCCATGATCCATACAGGACGCCACTTTCTCCAAATTCCAGGTCCCACAAATGTGCCGGATCGCATCTTGCGGGCGATGGATGCTCCGGTGATCGACCACCGGAGCGCGGAATTCGCGAGCCTTGGCAAGGAAGTTCTGGAGGGCATGCGCGGGATTTTCCAAACGGCGGGGCCAGTGGTCATGTACCCGGCTTCCGGGACGGGAGCGTGGGAAGCGGCGCTGGTGAATACTCTTTCTCCGGGTGACCGGGTTCTGCTCTTCGAGACGGGGCACTTTTCATTTCTATGGCGCGGCGTCGCCGAGAAATTCGGGATTCAGGTCGATTACGTGCCCGGCAACTGGCGCCGAGGGGCGAGCGCCGCGGAACTGGAATCGCGGCTGGCCGCGGATCGCAGCCACGCGATTAAAGCGGTCCTGGTGGTGCACAACGAGACCTCGACCGGAGTGACAAGCCGCATCCCGGAGCTTCGCCGGGCGCTCGATTCGGCGCACCATCCCGCGCTGCTTCTGGTGGACACGATTTCTTCGCTTGCTTCCATCGACTATCGCCACGACGAATGGGGAGTCGACGTCACCATTGCCGGTTCTCAGAAAGGGCTGATGCTTCCTCCGGGCATGAGTTTCAACGCGCTTTCGGAGAAGGCGCTGCGCGCGAGCGAAAATGCCCGCTTGCCGCGCTCCTACTGGGACTGGCAGGAAATGTTGAAGCCCAATCGCAGCGGATTTTTCCCCTATACGCCGCCGACCAATCTTCTCTACGGCTTGCGGGAAGCTTTGCACATGATGCGGGAAGAGGGCCTCGCCAACATTTTCCGACGGCACGATCGCTACGCGGAAGCGACTCGCGCGGCTGTGCGGGGATGGGGACTGGAAATCGTTTGCGAGGAGCCTCGCGAATATTCCAGCACGCTGACCGCGGTTTTCATGCCGGAAGGCCACGATGCGGATAAGTTGCGCGCCGTGATCCTAGAACATTTCGACATGTCTCTCGGAGCGGGGCTTTCCAAATACGCGGGAAAAGTTTTCCGCATCG
>Ga0310039_10002809_pt1 | contig 11462 bp, 7 predicted proteins | sample Sb_taG_4_FD_200460 | JGI IMG/M metagenome (GOLD analysis project Ga0310039, IMG submission 200460) | Peat soil microbial communities from Weissenstadt, Germany - Sb_50d_6_BS metaG (v2) (version 2) | ecosystem: Environmental > Terrestrial > Soil > Wetlands > Peat | place: Germany: Weissenstadt... | reverse complement strand
GGGTACATTCAGCCACCCAGTGAAGATCAGAGCAAAGCCGTGGCCAGTGCGGTGCGCGAAGCCAACTACAATCTGGCGCGCGATTATCTCGACTGCGGCCGGCCCGACGACGCCCTGCCGCTGCTCGAAGAGCTGGCCAAAAATGATCCAAAGCAGACTCGCTTCCAGATGCATCTGGCGCAATGTTATCTCGCGCTCAACCGCCGCGAAGCTGCGAAACAGATCCTGGAAACCCTGATAACGGCCGATCTAAACCCTCCCGAGGCGGAGGCTACGAATGATGGGCAACCCAGGCGAGCTGACACCGCAGTACCTGTGGAGGCAATGCCAGAAGCCGCAGTTCCGGAAGCACCAGCACCCGAAACTACGGCTAAAGAAGCAGCATCCCCGACGGAAACAAAGCCCCCGGACAAACAACCCAACCCTCGGCCATGGGCAGATCTGCTGATGGGCGTCATTCACTTCGAAGAAGGAAACATGGAAGCGGCACTGGCCAGCCTGCTCAAAGCTGAACAGTCCGATCCACGCCTGCCTAATTTGCATCTGCGTATCGGAGAAACCTACCTAAGGCAAAAGAGAACTGAAGATGCCGGTCGCGCCTTCCAGCAAGCTCTCGACATCGATGGCGACAGTCCCGAAGCCCACTTGGGCCTGGCCATGGTACGTCTGCGCCAGCGCCAAAATGAGGATGCCGCAGAACAGGCTTTGCTGGCGGTCGGCCTGCAACACTTCCTGCCGCTGGGACATTTTTACCTGGGAGTCGCCCTGGCGCGGATGGGCCATCGACAGCGCGCCATGCTGGCGTTCGAAACCTGCCTTAGCATGTTGCCCGGACTGGTCGCTGCACACCGCTGGTTAGCCGCGTTGCACAGCCAACCGGGCGGCGACCTCGACAAAGCCATCCGCCACCGCAGCCTTTACGCTCAACTCATGCAACAGAGAAAGACGAGAGCGCGAGCGTGATCACTGTTGTCTCCGGATTGCCGCGCACCGGCACCTCGCTCATGATGCAAATGCTGGTTGCGGGCGGGATGTTGGCACTCACGGATGGCGAACGTCAAGCCGACCCTGACAATCCTCGCGGATACTTTGAGTGGGAACGTATCAAGCTTCTGCCTAAACAGCCGGATTGCATTCAGGAAGCCGAAGGCAAGGTCGTGAAGGTGATCTCGCAACTTCTTTTCGCGCTACCCGCCGGGCGCGAGTATCGCGTCATCTTTATGCAACGGCCTCTCGCCGAAGTAGTCGCCTCTCAGGCGGAAATGATTCGCCGTCGCGGAACAACCGGCGCTGCATTGACTCCGGCGGCATTGATTGTGGGGCTGAGAGCTCATTTGAATCAAGTGGACGCATGGCTCAAGGATTGGGCTAATATCTCCGTCCATCGCGTGGAACACCATGACGTGTTACGGGAACCGCTCCGCACCGCGGAGTCTATTCAGCAGTTTCTTGGATGCCCCCTGGATACTGTAGCGATGTCACGGCAGATCGACGCATCGTTGTACCGCCAACGGTCCCCATCCGGAACCACGTAGCTTCCGGCGCCGTGTCCCGTGGGCTGACTCTCGATCAGAACTCGAAGTATCCTTCGGCAGAAGCCCGACGAGGGCCGCCATCGGTTCCCGTGGCCGGCAGCAAGCCTACGATTCCACGCAGGTTTTCCCAAGCCGCCTGGTTCAGAGCCGGATCGGAGCCGACCAGGTCACGGATCATGTTCCAGGCAGCAATGTTGAGCGCGCCCTCGGGTGGAGGGCCCATCGCCAGCGAAACCGAGCACTGCGGACAGAAACAGATCCGCTGGGCGGAGGATTTTTGCCGCGGTTTTATGCCCACCGTCTGCGCGAACATGTAAACCGCAACCGATTTGCGTCCGGCCTCAAGCTCACGATTACAGCGAAGGCAGAAAAGATTTTCCAAGAGTCCCTTCCTGAGTTACGTCGACAAGTTGCCGGCAACAAATATTGTCTTCCCGCCTCAGCAGCCCGCAAGTATGCAGAAAGATTCCCCGCTGGCGCGAACCTTGCAGCGGGCCAGAACCAAGCTGTGCTCTAGCCAAGAGCGAACGGTATCGTGCACTCTGCTGTTATGCGTGCTGACGCTGCGGGCAATGCAGAATCGCGTTCGACCAATGGCTGGTCGCCGTCCCGGACAGATCGGCCTTCCGTCAAATTCTTTCGCCTTTCGCAACTTCTCAGACTTCGCGGATGCGAACAGGTCGCCGCTGTTTGCTACCGGATTCGCGGCGGCGTCATCGAATTCCTGCTGGTGCGCACCGGCAGCGGACATTGGACTTTCCCGAAAGGCAGCGCCGAACCCGGGTTGACACACGCCCAAGCAGCGGCCCTCGAGGCCTTCGAAGAAGCGGGAGTTCATGGCCGGATGGAGGAAGCTTCGTTTACCCGCTACGTTCGTCGGAAGTGCGGCGACAGTTCGACGTTATCAGTCGAGAAATCCCGCGAAAAGGAGCACTCTATTCAAGCGCATCTTTGCGAGGTCCTGCGGCTCGAACCGCCGCAAGAACGCAATCGAAATCCAACCTGGTTTTCTGTCGAGAAAGCGAAGCAGCGTTTACGCAAAGACCGCACAACGGATTACGGAGACCAACTGGCTCGCGTGGTCGACCGCGCCGTGGCCCGCATCCGGCGACTGCGCGGAGAAGCCAGCAAGGCCACGAGCGACCCACAAAAAGATGGCCCACAGAAGGACGCCCTCCAGAAAGTACATTTCATCGACCGCCCCCGCAAAGTGACCAGCTCAGCCAAACCCTCGGGAACCGGCTAAGACGACTCGAATTGCCGCTTCATCCTCGTTTTGATCTTTGCCGGGATACGAATCAAGATTTGGTGGCGGCGGGAGGACTCGAACCTCCGACCTACGGATTATGAGACCGTCGCTCTAACCACCTGAGCTACACCGCCACGGCGTCGTAACCCCATGTTAACACGTCAATTTATGGGTTCAGGCAGGGCACCCGCAGTCCGGTTTTGTGTCCGCTGACTGTCCGATACGCTAACCGCCGCTCACTCCTGCTTCGCATGTCGGACAATTCACCGCCCCCAAGCCTGCATGTCGGCACTGGATTCGCGAATTTTCCGTACCACGCTATGCAAGTTCGTTGGCATCCGGTTGCGGGGCCTGTTGTACCCAGGCTCCCCTGCAAGCCATTGAAAGAATCGACGCAGTTGCGTGAGGGTCGCATATAATGTCGCTTTGCTGAGCTTCGCTCCGGACTGTTGACCTTTTCTTGCTCGGCAAGATGCTTCTTGAACGCAACGGCTTGTTTGACGTGGGATGTGACCCTTGTCACTGACAGCACGCGCTCATTCGTCTAGACATTAAGACATCCCGCCCCACGACGAGCAGGCCCCACCATAAAGGTGTGCCCCTGAGGCGAGACCTTCGAACTAGAAGCGCAAACAACGGGGGTGGCGGCTATGGCCACTTACGGTAAGTGGATAACGAGGTCTACGCGCATTGGCGCATCGCTCGGTGGTTTCGCCGGGTTTTTCTTTGCAGCCTATCTCACTGCGACCAGCCGCGCGCTCGCTTGGACAGATGTACTAGACACAGTGGGCTCAATTGCTCTTGTTCTTATCTACGCCAGCATACTGGGCAGCTTCTGTATCGTTATAGGCGGGCTGGCCGGATTGGTCTTAGGCACTGTTTCTTCCCCGCTTAGGTCATTCACCAAGAACGCCAGAATTCTCCACTTTCAAGTCGACCAGCGGGACGGGAACATCGAGAAACGGGATCGTGCTTCTTAACCCGTCGAGAGAACGCCACGGCCCGGCAAACGGGAATCGCGACCGAAGGCCGAGCGATGCTCCGTCCGCGCCCGGTCCGAAGGAGCAGCCCAGCCGCCCCAACCGCGTCGTTTCTACTCCGTACCTTTGCCGCTGAGCGCCACCCTTTGCGGGCTGGCGCCTCCGTTATCCTCTATGTCTGCGGCACAGAAGCCTATTGAGCTGTCAGGTACAACGTAGGCGTCCGAGCAACACACCTACACGGGTTGACGAAGGTCAGATCGTTTGGCAGTTGGCTCATTCGCTCAACCATTCAACAAAATAGCACTCCTGTGAAACCCAGCGAGACTTAGCTTTCAATGATGTGATCGCAGTCACGAAACGTGACATAATGACCCGAGTATCGCAAGCGGCCAAATACTTTGGCCGCTTAGCCGGAAGGGGTTTATGTTCCAGGTCGCTTCGCTGGCGATTGCCTTCCGCACATCCATGGGCCACTCTTTCCTCTGTCAGCGAAGCACACAACACATCTTTTTCAGGCGAGCCCTAGCGAACAAGCCGGAGAATGCCTCTCCTGCCCATGCAGTTACCCGATTCAGACGCAATTGGAAGATTGCTGGTTAGTCAACCAGCGGTTGTCGGCGATGCACGTGAAGGCAGAAACGAGGACACACCGATGCGGCGATATCTTATCTTTCTCGCGGTTGTGGTCGTTGGTTTAATTGTGTTTCTGTGCTTGCCATCGTCGGCAGCGAAGAAGTCGGCCTACGGGATCGCCTCGTTCGCAAAATATGTGGAAATTCCGGGCGCCACGCCGGTCGGTGCCGAGACCTGCACCACATGCCACTCCGATATTGCCGCGACTTTCCGGCATGCCTTTCATGCGCAGCAGGGTCTTGATTGCGAATCGTGCCATGGTCCCGGCAGCTTGCACGTGCAAGGCGGCGGAGACATTTCAAAGATCATCTCCTTCCGTCATCGTTCTGCTAACGACGCGAATGGAGTTTGCCTGAGTTGTCATGCCCAGGACGCAAAACTCCGTAATTGGATTGCAGGGCCTCACGCCTCCAACCGGGTTCGCTGCACCGACTGCCATGAGACCCACACCTATGCCAAACCTGGAGGCAAAACCGAAGCGAGCTTTAATGTGATGACGCCGGGCCGCGTGACTGCGGTGGAGAATTTGGTCCCCGAGGCTAAAGTGATCATGCAACCGCAATGGCAGGCGAACGATGCTTGCCTCAGATGTCACGAAACCCAACGAGGCCAGATGAGTTTGCCTTACCATCATCCGCTCCGTGAAGGGAAAATGAGTTGTGGCGACTGCCACGATCCTCACGGAGGACCTACCGGAAACAACTTGCGGATGGCGAATACCAACCAACTCTGCCTGGGCTGCCACGCGCAGTATCGTGGGCCGTACGCCTACCAGCACCCGCCGGTCACTGAAAACTGCATGCTTTGCCACAATGCGCATGGTTCGCCCAACACTAACCTATTGAGTGTGAGTGAGCCCGCATTGTGCTTGCAATGCCACGCGGGCCACCACAACGGCGCCGGTTTGCCTTTGTCCGATCGCTGCACCAACTGTCATGGGTCGATTCACGGCACCGATGTTGCTACGCCGACCGGTGGGAGCAGATTCATCGACAAAGGGCCCGCCGACCCAGCCCTGCGTTCGTCGTTCGGCTCGGGGACGGCGCTTGTTTCGTCGCATTCCAGTATGGCTGGTTCCGCGGGCCTACAACCCGTGCCGTCACATGCGTCAACGTCTGCGGTGGGGGCAGCTGGCGGTGCGCTGGGCATGATGTCATCAGGAAATACGGCTCCATTGTCGGGTGGAAACATGGAGGGCGGCGACCCGAATCCGCCGGAAACGTCAACCCAGAATTCCTACGGAGCGTATTCGATTACGCCAGGTTCTTACCGCTTTGTGGATCAAACGGGATTTGGCGGTCGGGTCGGAGAGTACGACTCGTTGCAGCAGTCGGCGGGAGCCGATGCCGAAAGTGCCTATGTCTCAACCCAAAATCACTTAACGGTGATTTCTCGGGCCAATGTCCTGAGCGGAGAGGATTACCAGGCTAGGTCTCAGGTCACGGCGGGTGATTGGGGAAAGTTCGGCTTTGATATGAGGAGTTTCGTGCAGCAACAGGATCATTATCCTTTCTACGCGTTCCCAGTGTTGGACGTCCCTCCTGGCGCCACTACTCCTCCTGACAGCACTGCCGATCTCATCCCTTCTCACGCGCAGTTTGCAGTCACGAGAAGGCTGGGCAAGGCCTATGGCCAAGTCAAGGTGCCGAACTGGCCGGTGCATCTGTTCGTGAATGGAGATTGGCAGGCGCGGGTGGGCGTAACCCAATTCGCGTATCTGGACGAGAACACGACGCCCGCCGTTTACGTTGGTGGAGTGAATACGACCTGCGGCGCCCAGTGCCACTACAACTCCCAGCTCCAACCGGTCAATTACACGACTCGAAACATTGCCGGTGGCGCGGATGTCGATCTCGGTCCGGTGCGCCTCACATACCAGCACGCCTTCAGCAGCTTCAATGACCGGCTGGTCTTCCAGACCGGTACTTTCACCGGACCCTTTACCCCGGAGAACGAAGGATTGTCGGTCATAAACCCTCCTCCGTCAGGCCCGCCGCCGCGGGATTTTCCCGCCGGAAACTACCCGATCGATATCCCTTCCCCAAGCCATGCTTCATCGGATCGCGTGAGCCTGAGCTGGGCAGCTTCCCCTAAGCTGACGTTCAACGGGAATGTCGACTACATGCGCTTAACCGATACGTTCACCAATAACCCGCAGAACCAGTTTGACACGGACGAGACGCTGAACTGGCTTCCTATGAATCGCCTTCGGGTAACCGTTGATTACCACCAACAAAACCTAATCAACAATTTCACTCCTTACTACACTCTGTACGGCAACGTGTCGTATCACGATCATGGGGAAGGCGTGCGATTGAATTACGAGTTGCCGAAGAACTTCGATGTGGAGGGCTACTACCGGCGCAGCGGGATCACCCGCTCCAACGCCTCGCTGTGGCCGCAAATATATTCGATCGACAATACCGACTTGCAGACCGTCATCCCCTCTTCAATCAGCAACACCACGGGACTGGCATTGCGTTATCACGACCGTGGCATGTGGAGTGCGCGCGCGGGCTACGAGTGGACCGGCACGCATGATCCGGGCTACCTTGTCGTGCCGGGGAGCAACAACCGGATTTTCACCGATGTGACACTTACACCCGCAAGGTGGCTGATATTCACCAATGACCTCAGCGTCATCGTACAAAATGCGTTTCCGGCGATTCCCCTTCCGAACAACACTGGCCTGCCTCCTGATTTTCAGCGGCGCGACCGCTTCTATATTGACACCGCCAGCGCCACATTGCCGGTTCTGCCAAATTGGAATCTCGGACTCGGGTGTTCCTATCAGCAGAACAATCTGACAACCTACATGGCTTTTCAAAACGACAGCAGCGTCGGATATGTAATCGACGAGCCCCTCGTGCCGTACAAACAAATCAGCCAAACTTACTGGGGCGAGACTAACTACACCGTGAAGCAGCGTTTGGGACTGAATGTCAGGCTCACGTACAACTCGGCGCGCAGCGGATTCCGCCCGGACCTGAGTCCGAACGATGCGGCCCTGCTTGGGAACCAGTCCTTGATTTCATCGGGCGCCTTCGATTCAGGTATGTTCGCGGCGGCTCTGGGCAACCTGGGCTTCACTGCAACCCAGATCTCAGAAGTGATTGTTCCGCAATGGATCGGGCAATCGAAGGCTTACTATCTCTTCCCGCGCAAGTTCGAGGGCGGGCTGATTTTCTACTACGGTAGCTACAGAGACTATTGGAATCCGGACTTGAATGGGGTGCTGCGTACGTTCAATGTGTATGTTGGACGTTCGTGGTGACGAACACGTGAGGATGCGGAGAAACTGATTGGTGTCGCGCAAGCGTTAGACGAGGGCCTACACTCGTTCGTTGTGGGACGCTGCGTCACGATGAGCCGCACACCTTCGTCCGCAAGCTTGGACGCCGTATCCGGCGTAACCAGTTTTGAAATAGTGCGATTCACTGCGTCTCGTTCGTTCAAGTCGATGTCGTTCGGCTTGATCGGACTTCCCATACAGACCGACGACCGAATCCAGTCTTGGGCCTGATTGATTCTGAGAGGGGGCGCGAAAGAGTGTCAAACTTATCGTTTTCCAAGCACGAGAGAGCGCCGACTTCTCTATTGCAACTGATCATCGGAAAATTGACACTGGGTGTATGAAAGCGATTGCGGTTATCCCGGCGCGGCTTGCGTCTACCCGGTTGTCGCGAAAAATGCTGCGTGAGATCGCCGGCCAACCTCTGATTGGCAGGGTTTACGAGGGCGTCCGTTCCTCGCCGCTGTTGAATGACGTCATCGTGGCCACGGATTCCGATGAGATCATGCGCCTCTGCCGCCTGCACGGATGGAACTGCTGCATGACCTCGGCGGCGCATCGCAGTGGCACCGAACGCGTGCACGAAATCTCAAGTTCGGTCGCCGCGGATGTCTATCTTAACGTGCAGGGAGACGAGCCCCTGACCCGGACCGAACACATCGCGTCGCTGCTCGACCTGATGAAAGACCCGAATGTCCAAGTGGGGACATTAAAGACTCCAGCTCCAACGGAGGACATTGATAATCCCAATGCGGTGAAGGTCGTCACTGACGCCGTGGGCAGGGCACTCTATTTTTCGCGGGCCACCATTCCCTTCGACCGCGACGGTGCCGGTCCCAGTTATTTCAAACATCTCGGGTTCTACGCCTACCGCAAGGCCGCGCTCGAGCGTTTCTGCGCGCTGCCCGAGTCGTCCCTGGAACGGAGTGAGCGGCTGGAGCAGCTGCGCTTTCTGGAAAACGGGATTCCGATCCACGTGGCGGAAACGCTTTACGATACCGTTGGTGTGGATACGGAGGAAGACTTGCGCAGGGTGGAGGAAATTCTCCGCCGGCGCGAGACGTAGCAAGCTAGGTCTCTACCACAGTGATCATCTGTTTCGAGAAGTCTGCGTCCTAGCCCATGCTTCTGCGGCTGCGACGCGTCGCGCGATCGCGGGATGCGATTGGAAAAACCATTCCACCCATCTGGCAGGAGAACGCTCGGCCAGATTCTGGTCGGCGAGTTTGTTCATGGATGAAATGAACGGCTCGACGCTGGCGATGGACTGAAATGCGTAGCGATCCGCCTGACGCTCGTTGTAGCGGGAATAGGCATTCAGCGCGGGTAACAAGACAAATGATAGAAGGGTCGAAACCAATACCAGCAACGGCAGATTGGCGAAGTCGGAAACGGTTACAAACCAGTGGGTCCGTTCCACGGCATAGTGCAGGGCCCAGTTTGCCGCCCAGAATCCCACCAGCGTCACCCCCGCCTGCACCGCGATGCTTTTCAGAATGTGACGGTGCACGTGATGCCCCAACTCGTGGGCCAGCACCGCCTCGATTTCGTCGGCGGAGTACTGTTCGAGCAGCGTATCGGCGAGGATAATCCGCCGGGTGCTGCCAAGTCCGGTCAGCGCGGCGTTGGCTTTCTTGCTCTTCTCCGAAAGATTCCATTTATAGACACCGCGGATGCGGGTTCCAGCACGCTCGCTCAATCCTACAAGCCGGGATTTGAGCTCGGCATTGTCGAGTGGCTCGAATTTATAAAAGATGGGGAACAAAACGACTGGTGCGAGCTGCGCCATTAGCACAAATAATCCCAGGAACGCGGCCCAAGCGATCAGCCACCAGTTTTGCGGGAACTCACGAATGATGAAATAAAGCAATTCGACAACAATGGACGCCAGCGCTAAGCCGACCAGAAACCCTTTGGCCTCATCCCACAACCACCCGCGCAGTTTCTGATTGGAAAGGTTGTAGCGATGCTCCACTCGAAACCCGTAGTACTCCAGTCCCAGGCCGAGCACTTTGCCGATGAGCATCAGCATCAGCACATAGAGAAAGACGGCCAGCGTGTAATGCTCGTAAGCGCCGTGCATCGCGAGGTCGCGAAGCGTGCCGTTCCATCCAGTCACCAGCAGCACGAGAACGAAAATAAGGCTGAGGGCAAAATCAGCCACGCCTAGCCATCTCCGAATGCGGTTGTAACGCCGCGCTTCAGGCGAATCGGTCAGAGTAGACGCGGTGCCGGCTGCAGTGCTCATCCTTAGCTATTGATTATTGTACGCAGAGGCATTAAATGCGAGACACAAAAGTGCAATGGACGGCAGGCGGGGCTATCCATTGTTCACAAATATTTCCGCGCTGGACAAGATTTCGTTCACCAGTTCGGGGGACGCAGCCTCCGCATACACGCGCAACAGCGGCTCCGTCCCCGATGCGCGGAATAACACCCAGGCCTCGGCGCCGTTGCCCTCGGTGGGGGCATCGAGGAAAAACTTAATCCCGTCAAGGCCCTCTTTCTTTAAGACGGCGTAGCTGCCCAAACGTTTGGTTCCGTCGGCTCTGGCTCGCAAGATTGCCTGCTGCTTCACGTCCTCAGGAATGTGCAGATCGCGCCGCCCGTAATAGTGCGGACCGTACTCGCGCTGGAGGTCCGCGACCAGTTGGCCCAGTGGCTTACGCTCGTCGGCCATGACGTTGGCCAGCAACAGGCAATTCAGCAGGCCGTCGCGCTCCGGCAAAAATCGCGAATAGCCGATGCCGCCGGACTCTTCGCCACCGATAACAATTTCGCGCTCCATCATCAGATCAGCGATGTACTTGAATCCGATAGCGCACTCGTTCAATTTGCGGCCATGTTTTGCGGAAATGCGATCGACCATGCGGGTGGTGTTGAAGGCACGCACCACTTCTCCAGGCCATTTTTTTCTTACCAGCAGCCATTGCAAAAGCACGGAGAAAATCTTGTGAGAATCAACGAAGCTGCCGTCCTCGGCCACGGCGCCAATTCGATCCGCGTCGCCGTCGGTGGCAAGTCCGGCGTCACAGCCCGCTTCGACCACGGTTTCCTGCAGCATGGCCACGTGAGGAATGATCGGTTCAGGATTAATGTCGGGAAACAGCGGATTCAGTTCCTGGCGGATGGCTACATGCCGAATGTCTCGATCGCTGAAAATCCCCGTCAACACACCGCGCCCCGAGCCATACATCGAATCTACCGCGAACTTGAAATTCGCCTTGGCGATCGCCTCGAGGTCGGCGAAGCGGGTAATGGCTGCAACGTACGCCTGCTTCAAATCAACTTCTTCAATCGCAGCTTTTTTCCCGCTGGGCATCGCGCCCACAGCTAACTCGTCTTCGATCCCCTTCATGATCGAAGGCGTGCCCGATCCGCCAAACTTGCCTTTGAACTTCACTCCATTCCAGTTCCACGGATTATGACTGGAGGTGACCATCACGCCGCCAGCGGCGCCGAGTTGCTTTACAGTAAAAGAAACCGCTGGGGTAGGTGTGTAATCATTGGCCAACTTCACCGGAATACCTGCCTCCGCCAGGATCTCAGAGACGATCTGGGCGGCACGCTGCGAGTTGAAACGGGTGTCGTAGCCGACAATTAACCCGCAACGCGAGTCTTCGTGTTTAAGAATGTAGGCGGCAATCGCGCCCGCCACGCGGCGCACATTTTCAAAAGTAAAGTCGTCGGCGATGATGCCTCGCCAACCGTCGGTGCCGAACTTGATGGGAACGGTCATTGGTTTTGGTCGTTGGTCGTTTGCCATTGGT
>Ga0310039_10002795_pt1 | contig 11490 bp, 8 predicted proteins | sample Sb_taG_4_FD_200460 | JGI IMG/M metagenome (GOLD analysis project Ga0310039, IMG submission 200460) | Peat soil microbial communities from Weissenstadt, Germany - Sb_50d_6_BS metaG (v2) (version 2) | ecosystem: Environmental > Terrestrial > Soil > Wetlands > Peat | place: Germany: Weissenstadt... | reverse complement strand
CGAAACCATCGGACAGGCTGATCGTCGAACCAAATGGTAGTGGTACTCCATAGACAGTATGACAAGCAGCCGTGGTGAATGTGCAGGCTCCGCCGAAGGCAAAGGCATCAGATTCCGCGTAGTAGGGCGGGTTCTGCCACAAGCCTTGCGCGCCCTGGTTCCAGGAAGAATCATGATAGATGGCGTAACCGGCACGAATCGCGGTGTTGTCCTTGCCAAATGGCTTCCAAGCCAGCCCAATGCGAGGCTCGACTGCCCTCTTGTCCAATTGGACGCCCGCCCACTTATCCGCGCCTTGGCCGGAAATCAGGAAGTTCAATGTGGGATACACGAGGTTGGCCTGGCGGTTGGCTACTTCGGAGGTTGGGGTCGTGAAATTCCAGGCGAAGCCCAGATTCAGCGTGAGGCTGCTGGTGATCCGCCAATCGTCCTGCACAAACGGGCGGAAGATCTTCCAACGGCGGCCGGTGGTGGTGCCGCCGAAAGTTTGATCGTGAATGGCAAGACTGGGTAAGCCGAGCAAGAAGTCCGACACGGGATTGTTGGTCCAGAGGCCGGTTATGATCCAATATCCATCCTGGAAACCTTCCGTCTGCACGTTCATCTGATTGGCGCGGATGCCCATGCCCACCTTGATGTCGTGCTTTCCGCGAATCAGGTCCAGCGTGTCGTTGATGGAATAGACGTTGGTGCCGCCGATGAATGGCGCGAAGCCGCGGTCGCCGAGAGACCAGTAGCCACCGCTAAACTGCGTGGAAGTCAATCCGCAACTGATAAAGGGCGCGACACAATCGTTGCTGGCGTTGCAGTTTAGATTTGCGCCGGGAATCTGGAATATTTGGGATTGGCAACTCCTATTACCCTGCGATGTGATGTAGTCAAATATGCGGTTGTATCCGCCGCTGACCTGGTTAACGGTTGTGGGCGAAAAAATGTGCGTCTCGGAGAGGGCAATGTTCCTGCCGTGGTTGATGATTCCTTGAGAGCTGCCGAAGGGATTGGCCTCCGCAAAACTCGGCGGGTTGGCGCCGCCGGGAACCGCGGAGAAGGCCTGGTCGTAGCTGAAGCGGGCAAACACGCTGTCGGAGACGGTGAAGTTGTGATCCAGGCGGATGTCAAATTTCGTTTCGTTCAGCTCTCGAATGGGCTCATTGACGAAGTTGTAGGCACCGTTGTTAGCGAGACCCGGGGTAGGAAGCGGGAAAAGATTGATCATCTGCTTGGCGATCGGATTGATCAACCCAGACGGAATCTTGTAGCACATCGTTCCCGGCAACTGACTTCCGTTCGCATTCAGGGTCGTGGGATTGCCATTGGCATCGCATTGGAAATAGATATTCGCGGCGGCGCTCGGGTCGGAAGAGGCGCCTGCGCCATTCAAAGCTCCCATGTTGGGGTTGTAGATAGCGCCTGAGGGGAGGTCCCAGTTATTCGGGTTTTGGGCGTCTCGGGTCGGAGGCCCGATCACATTGCCAAAGGGATCTTTCGAGAAATCACCGGTGCGCTCGTCAACGCTAGGAACCAAGCCTGTAAAAGTAATGCCCTTGCGCTGATACTTTTGTTCGCCATCGACGAAAAAGAAGGTTTTGTTCTTACGAATGGGCCCGCCGATAGAGCCGCCGAACTGATTCAGATTGAACTTTTCCGGCAGGATGGCGAAAAAGCTTTTAGCGTCCAGCGAGGTATTGCGCAGAAATTCAAACAAGGCGCCGTGAAAATCGTTCGAGCCCGATTTCGTGGTCACCAGAACCGTGGGTCCCCCGCGGGTTCCATATTCAGCCGAGTAGTTGTAGGTGAGAACCTTAAACTCCTGGATGGAGTCGATGGAAGAGAGAATCGCAATCCCGCCGGCCGTCAACTCGTTATTGTCATTGCCGTCCAAAAGCCAATCCGTGCTATTGGGGCGGGAACCGCCGACAGAGAGAGAAAACGATCCGCGGGCGGAAACTTCGCTGCTGGGGGCACCGTTAAAAAAGCTGTTGTTATTAGTTTCCTGTGTGGTGCCGGGAGTAAGCGTGGCGAGTTGCACGAAATCGCGCCCGTTCAGGGGAAGCTGCGTCACCTGTTCCGAGGTGATAACCTGCCCGAGAGAGGGATTGGTAGTCTCGACAGCGACGGCGGCGGCGGAAACTTCGATTTGGGAAGAGACAGTGGAGGGCGAGAGGGTGAAATCGACTTCACGGGCCTCGTCAACCTGAAGCCGCAAATCTCTTGTCTCGCCTGGGCGGAAGCCCTGGAATTCCACGCGCACGGTATAGATACCTATCGGGAGCAAGGGGAAAAGGTAGTGGCCCGCATCGTCGGTCTTTGTCTGGCGGGCAACACCGGTGCCCTGCGAAGTGGCCGTGACCGTGGCGCCGGAGATTGCGCCGCCCGAAGTGTCCAGGACTGCCCCGGAAAAATTGCCTGTTGCTTGGCCATGCGAAGCCGGAGAAATACACAGAACGGCAAAACACGCGATCAACGAAATAAACAATCTACCCCTCATAAGCAAGACCCCTTTCGGCACTCCTGTTACTGCAAACGCCCAGACCCATTGCAGGACCACTCCCCTTGATTCGAGACAGAAACAAACTCAAAAATCCATGCGCGTTCACGTTCGTGCAAACCAAGGCATTCGGTTCGAGCTCGGTCACTTGGCGCGGAGCGTCCGTCGTGCCCCCGGCGGCGGAGTGACACGACCCAATAACCCGGAGCGTCCTAGGAAGCATCGGCCGGAGGAATGCTCGAACGCTCTCAGCTAAGTGCTTGAAGATAAACCTGAAGGTACACTCTACAAGACCGGAAAAAGCGGCATGATCCCCCGCTTCCTTGAGTGGTGGATTTTGGGACCAGACGCTGCTCAGAGTGTTCACCCCAATAGAAGAAGAGACGTAGGTTAGTGGTCCGTTTGGGAAAGTGTCAAGTTAAAACTGACGTTCAGGAGATGAATCTTGTGGAAGAAATTTCGAAACGCTCCGGAGAAGAAAATAGTTATGAAAAACGGAAGACGGCCATGAACAGGGTGGCAGATGCCGTCATCGAAAAATGAAATGAGAGTCATTTAATACTCGAATGAGCGCAGCAATCGCTTCGCGCGCTTCTGCAGCCTGTCCTTTTTTGCCGGTTTGCATTACCCTTGACTGAGTTCACGCCGAAACGACACCCGGCGTGTGGGTTGTCCGCAAAACACTACGGTTTTCCGTTGCGAAGTTCCCATTCTGCTTCGAACTCCGCGCGTGTGTGAAAGGATGTCTGCGTGCCGACGCGCGTCGTGGAAAGCGCGGCGTAAAGACTGGCCTTTGTCAGTGCGTCTTTTTCCGGCAGGCCCTCGGCGAGAAAGACAGCAAAGCTGCCGATGAACGCGTCGCCCGCTCCAGTTGTGTCCGTCGGAGTCACGGGAAAGGGCGGCTGAAGTTCGCAGGCCTCCGCGGTGGCCAGGAGCGACCCGCGCGCGCCCAGCGTGAGAATGACGCGGCGGAAGCCCAGATGAAGAAGCGCGGCGGCGCATCTTCTTGCGTCATCGATGGAGTGTACCGGCATACCGGTGATCAACTCGGCTTCGCTTTCATTGGGCACGAAATAATCCGCGCCACCCAGGCTTACCGCATTGATGGGCTGCGCGGGTGCGGGATTGACGATGCAGCGGATGCCATGCTTGCGCGCAAATTGTACAGTGTACGCGACGGTGTCGAGCGGGATTTCAAATTGCAGCACAATCGTATCCACGTTGCGCAGGGCGGCCGCAGCTGCTTCCACGTCGGCTGGCCGCAGCGTGTCGTTCGCGCCTTTCACGACGATGATGCGGTTCTGGCCGTTGGGCTCGACAAAAATTGGCGCAACACCGCTGGAGACTCCGTCAACGATGCGCACGCGTGAAGCATCGATGCCGATCTTCGTGAAATTGTCCACGGTGGCCTGGCCAAACAGATCGTTGCCCACATTGGCGACCATCACCACGTCCGCACCGCAAAGGCGCGCGGCAACAGCCTGATTCGCGCCCTTGCCGCCAAAACCCAGATGGAAACTCTTTCCGAAGAGCGTTTCGCCCGGACGCGGAAACGTGTCACTGAAGGTGGTCAGATCAACATTGGCACTCCCGACGACGGCAATCCGCGGCTTTCGCGACATTCGTTCTCCTGTTGCAGCGACACGCCGAAAAATATACCAGCGGCCGGAAATGAGCAAGCCCACCGGCACTCGTTGTAATGCGCAAATTGGCGGCTTCAGCGTTGTTGGCGCTTGTTGGCAAGCGCGTTGACGCCCATTTCCGCGGATGTTAGGCTCGCACTTCCTTTACATCAACATGCGCGCCGTCGATCTCATCCGAAAGAAACGCGATTCCGGGGAACATTCCCTCGAGGAAATCCAGTTCCTCATTTCCGGCTACACCAAAGGCGACATTCCCGACTACCAGATGGCCGCGTGGCTGATGGCCGCGTGGATTCGCGGCTTGAACCGGGCGGAGCTCGCCGCCCTGACGGAAGTGATGCTGCATTCCGGTGAAGTGGTCAGCCACGCCGACATTCCCGGCAAGAAGGTGGACAAGCATTCCACCGGCGGCGTGGGCGATAAGACCTCCTTGATCCTGGCGCCGATTGTGGCGGCCGGCGGCCTCACGGTCCCGATGATTAGCGGTCGCGGGCTGGGCCACACCGGCGGGACGCTGGACAAGCTGGAAGCGATCCCGGGATTCAATACGGCGCTCACTTTGGAGGAATTTCGGCGCGTGCTGCGCGCGTGCGGCATGGCGCTAATCGGGCAGACGGCGGAAATCGCTCCGGCGGACAAGAAGATTTACGCCCTCCGCGACGTCACTGCCACGGTCGAAAACATCGGCCTCATCTGCGCTTCCATCATGAGCAAGAAACTCGCCGAAGGCATTGACGCGCTCGTCCTGGATGTGAAGACCGGTTCGGGCGCCTTCATGCCCAGTGAAGAAGACGCCGTTCATCTTGCCGAAGTGATGGTGGAAACCGCGCAACGCATGGGCAAGAAGGCCGTTGCGCTGATCACCGATATGGAGCAACCGCTGGGGCGCATGGCAGGCCATTCTCACGAAGTGATCGAATCGATTGATGTGTTGAAAGGAAAAGGCCCGAGCGATTTGCGCGAGCTTAGCCTGGAACTCTCTGCCTGGATGTTCTATCTCGGTGAACGCACGGCCTCCGTCAATGATGGGCGGGCTCTCGCAAAGAAGATGATCACCACCGGGCAAGCGCTGGAGAAATTCCGCCAGGGGATCAAACTTCAAGGCGGGGATGCTCGCGTTGTGGACGACACTTCCCTGCTTCCCCTGGCGCGAAATCGCGCGGACATCCTGAGCCCCAAGCCCGGATACATTCGCGACACGGATTGCCTGCAGTTCGGGATCGCGTTGGCCATGCTAGGTGGCGGCCGCGAAAAGAAGGAAGACGCCATCGACCATGGCGTCGGGCTGGAATTCCACAAGCGCATCGGCGATCGCGTGCTGGCCGGAGAAAAACTGGTCACAATCCATTACAATTCGCAGACGAAACTCGCGGAAGCCACGGAAATGATTGCCTCCAGCTTCGAGATTGGGGACAGCGCTCCAGCTCCCCGCCCGCTGATCCGCAGAATTCTCGGCGGATCATAAGCTTGCTTTTCAGGTCTTTGGGATTCAGCGCATAAGGAGACAGCATGGAAAGATTCGCGGGAGTGCTCGGCATGATGTTCCTGCTTGGCTTGGCCTATCTTTTCAGCACGGCGCGTAAGGCCATCCGGGTAAAAACGGTGCTATGGGGCCTGGGCCTTCAGCTTGTCTTTGGCGTGTTCGTGCTGAAATTTGAAGTGGGCCGCGCCATCTTTCAGTATTTGGGTGACGCCGTAAACAAACTGCTGAGTTTCGCCTTCGCCGGATCCACCTTCGTGTTCGGCGGCCTGGGCATGAAAACTTCCTCGTTCGGTTTCATCTTCGCGTTCCAGGTGCTGCCCGCCATTATTTTCATTGCGGCCGTCTTTGCGTTTCTTTATCACATTGGCGTGATGCAGCTTTTCATTCGCGCCTTTGCCTGGGTGATGACCCGCGTGATGGGGGCCAGCGGCGCGGAATCGTTGGATATCGCCGCCAGCATTTTTATGGGACAGACGGAGGCGCCGCTCACTATACGCCCCTTCCTGAACAAGCTGACGAAATCCGAACTGATGTGCGTGATGACCTGTGGCATGGCCCATGTATCCGGCGGAATCATGGCGGCGTACATCGCTTCCGGCGTCGAAGCAAAGCACCTGCTGACCGCCGTGATCATGACCGCGCCGGGCACGCTGCTGATGGCAAAAATGCTGGTGCCGGAAACGGAACAGGCACTCACCGCTGGGCACGTACAGATGCCGGAGATGGAAAAGGAGGCCAATTTTCTTGGCGCGATATCTCGTGGCACGTCGGACGGCCTGCAATTGGCGATCAACGTCGGCGCCATGTTGATCTCGTTCATCGCGTTGTTGGCGCTCGTGGATTTCTTGATTGGAGGGGCGCACGGCTGGCTGGCAGTCCACCATTTTCCGTGGTTCCCTTCCAGCCTGGGGCAGTTCTTCGGCTGGATTTTTGCGCCGGTCGCATGGCTCATCGGGGTGCCCTGGAAGGATGCGCCGCTGATCGGCTACCTGCTGGGAACGCGCATGACCATCAATGAAGTTGTGGCCTTTGCGAAGCTGGGCCAATTGAGAGGCTCGCTTGATCCTCGGTCCTTTACCATTGCGACCTTCGCGCTTTGCGGCTTTGCCAACTTCAGCTCCATTGGCATCCAGATTGGCGGAATCGGCGCTCTGGCGCCCGAACAGCGCGGGCAGTTGGCGAGGTTCGGGATTCGCGCCATGCTCGCCGGAACGATGGCCAACCTCATGTCTGCTTGTATCGTGGGAATCCTCACATGAGCCTTCTGACCATGGGAAAAAGCGCAAAACCCGGAGAAGAGTTTGCGCAAGCGGAAGCAGCGGCACGTTTCCTGCTGAAGCAAACAAAGCTGCGGCCAAAGATCGCATTGGTGCTGGGCTCCGGATTGGGCGCGTTTGCGGACGAGTTCGCTAACGCCGCGCGCATTCCTTACACGAAGATTCCCCACTTTCCCCGCTCGACGGCCATCGGTCACGCCGGCCAACTGGTGATTGGCAAGGTGGACGGCATCGAGGTCGCCGCAATGCAGGGTCGCGTGCACCTCTACGAGGGCTATTCCGTGAAGGGCGTCGCGTTTCCCATCCGCGTGTTTGCCAGGATGGGCGTGAAGGCGGTGGTCCTGACGAATGCCGCGGGTGGGATTAAAAGGGAGTTCACGCAAGGGCGGCTCGTGGTGATTTCCGATCATATCAATCTGCAGGGCATAAACCCGCTCTCCGGCCCTAACGACGAGAATTTCGGCGCACGCTTCCCGGACATGAGCGTGGCCTATGACAAGCGATTCCGCGAACTGACGCTGGCCGAGGGCCGCCGGCTCGGCATCGAACTTGGCGAGGGCGTGTATGCCGCGCTGGCGGGGCCGAGTTACGAAACGCCGGCGGAGATTCGCTACTTGCGGAGCATCGGGGCCGATCTGGTGGGGATGTCCACGGTTCCGGAAGTCATCACGGCGCGTCATTCCGGCCTGCGCGTGCTGGGAATTTCCTGCGTAACGAATGCGGCGGCGGGAATTCTGGACCAACCGCTCGATCACAACGAAGTGCTGCAAACGGCGGAACGCGTAAAAGGCCAGTTCATTGCCCTGCTGCGCGCCGTGATTCCGGACGTCGCTTCCGCGCTATGATTCTGGCGAACGGTAAGTGATTCTGGAGGGAACCGTGCCCGACTACGACGCCCTGATCTCTGCTGCCAAACAAGTGCGGGAAAACGCTCACGCACAATTCTCCAATTTCAAGGTTGGGGCGGCGCTCCATACCTTCTCTGGAAAAACTTTCGGCGGATGCAACGTGGAAAATGCCACCTATGGATTGACTATCTGCGCCGAACGCGTGGCAATTTTCAAGGCCATCAGCGAAGGGGAGCGGCGCTTCGATGCCATCGCCGTGGTGACGGACACCGATACGCTGACTCCGCCTTGCGGTGCGTGCCGCCAACTGATCTGGGAATTTTGCGGCGATGTGCCCGTAATCCTCTCCAATTTGCATGGCAAAACCGAAATCATCCCCATGCACACATTGTTTCCAAAGCCGTTCGACTCATCCAATCTCTAGTGCCAACGTTCGGAAGGAATAGCTCATGGACACGCGTTCTTTGCAATGCTTTCGTTCCTTCAGCCTCCGCTGCTTCTTGATTCTGTTCTTCATTCTCATTGCCATGCCCTCTCTCGTCGCGCAAACACCGGCAAAAGAAGCCGTGTCAGTGGACTTGCTGATCACAGGAGGCACGATTGTCACCATGGATGCGGATCGCAGGGTGATCGAAAACGGCGCCATCGCGGTGAGGGGCGACACCATCATCGCCATCGGGCCGAAAGACTTTAGTTTCTTTCCGAAAGGAATCCTCGCCAAGCAAACCATTGACGCCAGTGGAAAACTCATCCTGCCCGGCCTGATCAACGGACACACGCATGTGCCGATGGTGCTGATGCGCGGCCTGATTGACGATGTCACTCTGGATGACTGGCTGCGCAAGTATGTTTTCCCCGCGGAAGCGCGCAACGTCACTGAAGACTACGTGCGCTGGGGCACGCGCCTGGCAATGGCGGAAATGATTCGCAGCGGTACCACCACGTTCGCGGACATGTATTACTTTGAAGATGCTGTCGCGGAAGAAACAAAGGCAGCCGGACTCCGCGGATTCCTGGGCGAAACCTGGATCGACTTTCCCGCCCCGGACAACAAAAGCGAAGCCGAAATGGCCGCGTACAGCGAAAAGTTCATCAAGAAATGGCAGGGTGATCCCCTCATTCACGCCGCCGTCGCGCCTCACTCGATTTACACCTGCTCTGAAAAGACACTGCGGGATGCCGCGGCGATGGCGCGAAAATACCACGCTCCAATCCTGATTCACCTGGCGGAAATGAGAAAGGAATTGATGGACAGCCTGGCGAACAACGGCGCCACACCCGTGCAGTACCTGGAGCGCATCGGCTTGCTGGGACCAGACGTGCTGGCCGCGCACTGCATCTGGGTGGATTACACGGACATGAAGATCCTGGCCGATCATCAGGTCGGCTGCGTCCACAATCCTTCCAGCAACATGATGCTGGCCAGCGGCGTGGCCCCGGTCGTGGACGAGCGCGCCGCCGGCATGCGCGTCGGCCTCGGCACGGACGGCCCCGCAGGCAGCAACAACGACCTGAACATGATGGAAGAGATGGACCTGGCCGCCAAGCTGCAGAAGGCGGCGCGTGTCGATCCCCGCGCGCTCGGGGCAATGGGCGCTTTGGAAATGGCCACAATCGAAGGGGCGCGCGCGCTGCACATGGAGAAGGAAATTGGCTCGCTCGAAACGGGCAAGAAGGCAGATCTGGTGGTGCTCAATCTCAATGTGCCCAATGCCGTGCCCATGTACGACGTGTACTCACAAGTGGTCTACGCGCTGAAAGCCAGCGAGGTGGAAACCGTTGTGGTAGGCGGCAAAACGCTGCTGAAGGACGGGAAATTGCTCACCGTGGATGAAGCTGCGGCCATGGCCAAGGCCAGGGAATATGCGACGAAGGTGCAAGCTTCCCTGAAGCAGTAATCGCCTGGAACGCTTGCCCCAACTTTGTTAATCAATGCCCTTCTTGCGAGATGAATGAGGGTTGATTCTAGAGATTTGGCTGGGAGGCCTGGACTCGAACCAGGATAGCCAGATCCAGAGTCTGGAGTCCTACCAATTGGACGACCTCCCAGCCGAAGGAAGGAACACAGACAGTCCAGGAGGCAAGAACGGCATCCGCAACTGCTGTCCAACCTTTCTAGAGTAAAGCGGGACTCCGCATTGCGTCAACACGGGGATTCCCCCGCGAATTTGCTGCGAAAAATCCCGGCCCGCGATTCCACCAGCATTTCAGGATAAAAGGTTGCGCGCCCCCGGCAAGCGTGATACGTTCCCCCAACGCTTTGCGCCTCGTGGCTGCGAACCGTGAACCATAGTTGGCAGCGAGGCGACGCCGCAGCGGGATTCTTTGCCGGCAATTGGTGACCGTGAGTGCGTGCATCAACGGAATTTCGCCAAAGTGGGGACTGGCGGCTGGGCCCGTTTTGCAATCGCCATCCGGAGAGATCGCATCATGATGAAACGTCAACGCGCCTTGCCATTCCATTTTCCAGTCTGCGCATTGCTGACGTTGGCCGCATTGCTCTCCATGGCCGGAATTGCTGCCGCGCAACAACCGGCGGGCGCGGGTGCTGGTTCGCGATCCCTTCCGGACTCGCCCCAGCCAAAACAGCAGCCCGATGCGACCACCCCCGGACAAGGAACGGAAAAGTTCGTCGGCTATGTGACCAAGCGCTCGCTCTTCTTCCCTGATATCGCCGCGTCACCTCATCCGCTCTCGACGGGCGGCAAATTCGAGCTCTTCGTCAACGAGAGCATTTCTCCGGAGACCATTCTTGTCTCTGCCTTCAGCGCCGGTTTCGAGCAGTGGCGGGATACGCCGCCGGGCTATGGGCAAGGGGCGGAGGGCTACGGCAAGCGATTCGGCGCGTCCATGGCAACCGGCGCGTCGAGCAGCTTCTTCGGAACCTTTATTGGCGCTTCCGTGCTGCGTCAGGATCCGCGGTTCTTCCCGCAAACTCACCCGACGTTTTGGGGTTCCGTCGCGTACTCCGCGCGGCGCCTGGTCGTTACGCGCAGCGATTCCGGCAACAATGTGTTCAACGCTTCTGGTTTAATCGGGCCGCTGGCCGCTGAAACTCTGGCTAACACTTACTTGCCTAAGACGGAACAAACCGGCGCGAAGACCGGGGAGCGTTACGGCATTGATTTGGCGTGGAAATTCGCGGCGAATATGTTCAAGAACTACTGGCCGTCGATTTTCCACGATATGGGACTGAATCATTTGGGCGTAATCCCCAAACCGGCGGCATCCGGGCCGACCGCCGAGCAAATGAAGAATTCGCGGTAGCCTGCCGCTCTTACAGCCAGCGCCCACTCGGGCGGTTCATTCTTTTTCCAGTTGCTTGCGCGCCACTTTCAGGGCGGCGTGCTGCGCCTCGTCCAGCGTGGGGAATTTCAGATTCATGTCTTTCAAGGCGTCCACGATCGTTGCCACTACCAACAGCCGGCTGAACCACTTGTTGTCCGCAGGCACGACGATCCACGGCGCATACTCCGTCGCGGTGTTGCGGATCATTTTTTCGTAGGCGTCCTGGTAGTCATCCCAGAATTGGCGCTCCTTCAGGTCGGCGTCGGAGAATTTCCAGTTTTTGTTGGCGTCGTCCAGCCGCTCCATGAAGCGCTTCTTCTGCTCTTTCTTGCTGATGTTCAGGAAGAATTTGCGGATGGCGATGCCGTTGCGCGTCAGATAGCGCTCGAACGAGTTGATGTCTTCGTAACGGTCGCGCCACAGGTGCTTGCCGCGCAGGGATTCCGGGATGCGCTGGCGGTCC
>Ga0310039_10002784_pt1 | contig 11524 bp, 9 predicted proteins | sample Sb_taG_4_FD_200460 | JGI IMG/M metagenome (GOLD analysis project Ga0310039, IMG submission 200460) | Peat soil microbial communities from Weissenstadt, Germany - Sb_50d_6_BS metaG (v2) (version 2) | ecosystem: Environmental > Terrestrial > Soil > Wetlands > Peat | place: Germany: Weissenstadt... | reverse complement strand
TTGGGGCGGTCAAGCGATCTGAAATGAGGACTCGGAAGTTTTTTGAAAAATCGCTTTCTGCTTTGTAACGAAAAGGCCTCCTGTGGGTGTATATCTATAGAGGGGGTTAATGGCGCATCGTTGAGCCCGCAATCCCTTGCACGTTCTTGGACTCATTTGAGCTGATTCGCAGAATCAACGTCGGAAAAACGGAACAGCTAGAGGCGCGACAGGGATGGTGCGCGCATTGGCCGGTTAGTCATCTGGTTGTAGCACAAGCTGTCAGCTTGTGCCACAGTTCGCTGCGCGCAGGGGCCCTCTTTCAGGGCCCGCATCGGTCCCTGGACAGAGAGCATTGGCGAGGCAAGGAATCCTGGGCACACCTGGCGCCATGCGCGCAGGTGCAGTGGGATGGTGTCTACCCCTGGAGCATCACCATGCGCAAATTCTTCGCACGTGCCAAAAAGAGCCAATCACTTCAAGAAAAACTCAAGAGGCTTGTCAAACTTGAGTGCGAGCAATTAGAGCATCGAGCCGCGCCCACGGAAACGATCTCCAGCGTGTTGGCCTTGGCATACACGATGCACAACGGGCCGAGCGGACTGGGCGGCACGCCGAGTCACAGCGCGTCGATCACGCAGCCGCAAACGCTGGCTGTGACCGGCAAACCGCTCATGCCATTACCCCAGGGTCTGCCCACCAAGCCCGCCGGGGGTGGCGGCGGCGGCGATTCGGCCCCTGCTGCCCAACAGCAGATCGTGTCCGCCCGCCCGGTAGGCGGTTTAGAGCAAGATCAAGGGCGCTTCAGCGTGCTGAACGATCAGCCGTTCAATTTGTTCGGCGATTCTCCACCGCCCCCACCCAGGACGGCCGGCCTGGACAATCTGGCCAATCGCGCCGGGCATGGCGGCAGCGATGGCAATGGCGCTTCCGGCGCGGCCCCTGGCGGCCATTCCACCACAGACAGCCTGGAACAGGGCAGCTACGATAACTTTGACATTTCGCCTCATGGCAGCGGCGGCGGCCCGCCGCCCGCTTCCAATTTCAGCAATTCCGGATCGGCCGGCAGCGGTTCCGGGCACGCGGCCAGCACCGCCAGCCCCAGTGTTTCGTCTGCGGCCGTCACCCTCTCCCCGACAGCGCCGTCTGGGCCGGGCATCAAGCCCGCGACCATTGTCGAGGGCAACTTGTGGGTGCTCGACATGAACAAGGGCGTTGTCCCCCTTCCCGAAATGCCTGTCACTTTAGCTGCTTAATTCTTTAGCGGAATTTCCTCCTCCCAACGTGCGGACGCAGTCCGCGGAGAGGGAGGTTGTATGTTGGACTTTTTGTGGTCGGGTGCAGGTAGGAATGCGCGCAGCGACTTGGTAGCGCAGAACGAACCGGTCGTGGAGGGACCGGCGCACGAACCGGAGGGCGGAGCGTCGGAGAAGTTTAATCCTCCGCCACCAGGCGAGCAAGCCGAAGTCGCTGGAGGGCCGACCGCGGCGCAGCCGCAGGCGTCCGGCACCGAGTCCGCACCCGAGAACCAGGTACCGGCTGCGGCTGCCGGCGACCTGCCGACCGCCTTTGGCCTGGCACGGTTGTCAAGTCGGCGGCGCGGACGGCGGCTGGTCAAGCCGGCGGCGGCAGCGGCGTTGACGGCCGAGCAACGGCTGCTGTTGCTCGATACCTGGCGGCGCAGCGGTCTGCCGGCGGCCGACTTTGCCGCCTTGGTCGGCTTGTCCAAGCACACCCTGTACGCCTGGAAGAAGAAGTTCGATCAGCAGGGGCCGGCCGGGCTGATGGAGCGGCCCCGTGGCGGACCCACCGGCAGCAAACTGCCGGAGCTGACCAAGCGCAGCATCCTGATGCTCAAGGAGGCCAATCCCTCCTGGGGCTGCCAGCGCATCAGCGACATGCTGACGCGCGGCCCGGCCTTGCCGGCTAGCGCCTCGGCCGTGGCGCGGGTGCTGCACGAGGCCGGCTACGAGCTGGAAGAGGTTGCCACCCGCCCTCACCCCGACAAGGTGCGACGCTTCGAGCGGGCCAAGCCCAACCAGCTCTGGCAGACTGATCTATTCACGTTTGTCCTGAAACGGCAAAATCGGCGCGTCTACTTGGTCGCATTCATGGACGATCACAGCCGCTTTATCACCGGCTACGGGCTGCATGCCAGCCAGTCGTCGGCGTTGGTGCTGGAGGTGCTGCGGGCGGCGCTGACTTCCTATGGCACGCCCGAGGAGATCTTGACCGACAACGGCAGCCAGTATGTAACCTGGCGGGGCAAGAGCGCGTTTGCCAAGGAGCTGGAAAAGCGTGGCATCCGCCAGGTGGTGGCGGCGCCGCGACGGCCGCAGACCTTGGGGAAGATCGAACGCTTCTGGGGGACCTTGTGGCGTGAGTGCGTCGAGAGCGCGGTATTCCTCGACCTGGGCGATGCCCAGAAGCGGATCGGGCTGTTCATCGACCATTACAACTTCCAAAGGGTGCACTCGGGCATCGACGGTCTGGTTCCGGCCGATCGCTATTTCGGCGCGGCGCCGGAAGTGAAGCAGGCGCTGCAAGCGCGGGTGGCGGCCAATGCCCTGACCCTAGCACGGCAGGGGGTGCCGAAGGCGCCTTTGTATCTGACGGGCCAGGTGGGCGGCAAGCCGGTGAGCATTCATGCGGAGGGCGAACGCGTCATCGTCACCGGCCCGGAAGGGACGCGGCAAGAAGTCGACCTGCAGACGCCGGCGTCCGCAGACGCGTTGCCCCAACCCGTCTGTCCCGCAGGCGTGGTGACCGGGCTGACCGACGAGGAGCAGGAGGATGCGCCCGGCACGTCGCCCCTGGATGGCATGTTGCCGCCCTTGCAAACGCCGCGGTCACAAACGCCACGAGCGCCTGGAGGTGACGCATGAGCTCGACGACCAACAACGGGCTGAAGGAGGCTGTGCGTCCGGCAACAGCGGCACGGCTGGCGACGAAGCAGCCGCGGTTGCGGCACACACCGGGCGGGGCCACGCTGGGCAAGGATGCCGGACACGAGGCACGGCGGTTGGCCGCGGCGGTCCTCGAGGTCCTGGCCGGCGCGCGGACGCCGGGCCAGGCGGCCGAGGCCCTGGGGGTGTCGCTGCCGCGTTACTTCCAGATCGAGACACGGGCCATGCAGGCGTTGGTAGCCGGCTGCGAACCGAGGCCGCGCGGCCCAGGGCGAAGTGCCGACAAGGAGCTGACCGCCCTAAGGCGTCAGCACGAACGCTTGCAGCGGGAGCTGAGCCGGCAGCAAACGCTGGTGCGGCTGGCGCAGCGGACCATTGGGCTGGCGCCGCCCAAGGCGCCAGTGAACCCCGGCGGCAAGGACAGGAGCAAGAAGCGCCGCCGGCGTCCCGTAGTGCGGGCGCTGCGTGCGGCCGAGCAGTTGCAACGACCGAGCCAGGAGGCGCCTCCGGCAACCACCACGCCGGACGTCCAACAGAAGCAAGGATGATCCGGGGCAAGAAGCGCGGGCGACATCGTGTCGGCGCCGCCCGCGAGCCCCGCGACGATTCGTTCATGGAGGAGACGATCATGCGTGGCCGCATCCCCGCAGGACCGGAGATGGTCGAGCACCTGGAAGGTTCCGACAAGGCCAAGGAGCGTCTGCGTCTGATCCTGGAGACGATGACCGGCGGCTTGCGCGTCCAGGAAGCCTGCGCGTGCTTGGACATTTGCGAACAGCGTTTCCGCCAATTGCGGGCGGAGCTGCTGCAAGCGGCACTAGCCAGCCTGGAAGATCAGCCGGCCGGTCGGCCGCGCCGGCCTGAGGAGTCGGAGCAGACCGCTGCCTTGCGTCAGCAACTGCAAGCACTGCAACGGGAGTTGCAGGCGGCCCAGGTGCGCGAGGAAATCGCCCTGGGCCTGCCGCACGTGCGCGTGTCGCCGGGAGTGCCGGCGGTGTCAGCCGAGGCTCCGGCGCTTCAAAAAAAACGCCGGCGCCGGCACTAACGTCCGCAGGCGACGGTGTGTCCGTGCCGACAGAGGAGAGCAATGTGTCCCCCGCATCGTCCGCAACCCCTGCCTGCCCAGGGCACGAGCAGCCGCCTACCACCGCGCCAGCCACGGCAGCCAGCACGCCCATCGCGGATGGACATCTATCTCGCCTTCGGGAATTGCAGCAGTTGCAGGCGGCCCAAGCCGAGGACCCACCGCGGCGGCGTGGTCATCGTCCGACCGCGCGTCAGTGCTTGCAGGAACGCATCCGCCAGGAGGCCGTCGATTGCTGCCACACATTGCGCAACCAAGGCTTGACGCTGCAACAGTGCGGCCTGCTGCTGCACCTCTCGCCACGGACGCTGCGCTCCTGGGACCAGCACAGCCACCCGGGCTGCCCCAGCGCAACGATCTGCTTGGCGCCGGTGGGGCGGCCGACGGCGCGGTCGCCGTTGCCGGTGCGTCAAGCCATCCTCGGCTACCTGAAACTGACCGGACCGGGCATCGGTGTGCCGAGCTTGCAGGAACACTTCCGTGACGTGGCCCGCGCCGAACTGGCCGACCTGCTGGCGCGCTATCGTGACGTCTGCCGCGCACGCTATAGGCATTGGCCGCACGTCCTGCATTGGCAAACTCCCGGTCGGGTCTGGGCGGCCGACTTCACCGACCTCGCACGCTACGGCTCGGTGTCGTCGTTGTTGCCCGGGGGCGATTGCTATCGCTATGTGCTGGCGGTGCGTGAGCTGGCCAGCGGCTACATGCTGGCTTGGCAACCGCTGCCTGCGCTGACCGAAGAGGTCACCCGTGAGGCGCTCGGCCGCCTCTTCGCCCTGCACGGGGCGCCGCTGGTCCTGAAAACGGATAACGGATCTGCCTTCCGTGCCGCCCTGCTGCAGGAGTTCCTGGAAACAGAGGGGGTAATTCCGTTGTATTCGCCGCCCGCGTGTCCCATGTATAATGGGGCGATCGAAGCGGCGATTGGCTCTTTGCAAAAGCGCACCCAAGAGCAAGCACAGCAGCAAGGCCGAGGCGGCCGCTGGCAAGTCGCCGACCTGGAAGCGGCGCAGGCTGCCGCCAACACCAGCCACCCGCGCCGCCTGAACGGCCGCACGCCCACCGCGCTGTGGGCCGCACGCCCAAGGATCGACTCCCTGGAACGGGTCGTGTTCGCGCTGACGGTCGATCGCCAGCGCTTCCAAGTCAAGGACGAGCAAGGCATCAATCAGGAGGAGTTATTGGATCACTGGCGCGATAGCGCCGTGGATCGTCGGGCGCTTGAACGTGCTCTCGTAGAGCACGGCCATCTTTTGTTCACGAGGAGGCGAATACCGCTAAAGATATGAGCCGAAAAACCGGCAGCTGACGTGCAGGGCACACACCTGGACTTAGGCGAGTACTTCGTGAGGGCACGATACTATTCGCCGGATACTGGGCGTTTTTGCTCGGCTGATTTGATCAGGGATGAGGTTGATTCTGTAAATCCTTATTCATACGTAGGGAACAGGCCAACCACAGTCGCCGACCCATCGGGCTTACGGCCGCTTTGTGTGAATTCTGCCCTTATGACCTCATGCTGTGAGGCCAAGGTAGACTGCTCTGGCGGCTGCATCATTGGGAAAGACGCAGTTATAAAATCGTGCAAGATTACCAAACTCGAAAGATTAAAAGGGAGCAGCTTCTTGTGCCGCGTCGTCACAGAAAAAGATATTTGCAAAATGCTTCAGGATTACGTCGACAGCGCAAATAAGGATAACAAGGGTAAGGAGTGGTTTTACAATTTCTGTCAGCCAGAAGACGACTGTGAGTGCAAACCTCATGCAATCCCCAAGAAGACAGATACCGTCGTCATAACGGACGAAATAATTAAAAGAACAGAAGACACAAGAGTCGGAAAGGTTACATGCATCTTCAAGATAAGCGCGAAGTTAACGCTGACTGCCGGGTACCTTGTTTTCGTTGGGTGCCAAGCGAAGAAGTAGCAGGTCTGGCTAGCGTCTCAAAAGCATACGATTCCTTTCGGATTGCTCGGCGAATAGATTAGTCGAAGGAAGGTCAGGCCAGACATCGTTGCCTTATGGGCCAAGTTTGCCAACGTCGAGAGGAGAGGCCATTCGCGATTGTGAGGGGGTTGTATGAGCTTATGAGTCAAAGCGAATAAAGGCAAAAGCGTCGGCAGCGTGCTGTCAATGCGGCCTGGGCATTCCTGTAGTTGATGATGTCAATGAGAACGAGTTATTGCTGAGGAGTACCATATGCTTAAAACTGCGATAAGTGTTCTTACTGTGATATGTGTAAGTGGAATGACTATCAATGCACGATGGTGCATGTCACAAGTGTGCCCTTTCAAAGAGGGGCCATTGAACGGAACAATTGCCCAGATGGGGACCTCACATGAGGTGAAACCTAAAAGGTCTCCTCTCGGGGATCTAATAAGCGCCGAATTGGAACTGCAGATGAGAGCGCTTCACGCTGTGGACGAGCTCGAAAGGAGCTTAATAGTGTTAGCGTACGATGGACAAATTAAAGGAAAGCCGCCGGTGACGCTTTCCATCACGCTGCTGCGCCCAGCAAGACGCGGAACGACTAGTCAGCTCCTAGAGAAAGATTATCCAGATGGGAGGTTTACGGTTCGATTGTTAAGAATCACAACTGATGAGATTTCCCGACCAACCGCGGTCATCACTTGGGCGGAGCTTGGGACAGAAAAGATGATCATAGATGAGAAAGCTGCTGTCTATGGAAATGACAAAAAATGGCATGTGTTGGCAAGTGGGAAGCACTAATGAACCAGCGCGTTCAAGGGATTGCAAGATGGGTATACGTGGCATGTGGAAGACATCTCGTGTGGTGCGAGCTCGCGGTGTCCAGTAGTGGGGTGAGCCGCGATAGATAGGATTAGTCGTTGTGGAAGTTGTCGGGGAGCGCGTAAGTTGAACCGACAAATAGATTGCGCCTTATGCTTGAAGTGTTACCTTGAATGTGACCGGTTCATTAGAGCGCTCGATTCGAAGACGACACCACCACGATATTCTTCCGCACCGCGACCATGCGGTACTCCTGGCTACAAGCCATCGGGCCATAGGTGAATTCAGCCATCTCTTCGGAGCAGAGCCGGCGGTGCTCAAGCTAACGCTCCTGGACAATCGCTTCCTTGACGGTAAGCGTCCGGCTAACGGCGTCTCCGACAGCGGGCGTGCGTCGCTGAGCCGAGATGGTTGGCCGGGATGCCGCATGCGGCCTACGCAGCGAAGTTCGTTGCAGGGTGGTGGTGTGGCTTGTTCGAGAAGGAGATTGCTGGGCGATGGACGGGTTCAGTTCTTGGCCGGCGTCGGCGTGGGCTGCCAGCGGTTGGGAAGCAGGTCCGCCAGTTCGTCCTTCGGGGTGGTAGGCAGGCGCGTCAGGACGTCTTTCAAATATGCCCAGGGCTCGACGTGTAGCCTGCGACAAGTCGAAGTGAATGTGTACAGGACTGCCGCCGTCTGGCCGCCTTTCGGGCTGCCGAACTGGAGCCAGTTCTTGCGACCAATGGCAATCTGTTTCATCTCACGTTCGGCGCTGTTGTTGTCGATGGTCAAGAACCCGGCCTCGGTGTAGCGACACAATGCTGGCCACTGGTTGAGCGCGTACGTGAACGCCTCCATCATGGGACTCTTGGGTAAAAGCTCCCGTTGCTGCGTTTCCAGCCAGGTATGACACTGCTCCAGGATCGGCACCGCCAGGTCCTTGCGCATGTGCAGACGTACTTCCTCCGGTACGTCCTTGGCCTGACGCTCGATCTCGTAAAGCTGACGGTAAGAGCCCAACGCCTGATGGGCGCGCAGCGCGTCGCTGCCACGCGCCTCGTAGAATTTGCGTCGCGCGTGCGCATTGCAAGCCACTTCGACGACACGTGCCTGGCCTGTTTCCGAGGCCGGAAGGTACATGTCAGCGATCACTTAAAAGCCGCCATTTTGAGCGGGTTCTGGTTCGTTATTTACTCTTTCAGCAAGCCCAGCTGGGCGAGGGTGAGATGATGAAGTGGCTCAAAATGGCGATGATCGAGACGATTCAGTCGTTACACCTGCGTGGCTGCGCTAACCGCCGAATTGCTAAGGAGTTAGGCGTTGATCGCGACACCGTTTCCCGGCATATCCGGCAAATTCAGGCGAAAGCAAAAACCGCCAAAGTGATCGTCGGCTCGGAAGCCGAGGCCCAGGACGCAAATGCCGCCAAAGTGATCACCGGCTCCGACGCCGGGCCCGGGACTGGCCAGGCGGTTGATCCTGGGCTCGACGAGGCAGGCAAAAGCCGCAGCTTGTGCGAGCCCTGGCGGGCGGTTATCGTGGCCAAACTCGAGTTGGGTCTCACGGCCCAACCCATTTACCAAGACCTGGTGAGTGACCACGATTTTACAGGCCACTATCAGTCAAACCAGTAAACGATAATCATCCCGCAACGGGTCTCATCAAAAGCGTAGCAATCGAAGTGCACTTCTCCGTGACCTTGACTTGGATCCCCGAACTTGTAATGCAAGTTCCCTGCAAGAGCCTCAGCCGGCTGCCCGAGAGCAGCCCGGAGGCGGCTCTCTGGCTTGCCCAGGAACATCAACTTGGCGTCGCCGATACCACTCTGAGAGAGGATGCCAGCGTGATTGGGGCCTCTTTCTACTTGCGCAACAGATACACGGCCCGTACGGCAGGAAAGGCCGATGCTGACATGGTCTTCCAGGGTAGCGATGGTACTCGAGCTTCTCGGTCTGGCAGACGATTCCCGGACCGCCATAAACTCGGAGAACATCGTCCAAAGAGTTCCCGAAGCGCTACGGCCTACCAAGGCGACGTGCTCGGCTGGGTTTAGGTCGAAGCTGGCCCCTCGTAGCACCGGACGGTCGTCCGGGGGCCGATTCGGCTGCAACCATCGGCTTCAATAGTTGACAAGATGATCTCAGAGTTACCCAGGTCGACGTAAGCTTTCCGCATAGCTCCCTAACCGCGGCCGGACTTGCCGTTTCGACAAGAAGCCAATTCGCCGGTGTCGGAGCTTCGCTCCATCAGTGTCGATATACCGAAAGTTTCGCGAAGTGCAGATTTTGATTTGACAAGTGAAAGCAAGCTTGACCAAGATAAGGTCATCAAGAAGGTGCCCAGCTTGAGCATGTCGGAAGTTCGCAAAAGGAGTCAACTGCGCACTTCACAGTTGGTTCCGTCGCGCCCGAGTGAGCACCCCGCAAAAGACTGATTGGGTCGTTCCAAGATAACTCTGTTTTGGAAGGTATCCGCATGCCCCCTCCTCCCATCCCCCAAGCAGCTTCGGATGCATTCCCCCCCAGTCCATCCTGTCCCGCGATGCCGTATCTTGGCACTCCCATTAAATTCACAGGTCCTTCCCGCATTCATACAGCCAAATGTATAAGCACGGGTTGGGCGGGTGGCGGAGGGTTTTGCGGGGGTGGCGGCGGTTCCGGCGGCGGCACCTCTGGTTGCGGATGTTCTTCGCAATCTCCTGCTTCACCAACGCCTCCCAAGATTTTTACACCTGAGCTCGCGATTGCTGCAGCGGATGGCTCTGGCGGTGGCGATTGTTCCTGCGGTTGTAGTGGCGGTGTCACCACGGACCCTAGCCCCTTATCACCCTCCAATGAGGTGTCTATCTGCACGTCGGTTGACGCGCCACCGGGAATGTCCCCGGTCTATCATGCCAACGGCGGCGGCGACGCTTTGGCTAGCGCGACAGCGGCGAATATGCTGGTGAGTCGCTATGCGCCCTCTCCAGCAGTGCCCATTCCCGCCGGCAGCGTCGGGGCGACCTTCCGGGTCAACGCACAAGCAGGCAACCTGGTGGTGCAGATGGCGCCGCCTGCGGGTGGAACAATGGACCCGCTGCCGGTGTTCACCTACAACAGCGCCGCCCTCATTGCCAGTCCGCTTGGCACGGGCTGGATCGAAACGTATCAGCGCCAGGCGCGGATTCTGCCTGCTTCGGCCGGCGTCAGTATCATGTCTGGTACGGGCATGGTCTACCTGCACGGGCAACCCACAACGGTGCCCGGCTGGTGCAATCCGCCCACCACGACGCAGAACATGGTCTATCTGGACAGCGCCGGCTGCTCGGAATACCAGGCGGACTACCTGCAGTACCGCTACAACACCAGCGGCCAGTTGCAGTATCTCCAGGGCCGCACCGGGATTCGCTGGACAGTCACCCACGACAGCGGCGGCAAGGTGCAGCGCATCACCGATCCGTTCCTGCGCTTGACCAGCTTTGCCTACGATGGCTCCAACAACATCCGCCGCATCCAGGACCCGGCTGGTCGCATCACCAGCTTCGTTGTGAACTCCAGTGCGAACTTGGCGCGGGTGCAGATGCCGGACGGCACGATCAGCAGCATGGCGTATGATAGTAGCCATCGTCTGCAAAGCTGGACAAATCCCTTGGGCGACCGCAGCACGGTTAGTTACGACAGCAGCAGCCGGGTGACCGCCATATGGCAGCCGCTGGCTCAAAGGTCGAGCTACAGCTACGGCTCCTACGTCACCGGCCTCACCAACGCGCGCGTGCAGCGCGTCACGCAGACATTCAATGCCAGCGACGCGAACCTCAACTATGCGATCAACACAGCGGGTCAGCGGACTTCGTACACCTGGTCTAGCAGTACGCTGAATAAAGTGACCAACGCGCTGGGGCAACAAACCAACACGAAGATGGCGGCCATCGCCACCTCTGGGCCGCAACCATATCGGCTGCTGAGCATCACCACGCCGCTGACGAACCGCTGGACGATGGCGTACATCAATCCAGGCGGTCCGCCGCCGTTGCCGGTGACCATTCACGATCCCTTGGGAAACAGGACCACGCTCATCTGGGACACGAATCATAACCGCAGCGCTGTGATCGATGCCGCGGGCAACCGGGTGAGCTACAGCTACAACGGCTCGGGGCAGATGACTGGCGTGCTGAACGCCTTGGGGCTGCGCACTACGACTCTGTACGACACGGTGGGCAGGCGGCTGGCGGACATCAACCAACTGGGACATCGAACGACGTATGGTTACAATGCCTACAGCCAGCGGCAGCGGGTGATCAACCCGATGGGGCAGATCACGACGCTGCTAAGCGATGCTCTGAACCGTCCGACGGTGCAGATCGATTGCCTGAATCGGCGCACGACCTACCTTTACGACGCCAACGGCAGAGTGAAAGCCACCATCGATCCGTTGGGGCACCGAGTGACGCAGATCTACAGCAACAATGGAGATCTGCTGGCGATCATTAATCAGCTGGGCAATCGGACAAGTTTAACTTACGATGCCGCGGGCAACGCGATCCGCATGATAAATCCGCTGGGAGAGATCACAACCAGCACCTACGATGGCGACAACGACCTGATTGCCACAATTGATCCCTTGGGCAATCGCACGTCCTACAGCTACGATGCGGCGCACAACCTTGTGCGGGTCATGAATCCTCTACGTCAAAGCACGACCACGAGCTACGACAGCGATAGTCGGGTAGCAGCACGGATTGACCCAGGGCGAACGCATCAAACTTTCTCTAGGTTTCGTGCCCCAGCCAAGGTTTCCTCGAGAAAACCCGTGTCCAAGGCAGCCGCCTTGCGTTTCCGTGCGATGCT
>Ga0310039_10002775_pt1 | contig 11551 bp, 12 predicted proteins | sample Sb_taG_4_FD_200460 | JGI IMG/M metagenome (GOLD analysis project Ga0310039, IMG submission 200460) | Peat soil microbial communities from Weissenstadt, Germany - Sb_50d_6_BS metaG (v2) (version 2) | ecosystem: Environmental > Terrestrial > Soil > Wetlands > Peat | place: Germany: Weissenstadt... | reverse complement strand
AGCATCGATGATTGCCGGGGGCAAGGCGCTTTCATTGTTGGTGGCTGAGTTCGTCATCCGTATTTCTTTCGTCGTTTGGGAATGTGCGGTGACTCGAGGCATCAACTGAACATCTTGCCAAGCCAGCCGCCCGACGATTGCGGCTGCGACTGAGCGGCGTCTTGCTTCCTGTTCGCCTGGTCTTTGCGAAATCGAATCAACTGAGCTTTGTCTACACACTTCTTCAGCTTCCGCTGAAGTTCTTCGACGGTGAATGGTTTGGAGATGAACGCATCAGCCCCCGCTTCATCAAGGGCAGCCTCAATCTTGCCCATGGTTTTTTCGCTGGTGACCATGACCAGAGGAATTGCCGGGTCGTCGTTGGTCCTCTCTAGTTTTCGAACCTCCTTGACGAAGTCGATGCCGGTCATGTTGGGCATGTTCCAATCCACGAAGGCAATGTCGATCTCATTGGCCTTCAGTTTGTCTAGAGCGACCTGGCCATCCTCCGCCTCGATGAATTCGAACTCCGCAAGCTTGGATTCGGTGAGCGATTTCATCACCATCTTTCGCATGACGCCGGAGTCGTCGATGACGAGTGCTTTGAGCTGCATTGCAAAATCCCCCAATTGTCAATTACCGAACCGGTCGTACGTAGGGCGAAATTGCACTTGGACCGCGCGGCGAATCTATCCAACTTCAACTGTTGTCGAAGCAAACTCGAAAAACTTGATCTGTTTTTCCAAGTTCGTGCCGTTGTCATTGTTTCGTCTGTCGTTACAACCCGCGCTTCCGTATTTTTGCGACTTGCACCGCAAATCGTTCGGACTGTGCGTCTGGAGGTTGGCCAATAGCGGTAGTCGCACTTGATAAGTCTGGGCGCGCAATTCCGGAACCGAACTCACCTCCCAAACAGTGCCTTCAGAAGGGGGCCTCCTGCGCCTTGGAGGCTGTCCCTCTGGTCCACGACAGCGAAAATAGAGATCGGAGTTCAGGAGACGCTCTGCTTCGTCGCCATGGCGCTCGGCTAAGGTCTGGTCTTCAAGGACGACGAGCACGACATGCTGGCCGAAGCAATGACTGCTCTCAACAAACCGACTGCGCTTGTGAGAGCGAACCCTGACCTCCGCTTCTCAGCCTCAAAATTCACGCTCCCCTTGTTTTTCGCGACTTTTGCCGACGATACTGAGATGAGCGCGGCACGTCGATTCTCAAAATCTCGCATATACTTCCATCGGGCGCGAATTTAACCGGCGAGATTTGCAAATATGGCTGAAGCCAAGGAGATCGTCATCAAGACCGTCGAGGATGAGATAACGAGCCGGTTGGCCAGGCTGACCAGCCGCAGGGCCGCCGACCTGCGCAGCCTGCGCCGCGAGTACTCCAAACGCCTTGCCAAGGCGCCGGCCAAGGCGGTGATCGAATTGGCGTTGCGCCTTCTGGATCGACCGGGTTTCCAGCACCGGTTTCTGTCTTATGAATTGGTCGCTCACCATCGTGGGGCTCTGGGGAGCCTGCGTGCACGATTGTTATCGCGTTTTGGTCGCGGCATTGCCAGTTGGGAGGCGGTGGACTCGTATGCGTGCTACCTCGCCGGGCCGGCGTGGCGAGAGCGGCAGGTGCCGGACCGACTCATCCGGCGCTGGGCGGCCTCGGCGGATCGCTGGTGGCGGCGTGCGGCCCTGGTGAGCACCGTCCCGCTCAATAACAAGGCCCGCGGCGGCCAAGGCGATACGCAGCGAACTCTCGACATCTGCCGCATCCTGGTCAGAGATCGCGATGACATGGTTGTAAAGTCCCTGTCGTGGGCCCTGCGCGAGCTGGCCAAGCGAGACGCCGGCGCAGCGAGCGCCTTCCTTGCGGAGCATCGAGTGAGCCTGGCCAGCAGGGTACTCCGCGAGGTAGGCAACAAGCTTGCCACGGGTCTGAAAAACCCACGAGGCTCGTCGCAGGCACAGTCGGTCTTGCGGTAGGGGACGCTGATTGAACGGGTTTGATTCTTGCTGCCCTTGTCTTCCCAGAGTTACAATAGCCAAAAGCGCAATGCGTTCTCGAGGCTCATCCTCAATTTAATGAAGGCGTGAACTAATGCCTGCCAGCACGGTCGTCTGTCCCGAATGCCAAACCGTCCTCAAGTTGGCCAGTACAATCCATGCGGGAAAGAAGATCAAATGCCCCAAATGCGAAAGCGTTTTTTCACTGGGGGAGGGTGATGATCAGGGGAATTGTTCATTCACGCGTCATGATAAAGCGGCGCCGACGAAGCCGCCTCGGGGCCGGCGCGAGGTAGATGAGGACCTGGAGGATGAACCCGAATCGGCTCGCGAGAGCGGCGGCAGGGCAGCACCGCCGGCCGAGCTTGAGGAGGAACCCGACGACGACCGGGAGACCGAGGAGGAATTCCAACCCCGCCGAAAAGTGCAACGCAAGAGGTTCAAAGCAAAGAAGAAGGAAACCTCCCGCGGCACGATCCTCGCGATCGTGCTCGGCGCCTTGTTCCTCTTTTTGCTCGCTGGCGGCGGCCTCGGCTTTTATCTGTTCATGACCTGGGATAAGAATCGCGGCCGGGGCGACGAAGATCTCCTGGCCTATGTGCCGGCTGATAGCCAGGTGATTTGTGGCTTCGATTTCAAGACAATGATGAGTGAGCCATCAATCGCTTCCTGGGCTCGCGGACTGGCGCAGGACACCCGCAACAATGCCTTTTTCGAAGCATGCCGAAAGGAGACCGGTCTAGAGTTCGAGCAGCTCTTCGATCATGCCGTCCTTGCCATCAAGAATCCTGATCCCAAGAACCAGCGGGGAGCACAGCAAGTGAGCCCGGCTACATATACGCTGGTTGCCAGGTCCAGTGTCCCTTTCGATCAAAACAAGGTTAGCAAGGCTGCACGGGAAGCCAAGGCCAAAAAGAATGGATGGAAGACCTATTTCCAGATCAGCGAGCCTCCCTACTCCTTTCTCTTCATGCCATCTAATCGAACGATGGTTCTCAGCAGCGTGAGCGAAGGGCAGATGGAAACGATGATCAATACGGGGGGCGCGAACCCAGTCCTTCCCGCCACTGCGCTCGAACTTATCAGGTCGGTAGAGCATGACCATTTCTGGGCAATCTTTCCAAATCCTTCGGGGGCCGGGTCGGCTCTGTTCGGTGGGCAGCAAGGTCCGGAATTTCTACCACCAAATGTCAAAGAAATGTTGGAGATAGTGGCTAAAGCAAAGGGCCTGCTTCTTCGGGGCAATTTTGGCGGCAGCAAGGCAAAGCTGAGCCTGCATCTTCACTGCGCCGACAAGGAGTCGGCTGTCAGAGGAGCCGAGCTGGCACAGTCGTTATGGGATCAAGATTTGAAGGGAGCCGCCAACCCGTTCGTGATGGCAACCATTCCTGCGGAGGTGCGGCCGCTCATCGATGAATTCCTCCAGAGCACCCAGTTCGCCACACAGGGGACAACCGCGCAGATGACCAGCGAAATCAGCCTCGCATCCCTCGCCGCTGCAATGAAGTATCAGCAGAAGCAAAACCTGCAAGTATTGCAGCGCTTCGGTAATGCTCAGTAGCACGAGGGAGCTGCGCTTGCAAGTCGACGCATCCTGAGCGATGTTCGGGCTTGCCGCCAGAGTCCTCCGCGCCATGACGACGTCCAGCACCTTTGTGGCTATTTTTCATTCCATTCCGGCAATCGGCCCGGAGTCCACGGCGCTCCAATTGCATCGAGGTGTTTCTCGACGGCACGGAGATCGACGTCAATCAGCCTGCGCAACTTGGCCAACTCCTGCGCGAATTCCGCGCCTGCCACCTGGAATTGCTCGCGCTGCGTCGTCGTTGGTCTGGCAAGCGAGAGGCGCCGGCTGCCGACAATTTCTTGCACGCGTTCGACGATGGCAGGGGGAGTATTCTCGTTGCGCCCTCTCATTACCACGTCGCCGCGCAAGGCCTTCAGGATCTCCCGGTTATGCTTCTCCAGGCTGCGGGCCTCTTCTTTCCACTTCTCCTCCGCGCCCGGCGTATGATCCAGCGCCCGCTTGATCTGTTCGATGCGCTGACTCAGGGCGTTGGCCGCTTCGAGCGATCCGGAAACGGCGCGCTGCAGACGGGTCACCTTCTGCTGGAATTCAAACAGGGCCTTGCTGTCAGCCGGAGCTAATGCCTCCATCCCATCCACGCCAACTGCGAACTCTTGCGGTCTGCCGAGCGGTGTTACCACGCCGTCTACCCTTTTGGCCAGTTGCACCTTGTAAACACCGGGCATTACGAGTGGCCCAGCCGGCTCCTCAAAGAACAGATCATCATCTGTCTCGGGCGGGCGCGGCCTGGGCAAGGCTGCCGCCGGCTCGCGCAGGTTCCAGGTCACGCGATGGAATCCCTGTTTCACCGGGCCCGTCAGCGTGCGCACGACGGTGCCCGTAACGTCGGCTACCGTAAGCAAGATGGCCGGTGCCTCCTCATCTGCCTCGGCCCGCAATTGGTCGCCGGAAGGATAAGAAGACTTGCCCGATTTCTTGGCCGCCTCTTTCTCAGCTTCGCGCCGCCTCTCCTTGCGCGTCTTGATGTCGTCCTTCAGGTAGTAGGTCAGGGTAGCCCCATAGGGCGGGTTGTTTGCCGTGTAAAAGGCCGCCCCCTGGAATGCTTTGTCGCGCAATCCATACCGGCGCGTCTGGATGTACAGGAGAGCATTGCGCACAGGGAACAGCACGTTCTCCCGTGCCAGCATCTCCGGTTTGACGCTGCGCAGCAGAGCATAGTCATCCAGGATATAGATGCCTCGCCCAAATGTGCCGACGGCAAGATCATTCATCTGTTTCTGGATGGCCAGGTCACGGACGGCAATGGTTGGCAGCCCACCCTTGAGCCGGATCCATTTTTGGCCGCCGTCCACGGTGAAATAGAGCCCAAATTCAGTGCCGACAAACAGCAATTGCGGGTTTTCGTGATCCTCGGCGATGGCAAGCACCGGCCCATTGGCAGGCAAATCCCCCTTGATCATCGTCCATGTCGCTCCAGCATCGACGCTCTTCAACAAGTACGGCGCAAAGTCGGCATTCTTGTGATTTTCGAAAGCTGCGTAGATGGTGTTCATTTCATGCTGCGACGCCAGCAGCCGGCTCACGTAGGTCCGCTCGGGGACGCCGGGAAACTTGTCGATCTTTTTCCAGGCTGCGCCGCCGTTCTGCGTGACCTGGATCAGGCCGTCGTCCGTGCCGACATAAATGAGCCCTTCCTTCTTGAGGGATTCTGTCAGGGCGACGATGTTACCGTAGAACGAGGTCGACACGCTCTTGGAAACGGCGTCCGCCGCCCAGACCTTGCCCATGACCGGCAAAGTGTTGCGATCGATTTTCCGGGTCAAGTCGCCGCTGACGGCCTTCCAGGTATCGCCGCGATCGTCGCTGCGAAACAGGATGTTGGCCGCAAAATAGAGTCGCGTGTGTGCGTGCGGGCTGATGATGAGGGGCGAATCCCAATTCCAGCGCAACGGCGGCTCGCCTCGACCCGGTTGCGGCTGAAGGCCCATGCTCTGGCCGGTACGGCGGTCGTAGCGAATGAGTGCACCGTACTGGGCCTCGGAGTAAACCGTGTTGGCATCCTGAGGATCAACGCGCGAGTGGAACCCGTCGCCGCCCTGCGTTACGAACCAGTCGGCATTGGTGATGCCGTGAACACTCCGGTTGCGCGCGGTTCCGCCAAGCGTAAAGTTGTCCTGCGTCCCGCCGTACACATGGTAGAACGGCCCAGCACTATCGACAGTGACATCGTAGAACTGAGTAATCGGCAGGTTGGCTACGAAGCGCCAGTTCCTCCCCCGGTCCCAGCTCTCGTACACGCCGCCGTCGCAACCGACGCGGTAAAAGTTTGCATCCCTGGGATCGATCCAGATTGTGTGATTGTCCACATGCTTGAAACGCTCGCCCAAGTTGCGCAGAGTCTTGCCGCCGTCGTCGGATACCTGGAGGTATACATTCATCACGTAAACGCGCTCAGAATTCTTCGGATCCACGACAAGGTGCGCATAGTACTGAGCCTGTTGGTCAAAATCATTGCGCTTTTCCCAGGTGATGCCGAAGTCCGAGGAGCGGAAAATACCACCCTTTTTGTCGATCGACTCGATGATCGCATAAACCAGATCTGGGTCGCTCGGCGCGAGGGCCAGGCCGATGCGGCCCAGTTCCTCGGTCGGCAAACCAGTCTTCAATTTCGTCCAGGTTGCCCCGGCATCCGTGCTCCTGTAGATGGCGCTCTCGGGGCCGCCGTTGATCAAGGTCCAGACATGCCGGCGACGCTGGTAGGCAGCAGCGATCAACTGGTCGGGGTTGCGCGGGTCCATGACGACATCGGTCACGCCCGTGTTCTCGCTGATTGATAACACCTTCTTCCAGGTTTTGCCGCCGTCTGTCGTCTTGAATAAACCGCGATCTCCTCCCGGCCCCCAGAGCGGCCCCTGGGCGGCAACATAGACGGTATTGGAATCACGCGGGTCGATGATGAGCTTACCGATATGCTCCGAAGCCTTGAGGCCCATGTTCTTCCAGCTCTTGCCGCCGTCATCGGAGCGGTAGACGCCGTCCCCGTAACCGACGCTGCGCTGGCTGTTGTTCTCGCCCGTGCCTACCCAGACGACGTGTGGGTTTTTAGGATCGATGACCACCACGCCAATCGAATAGGAACCTTCGCTGTCAAAGACGGGCGTCCAGGTTGTGCCAGCATTGGTTGTCTTCCAGACGCCGCCGGAGGCCGCAGCGACGTAGTACTGCTTCGGGTCTTTCGGATGGACGGCAAAGCCAACGACCCGCCCGGAGGTCACGGCAGGACCGATCGAACGCAGGCTCAATCCGCTGAACGTACCCGACGACGTTCGATCAGCCGGCTTGTTCTCGTCCTCTGCTGCCGCATGAGCGATCCCGGCAACTAGAAGTACGATGGGGAACGCGCTGAACTTTGCGAGATGTCTCATCGAGGCCTACTCCTCTAGATGCAATATCAATGGGAGATTCTTGAGAAGAGTTAGGATAACGGATTGGGTGCCAGTGTGGAAGCAAGCGGCGCGCAAAAAAGACCACGGATGAACGCGAATTCGGCAGATCAGCACAGCTTGAGCTTCGTTCGCGCTAATCTACCGAATTCATGTTGCTCCGCGGTCTGATTATTTTCAAAACACCCAATCAGCGTGTCAGTAGGGAAGAATCGTCAATGGCTCGAACCTCACCGGAGGCCAGCCTTTGTCGCTCCGCCGCGATTTCGCGCTCAGCGACAAGATCTACCGCCGCGCGCAAACGGTCCATGAAGAATGTGCGCGGATGTCGTAGATACCCCGTGGCCACCAGAAGACCCAGTAACAACCCTGCCACCAAGGCGCGGGGCACGTCGCCCTGCCATACGTGGAGCAGGAGCGCTCCGGTCATCAAGAGACTGAGGCTGCCGGCCGCGTACCAGGCGATGCGTGGCACAAGCAACGTAAGGCCGGCACATATCTCAATCAGGGCCACGCCAAGGCGCAGCCAATCCGGGAATCCGAACCGAGCAAATTTTTCAGCTGCCTCAGGAGGGCTGAACAGAGCTACCCCACCAAGCAGCACAAATAAAGAAGCCAGCGCAATTGTTAGAAACCAACCGGTGATTCTCATCGTTTTCTTCATGGCCTACCACCTTCTATGCCAAGTTCCGCGTGGCCTCTCCCTGTTCTTAGACGAGCGAGCCGGCCAAATGTCTCTTAAAATTTTGATTAAATCTTTCTGAGAAGTCTGCTAATAGAGGACCCTGGGTTGCGGGCGCGGCAGCCGATGGCCATCGTCCAGCACGAGCAAGGGTGCCTGCTCGGCCGGGATTTGCATGGGCACGACGACCTTTTTCCGGCATACGGGGCAAGCCAGGCTCTTTGCGGCCAACCGAACCGAGGCCCGCAACTTGGCCTTGCAAGTGGGGCATGGGAACGAGATTCTGCTGGTCATTTCACCGACCTCCTCTCTGAGGCGCAACCACGCTCCTGGACGGGTTGGGCCATCCTTACCGCTTGTTTTGCCAAATGTTGCGGGTTCTTCCCTGTCCGCAAGGGGGATAGCTGCAGTCACGAGGCGGGCAACGGGAGCTTGAGTTGCCGGGCTGCCATTCCGAGGGATGGCATTGCGAGACGCCCAATTCAAGAGGTTATTCGCCGGGAAAGGTTCGGGATTTACCTGGACGGAGGGCAGGGCGTGAAGATGAACGATTATTCATTGATGGCGGGGCCACGGAGGGCGAGAGGCCGCCCGTCGTGATCATCGCTGCAACCAGAAAAATGGTCGGTGTCGAGGAGGATCATGAATGGGCTTGCCGCTTTTTCCCGCTCCGACGTTGGGCTCGCTTTCTTTCCGCATTGCGAATCTTGTCTCATCTTGTAGCCTCTATTCCAATCAGCCTACTGCTGCACCGTTCTATAGTTTCCCTTGTGCCCAGACGGGTATACTGGATGACAGATAAGTTAGGCGGCGGGGTGGACACGCGGTTCGGGCGAAGGCGGGGTAAGGAGGGTCTATGGTGCGGAGGGCGGTGTCTTGAATAGGGCCCAGCCACGGCAGCTGGCCGAGGACCGGATTCTCGACGCGGCATGCTTGCTGGCTGGCGGGAGGCCAGCCGGCGCTTATTACCTGGCCGGATACGCGGCCGAGGGCGGGCTGAAGGCTTGCATCATGGCCCACGTCGAGGCCGTGGGTGCTATCTTTCAGGACAGGAAGTTTTCCGAGAAATGCTGGACGCATGACCTCGAAGAACTGCTCAAATTGGCGAACTTGAAGCCGACGCTTGACGCCGACGCAGCCGTGAACGCCGCACTGTTCGCCAATTGGGGCCTAGCCACGGACTGGAAGGAGACGAGCCGGTACGAGCAGAGAACGCAGCCGGAAGCGCAGGCCCTGCTCGACGCGATTGATGGTAAACCTGACGGAGTACTCGAATGGATACGGAATCACTGGTAGAGAAGCTGATCGACGACGGGGAGAAACTCGTTGAGAGAATATCGCTAGGCGGGTTCCCCGTGACGGCCGCCTTCTGGCTTAGGGCCAGCGAAAATGAGAGATGGTATTTCTACATCGTATCGCCGCTCGTGGATGACGAAGGGCTCGCGCAGGCCTACAGACGGTTGCACCCGTTTGTCTGGGGAGTATCGGAACCGTTATGGATCGACCCGCTGGAGATCAAGCTAATTGGGCCGAGCAACCCAATCGCCCAGGACGTGCTCGCCATCCATCGTCGCGCGCCCGGCTCGCGGGTATCCCCCATCCGTTGGGGCGGCAAGATGCTGGGCAATCTAAGTGTGGAAGGTGCCTACCTCTACCCGCTTCCGGTGACCACGCCCTAGCACGAGCGCGGAAGCAGCAGTCTACTCCGTCTGACTTACCCGCTCGAGCTTCTCATCGTAATGGAACAGACCTTCCTCTTCGTCGAACCAGACCCTGCGGTGCTTTGGGAGGATGACATACCGGAGGTCGAGGATCTCTTCCACCTCAAGGCCGAGGTCGATATGCGCGACGATTTTCTTGACAAGGGCAGACGGATCCTTCTTGGCCTCGTCCTCGGTGGTGGGCTTTCCCGGGAAAAGTTCGTTATGGATCTCGACGAGATCGTCATGAGGGGCCACTTTGACCGCTTGGGTGAGCCGATCAACAGCTTGCTGCTTCGTGATTGTTGCCATGATCGGTTCTCCAGCGCCGGTTTGTGGGATGGCGAAACTACCACGATCAATTGTAGCCGAAAGGCCATGCCTCCAGCTCGCCGATTTGCCACCTAGTCTTTCTTCAAGCACTCACGGAATACCTTATCGAGCACAGGCACGAAACGCGCCATCATGTCGAATTGGGAGACGAATAGCTCCACAAACCTCTGGCCATCGCCGTTAGAAAGCGCACTCAGCAATTCCCTCTTTGATGGGGCGGGCAGGTAGAGCAACATTTGTTCGTCTACCGTCATGGCGCCCTCGAAGTCTTCCGGGGCGAGCAGCTCCCTCGCCGCCTCGTTCACAACAAGCCGCGCTGGAGCAAATTCGAGATTGGTCTTCTTTGGAACCCAGATGCAGGCATAGGGCGGCTCGGAATCCTCTGCTGTCAGCACCTCGAGTCGCAGGTTCTCCACCCACAGCCCCGATGGCCAGTTGCTCTCGCCGCTTGGCCACGACCTTCGACCGAAGCCGATGGAGCCCTGACCCCAAAACTGCGTCACAGCGCTGCGTGATGCATCGAGTTCGCGATGACTCTCTGTGACCGACTGAGTGATTCCCTCGAACAATTCCTTGTATTTCGTGCGAATGTCGTCCATCGATTCTTCGAGGAGTCGGGCGTCTTGCCAATGGTCAAGCAGGAAGCGCTCAGCTTCGTTCATGAGTTCTTTCGGCATTGTCGCCCTCGCTTATATCCTGAAGCACGATGAATCGCCTCAGCGCCCGCGCGTAGTGTGCCGTGAAGAGCTTCACGTCCGGCGGTTTCGCTTGATGTGCAAACGCCTCAAGCACGCGCACGATGTTTCCCCACGAAATGGCATCAAATTTCGGGTATGCAGGTTTGGTTCCATGCGGAGTAAGGAAGAGGGCATGTACGTCAGATGCGGGAACCTCAAGACTTGCCGCCTTGCGCTGCAGGTCAGACCATTCGCGCTCGGTTTGGTTGGTGCCCTCCCCGGACCAAATCTTGTTCTCAATGTGAATGAGGAATCGGCCTCGGCATCCAACCTCGATATCGACGATCGATTCATCACCGGCCACCTCCCGCCGGACCCAATAATTGCAGTCGGCGTAGTCGATTGGCAGGCCGAACTTACTGAGGAACAGCCGAAAACCAAGGTTCCCCTGTGCGTGCGTACCGAGCTTGCGCAAGTCGTGATCTAAGAGCCAAGCCAGCACCATACTGTGCCGAATTTCCTTGCCGGTCAGCCGCATAACGTCTAGCAAATTGAAGTCATCGGCGACTTGCTCCTGCTGGTGGCTGTAATCTTCTATTGCCTGGGTGTAGCCATTCAGCAAGGTGCGGATCTGTTCGCGATCAGCTATCGTCCGTGCCTGCTCCAACTTATCGGCCCGGCCACGGCACTCAATAAACTCCTTGAGTAGGGTGCGAATCCGAGCCGCAAGCGGGGCGACCGATATGTTGCCTTGGGCCACGAGCACCGAAAAGTCATTGAGAAGCAACGCGAAACGATCTCGCATTTCCCTGGCTTCCCCGTTTGTTGCCAACCGCTGGTCCATTCATCGATCCTCCCCTGGTAGTGAGTTTATGAGCGGTTCGACTCTCCCGTACCAGATTCTACTGATAACTTGTCGGAGACGCTTTTGGTCGCCTTCCAGGCAATTACTGCCTAAAACGATGGTCGTGGATCATCGACGTGAGCCGGAAAAAGGGGCAAAGAAAGGCTGCCAAATACCCAAGGACAGCTGCGTTTCATCGTCTCTCCGACATGTGTAGTGACCATATTACCTCTGCTAACAAGGACTTAACAATGATAAGAAGTAAACCTTAGTCCAACCCGTTTTCAGCGCGCAGCGTACACGTCGCCTATTTCTACCATAGGAGTGGGTTTGGGAAGCGCCTGGCGTGGCGAGGCAGATTTGTCCGAGGT
>Ga0310039_10002767_pt1 | contig 11570 bp, 9 predicted proteins | sample Sb_taG_4_FD_200460 | JGI IMG/M metagenome (GOLD analysis project Ga0310039, IMG submission 200460) | Peat soil microbial communities from Weissenstadt, Germany - Sb_50d_6_BS metaG (v2) (version 2) | ecosystem: Environmental > Terrestrial > Soil > Wetlands > Peat | place: Germany: Weissenstadt... | reverse complement strand
GCCAGACGCCTTTTTTGAGCGCGTCAAGTTCGTTGGCCGCACACTCGACTGTCCCAAGCACTTGATCATGTCGTCATTCAAGGGATTTCTGCAGGACTGGACCATATTTTTCCGTGTGATGTGGCGCATGACGGTCAAGCGGCCGGAACTCAGGCGTCATTTCTGGCGCACTCTTTTTGACTGCGTGCGCCACAATCCCGGCGCGTTCAAATCAGTGATTACACTCATGACCTTTTACTTGCATCTCACTGGCTTCATGAATTCTCGAGCAAAGGCTTGGGCCGTCATATCGGGTTGATTGCCACCACTTCCGGCGGCGTGAATGCGCGCACCGGCGGCAATGGGGCCGTCCACAGCTCGATCTCGACCATATTGGTGCCGGTCGACGGCCCCTGGCTGAGCTTCGATGTGCCGCGATCGTGGGTGAGCACATTGGCGTTGCCGTGCGCGCAAAGCGCGCCGTCCTCGGCGCCGGCCGGATCGTACCAGGCGCCGCACGACAGCTTGGCGACGCCGGGCGACACCGTGTCGGTCAGCAGCGCGCCGGCGAGGCAGGCGCCGCGGGCGTTGTAGACGCGCACGATATCGCCGTCCTTGATGCCGCGTCGCCTGGCGTCGTCGGGATGCATGGCGACCGCCTCGCGGCCGTTGATCTTGCCGCGCGCGCTGATCTGTTCCGAATCCATCTGGCTATGCAGCTTGTAGCGCGGTTGGCTGGAGACCAGATGCAGCGGAAATTTTTCCGCGTCGCTCCCGCCGTGCCATTCCGACGGCTCGATCCAGGTCGCATGCGGCGGACAATTGTCGTAGCCAAAGCCTGCGATCTTCTCCGAGTAGAGTTCGATGCGGCCGGACGGCGTCGTCAGCTTGTTGGCCACGGGATCGGCGCGAAACTTTTCGAACATGACGTATTCGTCGGCGCCCTTCGGAATCTCGAAATAACCGTCCGCCCAGAACCGTTCGAAATCCGGAATGGCGGCCTGGTTGGTGCGCACGCTGTCGCGCCAGCTATCGTAGAGGTGGCGCAACCATGCCATCTCGTCGCGCCCTTGCGTGAAGGCCTCGGCGCAGCCGAGCCGCTCTGCAAGCGCGGCAAAGATCGAATAATCGTTGCGCGCCTCGCCCACCGGCTCGATGGCTTTTTGCATGGCGAGCACAAACGGGTCGCGCTGCGCGGAGCCGATGTCATTTCGCTCCAAAGTGGTCGTCGCCGGCAGCACGATGTCGGCGTGACGGGCGGTTGCCGTCCACCACGGCTCGTGCACGACGACGGTTTGCGGCCGGCGGAAGGCTGAGCGCAGCTGGTTTAAGTCCTGGTGGTGATGAAACGGATTGCCGCCCGACCAATAGACCAGCTTGATGTCGGGATAGGCGCTACTGCGTCCGTTGAATTCGTATGGCTCGCCGGGATGCAGCAGGCATTGCGCGATGCGCGCCGCTGGAATGGCGCGGTTGAGCGGATTGGGCGCGCTCTCCATGCCGGGCGCGCGGAACGCCGGCGGCGGCTCGGCGATGCCGGAGGCCGAGCCATAACCGAAGCCGAAGCCGCCGCCCGGCAAGCCGATCTGGCCGAGGCACGAAGCGAGCAGCAGCACCGCCCAATAAGGCTGCTCGCCGTGATCGGCGCGCTGCAGCGACCACGCGGCGCCGATCATGGTGCGGTTCGCCGCCGTGCGCCGCGCCAGCGCTCGGATGGTGTCGGCCGGGATGCCGGTGATCGGCGCCGCCCAGTCGGCGTCCTTCGGCCGGCCGTCGCGCTCGCCCATGACGTAAGCGCACACCCGCGCGAAGCCGGTGCAGTAGCGCGCGAGAAACGCCTCGTCGTGCAGCCGGTTCGCGATCAAGGTGTGGGTCAGCGCGAGCAGCATCGCGGTATCGGTGCCGGGCCTGATGGCAATCCATTCCGGCGCCACCGCGGCCGGGCCGTCCTCGCGGATCGGGCTGACATTGACGACCGAGACGCCGGCGCCAGCGAGCTCCGCAAGCGACTGGCCGATGGCATGTGCGCCCATGCCGCCTTTGGTCACCTGCATGTTCTTCGGATTGGCACCGCCGAACATCACCATCAACTTGGCGTGGCGCGCTATCGAGGACCACGAGGTGAGCGGCCCGGTGCAGGCCTGCGCGTTGCCCAGCACATGCGGCAGAAACACCAGCGCGGTGCCAAAGCTGTAGTTGGAGACCTGGTCGATGAAGCCGCCGAAGAGTCCCATGAAGCGGCGCAACTGCCCGCGCGGCTCGTGGAAAATCCCGGCCGAGCCCCAGCCCTGCGAGCCGGCCATGATCGCATCGTGGCCGTGATCGCGTTTGACGCGGGCAAGCTCGCCGGCGACGAGATCGAGCGCGCGGTCCCACGACACCGGCACGAACGGCTCGCGGCCGCGGCCCTCGCCGTGCCCCGGTCCGGCCTTGAGCCAGCCCTCGCGCACGCACGGTTGCGCGACGCGCGTCCGCGAATGCACCGCCGCCGGAATTGCATCGATCAACGGCGACGGATCAGGATCGCGCTCGAACGGCCGCACGCCGACGACGCGGCCATCCTCCACCTCGGCGAGAAAGGCACCCCAATGGGAATGATTGCGGACGAGCTTGGTCATGCAAAGCCATCGCTCCAGTTCAGCTAAATTGTATCATACCGCGTGGCGACGGAATGATGTAAGTTGAAGATTATGACTACCCGCGAGCAGAACGACTTCCTCACGCTCACCGGCCCTGGCACGCCGATGGGCAACCTGATGCGGCGCTACTGGATTCCGGCGCTGCTGGCGTCGGAAATTCCGCAGCCCGATTGTCCGCCGGTCCGCGTAAAACTGCTCGGCGAGCGGCTGATCGCGTTTCGCGACAGCCAAGGCCGCGTCGGCGTGATGGACGAATTCTGCGCCCATCGCGGCGTGTCGCTGTGGTTCGGCCGCAACGAGGAGAACGGGCTGCGCTGCCCCTATCACGGCTGGAAATACGACGTCACCGGCCAGTGCATCGAAGTTCCCTCGGAGCCGGCCGAGAGCGGCTTCTGCAACAAGGTCAAGCTCACGGCGTATCCGTGCGTCGAGATGGGCGACGTGATCTGGATCTATATGGGGCCGCAGGCGCAAAAGCCGCCGCTGCCGAATTTCGAATGGGCCACCGTGCCGGGCACGCACCGCTTCGTCTCCAAGCGGACGCAAGAATGCAACTGGCTGCAGGCGCTCGAGGGCGGCATCGATTCGGTCCATGTCTCGTTCCTGCACCGTCACGACCTGCGCAGCGATCCGCTCCATGTCGGCCAAGGCGCGGAATTCACCCGCGAGACCGACGCGCGCTTCGAGGTGATCGAGAGCAAGGGCGGCATGGTGATCGGCGTGCGCCGGCCGGCGACGCCGGGCAAGCTCTACTGGCGCATCACCCAATGGGTGATGCCGTTCCACACCATGATCCCGCCCTACGGCGACAACGCGCTCAACGGCCACGCCTTCGTGCCGATCGACAACGAGAACTGCATGTCATGGTGCTTTACGTACCACCCGATGCGGCCATTGTCCGCGCACGAGCTCGAGGTGATGCGCAACGGCGGCGGCATCCACGTCAATCTCATTCCCGGCTCGTTCCGCCCGGTGGTCAACAAAGACAATGACTACATGATCGACCGCCTGGCGCAGAAGCACCACAAGTCCTATTCCGGCGTCAAAGGCATCGCCATGCAGGACGCCGCGATCCAGGAAAGCACCGGGCCGATCCAGGACCGCAGCAAGGAGAACCTGGTCTCCACCGACAACGGCGTCATCATGGCGCGGCAGCGCCTGACCAAGGCGGCGCGCGCCGTCGCAGAAGGCAAGGAGCCCGACGGCATCGATCCGGCGACCCATGCCGTGCGCTCGGCCTCGATCGTGCTGCGGGAAGGCGAAAGCTTCTACGAAGCCGCCGGCGACGCGCTCAAGGCCAAGCAAGGCACCGCCCACGCGTCGGTGTGATCATCGGCATCACGGCACGTGGGAAATATCCTGTCCCGCGGCCGCCATGCGCTTGGCGATATCGTCTTTCGACCAGCCGGTGAGATTGGCCAGATTATCGGCTTGCTCCTTGAAGCGTGCCGGCAGCGAAGCGCGATAGGCCTTGGCCGCCGCGCAGGCTTCGGTCGCGTTCGACGGATGGCGCAGGATGTAGCGGCCCTGGAAATTGTCCCGGTCGCCGGTCTCGATGAAATTGATATCTTCGGGGAAGCTCTGCGCGTCGTAGCGCACGTGCAGCCGCGTCACGAACGGCGCATTGCCGGTCGAGAACCGGTTGGCGATCGGATCGCCACCGTCATCCCACAGTGCGCCCAGCTCCGCCAGCTCGCCTTTACCCAAAGGTTCGCTGGCGCACGGATCGCACCAGCCCATGTCCCAGGCATATTCGACGAACACGCCGTGCATGCCCTCGCGCGCCACGGCATGCTCGAAGGTCGCCTTGTAGAAATTGCTAAAATCGTCCTTGACGAAGAGCGGCACGTCGACGTCCGACGGCACCTTGACGGTGCGATAATTGCTTGACTCGACGCGGCCCTTTTTCGTCAGCGCGTAGACGATCAGATCCTGTGGCCCGTTGGCGTTGACGGTGCCGAGGCGCAGCGGCAGCATGAATTTCGCCGTCTCGTAGCGGACCTGCAGCGGCCGCAGATAAGCGGCCCCGCTTTGCTGCAGACGCTTGAGGTTCACCTTGGCGACGAAGAAATGCATTTTCTGCTTGATGTAGCTGCCGATCACCGGCTCCGCGCCGCCTGGAATCTTGTAGCCGTTGTCGGTCAGCCAGCGGACCAGGCCGTCGCTTTCTTCCGCCGACAGGATCGAGACGTCGTATTCGGCGACGTCGTATTGCGCCTCGACCTTGACGCCGCGATAGAGCGGGGCCGCGGGTTGCGGCATCGCCGCCGTCGGCACCGGCACGTGCGACATGGCCAAAGCCATGACCCGCGCTTCGCAGGGATCGGGGTCGAAATACTCGACCAGGCGCGGCGCCGTATAGGCGTCAAGATGATCGACGATCCTGCTGTCGACGACGCTGATCTGGTCCTTCTTGATGAAAGTCGGCACCGGTACGACGAGCGCGAATTCGCTTGGCTCGCCCTCGTAATCGCTCGCCATGGTGATGGCGGTCTCTTGGCCGTTGCGGGTCAGCACGACCTTCGAGGATTTGTTGAACATCTTGGCGTCGGCCTTGGCGACATAGAAGCCGCAGAACGCGCTCGCCGGTCCCGCCGCCACGGCAAGCTGGGCGACGATCGCGGTCAACGCAACACCCGCCTTCAACCGGAACAGCAATGGGCGCGTCATCGGGAAGCTCCTTTAAGAGGTTGCAATCCATGCGAAGCGTTTGGCCGGAATGATCCGGTCGAGCAGCAGCGTAAGCGGAGAGAGGGCGATCAGCGCCACATAGAGCGCCGGCCGCATTTGCATGAAGAAGGCGAGATAATGCCCCAGCGCCGCGACGGCGAAGGCGAACAGCAGGCGGCCGAGGCGCGAATCCGGCGCCGTTCGCGGATCGGAGATCATGAAGAAGGCGAAGATCAACAGCGAGCCGCTCTGCAATTGATGCAGCGGAATGGCGAGCGGATCGCCGAGCCAGACGGCGCGGGCGACCAGCAGCGCTGAGTGGCTGCCGAGGAAGAACAGCGCGATGTCGGAGCGCTGCGCCGCTTGCAGCACCATGATCGCGAAAAACACCAGCAACGCCGCCAGCCAGATGCTGGTGCCCCATTGGCCGGGCGATATCCAGACGCCGTGTTGCGTCAACAGCAGGACGACGATGGCAAAACCCGCGGGATTCCAGATGTGCTTGCCGTCGACGCGGAACATGAATTTGGATGCAATGGCGATGACGCCGGCAAGCGCCGGCAGCCACGGCGCATCGGCGCGCAGCAATAGGCTCAAGGACAGTCCGGTGATCAACGGCGAGCGCAGGTCGATATTGGGCAAGCGGCCCAACCGCGCGCAAACAAATTGCGTCGCCAGCGCGGACAGGATCGCAAGCGCGCTATAGAGGGGTTTCGCGCCGAAATCGATCCAGGTGAAATTGACCAGCAACAACGACGCGAGCGCCACGATCTGAAAGTGGCGCGCGTCATACCACCAGCGTCGCATGGGCGATCCCTCAAGACCCATACCCGCTGATGCTGTGGAACCGCGACGCAGCGATGACCGACCGATGGCCGGATTTGGGCAAGAATATTACTTCTTTGTCAGCTGCCGCGCCCGACATTACTTCTTTGTCAGGTCGCGATTGCAATGCGACGTACGCGGCCGCGAGGCTATGTGTTCCAGAGATTACGAAATTGCGTGGCCACCAGCTGTTCGTAAGCGACCGGCGTGGCAGTAAGCCCGCTCGCCATGGCGAACTTGTTCAAGCCTTCGACCGCCTCGGATGAAATGGCGGCGTCGTAGAATGGTGCGTCGCGCGCGATCAGGCCGGCGATCAATGGGACTTCTTCCGGCGGGAACAGGCGTTCGGCGATTGCCGTCGACAGCGACGGATCGGCCTTGAGCGCTTTCTGCGTCTTCACGATGGCGCGCACCGCGGCGGCGGCAGCATGCGGCTCTTCCTCGATCAACCGCTCGGTTGTGGTCAGCGCGGCAAAATTATACCAGCGCGCGCCCGGCGGACCGTCGCCACGGCGCAGATCGAGGTGGACTTTCGCGATGCCCGCCTTTTCGCCAAGCGCAACCCGCATGCCGTTGCCCCAATAGCCGTCGGCAAGGTTTTGCCTGATGGCCTCGACGCCGGCATGGCCCATGAAGCGACCGGCTTGGGTCGGCGGCGCCGGCACGATCTGCGCATCGCCCTGCTCCACGTTCAGCCCCGATTCGGCCAACAGATGCCGCAAGCCGAGCACCGGCGATTCCATGGACGAGGAAATCCTCAAGCCCTTCAGCGCGCCGAGATCGCCGCGCTTGACGTCGAGGTCGGCGCGAACGGCCAAGAACCAGTAGGAATATTGCGACAGCGCGCACAATAGCTTGGCGCCCTTCCAGGCCGGAAACGCGCGGGTCGCCGCATAGGCCGGGCCGCCGAAGAAATGCAATGCGCCGTCGCGCAGCCGCTCCGGCCCGGTCCGCGCGCCGAACTCGCGGATGAGCTCGACGTCGATACCTTCCTGCTTGAAGAAGCCCAATTCGGCCGCGGCGACCGCGACGAAATACGAGGGCGAATCCAAATCGGCAACCGAAAGCCGGAACATCAGAGCACTCCTGCGAATCTGCAAATTAAGAAAGCGCCGTGTTGCGCCACAGCGTCCATCGCCCGACCGAAGCGTGAATCGGCTGGCGCCTTATTTGACGAAACTGAGATACGACGCAAGCGCCTCGATTTGGTTCTGCGACAATTTGCCGGCAATGTCCGGCATCGGCGGGCCCGCGGCGGCATGATATCCTTCGCCCCACTGCTCGAGCCTTCTTTTCAAGTAGGAATAGGCCAGGCCTCCGAGGCGAGGAATCCCCCTGACGCCTTCTGCATTCGGGGCATGGCAGACGACGCAGGCCACGATGTTGGAATCCGGCATCCCTTCCTGATAAATCGCTCGACCTTCGGCGACGAGATCCCTGTCGCCGTCATTTGCCGCGCGAGGGAACAGTGTTGAATAATACGCGGCCAAATCGTGGACCGTCTGACGGCTGAGATTGGCCGCGGCGCCCCACATATACATTTTCGAAAATGGATTGTCGCGGGCGTGGCTGCTGAAGTTCATCAGCTGTGTCGCGACATACTGCGGCCGCTGTCCGGCCAATCGCGGCGCCGGCGTATAGCCCTGTCCGGATCCGCCGTGGCACCAGTTGCAATTGCGGATGGCGGCATTCTCCGCGTGACCCGCCAGCGCGGCAGCCGTGGAGAAAGCCATTGCCATGACCGCTATCTTCAGCCGGACGTAGCTCATGATCCCAATTCCACGCTCTGTGCCCCTCATGAACGGCGACATGCCGGACAACTACTTCAAATAACTGACATAGGCCGCGACCGCCTCGATTTGCGACCTGGTGAGACTGTGCGCGACCGGGCTCATGATGGCCGACGTGTCCGGTTTTGCCGGATTCTGTCCGCGTTCCTTGCCCCAATTCACCAGCTCCTTGATGAGATAGGGATACAGTTGACCCGCCAGTCTCGGAATCGGCCCGCTGCCCGTGGCCTCTGGCCCGTGACAGGCGGCGCAAGCCGCGACATTGGCGTCGGGAACTCCATCCTGGAAAATCGTCCGGCCCAGGGCAACGAAACGCGTCGGCGCGCCGCCGATCGGCTTGGGATCAAGCGCCCTGAAATCCGCCGCCAGCGCCGCGATCATCCCCGGGCTCAAGGCATGCGCCACGTTGAACATAATATTGTTGGTGCGGCGGTGCTCGATAAAGGCCCGCAACTGATTTTCCAGATACTCGGTTTGCTGGCCGGCGAGGCGCGGGATCGGGAAATATCCGTCATAGCCTTGCGCCGACGGCCCGTGACAGTCTTTGCAATACGAGAGCTTGGCCTGGATGCCCCCCGTCACAACCTTGTTCATGTCACCGGCGCGGCAAACTGTGACAGAAAACACGGCCAGAAACGCGATCGCCAAAGCAACCCTTGCGCCGAAAGCACCGGCAATACGACGCTTCGGTCGGTCGTGCCGACGCTTGGTATCGATGCGCCAGCGACTTGAGGCCATCGTTTCCCCGCCGGTTCTGATCGCATCGAGACAGCGCACGGGATTACTCCAGGTAACTGACATAGGCCGCGACCGCTTTGATCTGCGGCTCGCTCAAGCCATGCGCGATCGGTTCCATGATCGCCGAGGTGTCGGGATTCTTCGGGTCTTGGCCGCGCTCCTTGTCCCAATTGGTCAATTTGCTGGTGACGTAGTCGAACAGTTGGCCGGCCAACCGCGGAAACGGGCCGTTGCCCTTGCCATCCGGACCATGGCAGGAAGCGCACGGCGGCACATTGCCCGAGGAAATTCCCTCGTCGAAGATTTTCTTGCCGGCGGCGACGAGGTCTTTGGGCGCACCGCCAAGCGGCTTGGGATCGAGATCGTGAAAATTCGTGGCCAGCGCCGAGACCATCGCCGGACTGAGCACGTGCCCGACATTGAACATGATGTTGTTGGTTCGGCGATGCTCAATGAATGCCTTGAGCTGATTTTGCAGATATTCAGTCTGCTGGCCGGCGAGGCGCGGGATCGGGTAATAGCCGCGAAAGCCCTGGGCCGACACGCCGTGGCAGACCTCGCAGTATGCGAGCTTGGCCTGAACGTCCTTGTCCGGAACAGCCGACGCCTTGGCGTCTTCGGCGTGGCACGGCCCCGAAAGCGCCAACGCCAGCGCCAGCGCGGCGGCCTGCAAAACCGATCGTGGGCCGAAAATCTTCATAGACGGCTCCGCCCTGCCTCACTCATCGGATGACCACAGGTGGAAGTTCAGTCCCACCTTGACGACCTGAATGCTTTGCTTGGTGTCGACCAGCCCGGTGAAGCCGTTGATCGAATCGGTCATGAAAACGTTGCCATGGCCGAATCCGTAGTAGTCGTATTCGACGTTGACCGACCAGGGCCCGGAAAATGCCCAGTCCACACCGCCGCCCGCGACGAAGCCGGTGCGCGTGGACAATCCCTGAAAGCTGAACGGCGTGCCGCCGATGCTGCCGACGACGTTGGTCTGGTCGCCCGCCCAGGCCACGCCGCCTTTGCCGTAGAACAGCACGCGATCGAAGGCGACGCCGAGCCGCGCCGTGACGCTCGGGAGAAAATCGGTCTTCGAGCTGACGACCCCCTGGTCCCCGGGAGAGGCCGGGAATCCAACAACCGTGCTGCTTTTCGTGGTTGAGCCGGCAACCTCGCCTTCGACGCCGATCAGCAGATGGGAATAGAACTGATAGTCGCAGCCGATCTGCGCTCCCGCCAGGAAGCCCGTGGAATCGAGTCGGGTGGTGGTGACGCCCACGGTCGTGCCGGCGGCGATAACGGAGTCCTGCGCCAGTTGCACGGGATCGGTGATGTCCTTGCGCGACACGCTGCCGCCGACTTGGGCTCCGCCATAGCAGCTTGTCCATGAGAAGGGCTGAGGGAGCGGAGCTACCGGCGGCGGCACCGCAAGGTCCGCGCCGAACGCGGATGCGGTCAGCAGCGAAACTGCGGCGCATCCGAGCAGTATTGTTTTCATCGCGACCTCCCAGAGCTACATTGCGACCCAGGCATAGAGGAACAGCGTATTGTTGGCCTTCGCGCCAACGCTGGTGCCGTCGAATTTGTCGTACCAGGTGTATTGCAACCCGATGCGCGCGTTGAACCACGGCCATCCTGGCGCAACGCTTGAGACAAACGGGATATAGGCGATCTCGCCGATCCAGCCGTCGCTGTTCGGACTGAAACCGCTGGCGAGGCCGGCATACACGATCGGATCGGGGCTACCCCAGGTATTGAAGTATTGGCCGGTCAGCACCACCCTGTTGCTATTGCCGTAGGCCAACGACGCGTAAGCCCGCGCCTCGTTGAGATCGTTGGTCAGGTTGGAGGCAAGCCCGTTGGGGAAGCTGGCGTCCAGCTTTTGGTATTCGTGGATGTAGGTGCCGCGCGCCGTGAACCAAAAATTGGAGCCCTGATACTGGTATTGCGCGTCCATGCCGATGTCGGTGAATTTATCGGTCTGCGAAAAAGTCGTCGTGGTGAACGTTCCCGGCATGGTCCACGGATGGATGTCGGCCAACATGCCGAAGGTTCCGATCTCGAGCCAGTTGTTGCCGAAGTGAGGTTCGAAGGCGACGCGCCAGTAGGGCGCGAAATCAAACGTACCCGGCGCACCGAATGGATCGGTGCCCAGATCGTTCTGAGCGTTGAAACCGAGCGTGTGGTAGGCCGTCGCCTCCAGATAGAGCGCATCGTTGATATAGGCATAGGCGCCGACGCTGCCGACATGAGCGGCGAAGGTGCCGTCGACGATGGTGTGGGTTCCAGGCGAAGGCGCGACCGTCGACGCCGCGTAGGGGAACGACCAGGCCGGCGTCGTGTTCCAAGGATCCTGAACGGTAGGATTGTTGTTCGCCGTGATCCCGTAGGTAATGTTGGTGCGCCCGATCGTCGTGGAATCGGCGAACCGCACGTCGGTGTTGTCCCAGGTCCAGGTATGCCCGAATGGGTCGCTGAAGCCGCCGACGGGCGGCGCGTTATAGGTGACTTGGGCGAAGGCTCCGACGTGATCGGTGATAGCGCCACCCCAAAAGAAGCTCACGGGCGACAGCACCACATTGTTATTGGTATTGTACGGCGCGGTGGGCGGCGCCTGAGCCGCCTGGGTATTGGTGAACCCGGTGATCGCCATCATCGAGATCGGCGGCACCCATTTTTTTTCTTTGCCGTCGGTCGAATCGTCGGAACTGGGAAACAAAGCCGTCCGATACGCGCCGCCGCCATACGTATAGCCCCCGATCTTGAAGCGGCGGCCGAATGGGGTCAATCCGGCAAAATCGGTGTGGCAAGTGCCGCAAGGCTGCCCGGTTTGTCGCGCAAAGCTCGGCAGCGCCTGCGCCTCCGGCGCGTGTCCCAGCGCGAGGAAGCCAGCGAGGAAGACCACTGCCGTTGCCCGCGACAGCAGCTTGTAACGCTG
>Ga0310039_10002762_pt1 | contig 11581 bp, 10 predicted proteins | sample Sb_taG_4_FD_200460 | JGI IMG/M metagenome (GOLD analysis project Ga0310039, IMG submission 200460) | Peat soil microbial communities from Weissenstadt, Germany - Sb_50d_6_BS metaG (v2) (version 2) | ecosystem: Environmental > Terrestrial > Soil > Wetlands > Peat | place: Germany: Weissenstadt... | reverse complement strand
GCGGCTGTTAGCAAATACAAAACCTAGTTAGTGATATCAAATTGTTTATTCCACGACGATGCGCAGGAATTTCTTCTTGCCTAGCCGCAAGGTGTGGCTAGCAGGACGAGTCATGTCTAACTTGACTGTCGGATCCTGCACTGTATTCCCGTCAAGCTCGAATCCACCTTGCTTCATCACACGTTCCGCTTCGGAGGCGGAGCTTACTATTCCGAAATGCGGTAGGAGGCGTGACCATTTTTCAGATTGTGTAGACAAGCCTGTAATATTTTGGATTTCTAGGATGTCACCGTTCTTTGACTCAAGAAAAATGACCCCTACAAGGGACTGGGGCTTCAACACAAATTCCTTCATCTCCTCCGGCGCTTTCCGATCGCGGAAGACGCGCTGAAATTCCGCGGCGGCTTTTTCCGCCGCGGCGTCGCCGTGAAATCCGGCGATGATTTCCTTTGCCAGCGACATCTTCACGTCCATTGGATGCTTGGCGCCCGCTTTAACCTCGTCTGCGAGGGCGGCGATTTCCTCCGGCGTGCGGTCGGTCACGAGATCATAGTAAGGCCACATCATCGCGTCCGAGAGAGACATCAGCTTGCCGAACATGTCAGAAGGCGTTTCGCTGATGCCCACGTAGTTGCCCAGCGATTTCGACATCTTGCGCTGGCCGTCGAGGCCCACGAGGATCGGCATGGTCAGCGCCACTTGGGATACCTGGCCGTACTCGCGCTGGATATCGCGGCCGACGAGCAAATTGAATTTCTGCTCGGTGGCGCCCAGCTCGACGTCGGCCTGGAGCGCGACCGAATCGTAGGCTTGCAGCAGCGGGTAGAGGAGTTCGTGAACGGAAATGGGGTGATTGGCCGCCAGGCGCGAGCGAAAATCCTCCCGCTCCAGCATGCGCGCGAGCCGGTAGTGCGCGCACAGGTGAATCATGTCGTGCCCGGTAAGTTTTCCAAGCCACTCGCTGTTGTAGCGGACTTCGGTATTTTCCCGGTTCAGGATTTTGTACACCTGTTCGAGGTACGTCTTCGCGTTGGCATCCACTTGCTCGCGCGTCAACGGCGGGCGCGTCTCGGATTGTCCGGTGGGATCGCCGACCATCGCGGTGAAATCGCCGACCAGAAAAATCGCGGTGTGGCCCAAATCCTGAAAATGTTTCAGCTTGCGCAGCACCACGGTGTGGCCGAGGTGCAGGTCGGGCGCCGTCGGGTCCACGCCCAGCTTCACGCGCAGCGGTTTGCCGGTCTTCCGCGAAGCTTCGAGCTTTGCGCGCAAGTCTTCTTCACGGATGATTTCCGCCGCGCCCTTGCGCAGATAGGCGAGCTGTTCGTCGACGGGCTTGAACTGAGGCTTCGTAGTCATGACGGATTTCCGAGCCCAATCACGCGGCGGCCCTCGATTCGATATTTGCCCGAAAGGACCAGGCGCACGGCTTCGGCGTAAATGCGGTGCTCCTCGGCGAGGATGCGCGCTGCGAGCGTTTCGTCCGTGTCATCCTCGCGCACCGGCACGATGGCCTGCGCCAGGATCGGCCCGGCGTCCAGATTTTCATCCACCAGGTGCACCGTGCAGCCGCTGAATTTCACGCCGTATTCCAGCGCCTGCCGCTGCGCTTCCAGGCCGGGAAACGACGGCAACAGCGACGGATGAATATTGAGGATACGCTGCGGATACGCGGCCACAAAATAAGGCGAGAGTAGCCGCATGAAACCCGCGAGGCACACGATCTCGACGCCCGCTTTCCGCAACTCCTCCACAACCAACCGGTCGTAATCCTCGCGAGCCAGGCCCTTCGACGGAATCGCCTTCGAGGCGATACCCCGCGCCGCCGCGCGCGCGAGCCCCGGCGCGCCTTCGCGGTTGCTGATCACGAGGACAATTTCCGCGCCGGGAATTCGCCCGGCCGCAATGCTATCGGCCAGCGCCTCGAAATTCGATCCACGCCCCGACAGCAGCACGCCAATGCGATGTGACATAAGGGGAAGACGTTAGCATAACCGCGCGGCGCATCCAATCCCGTCGGGGTTCCAGGCAATGTCGCATTCAGGCACTGGATGAAACGAAGGTCGTGTTTTCCGCGACCTAACGGGCATCTGCATTGCCCTCAACCATTTTCAAATGTGCCCTTCCTGAACAGGCGACCAAATCCGGCCTTGCGAACAGGTGTTCCAAACGACCTTCTGGCTTAGACTAAGAAGTGCCAGCCAACCGTGTCACGGGGAATTTCACTATGCTTACTAGACGCAAACAGGAATTCGCTGCGGCTGCGTTCTTTCTCGCGCTTGCGCTGGCGTTGTGGGGATGCGTCGGCACGATTAATCCATCGCTATCGACGAAAGCGGCCGTTCCCGGGTTCGCGATCCAGCCGGCAAGCCAGACCGTCACGGTCGGGCACCCGGCGAACTTCTCCGTGACGGTGACGGGAACCGGGCCGTTCACTTACCAGTGGCAGAAAAACAACGCGAACATCAGCGGCGCGACATCCTCAGCCTACACGACGCCGGCAACAGTTTCCGGCGACAATGGCGCGGCGTTCCGCGTGGTCGTCACCAACGCGGCCGGCAGCGCAACGAGCGCGTCGGCTACTTTAACTGTAGATCCCGCACCGGTGGCGCCCAGCATTACAACGCAGCCGGCGAGCCAGACGGTGACCGCGGGGCAGGCGGCGACATTTTCCGTTGTGGCCGCAGGAACCGCGCCCCTCACGTATCAGTGGCAGAAAAATAATGCGAATATTTCCGGCGCGACCTCGGCGAGCTACACAACTCCCGCAACAGTTTCCGGCGACAACGGCGCGACATTTCGCGTGATGGTTACCAACTCCGTGACCACGATTACAAGCAGCTCGGCAACCTTGACGGTAAACCCGGCGTCCGTAGGGCCGAGCATCACGACGCAGCCATCCAACCAGACGGTGACCGTGGGACAGACCGCGACATTTTCCGTGGTGGCTGCGGGAACCGCGCCTCTCACTTATCAGTGGCAGAAAAATAACGCAAACATCAGTGGTGCGACATCCTCGACCTACACAACTCCGGCAACGGTTTCCGGCGACAATGGCGCGATATTCCGCGTGATCGTCACCAACCCCGTCACCAACATTACGAGCAATCCGGCAACGCTGACCGTCAATCCGGTCGTCACTTCCTCCGGAACCGACGTCACGACCTATCACAACGACATTGCCCGCACCGGCCAGAACACTACGGAAACAACATTGACGCAGGCCAACGTGAATTCGACGACGTTCGGCCTGCTCCGCAACCTCGCCGTGGACGGCCGAGTGGACGCGGAACCGCTGTATCTGTCGCAACTCTCCGTCGCGGGCAGCGCGCACAACGTCGTGTTTATCGTGACCGAACACGACTCGGCTTACGCCTTCGATTCCGACACGGGCGCGCAGCTCTGGAAAGTTTCGCTGCTCGGCTCGGGCGAAACGAGCAGCGATGATCGCGGTTGTGGCCAAGTCACCCCTGAAATCGGCATCACCTCGACGCCGGTGATCGACCGCTCGGCTGGCGCGCACGGCATTCTGTATGCCGTCGCCATGTCGAAAAATGGTTCGACGTATTTCCAGCGGCTGCACGCCCTCGACATCACGACGGGGGCCGAGTTGGAGGGCGGCCCCGTCACGGTACAGGCGACGTATCCCGGAACCGGGGACAACAGCTCCGGAGGACAAGTTGTCTTCGATCCCAAGCAATACAAAGAGCGAGCCGCGCTGCTTCTTTTGAACGGCGTGATCTACACGAGCTGGGCTTCCCACTGCGACGACAGCCCGTACACCGCGTGGATCATGGCCTATAACCAGACCAGCCTGGTGCAAACCAGCGTGCTTGATCTCACTCCCAACGGGAGCGAGGGATCGATCTGGCAGAGCGGTGGAGGGCTGGCAGCCGATCCGCAGGGAAACATCTACGCCCTGATGGCAAACGGCACGTTTGACACAACCCTCGACGCGAACGGTTTCCCGAACAAGCAGGACTACGGCAATGGTTTCGTCAAGGTTTCCACGGCGGGCGGGACTCTCAAGGTCGCGGATTATTTCAACATGTCGAACACGGTGAACGAGTCGGGCGGAGACGTGGACCTTGGTTCCGGCGGGGCCATGGTGTTGCCTGACCTAGCCTACGGCACCGCGAGCACTCTCAATCTGGCGGTTGGCGCGGGGAAAGACGGAAACCTTTACGTGGTGAACCGCAACAACATGGGCAAATGGAACGCGAACTCGAACAACGTGTATCAGGAATTGCCTGGCGCTGTGCCGAATGGCGTGTGGGGCGTGCCGGCATATTTCAATAGCACGGTCTACTACTGCGACCAGGGCGGGACTCTGAAATCATTCGCGATCGCGAGCGGAAAGCTTGCCACCACGCCTGTCCAGACAGGGGCGTCGTTCACCTACCCCGGCGTGCTGCCCAGCGTCTCCGCCAACGGGACCTCCAACGGCATCGTCTGGGCGATCGAAAACACGGGCACCGCCGTCCTGCACGCTTTCGCCGCGAATGACCTGACGCAAGAGCTCTACAACAACAACCAGGCGTCCAACAGCCGCGACCATTTCGGCAGCGGCAACAAATTCATCACGCCCATGATCGCCGACGGCAAGGTATTCGCCGCAACGACGAACAGCGTGGCCGTGTTTGGATTGTTGCCGTAGTCGAGTAGGACAGGCTTCAGCCTGTCGCCTTTGTGCAATAGCTAGAAAGCCGAAACCCGACAGGCTGAAGCCTGTCCTACTCCGACCCTTATTTCTTGAGGACCAGCGTTCCGGCGATCAAATCGTGCAGGGCCTGCTTTCTTTCCGTGAATCCGGCCATGATGTAACCAATGCCGAGCGGAACCATCCCGCTGACAATTTTCGCGAAGAAGCGGCCGGTGGCGTGGCCGAACGAAATGCGCTGCCCCTCGGAATCGGTCACGCGCAGGGACATTACGGACTTGCCGAAGGTCGCCTGACGCGCCGAGCTTTCCATTCCCGCAAAGTAGAGCCATTGCAAAATCAAGAAGACGAACCACCCGAGAAGGAACGCCATGAAGAATGGCCCGAAAAGAGCCATGGCCTCGCGCGGATCCGGGGGCTGCGAACCCTGCGGGATTCTGTGGAGAATCACTCCAAGTCCGCCAAACATGAAAATCAAAATACCCACAACGATCCAGAATGGGATGCCAAGAATCAGGCCGTCGACGAGAGCCGCGGCAAAGCGCAGCCAGAATCCGGCAAACGGCTGAGGCGGGGGAACATTTGGGCTCGCCGCAATCGGCGGAGGTGGCGGGCTTACGGACATAGGTGTGGCAGTGATGGCGGCGCCCACTTCCTGGCCGCAGGCCTGGCAAAATCGGTTGCCTTCCTCTACTCGCAGACCACAGCGTGAACAGAACATGATCGGCCTCACTCGGGGCAGCCGCGGCGGCTGCGGGCTAAAACTGCTGCGGACTTATAGCGCGGGTCGGAGCGGGGGTCCAGAGGAAAAAACGTGACTGGTGACTTGTGATTGGTGACTGGTGTAAAACCCTGCATCGAGGCCGTGGGCTTTCTCGGGGGGTATGATTCGTGCCCGCCTGATGTGTCCCACGGCAAGTTCCGCGCGACCTGTACGATTGGCCAGCTACTTCTTTGAACAGGCCCGTCCTTCGGACGAGGAGGCCTGCACGGCGCATTTGTGTACCATGGATTTCCCTGCCCGAAAATACTTGACTGGAGGAATCACGCCATGGCTACCGCACCGTCCTACATCGAAGGGCAAGCGCTCCCCCGGGAAAACGGCCTGATTGAGAACCTGATGGATTTCTCGTTCCAGCGGCTGGTGACGCCGCGCATGTTGAAACTGCTGTATAGCGTTCATCTGCTGATCGGATTGGTCGCCGCCGTCTGGTTCGTGTTCAGCGGCTTCCAGACGTCCACGTCCAACGGCCTGCTGGCGCTCATTCTCGGCGTTCCGGCCATGCTTCTGTGGATTGTGTACTGCCGTATCGTCGTGGAACTCCTGGCCGCCGTGTTCCGCGCCGCCCAGGTCATCACGAATTCGCAAGGATGAGCGTGACTCGTGAGTCGTATATCGTGCAATCTTTCATTTCGATGTGGGCCTTCGCCGGGACCTTTTGCAGATTCGGGTTTAGTAGCACAGGCTTCAGCCTGTGGGTTTTCCGAGGGTAAGGCAAAACCCACCAGACCGAAGCCTGTTCTACCCGGATCGCCATGGTGTCAGCATTCCGACAAAACGCGCCGAAGCGAGCAAGAATTTCAGGACTAGTACTACGGCAAACCCCCGATTCCAAAAATCAGAAATCCGAAGTAACTCTTTCAGAGAAGCAGGGTTAGCGAACAGCCTCCATTCGATCCTTTGAATGGAAGCATTCGTGCATCTTGCTGAGACTGAGAAGAGTGAAGCTGATTTTCTCCCGTGCGTGGGAGACGAGCGGGTTCGTCTCAATTTATTTTTTTCCTGGACGGCCCGCTTGCAATCTTAGCTCCGCGGCTCGTGAAAGGCGCCGCGGAGGTTTTTGGAGCCGCCATGGAAATCAATCGGAGAATCGAACGATCCGGGACGCCGCGCGAACGGCGCGCGCCCGCTGCCTCCGATTCGATTTCAAGGCCGGGTTCTATGCCGTCTTCTGTTTCACCCTCGAACACCACCTCCATTACATCCTCAATTTCCGCGACGACATCTCGGGGGGCAAAAGGGCCCGTGGACTGACGACGTGGGACCTCAATCACCGTGCGGGGCCGGCTCCTCTGGAGCGGGTCCCGCGACCTTCCTTCCAGTAGAACGTACTTCAGTCTGTTGGGTTTCCGTTCGGAAACAGCAAACGTGGGAGAGACTGATGAATTCTTGGGACGCCTCGTAGTCCAGCAGGTCAGCGGCTAAAGCCTCGCCCATTCTGCATAATTCACGGCACGGCTTTTATCCCTGTCACTCGCGTCGTGGGATTCCCAACGAAAACCCGACAGGCTGAAGCCTGTCCTACTAAAACGTGAGATCAATGAGGAAGAGGATTTGCCCGATGAAGACCAATGCCACGGCGCTGACGAGCGCAAGCGCGCCGCGCGGCCTCCGGGGCTTCACCCGCCGGTAGACCGGATCGGAGAGTTGCGGGTCGCGCCCTGAAATCTCTCCGCGCCAGATGTCGAGAAGCTCACGAAGCCAGTCTGCCGCCTGCGCGCGGTACGTCCACAGCAGTCCCAGGCCCAGAAGGGCCATGGTCTCTCCAACGGCGCCGAGCAGACCTACATGACGCATCGATATCAGCCACTCCTTACAGAAATGCGGGTAAACAAAACTCCGCGCCGCTATTCGTCTTCGTGGATGGTTTTCAAGCGAACGATTTCAAATTCCTTGACCCCAGCGGGTGTTTGCACTTTGACTTCATCGCCGACGTTTCGTCCGAGAAGCGCTTTACCGATCGGGGAGGTGGTCGAGATCAGTCCCAGCGTGACGTCCGCTTCCTCGGTGCTGACCAGTTTGTATTCGATCTCGACGGATTTCTTGGTATCCAGCACCCAGACGCGCGAACCGTAGCCGGCGCGGTCGGCGGGAATATTGTTCAGGTTCAGCATGCCGAGGTCGCCCAGGCGCTTCTTCAATTGGCCGAGGCGCGCCGAAACATAGCCCTGGCGCTCCTTGGCATACTTGAACTCGGCGTTTTCGGAGAGATCTCCGTGGGCGCGGGCCTTCATAAGCTCTTTCGGCAGCTCCACGCTCATCTCATGCTCGAGCGTCGTGATTTCGTCCTGCAATTTCTTCTTAACTTTCGCCAGTGCGTCCGTCATTAGTCGTTTTCTGCAATCAGGGTTTTGTGGCTCTCCTGCCGGTGAGTCACATTCCAGAGTCTCACTCTGAGGCGTATCTGGGAGTCACGTACCCATTGCTGGATGTGGCGGAGAGGGGGTGAACTCGAACCCACCGGGCTTAATGGGAAAACGCAGCCAGATCAACTTCCCACACTCCCCAGCCGCATAATACTACGAATTTGGGATACCCGGAATCTGTTCCGCAAGATGGCAAGCGACAAAGCTCTCCCCGATGCGGCGCAAGACCGGTTCCTCTTGCGCACACCGCTCGATAGCATAGGGGCATCGCGTCCGAAACACGCAACCGGACGGCGGCGCAATCGGAGACGGAAGCTCCCCGCCGAGAGGCTTTGCCGGATTAGCCCGCGCGCGCTTCGGGTCCGCGGGCGGAATAGCCTGGATCAGCGCTTGCGTGTAGGGATGGCGGGGCGCGCGATAGATTTCGTCCCACGGAGCCAGTTCCATCACCTTGCCGAGGTAGAGCACCATCACGCGATGGCTGACGTGGCGCACCGATGCCAGGTCGTGCGCGATAAAGAGCAGCGACACGCCAAATTTCGCCTGCAAATCCGCGAGCAAATTCACGATCTGCGCCTTAATGGAAACATCCAGCGCCGAAACCGGCTCGTCGCACACGACGACCTCGGGTTGCAAGATCAAGGCGCGGGCAATGCCGATTCTCTGTGCCTGCCCTCCTGAAAACTCGTGCGGGTACCGGTTGATCTGCTCCGGCAACAGGCCAACGTGCTGCATCATTTCGACGACCTTCGCTTGCCGCTCCTCCTGGGTCATCCGGGGGAAGAAGGAGCGCAGAGGTTCGCCGATGATCTGCCCTACGTTCATGCGAGGGTCGAGGGAAGCTAGCGGATCTTGAAAGATAATCTGGAGGTGGCGGCGCTGTTCGCGCATTTTTTCGGAAGCGAGACGGGCCAAATCTTGCCCCGCGAAGCGCACTTCACCGGAAGTGACGTGGACTAATCCCAAAACTGCCCGTGCAAGCGTGGATTTTCCGCAGCCCGACTCGCCCACGATTCCCAGCGTCTCACTTCGGTCCAGGTCGAAACTTACCCCATCGACGGCGCGCAAGACCTTCCGGTGGCCAAACCAACCGTCGCCGGAAACGTCAAAGTAAACGCACAAATTGCGAATCGAAAGAATAGGTTCACTCATGCGGACAGTTCCGCCGCCGTTCCGAGCGGGCCCTCGTAGAAACACGCCTTGGCGTGGTTTGGCGAAACAGTTTCAAGTGGAGGCACACTCTTGTCGCAGATATCCAGGCGATAAGGACACCGGGGGGCAAACGCGCAGCCGGGAGGCAAGTGCAGCGGATTCGGCGGATTGCCGGAGATGGCCGTCAGGCGCGCGGGGCGGACCTTTGTGAATTGCGGAATCGAGCGTTCGAGCGCCTCCGTGTAAGGATGGCGGCAGTTGTAGAAAATATCGTCCACCGATCCTCGCTCCACTATTTTTCCCGCGTACATCACGTTCACCCTGTCACCTAGTTCTGCGATCACGCCCAGGTCGTGCGTCACCAGGATGATCGCTGTGCCAAACTGTTCGCGGATCTCGCGCAAAAGAGAAAGCACCTGGGCCTGTACAGTGACGTCCAGCGCGGTGGTCGGCTCATCCGCGATCAGGATTTCGGGCCGGCAGATCAGGGCCATGGCGATGGCCACGCGCTGCCTCATTCCACCGGAAAGCTCGTGCGGATATTGCCGCATGCGCCGCTCCGGTTCGGTAATGTGCACGGCTTTCAGCATTTCGATGGCTTGCGCGGCAGCTGCGGCGCGATCCACGCCTTTGTGAACGCGCACCGGCTCCGTCAATTGCAGCCCGATGGAAAGGTATGGATTCAGCGAGGTCATGGGATCCTGGAAGACGAGCCCTATGCCCGAACCGCGGATTTCGTTCAGGCGTTTTTCGGGAGCGGTCAACAGTTCCTCGCCCTTAAATTTCGCGCTTCCCGTCACGCTCGCATTCCGGGCGACGAGACCGAGCATGCTCAAGAGCATCTGGCTTTTGCCGGAGCCGGATTCCCCAACGATCGCCAGCGTCTCGCCCGCAGCCAGATCCAGATCCACTTCTGAAACGGCGCGTACAATGCCTTCCCTCGTGGCGAAATCCACACTCAGCTTGCGCGCCTGGAGAAGTGGGGCGTCGGTCATCTCAACGCTCTTTCGGATCGAGCACGTCGCGCAGCCCGTCGCCCAAATAGTTTAAGCAGTACACGATCGACGCTAGGAAAACAGCCGGAATGAACAGCAGGTAAGGAAAGGATTGCAATTCGCTCGCGCCGTCGGAAACCAGGACACCCAGCGAAGTCATGGGCGCTTGCACGCCGAGGCCAAGAAAACTCAGAAAGGCCTCGAAGAGAATCACCGAGGGCACGGTGAGCGTCGCATAAATGATGACGATGCCCAGGAGATTGGGGACAAGATGCCGCGTGACGATCGTCGGCCCGCGAACTCCCGACGCGCGCGCGGCTTCGATGAACTCCTTGTTTCGCAGCGAGAGCGTCTGGCCGCGCACGATGCGGGCAATGTCCAGCCACGATACCGCGCCAATCGCCACAAAAATAAGCAGCAGATTTCTGCCGAACATGACGACCAGCACGATGACGAAGGGAATAAACGGCACCGAGTACAGAATGTCCACGATGCGCATCATGAAGGCGTCCACACGCCCGCCGACGAATCCCGCCGCCGCTCCCCACAAAACGCCAATGACCACGCTGACGATGCTGGCCACCAACCCGATCAGCAAGGAGACGCGGCATCCCCACATCACGCGGACCAGGAGATCCCGGCCCAAATCGTCCGTCCCGAAAATATGCCCGCCGTGAAAAGTGGGAGGCGCATTCAAAAGAGCCCACTGGGGCGTGTAATAGTTGTAAGGAGAAATCCACGGAACCACAATCGAAGCCAGCACGATCACGCCGAGCACGACGCCGCTGGCAATTGCGGTCCGGTTATATAACAAGCGGGAGAATGCGTCCTGCCAAAGACTGCGGCCTGCGGGCGCGGCGGAAATGTTCAGAGCATCGGTGGCGGCGGCCATTAGTAGCGCACCCTTGGATCGAGCACGGAATAACTCAAGTCCGCCAAGAGGTTGAAAATCACGATCAGCAAGCCGTACAGGATCGTCACGCCAAGCACGAGCGTGTAATCCCTGTTGAGCGCTCCGTCGACAAAGGCCCGGCCGATCCCCGGAAGTCCGAAGATCGTTTCGATCACGATCGATCCGGTGATCACGCCGACGACGGCCGGGCCCAGAAAGGAAACCAGCGGCATCAGGGCCGGCTTCAGCGCGTGGCGCAAGATCACCAGGTATTGCGGCACGCCTTTGGCCCGGGCCATCAGAATGAATGGGCTGTTCAGAACCTCGACCATGCTGCCGCGCATCAGGCGCGCCACGTAGGCAATATACGGAGCCGCCAACGCCGCGGCCGGCAGAATCACATTCTTTGGAGCACCTGTTCCCCAGCCGCCCGCCGGCACCCAATGAAAAGTCACGGCGAAAACAAGAATCAAAATCGGCGCAACCACGAAAACAGGCACGGAAATACCTATCATCGATAATCCCATTGGCAGGTGGTCCCACCCCGTGTCACGCCGAAGCGCGGCCATGATTCCGATCGGCAGGCCGATGAGGAGCGCACCGGCGAGGGCGCAGCCTCCAATGACGATATCAATCGGAAAACCTTGGCGGATGATTTCGTTCACGGTGGTGTCGCGGTATTGATAGGACGGGCCGAAATCACCCTGGAGGATGCCGACGAGGTAGCGAAGATAT
>Ga0310039_10002755_pt1 | contig 11595 bp, 8 predicted proteins | sample Sb_taG_4_FD_200460 | JGI IMG/M metagenome (GOLD analysis project Ga0310039, IMG submission 200460) | Peat soil microbial communities from Weissenstadt, Germany - Sb_50d_6_BS metaG (v2) (version 2) | ecosystem: Environmental > Terrestrial > Soil > Wetlands > Peat | place: Germany: Weissenstadt... | reverse complement strand
CATCTTCTCGCCGAGGACAGGATCTAAAAAGATAGAAAGCGACAAGACCTCTTCGACCGGCCTTTGGGTGCCGATCTTCGACTTCACTACTTTAGGGGCCTGCTTCGCCATGAGCTTGTTTCCCTTGGGTCGTTGCGGAGACGACCCGGTGGCCTGAGCTCCTTGGGCAGCGGACCTTTTTCTTGATGAAACAGGGGGGTTGTTCAGAGGAACGGCAGCCTTCGCGTGTCGCTTTTCCTTAACTCAGTGAAGGGTTAAGGATGGTTCCATCCTTGGATGCCGGGGCGGGAGCAGGTGTCCCGCTTTTTCCCGGCGCCCGGAAGAACTTGTGCAAGGGCGGAGAGATTGCCTGACAGTTCAAAAGCGATTTGCCCTGCGCGGGATGGTGCCATCCCCTACGCCGAAGCGGGATCATGGTGACCCGCAGGCTTTTCGGCTTCGAAGCGAGGGCAAAGGGGAGGTGGCGCGCGCAGAGGGACTACTCCTCTTGTTCCGTGGGCGGCTCGTTTTTCTTCGCCTTCTTCCGCCTTACGTTGATCGCAGCGGCGTCGAGGCTGTTCTTGAGGTGGGAAGCTTGGATCGCGAATCGCACGTTAGATTACCGGATAACAATAAGTCGAAGGGTCATGAGCGGAGGCCCCTGAGGGAGCCCGTACTAGTGCTTTAGCAACATCACCACATTTAACGAGCGCTGCGTGGTTGTTGAACAGCACGTTGAGCTCGGTTTTGGTTGGCGGCCGCCAGTCCTTGTGGCCGTGTTTCGTCTTGGAATCGAGCGGAAGTATGTACATCGCTCCTCCGGTGTCGGGCGACACGCCGGCGAAGAGGGTACCGTCGGACACGATGTCTCCGGGCTTCAGCTCGGTGAGTTTCTGGGCCATGATCTTGCTCCTAAGGTTGGTGTCCGTTCGCCGAATCGTGAGCGGGCAGCGGCTTATGAAAAGTATAGGGGCGAGGTAGTTAAGAAAGCCTTAACGTGCTTTAAATTCCGAATTCTGTGGTGACCCCATTAAGGAAGGGTTAAGGATGGTTCCATCCTTGCTTGCCGGGGCGGGAGCAGGTGTCCCGCTTTTTCCCGGCACTCGGAACTTGCCCTGCGGGATGGTGCCATCCCCTACGCCGAAGCGGGATCATGGTGACCCGCAGGCTTTTCGGCTTCGAAGCGAGGGCAAAGGGGAACTTGTGCACGCGGAGGGACTACTCTTCTGGTTCCGTGGGCGGCTCGCTTTGCTTCGCCTTCTTCCGCCTTATGTTGATCGCAGAGGCGTCGAGGCTGTTCTTGAGGTGGGAAGCGTAGTATTTCTCGATCATCTCGACGCTGGTGCGGCAGTTCTTCGCGATCTGATAAATGTCCGCGCCTTCCATGAGACGCAGGCAGATGTAGGTGTGCCGCAGGCTGTAGGCCGTGCGGGGTTGTCCCTCGCGGTCTTTCTTGAGGCCTTCTTCGTCCAGGATGGTGTTGAAGAGTTGCCGGTGGGTCTTCGGAAAAATCAGATCGGTCGGCTGCGGCTTGTTCCTCTCGACCAGTCTCTGGAAAGGCTTGACGGCCCCGCTGGTGCTCTTGCAATAGCCGACGCCGCGTTTGCCGCGGACCTCGATCTCAAGGATTGTTTCCTTACTGCCCTCATCCTCGACGATCTTCACATCGCGATATTCAAGGTGGTTCGCCTCGTCCGGCCGCAGGCCGGTATTGGCCATGAACAGGACGTAGTCGTGAAGCTGTTCTGATTCCCATTTGTAGCGGGGATTTTTCGGGGTCCGCGCCCGTCGCCGGGTGGCTTCATAGAGCTTCTTGTATTCCTCCGGGGAGAACCACGCACGGTGCGAGATTTTTCCGGACGCCCGATAGGGCTCGGAGAGATCCGGAAGCCGGTCCAGCCATCGGTGGCGCACGGCGGCTTTGAGGGTCTGCCGCAGAACGACGATTTCCTGATGCATGGTACTCCGGGCCGGCGGCTTTCCGTACTCCTTCACCGCTTCCTCGTGGCGATGAATGCGGTACTCCTGTATCTGGCCAGGCGTGATCTCGGAAAGTCCCATGTCGCCAAAGAAGGGGATCAGATGAAGCCGGAGGCGAGTGCTGTGGCCTACAACGTACTCGGCGTTACGTTGGCCCTCGGTGATGATCTGGTATTCACGCTCGAATTGGACAGCGGCTTCGCGAAAGGTTTTTTCGTCGTTTATTTCGCCGTTGCGGGCCTTGCCGCGCAACTCCAGATACCAGTCCTCGGCGAAATCCTTGGCCTTGGCCAGGCTGTCTTCCTTGGTGGAAACCCGCCGGTTCTTGCCGGCTAGATAGGTGGCGCACTGCCAGCGACTGCTATTGTCGCGTCTGTAGACGTGGACCTTGCCGCCGAGAATTGTGTGTTTCTCTGGCATCGCGTTTAGGCTGCGGAAACGGCCAAACTGTGCAACACTTGTGTAAGTATATCACAAGGGTCGATGCTTTGCGCATGTCTATGAATTTAGGTTGCTTAGCACACACAATAAATTGTGTGTGTATGATTTTGAGTCCCGTGCGTCTGCCAGTTCCGCCACTCCAGCCAGGGTCGCGCGGAGAACTTTCAGTATACCGTATGCTCTCCGCCGCCCGGCTCTACAGGCTGTACCGCCCCGCCGCGATGACGTGCCGCGCAATCTGCCGCCCCAGCCCGATCGTGTCCGCCGGCTCGTACTTCCCCAGCCGCCGCAGGATCGCCATCTGCGTCCGCAGCATGTCGCCCTCCGCCACCGTCGCGATCACCCGTCGCGACGCCAGTTCGATCCGCTCCATCGCCTTCGACACGTAGAACCGCGTCATCGCGATCGCCGCCTTCGCCCCCGCCTCGCCCTTATTCGCGATCAGCTTCTCCGCGCGCAGAATCGACGACTCCATGGCGTAGACTTCGGTGATGCAGTCGGCCAGCGCGCCCATCACTTCCTGCTGGTCCGCCATCGCCGTCATGTACTTCTGCGACGCCGCGCCCGCCGCGAACAGCCCCAGCTTCTTGGCGTTGGCCAGCAGCTTGTGTTCGGCGGCCAGCGGACCCTCCGCGTCCTCGCCCGCGCTCGGCCCGGACATCACCTCGTCCATCAGCTTCTTGATCGCCGGCAGCAGCGGCAACTGGCCCGCCATCGCCCGCTTCATGAGCCATCCCGTGATGATCAGCCGGTTGATCTCGTTGGTGCCTTCGAAGATGCGGTTGATGCGCGAATCGCGGTACGCCCGCTCGGCCGGGTATTCCTCCACGTAGCCGTACCCCGCATAGATCTGCAGAACGTGATCCACCACCATGTCCAGCATCTCCGATCCCCACACCTTCAGGATCGAGCACTCCACGGCGTATTCCTCGATGCGCTTCTGGATCTCGCGCGAGGCCCCCTCGGCCGCCGCATCCATGTCCGCCAGCGCCGCGTCGATCATCCCGATCGTGCGGTATACCATGGCCTCACCGGCATAAATCCCCGCCGCGCAGTCGGCCAGCTTTTCCTGGATCAGGCCGAACTCGCAAATCGACTTGCCGAACGCCTTGCGCTCCTTGGCATATTGAATCCCGTCCGCCAGCGAATTCCGCGCCCCGCCGACGCACGCCGCGCCCAGCTTGAACCGCCCGATATTCAGAATGTTGAACGCGATGTGGTGCCCCTTGCCGGGCTCGCCCAGCAGATTCTCCACCGGCACCATGCAGTCACTCAGGATCAGTGGGCACGTCGACGACCCGCGAATGCCCAGCTTGTGCTCCTCGGCCCCCACCGCGAAGCCCGGCGTCCCGCGTTCGATCAGAAACGCCGAGAACTTCTCGCCGTCGATCTTGACGAACACCGTGAACAGGTCGGCGAAGCCGCTGTTGGTGATCCACATCTTCTCGCCGTTGAGCACGTAGTGCTTGCCGTCGGCCGAGAGCACCGCGCGCGTGCGGCAGTTCATCGCGTCCGACGCCGACGACGATTCCGACAGCGCGTACGCCGAGATCCACTCGCCCGTCGCCAGCTTCGGCAGGTATTTCCGCTTCTGCGCCTCCGTGCCGTACCACACGATCGGCAGCGTGCCGATGCCCACGTGCGCGGCGAAGGCCACGGAGAAACTCGCCAGCTTGGAGATCGACTCCGCAACTAAAGCCGACGTCACCTTGTCCAGTTCGAGCCCGCCGTAAGCCTCCGGAACGTCCACCGCCATCAACCCCAGTTCGCCGGCTTTGCGCAGCAGGCCCCTGGTGATCTCGAAGTTCTTGGCTTCGATCTCTTTCGCCAGCGGCAGGACTTCGTTGTTCGTGAACTCCACCGCCGTCTTGGCGATCTGCCGGTGTTCGTCCGTGAAGTCTTCCGGCGTGAAAATGTCTTGCGGCTGCCGCTCTTCGATCAGGAAGCTGCCGCCTTTTACGCGCTTTGCCGTCACCGGCGCATTGGTCGTTGCCATCTCTCTCACCTCAATTCAGGTTCTCGAAAATTCCCGCGGCGCCCATTCCGCCGCCCACGCACATGGTCACCATGCCGTACTTGGCATGGCGCCGCTTCATTTCCCGCAGCACGGTGGCCGTCAGCTTCGCGCCGGTGCAGCCCAGCGGATGTCCCAGCGCGATCGCGCCGCCGTTCACGTTCACCTTCGCCAGGTCCAGCCCCAGCAGCTTGATCACCGAGAGCGCCTGCACCGCGAACGCCTCGTTCAGTTCGATGAGGTCTATCTGGTCCAGCGTCAGCCCCGCCAGCTTCAGCGCTTTCGGAATCGCGTACACCGGCCCCACCCCCATCTCCTCCGGCAGGCATCCGGCATAGGCATACGCCACCAGGCGCGCCATCGGCTGGATGCCCAGCGCCGCCGCCCGCTCGGCCGACATCACCACCGCCGCCGCCGCGCCGTCCGACGTCTGCGACGAATTGCCCGCCGTCACTTGCCCCCTCGCATGGAACGCCGGCTTCAACTTCGAGAGCGCCTCGAAGGAAGTGTCCGCCCTCGGCCCTTCGTCCACCTTGAACTCGATCTCGGTCTTCTTGAGCTTGGCTTTCCCGTCCGGCGCGGTGAACGTCACCGCCACCGGCACGATCTCTTCTTCGAACTTTCCCGCCGCCTGTGCCGCCAGCGCCTTCTGGTGGCTGGCCAGCGAGAACTGGTCCGCTTCCTCGCGGCTGATGCCGTAATGCTGCCCCAGCCGCTCGGCCGTCAGCCCCATCGAAAGATACGAATCCGGATAGTGCTCCTGAAGCCACGGATTGATCGACGGCTTGTTCCCGCCCATCGGCACGAACGACATGGATTCCGTGCCCCCCGCGACGATCACGCCGGCGCCCCCGCCGCGGATCCGCTCCGCCGCCAGCGCGATGGATTGCAGCCCCGAAGCGCAGTAGCGGTTGATGGTCATGGCGCCCGATTCGATCGGCACGCCCGCCCGCAGCGAGCAGATGCGCGCCACGTTCATGCCCTGCTCCCCTTCCGGCATGGCGCAGCCGATGATCACGTCCTCCACTTCCTTTATGTCCAGGTTGGGCACGCGCGCCAGCGCGCCCTTGATAGCGGCGGCGCCCAGGTCGTCGGGCCGGGTCGCGCGCAGCGTCCCCTTCGGCGACTTCCCCACCGCCGTCCGTACCGAGCTTACAATCACTGCGTCTCTCATCTCGTCATCTCTTTCTTCATCCGCGTTCATCTGTGGCTAAATCTCTTCTTAATTCCTCAGCGGCTTGCCGCTCTTCAACGTGAACGCGATCCGCTCCTGCGTCTTCTTCTCCCCGCACAGCGAGAGGAACGCCTCGCGCTCCAGGTCCAGCAGGTACTGCTCGCTCACGTGCGTCCCCGGCGTGATCTTGCCGCCGCACAAAACGTGGGCCACCTTGTTCGCCACCTTCACGTCGTGATCGCTGATGAACTCGCCCTGCCGCATCATGTACACGGCCAGCTCGATCGAGGCCAGGAAGTTCTCGCCCGGCGCCGGGATGTCGGTTCGCGGCGCCGGGGCCGCGTAGCCGGCGTTGGCTATATCCTGCGCCTGGTGCTTGGCATCCATCAGCAGCCGCTCGCGATTCATCGTGATGCGGTCGCCGTGCAGCAGCAGGTTGAGCCGGTACGCCTCCACCGCCGAAGTCGAAACCTTGGCCATCGCCACCGTCTCGAAATTCTTTCGCAGCGCCTCTATCAGCTCCACCGATTCGCTGCGCCCGCTGTCGCGCACCGATGCGGCCGCATCCAGCGACCGCAGCGTCATCTCCTTGCACCCGCCGCCCGCCGGCAGCAGCCCCACCCCGGTCTCCACCAGCCCCATGTACAGCTCCGCGTGCGCCTGCCGCCGCGGAGCGTGCATGGCGATCTCCGCGCCCCCGCCGAAGCAGAAGCCGAACGGCGCCGCCACCACCGGACGCGGGCAGAACTTGATCGACGCCGTCATCCGCTGGAACGCGCGCACCGCGAAGTCCACATCGTCCCACTCGCCCTCCTGCACGCTCAGCAGCAACTGCATCAGGTTCGCGCCGACCGAAAAATTGTCCGTGTCCCCGCTGATCACGAACGCTTCGAAATTGCGCACCGCGTCGCTGTCCGCGCGCAGCGTCTCGGTCACCATCCGGACGATGTCCTCCCCGATGGCGCTCTTCAGCGAGTGCAGTTCCAGGCAGCCGACCCCGTCCCCCAGGTCCACCAGCGAACAGCCCGAGTTCTGCTTCACCACGCCGTGCGACTGCCGGAACGTCGCGATGCTCGCGATGCCCGCCACCTGGTGCAACGGCCGGTACGTGCCCGCTCCCGGATCGAAGCACTCCCGCCCGCCGCTCGCGTACCACGATCCGGCGCCCGCGCCCAGCATCTGCTCGACGACGGCGCTTACCGGCTCGCCCGCGGCCTTCATGCGATCCACCGTCGCCCGCACGCCCGCCGCGTCCCAGAGCTGGAACGGCCCCATCTGCCAGTTGAAGCCGGCGCGCATGGCGCGGTCGATGCTCGCCGCATCGTCGGCAATCTCCGGCAGGCAGTCGGCCGCGTAGTTCCACAGCGCGCTCAACAGCCGCCACAGAAACCGCGCCGCTTTGTCTTTCTTCACGTCGCCCGCCAGCAACTGCGCCAGCCGCTCGGGAAGCCGTTCGGCATTCTTGGCCATCTCCAGCAGCGGCAGCTTGGGCTTGTCCGCCGGATGGTATTCCAGCGTCTTCCAATCCAGCGCCAGCCGGAGCTCCTTGCCCGCGCCGTCCTTCGTCTTGCGATAGAAGCCCTGCTTCGTTTTATCGCCCAGCCACCGCCGCTCCAGCATGGTTTGAAAGAACGGCGGCATCGCCATCTGCTCCGCCGCGGCCGAGCGCAGCCGCGCGAAATTCCGCGCCACGTGCGCCATCACGTCCAGCCCCACCAGGTCCAGCAGCCGAAAAGTCCCCGTCCGCGGGAAGCCCACCGCCGTGCCCGTCAGCGCGTCCACCTCTTCGATGGTCAGGTCTTCGCTCTGCATCAGCCGCACCGCTTCCATCATCATGAACGTGCCGATGCGGTTGGCGATGAAGTTCGGCGTGTCGCGCGCGAACACCACGTCCTTGCCCAGCCGCAGGTCGCAGAAGTGCGCGATCGCCGCGATCGCCGCCGGGTCCGTCTCCGGCGCCGGAATGATTTCCACCAGCCGCATGTAGCGCGGCGGATTGAAAAAGTGCGTCCCGAACCACCGGCTGCGCAGGTGCTCCGGCAGCTTCGCCGCAATCGTCGCGATGGGCAGGCCGCTGGTGTTGGTCGTCAGGATGACGTCCTGCTTCAAATGCGGCGTGATCTTTTCGAGCAGCGCCTGCTTGATCTCCAGGTTTTCGGTCACCGCCTCGATCACCCAATCGCAGCCTCCCAGCGGCGCGAGATCGTCTTCGAAATTCCCGGGCGTGATGCGCGCGGCGAATGACGGGTCGAAGAACCCCGCCGGCTTGGATTTCTTGAGCCCTTCCAGCGCCTGCACCGCGATGGCGCTCCGCGCGCCCGCCGGCGAAGCCAGGTCCAGCAGCAGCACCGGGACGCCCGCATTGGCCAGGTGTCCGGCGATGTGCAGCCCCATGGTCCCGGCCCCCAGCACCGCTGCTTTGCGGATCAAAGCCGTGGGCACGGGAGCGGGTGCGGAATCTCCGGCCGAAATGCTTTCGGGGTCCGGATGAACGTCGGTTTGAGCAATCATGACAATACCTCCTTGTTTCGCCGCCTCTTGGAACCGTTGGCCCGCGCCGTGATCCCCTGCGTCAGCGTCCGCGCGAATTGCGAAGCGATCTCTTCCGCCGACAGGGCGCCCTCGGGCTCGTACCACACGCACATCCAGTTCACCGCCCCCGCGATCGCGAACGCCGCCAGCTTGGGATCGCACTTGGCGATCGTTCCGTCCTCGATTCCTTCCTGGATGAACGAGCGCAGCCGCCGGTCGATCTTCCGCTTGTAGTTTCGCACTTCGGCAAACGCTTCACTCGAAAGATCGCCTTCATCCAGCCGCATGACGCAGCGGCCGAAATTTACCGTTAGTACGTTTGCGTACGAATAGATAAACGCCTCGACCTTCTCCAGGCCCGTGCCGCAATGCGTGGCGATGTCGTTGAGGATTTCACCAATCAGCCCGGTTCCCAGGCGGTAACACTCCAGCAGAATCTCTTCCTTGTTTCGAAAATAATGGTAAAGCGCTGGCTTGGTGATGTTTAGCCGGTCGGCCACGTCGTTCAGCGACGTTCTGGCGTAGCTCTTCTCCAGAAACAACTGTGCCGCGGTTTGCAACACAGCCTCGCGCTTCGTCTCGGGATCGCGCCGCCGGCTGGCGAATGCCTTCCAATGGGAGTGCTGTTGAACTGCGTCTTTCGGCATGACGGGGTGCGGACCGGTTGACACGCGGCCAACGCTCCTGATATCTTACCCACGGGTAAGTTAAAGCGCAAGAGGAATCGTCGCATTTTTCGCCCGAGGATTTTCCGCCGCTGCGCTTTGGAGTCCGCCTATGAGGATCGTGCTGATGCTCACCCTCACGGAAGATTACCTGCCGTTGCAGAGCCTCTATCGCTGGGAGCGCACCCGCCCCGGCCGCGTGTTTCTTACGCAGCCGCTCCCCCATACACCATCGCAGGCCAAAACCTGCGCCACCTGGACCTGGGCCCAGGCGGCCGACGAAGCGCGCCGCATGGCCGCATTCCTCAAGCGGCAAGGCTGGGAGCCCGGGACCCGCGTCGCCATCCTCTCCAAGAACTGCGCCTGGTGGATCATGGCCGACCTCGCCATCTGGATGGCCGGCTATGTCAGCGTCCCCATCTACCCGTCTTTGAAAGCCAGAACCGTGCGCCAGATCCTGGAGCACAGCGAAGCCAAAGGCTGTTTCGTGGGCGCCACCGACGAAAAGGAAACGGCCACCGAGGGTGTCCCGGACGATCTCGTATCGATCGCTTTCCCCACCGCTTCACTTGATTCCCATCCGGGGTGGAACGTCATCATCGCGGATGTTCCGCCCATCGCCGGCAGCCCCACGCGCCCCGCGGAATCCCTGGCCACCATCATTTACACCTCCGGTACCACCGGCCTGCCCAAGGGCGTGATGCACAGCTTCGCCGCTTTTCGCTTCAACGCCAGCTCCCTGGCATACAGTGTCGGCCTCTCGCCCGATACCCGCGCCCTCTCGTACCTGCCGCTGGCGCACATCATGGAGCGCGTGGTGGAAGCCGTGGCGCTGTTTCTGGGCTGGCAGATCTTCTTCACCGCGGGCCTCGATACCTTCATCGAGGATCTCCAGCGCGCGCGTCCCACGCTCTTCATTTCCGTCCCTCGGCTCTTGCTGAAGTTCCAGCAGGGTGTCTTTCGGAAGATGCCCAAGGCCAGGCTGGAAAAGCTGCTGCGCGCTCCGCTCCTCGGCGCGTACGTGCGGCGGAAGATCCTGCGGCAACTGGGGCTCGGCCACGTGAGCGTGGCTGCCAGCGGCTCCGCTCCGCTCCCCATCGAAATCCTCATATGGTATCGCGGCCTCGGCCTGAACCTGGCGGAAGGCTTCGGCATGACCGAAACCATGATCACCCACCTTCCGCGGCCCGACGCTGTGCGCCCCGGATACGTGGGGCCCGCCATTGAAGGCGTCCAGACCAGGCTCAGCGACGATGGCGAGCTGCTCATCAAGAGCCCCATGAACATGCTGGGCTATTACAAGGATCCCGAGGGCACTGAGGACGCTTTCACCGAGGACGGTTTCTTCCGCACCGGCGACCTGGCCCACATCGCCGCCGACGGACAGCTCAAAATCATCGGCCGCCTCAAGGAGCAGTTCAAGACCAGCAAGGGTAAATACGTGGCCCCGGCCCCCATCGAAGGCCGGCTGATGGCGCATCCCGAAATCGAAACTTGCTGCCTGATGGGCGCCGGCCTGCCGAGCCCGCTGGCCCTGGTGGTGGTGTCTCCCGAAACGTGGAAGCGCTGTTTCGAAGCGCCCGAGCGGCAGGCCGTTGAGGAGACGCTGCGCGCCGTGATGGAAGAGGTGAACGCGGAGTTGGACCCGCACGAAAGGCTCGCCATGATTGCCGTGGTCGAGGGCCCCTGGAGCATCGCCAACGGGATGGTCACCCCCACGCTCAAGATCCGCCGGTCGGCTCTCGAGATCCACTATCAGTCGAAACTCGAGGAATGGCGGGCGCAGAATCGTCCGATCGTTTGGGAATCGGTCCCGGCTGCGCGCATGGAAGCCTACGAGACCATGGCGATGCCCGAAAGCCCCGTGCGGCACAGCGACTGACCGCCGTCGCAAAGATACACCGCGCCGGTGATATAAGACGCCGCGTCGGAGCACAGGAACAGTGCCAGGTCGGCCAGTTCATCCCTGGTTCCGAGCCTTCCCAGCGGAATGTTCTTTTCCACCAGCCGGCGCGCTTCTTCGGTAGGCGCCAGGCGCCGCATCCCTTCGGTATCGTCCGTGGCGCCCGGCGTGATGCAGTTCGCCCGGATGCCCGACGGCCCCCATTCGAGCGCCAGCGACTTGGTGAGCAGTTCCACTCCGGCCTTGGCGGCGCACACGTGCGCCTGGTATGCGATCGGCATCACGGCGTGATTGGCCGAGATGCTGAGGATGGAAGCGCCCGGCTTGCGCAGGAACGGAAATGCCGCGCGGCAGGTATTGAAGGTGCCGAGCAGGTCGATATCGATCACCGCCTTGAAGCCGTTGGCCGACATGCCCGTCACGGGCGCCGGAAAGTTGCCCGCCGCGCCGCACAGCAGGATGTCGATTTCGCCCCACTCCTCGCGGGCTTTCGCCAGCGCGGCTTCCACTGCGCCGTAATCCCGGACATCCAGCGCGGCGGTGCCGGCGCACCCGCCCGCGGCCTGGATTGCCGCCGCGGCGTCGTCCAGCTTCTCCTGTTTGCGCCCTGCCAGCACGACCGCCGCCCCGTGTGCGGCGAACCGTTCCGCCATGCGCTGGCAGATTCCGCTGCCGCCCCCTGTGATAAACGCAACTTTACCGATCAGAAGATTCTCGCGAAAGATGTTAGTCATGGAAGAGGCAGAATAGCATACAGGCCAGATTGTGGGGCAGGTTGGTAACCACTGGTGTCCAAATTAGACACGTTCAGCCAGACTCCACGTGCCAAACAATGGACATAGGCCCCCGTTCCGGCTGATTGGAAAAGCAGGTTGGTGGCTGTCGTCGTCCCGCGGGATGTCAGTTG
>Ga0310039_10002730_pt1 | contig 11641 bp, 10 predicted proteins | sample Sb_taG_4_FD_200460 | JGI IMG/M metagenome (GOLD analysis project Ga0310039, IMG submission 200460) | Peat soil microbial communities from Weissenstadt, Germany - Sb_50d_6_BS metaG (v2) (version 2) | ecosystem: Environmental > Terrestrial > Soil > Wetlands > Peat | place: Germany: Weissenstadt... | reverse complement strand
CGGGCGCAATATCCTTAACCTTAGGCACGCGGGCGGGCGGTCATCTCCCTGCGATGGCGCGGGGTGTAAATGTTCGCGATGAAGGCTCGCCCCGGCAACGGGAGCTCCTCTCATGGACGCCTATCTCAACTTCATGACCTCGGTAATGCGGTTCTGGATGAATTGGATGGGCTCGGGGATGCGGTTCGGGATGAACGCCCTGACAGAGCCGTTGACGCCGAGCCCCAACGTCGTCATCCGGACATCGGCGTCGCCCGACCGGCAGGCGGACAGCCCCAACGTCGTCATCCGGACATCGGCGTCGCCCGACCGGCAGGCGGACAGCCCCAACGTCGTCATCCGGACATCGGCGTCGCCCGACCGGCAGGCGGACATCGAGCTGTGGGACGTCGGGAAGGCGGCCCCTCTACTTGACATGCGTGGCGTCCGGTTTTGGACGCCGGATATTCGCGTCGTGCTTAATACTACTTTCTACTGTGGCGATATTACGGGGGGGGCAACGGCGGGCGGACCTTTTGATACCGAGCGGCAGCCCGGGTCGGTAGCGGAACACGACCGTGGCAGAGCGGACAGAGAGCTCACCGTCCAGAGAACTGTTAGCCTCACGCCGTCAAGAACCGACGCCGCGCCTCCGGCAGGATCCACTGAGGGGGGGAAAGCCGCCCCAGAGGCTGCGGCGTCTACCCCCGGCACTGCCATAGCACCAGATCAGGTGCACTAGAGCGGTTCACGGCTGGGTCGCGCAGAGACCGCACGAACGGGTGGATTCACCAGTAGCCAATGGCTGCGCCAAGAGGTCCTGCTCGATCTCGTGGGTAAGCATCTATCCACGAAGTATTGGAACTGGTTCGACACGACCCACCTCAGCACGAAGCGCCGCTAGAACCAATGTGGTCAGGGCGGCTACGGGATTCTTACGGTCCACTTCGCCGCCTGGCGGGTTCCCTGCCGCACCCAACCCCCACCCCACCCCGATGCTCGCCCCCTCCCCTCCCCGAGGGGGCTGCGCGTGCCGCGCGGGGCTTAGGGGGTCACTCCTCGGTTGGGAAAAAATCGTACGCTAAGGGTCCGCGAAGGGGGTGGTGGAAAACCCCGTCGTTGAGACGCCCTCGAAACCCGGCGATTTCGGGCTGTTTCGCCCCGCTTCGGAGCTATGGCGGAATACTTTAGTTTTTGTCCACCCCTGCGAATCGCTGACTGGTTGCTCTCGGAAGCGCAAAACCAGCTCAGAACGCCATTTCGGCCCTGGGTCCAGGGCTTGGCGTGCAATTTCTCCCGTTCCGAGGCGTGACCCCTTCATCTGGGCGCACCCGCCCTACTGGCGGCAGAAACTCTACGCATGCGACCCTCGCGACCTGTCACGCGCGCCGACGCTCGAGCTCTTCCTCGAGCGCTACGGTATGTTCCTCCAAAACTCTGCCAACGCTTTGGCCCAAGGCGGTAAACTCGCGATCCTCATGGGCGACTACAGCGACCGCGAAGCGGGCTTCGTGCCCCTCGTCTACCACACCAAGCGCCTGGCCTTCCTCGCCGGGCTGAGGCAGCACTGTACCGACATCATCCGCTTCAGCCACGGTGCCACGAGCAGCAAGAGGGTCTACCGCAGCAGTTTCATCCCCGGGCTTCACGACGTTTGCATGGTATTCGAACGGCCCTAGCTCTCGAAAGGCGCGGCTGAGACCGCACCTCCCGACGCGGGGCCGGTATCGACCACCGCCCGCTAGGAGGTGGATATCGCTCCATAAGGCCCTGCCCACCCTGCGGGTCCATCGGTACGCGACGCCGGCACAGAGGCCACCATGCTTCAGTAGTCAACCGTTACTCCTCGGGCTTGCGTCCCCGAAGCGTTCTCCCTGGTCGAGGATGAAACGGATCTATTGACCGGCTCTCCTCGGGCTCGAGGCGAAGTTTCCTCTAAAAACGACCAATGACGACTCCTCTCGCTTCTAGTTCCCCGATCAGCGCTGCCGACGTCTCGGAAAAACGAGTGCCGAGAACGTCAACCCGGCGAAGCCGCGGGCAGCTCTCGAGCGCGGAGATATCGGATAGCCGGTGGTTGAAGCTAAGGGCCACCCGCTCGAGCATGCTGCAGCTGGCAAGGGCCGAGATATCGGTGAGTCGGTTGTACCGAAGGTCGAGATCGGTCAGCCGCGTACAGGCTGCAAGGGCGGAAATGTCCGCGACTTCGTTTCGGATCAAGGAAAGTTTCTCCAGCCTTCGGCAACTCGCCAGCGCTGAAATGTCTCTTAACTCGTTCCCGCCAAGCTCTAGTCTCACGAGCTCTCCACATCGTGCGAGGGCCGAGATGTCCGAGATGCTGTTACAGCTTAAGAGCAACGTCTGGATCTGGGTGCAGCGTGCGAGGGCTGTGATGTCGTCCACTCGACGCCACGCGAAATCTGCCTTTGTGACTCGCCCGTGGTCACCAATTTCGACCCAGCGCCAAAGCTTTCGCGCCCGGCGTCCATTCGCCCACGCGAAGGTCACGAGCGCCTTGCGCTCCGTCGCGAGCAGGGTCCTCCCGTCCGGAAGCAGGACTTCTCGGTGGGCGTCGATAATCTGATCCAAGCGACCGGCCAGCGGGTCGAGGGGATTTTGATCTGGCATACTCGGCGACCTCCCCGGCAAGCCAACGGCGACAGCGGCCCCGACATTCCGAGATTATATGCGCCGTCCTCCCGGCTCGATACTCACGTGCTCCTGCTCCTCAGGCGCCCGATCGGCCCGTTGCCTCAACCCCCGCGTGCTCAACGCCCACGGCCGCCAGTTTCCCCGCAGGATGGCGGCTTATCGCTTGTCATCGCGAATTTCCTCCAAGCTCAGCCCACCCTGCGGGGTCGATCAGCTCACGGATGCGATACGGGACGCCGATCCGCCGCGGCGCGCCGGCGCGCCTCCTGAGGATGCGCCGGGCGAGCAGCCGGGCCTCCTCTTGGTCGCGGACGACAAAGCACCGCGACCGTCCGGCGGCGCCGATGCGGCCGTAGTTGATCTCGACGACCCAGACGCCGAACAGATCCGTCCCCGCCTCGACGCGGTATTGCCGTAAGCACCGCCGGCCGGGATTTCGGGCTTCGAGGGTGATGCGGAAGTCGAGCATGGGGGGTGGTAAAGAAAACGTTGTTTATCTTACAATTTCAAGGCCCCTCGATTTCCTTGCGTTCTTGCGGTCAACAAAGCCATGAAAGAAATCAAGGTAAGGAAGCGATACGACGCCGCGAGTTTCTTTACAAGCCGTAGGTCAGAGGAGCGGGGCGGGGCTCCTTGGCCAGGCCCGAGAGACCGTGGTATCCTAGGGGTCTGAGGAGATGACGTCATGACACCTCAAGAATGGAAGACAATCGAGACATCGCTCGCCGATCTCACGATCCAGGAGAAGCTGGAGCTGGTCACGCGGCTGATGCGCACCATCCAGGCGGATGTCGCCATGTCACCGGAAGGGACCCGCGAGCAGCTTGAGACCCTGAGTGCGCTGCGGCAGAAGGTCGCCGCGATGCCCGCCACAGCCGTCTCGGATGGCCTCTCCAATCGCGATCACGATCGGATTCTCTACGGGGCCGCCTCGTGATCTTCGTGGACACGGGCGCCTGGTTTGCGAGTTTCGTCCCCTCCGACCCGGACCATGCGGCGGCCGGCGCTTGGTTCGACGCCAATACGCACGCCCTGGTAACGACGGACTACGTGATCGATGAGTTGCTCACGCTGCTGAAGATTCGCGGCGAGCTCGAGCGCGCCTTAGAGATCGGCCCGCCGCTCCTCCGCGGCGCGGTCTGCCGCCTGGAGTGGGTCACACCCGCGGACGTGGCCCAGGCCTGGCAGGTCTTCGCGACGTACCGGGACAAGGGCTGGAGCTTCACCGACTGCGTCAGTCGGGCCGTGATCGAGCGCCTTGGGATCGCGACAGCCTTTGCCTTCGACGTTCACTTCCGCCAGTTCGGCACCCTCACAGTCGTTCCCTGAGCCGGAGGCCGACCTTCCCCTAGACCCTGATGATGCCTCCTAGCCGCGGCCGATTTAACGATAGACAGGGCGTTGTCTATCATTAAATTCGGAGCATGGGACGCATCAAAAATGGCCGATACCAAGACCGAGATCCACCGTCTATCGGAGCCCGGCCTGGTCCGGGCTGGCGGCCCGGGGCGAGCCAGTGCCGCCCGCAACGCCCCGGCGATCGTCAAGTCAAGGCCGCCGGCCGCCCCGCCGAGTTCGCCTGGGAGGAATTCTTCCAGGCCGAGATCGCCAACGCCCACACGAGGCGGTTCTTCAACCGCCTCGTCAACATTCGCTCGGCTGGTGGCCTGAGCGGAATTCGCCAACAGTATCCATTGCTACTCACGTTCCGTGCACACCCGTCGCAACATAAGACAGTTGTTGATTATTCAGCATGATACGTAAGTCTTGCGAAATTTGGAACGAATCCTTTGCTATAGCATCTCAGGAAAGTAATGTCGGTCTCATAGTTCCCGGCCTCGGTTCTACCCGCTGTGAAAGCTAAGAGAGGCCGAGCTACCCTGACATTACTTTTCTGATCGTCAATATAATCCTAACTGTCGTAAAGAAACGACGTACTGGCCGCAAGAGGATGTCGAAGACTGCGCCCCAGATGTTTGCGCACGTCTATGTCTCCGTCGTCAACTTTGTTGGCGAGGTCTACCAAAGCAATCTGATCGGTAATCTTCGTCACCTTGGAACAATCTCCGACGGGTGACATGTTAAGTAGCGATCTTGAATACCCGGTATTCCCGGTGACGTTGCGCTCAAACTGGGCGATCTCGACGTGCAAATCGGCAACATCATTGATTGCGCCGCGGATGATGTATAACCCCCCGCCCTTGCCGTGACATGCAGCACTCCTGCTCCTGGGCGTACCAGCCGTGTTGGCCGTCACTGTGCAATATTCGTCGATACTGACCCTCATCGATGAAAACCCAAAGACCACAAGCAAAATGGCGTGCCACATGTCATCCACACCGGCCATTGCGCCCTCGCTCGTCGCCTCCAGAAATAGTCCACCGCCCGCCCATGGCGAGGATTTGTTTTCGCGAATCCTGGTGGGCGTGCCACTCTTACCGGTCACCTCAATCGCGCAGTTTCGAGCGGCGACGCCCCCCCCGCCAAGCTTCGCTCCCCCACTGAAGTTTTTGGCGACGACGGTCTCCGCGAGTGCGAGGTCCGAGCCCATTGAAGTCCGGATTCCGCCGCCAGCGCCCCCACGTGCGTTATTTTTCTGTACCGAGCTCGATTCAACCCGGATCCGTGAGCGAACAGAGCAGTAGATCCCGCCGCCATCGTCGGACGCCTCGTTCTCCTCGATGCGGCATCCGGAGACGAGAACGGCCCGCTTGCCCGCCGCATCGATATCGGCCTGGTTCCAGGAGGACCACTTTTCCGAATCGAGATACGCACGCACAAACCGGTAGAGGATAACATTTAAGAGCCCGTCCCACTGTTTCCTTCGAATGGCTTCAACGATGGTTCCGAGCGCAGCTTTGGCTAGCAACTCCGCGAGCGTTACCGTAGATACTTTGGATAGCCAATCAGTAAGTGCTTTCAGCAAAACGCCTTCCGAGAGGTCGCGGCCTAACTTTTCGGGAATGGAAATTTCGGCACCAATTCCACCGCCATCGCGTCGTGCAAACGGCTGCGTGCCCGAGGTGTTTTTCAGCACGACGCAGTCCACGATCGAGGGCCAGCCGTACCCCACAACCGCAATCCCGCTGCCCCGCCCGTTTGCGTGATTATTAACCACTTTGCAAGACTCGATTCGCCCGCTGCTCCACGCAAAGCATACGCCACCTCCGAAGCACTGGCCCGTCAGAAGCGAGTTCGGCCTCGTGTTGGGCATGCGATGATCGAGCTCATTACGGAGGTCCGCGCATATCGGTTCAATGGTACCTGGATTGATAAAGGAGAGGAGAGCAAGTGCCTCACCCAGTCGTCTCACGACAATATCCTTAAAGGGCACAGTGGTGATCGTGCCCAGAGGAACTCCTTTTGTCTGGTTATTGAAGATGTAGCAGTCCTGTATAAGCAGATCGCTCACATCGACAATTGCAATCCCACCGCCGGCACCCCAAGCGGGATCCCCGGGCCTGTTTGACGCCATTCCGCCGGTGATCTCGAATCCACGCACGACCACGCGCCCCGCCTTGACATCGTTGCCGAACTGAATCCTGACGACGCGATTGGCGCGCGGCCTGGCCGGCAGAATACGAGGCAGAGAGCCCGGTTTGTAGGAGTCAGATGACGGTTTAGGCGGCGAACTGCTTAATGCCCTAGCACTGACGAGGGTGACTGGTTTGTTGAGAACGAGTTCACCTTCTGCATAACTCGCCTCGTTCTGGACGACGATCGTATCGCCTGCACCGGCGACGCGCAGAGCATCCGCGATGCGCCTTGCCGGTCGAGAAGGATTTGTGTAGGCCGAGGCGGCTGGAACGCCGCCCAGGCCCGCTTTACCAATTGACGAATTTACAAATCTAGTTGTCATAATTTCATAAATCCACCGTGTAGGCCCTCGGGAATCGCCACGACCCCCTGGCTCATCGGAGACCCTCCTCTGAGTCTCCTGGACCGTGGCGAATTTTCCGCCTACATCACGGACCCCCGCCAGATCGTATCCTCCCAGGTGGAGACGAGGCGGTGGAGCCGAGGCCCAGTCCTAGGCGTTCATCACGAAGTCGCAGTCCATGGCGCTGACCGGGGTGTACTCGAACCAAGTCCCGATCAGCGACGCCTCGGCCCAGTTCGTGATGTGCTCCTTCTCGTCGCTCTGATCGAGCGTTTGGTCGGCGCCAAAGGAGAGCAGGTCGTAGTTCCCGTAACGTCCGGGAGACGTGTAATCGTAGCTGTGCCCCCAAGGGTCTCGCGTCGGAACGAGGACGGGGGCAAGGGCCTTCACGGCTTCGATCCCTTCGGCGGTTGTCGGGTAGCGGCCATTGCTTCGGTGGAACTCGCCGAGGAGCCTCTTCAACACCTGGATGTCGTCCCAGGCCTGGCTGGCCTTGAAGTCGTCGGGGTCCGAGGGAGGGCCGGCCCAGCTGGTGATGTCATCGCCCCCGTCGGGCGCGCCGAGCTGTCCGTCTGGGCCGAGGGAGGCCAGGTCGTAATCCCCGTGAGTCCCCGGGCACGTGTACGCATAAGCCCGTCCCCACGGGTCGTTCCCCGGCACGAGCACGTCGGCACACCCTTGCATCTGCGAGAACCAGCTCTCGGTTTGGGGGTAATGCCCGTTCCTCTGGAAGTAGGTCTCGGCGAGCTTGATCAGGACCTGGAGGTCCGCCCAGGCCTTCTTCTGCATCGGGGTCAGGAGCGGGCGAGCGTCCTCAATCGGATTGGCGGGGCGGGTCCCGGGATAGTTCGTCTCGGCGTAGGAGCGCATCTCCTGGGCGATGGTCATGTAGGGGTAGTCCAGGCCGGGCGCCTGGAGCGCCTCGAAGAACGAACCGCTCTGGAGGAGGGCCGTAAAGGCCAGCTCGTACCCCGGGCGGATGGTGAGAACTACGCGTGCCGCCCCGGCCTTGAGAAAGGCGAGGTGCATCGGGTCCTGGTGGTCGAGGTACTTCTTCAACTCCCACACCCTAGTATGCGACCAGAAATAGGGGTAGAGGAAATAGAGCATGTTCTCCCATTCGATGGCGTTGTGCAGGAACTTGATGAACTCGCCGTGGGAGAGCACCCCACTCCAAATGTTCTGGGGGATCGTCTGGCTGGTCGGGTCGTAGGGGTCATCGGCGTCGGGGGGGCCGAACTGGAGGTCCGGACCGAGGAGCCACCGGAGGGCCCCCTTCATCACCTCCTCGCGCTCGATCTTGCGGAGGCTGAGGGCATCCTGCTGGCCTGCTCCTCGCTGAGCCGGCTCAACTTCTGATTCAGCGCCTCGCGGTGCTCGTTGTACTGGGCCAGCGCGGCATCGCGGATCGCGCCCCACACCCGGAGCTGCCAGCGCTGCTTGGTCTCCTCGCGGAGCTTGTACTTCCCGCGCACCTCGATGTAGAGGGTGCGCAGGTATCGTCCGCCGTAAGCGATCGCGACCTTGCCGAATTTGCCGACCAGTTCGGGGACGTCGTGGACCAGGGGTTGGTGAGCTGGGTTGAAGTCGGACCAGACCTCGGCGTAAGGCGCGTACACTTGCCAGTGGTCGTCTGAGTCAGTCTTGCTGTTGTTGGGTTGAAACCAGAGATACCGGTCGGCCTGAGCGATCTCGTAGTCCTCAGGGATGTCGAAGCTGAGTGTGAAGTAACGGGGCTCGTTCTGCTCTGACTGGTCGTCGGTCCAGTTGTGGGGTTCCGACACCTGTTGGAATGGGACCTCCTCGTCCTGCAGGAATAGCCCCTGATCCTGTGACAGGCTGATGTTGTATTTGGCTGCCAGGTCGAGGTAATTTCCGCGCTCGATCATCTCCGGGGTGAGATCGAATTGAAACTCCCCCTCGATCTCGTGCTTGATGTCCTGGATCTCCTGGATACGTTTGATGATGTCGGATCCAGGTTCGGGAATGGTTAGGTCGTAAGTTAGCCGGACCCCGTAGCGATAGAGGTTAACATTCCACTTGCGGACGAACTGGTAGTAGTCGACCCGCGCGGAATTGGTCGCGGAGGGATTCTTGAACCGGCGGACCGCCTGGTCCTCGGTCCCGGCGGCGGAGGCGACCTTGAAGCTGACCTTGTGCTCCTTCTTGACCCGGCTCGAGGCATTGCGCGTGATGGTACGGCTATTGTTCCTCGAGAGCTGCTCGGAGGCGCTCGCCGAGTCCGCCACATTCGCCGACAACGACGTGGTGATGTTGACGGGGCCGTACCCGCCCGACGCCGTCACGCCCGTGTTCAGACCGCTCGAGTGTTGCACCTGGGAGCTCGCCGCCTGCGTTAGCTCCGACTTCTCCGTGACCCCCTGTTCGCTGTACTCTTCCAGGGAGTCGGTGACGATCCGCTCGAACTCCTGCGAGGTGTTCGACCACTCCTTGTGCGCGATATTGACCTCCTCCCCCGGCGCCAGCGGCACCGAGCTGATCAGCTCCCCCCGCTCGGTGCCGGCCGGGGTGAAGGTGATGCGCTCGAGGTGCAGGTACCCGATAGGCTCCACGGCGAAGTTGGCCTGGAACCCATCCATCAGCATTTGGAGCTGGTTCGTATAGGAATTGATCGCTTTAACGCTGTCCTGGGTGTCGATATCGCCCGACGGTGGCAAGAGCCGCGAGACCAGGTCCAGCGTCTGGGTGGCCGCCTCCGCCTCGACGCCGTGATCGATGGCCCATCTCATCAACTGCTTGACACTCATCGCGGGGCGGGGCGAGAGTGGGGCCGCTGGCCCCCCGTTCGACGGCCCAGGTTGAGCGTTTGCCCGAGGCTGCTGGAAATATGCCCGGGCGACGAGATCCTGTGTCTTTAAAGCGAGCTGGAGCTTCTCCTGTCGTCGCTGAACCAATCTCTCCGCGATCGTGATGAGGGTGTCGGGGTTCACCTCGCGGAACAAGCGCGCGCAGCGGAGCACGGTCGGGGTCCCGAACTCCGGGAGAGTGGATTCGATGAGCTCGAGGCCACGTTGAAAATCCGACAGGGGAGATCCCGGAGCCACACTCGTCCCATTCTTCAGCTCGGCGATCTCTTCGCGCGAGGGCTTGATCGCGGCGATGAAGGCGAATTTCTCCAACGCCCTACCTTTCGCCGCGTTCCTTGCCTGATCGGCCTTGGGGATCCGGACCGATGTATAGGTCGCCTGCAGAGTCCCCCTCGTGGAATTCTCCGCGAGGAGACCGGACGGCGCTGGCAGCTCTGGGTGTGGGATGCGATCTGCGACGCTCATGGGACCACTCCGTCTGATGTCGAGCGATCTCCGGCCAACACACATGGTTACATCGAAGCTTACCCGGAGACGGCCCGTACTTTCCGCGGTGGATCGATCGGATCAGTCACTTGTTTTTTAAGATAGCGAGGCGGGATCGTGATTTCAATGAACAGCGAGGCTTGCCGGCCCCGAGCTGACTCGCCTCGGTTTCCTACTCGGCGGCTGCAGCATCCACGTCCACGTATTTCCGGCACTTCGCAGAGACCCAGATATTCATGGGGCGGTTGTTGACCACCTCCACCTCGTCGAAGTCGGCATGCCCTTCCAGATACTCGCGGATGATCCCCTCCAGATCCTCGTCGCCAAGCTCAATCTTGTGCTCGACGAACCCCTCGTCGCGGTAATACTTCACCGGGTAAATGCTTCGCATGGACACACTCCTTTGGGAACCAGGGCCATCATTTCGTGGCCGAGCCCAGGGCCCCGCGTCAGATCGGCACGTCGTGCGACGCCCCTTCCTTGAGGCTGCGCCGCCGCTTGTCGTAGATCTGAGTGGTGGTCACGTGCCGGTGGCCGAGTAGCTCCTTGACCTTGATGATGTCCACCCCGGCATCGAGGAGCAGCGTCGCCGTGGTCGCCCGGAGCGAATGAGGCGTGTAAATGCAGTGCTTGATCTTCGTAACGGTGCCGTCCTCAGCCGTCACCTCTTCTTCACGCGTCGATGCGGGAAGCCGCGCGAGGTAGCCTTGGACCAGGTTGTACATCGTGACCACGCCGATCGGCGCAAGACCTAGCTTTTGGCTCCGCGAGTTGAGCCGGGCGCGAAAGAGCGGCCCCTTCGAGAGCTCGGCCTTCCCGATGTACGCCGCGATCGCCTCGGCCGCCGCGAAGTGCAGCCCGATGCGGCGGTGCTTGTCGCCCTTCTCGTGGAGCGTGACGGTCGCCTCGTCGCCGTCCTGGTGGAAGTCTTTGACCCGGAGGCGACACGCGGTGCCAATTCTGGCCCCGCTATAGAGGAAGAACTTGATGATGGCCCGGTCCCGGTAATCGAACACCGTGTCGCCGGAGTTGAGCCCCATCAGCTGCCGGGCACGGGTCGCCGACAAGGCTTTGGTCTCGTCGCGCGGATCGGACGAGCCCCGCGGAATGAACTGGGCGTGTGCCGGATTGGGGACCGTGATGGGGAGGCGGAACTCGGAGGCCACGCCCTGGAGGTATTTGTAGAACGAGGACAGCGACGCGATGCGGCGGTTGATGGTCTTGGGGGCCTTGGATTCGGCGAGCATCTGATCGCGAAACGCGATGACGTCCGCGACCGAGACCGTGAAGAGCCGGGTCGATTCCTCGGGCCAGAGGATCCCCATGAAGCGGACGAAGTCCATCACGTCCTGGCGGTAGGCGCGCTGCGTGTGCAAACTCTGCCGCCGCGTCACCCAGCGCTCAAAGATGTCGGCGACGGAGAGGTAGAAGCTTCGCACCTGGGCTTCAACCGCCGGGGTGTGCCGACCGGCGAGAATTGGCGGCAGCTCGGCCCGCATCTCGCTCACCGGCACTAACTCCGTCTTCTTCTCGTCCATGACCCCGTCCTTTGGCGGCCCCGATCTTTGATCGCTAAATGGCCGCTCCTCGTTTTTTTGGCCACCCTGACGACGGAAGATAACCGGTTTTATCTTCCACCGTCAACCGACCAAAAACCGGGGCAGTGGGCCTGGTTTTCATGTCCAGACCCTTCTCGATGTTAAGGCATCGTGAGGATCACCGAAACGACATCGACCGCATACCAGAGGTTGACGATCCGAAGATTCTCGTCGGACGAGTGCTGATTGTTGTCGTGATTTACGGTGGGCACGATGAC
>Ga0310039_10002726_pt1 | contig 11655 bp, 13 predicted proteins | sample Sb_taG_4_FD_200460 | JGI IMG/M metagenome (GOLD analysis project Ga0310039, IMG submission 200460) | Peat soil microbial communities from Weissenstadt, Germany - Sb_50d_6_BS metaG (v2) (version 2) | ecosystem: Environmental > Terrestrial > Soil > Wetlands > Peat | place: Germany: Weissenstadt... | reverse complement strand
CAATGGTTCGGCGTTACTATGGGTCGATGACGCTGGCGACGACATAGATTTCTGCGCCGACGCCCAGCGCATGCGAGCTGAGGCTCATGCTGTGAAACACATGGCAGCCGAATAGAGGCGCCTTTAGCATATTCATGCCCTACGACCTCATCGTCATCGGCTCTGGTCCCGGCGGCTATGTCTGCGCCATTCGCGCGGCGCAGCTCGGCATGAAGACCGCGGTGGTAGAGAAGCGCGCCACGTTCGGCGGCACCTGCCTCAATATCGGCTGCATCCCGTCGAAGGCGATGCTGAACGCGTCGGAGCTTTACGAGGAGGCCGGCCACAAGTTCGGGGATATGGGCATCAAGGTCGGCAAGCCGAGCGTCGATCTCGCGGCAATGCTCAAATATAAGGAGAAGGGCGTCGAGGGTAACGTCAAGGGCGTCGAATATCTTTTCAAGAAGAACAAGATCGAGACGTTTCATGGTGCCGGCCGCATCGTGGCGCCAGGCAAGGTCGAGGTGAAGGCCGACGACGGCAAGATCCAGACGCTCGAAACCAAGAACATCGTCATTGCGACCGGGTCGGACGTGGCGCGGCTGCCCGGCATCGACATCGACGAAAAGCGCGTCGTGTCGTCGACCGGCGCGCTCGATCTCGCCAAGGTGCCGCAAAAACTCCTGATCGTCGGCGCCGGCATCATCGGGCTTGAGCTCGGTTCGGTGTGGCGGCGGCTCGGCGCCGAGGTGACGATCGTCGAGTTTCTCGATCACATCCTCCCCGGCATCGATCGCGAGGTCGCCAATCAATTCCACCGCATGCTGCAGAAGCAGGGTCTCGCCTTCAAACTGTCGTCGAAGGTCACGGCCGTCGATACGTCAGGCAAGATGCTCAAGGTGAAGGTCGAGCCGGCTGCGGGCGGCGGTGCCGCCGAGACGCTCGAAGCCGATATCGTTCTGGTGGCGATCGGCCGCGTGCCTTACACGGATGGTCTCGGCCTCGAACCCGTCGGCGTGAAAAAGGATAATCGCGGCCGCGTCATCGTCGATCCGCACTTCGCCAGCAATGTCGCCGGCATCTATGCCATCGGCGACGCTATCGCCGGACCCATGCTGGCCCACAAGGCGGAGGAGGAAGGCGTCGCGGTTGCCGAAATCCTCGCCGGCCAGGCCGGCCACGTGAACTACGACGTCATTCCCAACGTCGTCTACACCTATCCGGAGATCGCTTCCGTCGGCAAAACCGAAGAAGAGCTCAAAGCCGCCGGCGTCGCCTACAATGTCGGAAAATTTCCCTTCACCGCCAATGCCCGCGCCAAGGTGAACCTGACCACCGAAGGTTTCGTCAAAATCCTGGCCGACGCCAAGACCGACCGCGTGCTCGGCGTGCACATACTCGGCCCCGATGCCGGCAACATGATCGGCGAAGCGGCAATCGCCATGGAATTCGGCGCGTCGTCAGAAGACATCGCACGCACCTGCCACGCCCATCCGACGTTGACGGAGGCGATCAAGGAAGCGGCGCTGGCGGTGGCCAAGCGGGCGATTAATTTTTAGCCGTCATTCCGGGGCGCCACGAAGTGGCGAACCCGGAATCCATAATCACTGTCATTGCAGGGAAAATTTCGGCGACTGTTCTGCGCCGTCTGTGGTTATGGATTCCGGGCTCCTCGCTTCGCTCGGCCCCGGAATGACGCTACAGCGTCGCGATGAACGGCACGGCGTGCGGTGCCCACAGTCCGAGCGCCAGCAGCACGAGCCCGATCACGCCAAGCCCGCCGGCGAACCAGGCCAGCCCGATCATGCCGGTGATCACCGCCGCCGAGGCAAGCACGATGCCGACCTGGAACGCGGCGGAAGACAGTTCGTAATGGTGATATTTCGCCATGTACAAATCGCGCTCTTCCACGGCTTCCTTGGCCTGTTCGGCAAGCTCGTCGCGTCCGGTTTTCGGTTCCGATTTCAGGCGCTCGGCGGCCGCTTTCCAAGCTTCGATCTGTTTGTCCATGGCCGCCTTGACGGCGGGGTCGGCGGCGCCGGCGGCCGAGACCGCCATCTCCTCGGCGGCGGTCGTAACCTGGGTGATGCGGATGTTCTTGGCCTGGAAGAACGCCCACAGGTCCGACGACTCGACGTTCTTGCTGATCGCTTCGGTCTGCGCGCCCTTGCCGGCCGTCTCCGAGAAGGACAGGAACAGCGCCAGGATCGCGATCACCAGCGCGACGCGCCTGTTGAAACCTTCGCCGTGCTCGCCTTCCTGCGCCTTCTCGATTGCTTCGTGAATTTCCGACATGGCGTCCGCCCCTTGTGTCGCACTCGTCAATCGACGAATAGCACAAATCTTACGCGCGCGGGTGGGCGGCGCGATAGGCGCCGATCAGGCGCTCGGCGTCGACCTCAGTGTAGATTTGCGTGGTCGCCAGCGAGGCGTGGCCCAACAATTCCTGGATCGAGCGGATGTCGCCGCCGCGGGCGAGCAGGTGCGTGGCGAAGGAGTGCCGCAGCGCATGCGGCGTCGCGGTCTCCGGCAGGCCGAGCGCACCGCGCAGCCGCGCCATGGCGAGCTGGATGAGGCGCGGCGACAGCGGTCCGCCCTTGGCGCCGACGAACAACGGGCCGTCGTCGGGCAGGTCGAAGGGACAGAGCGCGATGTAATCGGCGATAAGCTTATCGACTTGCGGCAACAGCGGAACCATGCGCTGCTTGCGGCCCTTTCCGGTAACAGTCAGCGTGTCGCGGGCGCCGAAATCGACGCGCTTCAAGCCCAACGCTTCGGCGATGCGCAAGCCGCAGCCATAGAGCAGCGCCAGCACCGCGGCATCGCGCGCGTGAATCCAGGGCTCGCGTCCGTCGCCGGCCGCGGTGTCGGGATCGGCGACGCGCTTGGCGGCGGTGACCGCCAGCGGGCGCGGCAAAGTCTTGCCGATTTTCGGCGCGCGCACCGCGGCGAGCGCGCCGACCTTGCCCTTGCCGTTGCGCTCCAGGAAACGGCCAAAGGCGCGCATGCCGGCCAGCGCCCGCATCAGCGAGCGGCTGCCGATGTTTTTGGCGCGCCGCGCCGCCAGGAAGGCGCGCACGTCGGCAGGGGAAAGCCGCGCCAGGTCCTGCAGCGACGGCGCACCGCCGAGATGCTCGGACAAAAACGCCAGAAACTGCAGGACGTCGCGCCGATAGGCCTCGACGGTCTTCGGCGACATGCGCCGCTCGGCGCCAAGATGGCTCAGCCAACCCTCGACCTCGGCGGCGACTTTCGGCGCCACGAAATCCGGCAGGTCTTGCGATTTTTGTCGTGCGCTTGACACGGCGGGATATATCGCACCCCCTTCGTTCCCGCTTCCTTAATTGCCGAATCGGCCGTGGTCCATATTTAAGCGGGCAGCTATGCCGCCATGACCAAGCGCGTCGTCGATGTCCTCCTCCCGGTCGCCCTCGACCGGGCCTATTCCTACCGGGTGCCGGAACAGCTTGAGCTCGCGCCGGGCGACATCGTCTGCGTGCCGCTCGGCGCCCGCGAGGCCACCGCGGTGGTGTGGGCGGACAATCCAAAGCCCAATCCGCGGCTCGACAACCGGCTCAAGGACGTCGAGGAAAAGCTCGAACTGCCGCCGCTGCGCCCCGAATTGCGCAACTTCGTCGATTGGGTGGCGAACTACACCGTGAGCTCGCGCGGCATGGTGCTGCGCATGTGCCTGCGCATGGGCGAGCATCTGGGCGCCGAGCGCGAACGGGTCGGCGTGCGGCTCGCCGGCGCGCCACCGCGACGCATGACGCCGGCGCGGCAGCGTGTGCTGGCGCTGGTCGCCGACGGCATGGTGCGCGGCAAAAGCGATGCCGCGCGCGAGGCCGGCGTCACCACCGGCGTGATCGACGGCCTGATCGACGAAGCCACGCTCGAAGCCGTGGTGCTGCCGCCGGAGCCGGTGGCGCAAAAGCCCGATCCGGATTTCGTGCAATCGGAATTCACGCCGGACCAAAGCGCCGCCGCAACCGCGCTCAAAGCGACCGTGGCGAAGGGCGGTTATTCGGTGACCTTGCTCGACGGCGTCACCGGCTCGGGCAAGACCGAGGTTTATTTCGAAGCGGTAGCCGACACCATCCGCCGCGGCCGGCAGAGTTTGATCCTGATGCCGGAGATCGCCCTCACAGCGCAATTCCTCGACCGTTTCGCGGCGCGGTTCGGCGTGCGGCCGGCGGAATGGCATTCGGAGCTCAGCCCGCGCAAGCGCGCGCGCACCTGGCGCGCGGTCGCCGACGGCGAAGTCTCGGTCGTGGTCGGCGCGCGCTCGGCGTTGTTTCTGCCTTACGCCGATCTCGGGCTGATCGTGGTCGATGAGGAGCACGACCCCGCCTACAAGCAGGAGGACGGCGTGCATTATCACGCCCGCGACATGGCGGTGGTGCGCGGCCATATCGCGCGCATTCCTATCGTGCTGTCGTCGGCGACGCCGTCGCTGGAGACGGTCGTCAATGCGCGGCGCGGGCGTTACCAGAAACTCACACTGCCGGAGCGCTTCGGCGGCCAGCAACAGCCCGCGGTCGAGGCGATCGATCTGCGCTTGGCGCCGCCGCCGCGCGGCCGCTTCATTTCACCGGTGCTCGCCGGCGCGATGGCGATCGCCATCGAGCGCGGCGAGCAGGCGCTGCTGTTTCTCAATCGCCGTGGCTATGCGCCGCTGACCCTGTGCCGCGCCTGCGGATTTCGCTTCTCGTGCCCGAACTGCGACGCCTGGCTGGTCGATCACCGCTTCCGCAAGCATCTCGTGTGTCACCATTGCGGCTTCGCCATGCCGCATCCGGCCAACTGCCCGAAATGCCAGGCGCCGAATTCTTTTGTGGCTTGCGGACCGGGCGTCGAGCGCCTGGAAGAAGAGGTGCGCGAATTGTTTCCGGGAGCGCGCGTGCTGGTGCTCTCCAGCGACCTCGTCGCCTCAGTCGAGCGGCTGCGCGAGGAACTGAATGACGTCGCCCAGGGCCGCTTCGACATCGTCATCGGCACGCAGCTCGTGGCGAAAGGCCATCACTTCCCGATGCTTAATCTGGTCGGCGTGGTCGATGCGGATTTGGGCTTAAGCAACGGCGATCCGCGCGCCGCCGAGCGCACCTTCCAGCTGTTGCACCAGGTCATCGGCCGCGCCGGCCGCGACGCCGGCATGGGCCATGGCTATTTGCAGACGCACCAGCCCGAGCATCCGGTGATGCGCGCCCTGATCGCGCAGGACCGCGAGGCGTTCTACGACGCCGAGATCGAAGTCCGCGAGCGCGATCACTATCCGCCGTTCGGCCGGCTCGCGTCGATCGTCATTTCCGGCCCTGACAAGCACGACACCGAAGCGCATGCGCGCGCGCTCGCCCGCGCCGCGCCAACCCACGACGAGGTGCGCATCCTCGGTCCCGCCGAAGCGCCGCTCGCGCTGGTGCGCGGCCGCCATCGCTTCCGGCTTTTGATCAAGGCGCCGCGCAATTTCGATCTCTCCGCCTATCTGCGCCAATGGCTCGCCGCCGCGCCGAAGAAGCACGGCTCCATCAAGCTCGATATCGATGTCGATCCGCAGAGTTTTTTGTGAGCGGGTCTCGTTATTCCGAAAATGGAAACGGAGCATCGCGATGAGAATATGCATGGCTATCGTTGTGGCAGTAGTTGGACTCTCCACGAACTTTCTCTCGACATCGGACAAGCTGGCGGCGGCCCAGGCGGATGATCGATTTGCACAAACGAAGCCAGTTTGTGTGCAAGTCATCAGTTGCGGAACGAAGAATGGAAAGGCCAAGCAATATCCCACGCCTTGCGACGCCCGAGATGATGGGGCGACAGACATTCATCCCAAGACTGGAAACTCTTGCGAGGCCATGAGGTAACCCGCGCAGTAGCGAAGCCCACGCAGCCTTGCGGCGATGTCGACGCACGACCTCGCCTATTCTGCTTTTCTCAATTTTTGCCGGCCCGGCTTTCGTTTGGCCCGCGTGCGAGGCACCAATTTTTTGCGTTCTGCAATGGCGAACGAGCGGGCCGCCCAGACCGCAAGCTCATCGGGATCGTCGTAGAGCCGATCCGGCAGGCGCCAATAGGGCAGCGCGTGTCGCGTCGACCGGCCTGAGCTTTTGCCGCGCGTATAGCTGAACGGCCGGCTGCCTTCGCGTTCGAAATCCGCGATGTTGCTTTCGTCCACTTTGAGATGGATCGCGCCGTCGACGATCAGCCCGAACATGAGACCGTCAGCGAAAATGCCGGCGCCGCTGAACATGCGCCTTACCGTTACCGGGCGGAATTGTGCGAACAGGTCGCGGATGAATTCGGGGTCCAAGCGTGGCTCCGCAGTCAGCGTAGCGCCTAATCAAATATAAGACGGCCTAGAAAGCGGCCTTGATCGCTTGGACGGCACTCTGTTCGTGTTGATGATCTTGTCAAGGACGGCGCGAAGCGCCGCCGCCTTCGGCGGTCGTTGATCCTTGACAAGATCATCAACACGAACAACCAGCATCCAAGCGATCAAGGCCGCCACCCGATCAGTGCAAATTTGATCCCGAGCACCCGTTTGATTCTGAGCCCAATGATGATGGATACTCGTCCTGCATGGCGGCGACAATTCAGACCATTCTGCTGCTGCTCGCGGTTCTGGCCGTCGTCGCCATCGTCGCGCGGCGGCTCAATGCCGCGCCGTCGATCCTGCTCGTCATCGCCGGTATCGGGCTCGCGCTCGCGCCCGGGCTGCCGCGGATCGAGCTGGCGCCGGAGCTGGTGCTGCTCGGCATCCTGCCGCCGCTGATCTATTCGGCCGGCGTCGCCATGAGCTGGCGCGAGTTCCGTTTCAACCTGCGCCCGATCGCGCTGCTGGCCTTCGGCGCCGTCGTCTTCACCACCTGTGCGGTGGCGGCCGCCGTGCATTGGCTGCTCGGCATGCCGCTGGCGATCGGCTTTCTGCTCGGCGCCATCGTGTCGCCGCCCGACGCGGTCGCGCCGCTGGCGATCGTGCGCAGTCTCGGCGTGCCGCGCCGGCTCGTCGTCGTGCTGGAGGGTGAGGGGCTGGCCAACGACGCCACGGCCTTGATCCTCTACCGCTTCGCCGTGGCCGCCGTGAGCACCGGCCTGTTCTCCTTCGCCGACGCCGCGGGCACCTTCGCATTCATCGTCGTCGGCGAGATCGCCTATGGCATCGCCGTCGGCTGGCTCAGCCTGCGCTTGCGCCGCTGGGCGCGCGATCCGCGCGTCGAGATCACGCTGTCGCTGTTGACCCCTTACCTCGCATTCCTGGTGCCGCAGCAACTGGGCGGTTCGGGCGTGTTGGCGACGGTAGCCGCGGGACTGTTCGTGAGCTGGAACGGGCCGCTGCTGATTCCAGCGGCGACGCGGCTGCAAGGAATCTTCTTTTGGGATTTGCTGGTCTATTTCCTCGAAGGATTTGTCTTCCTGGTGACCGGCATGCAGACGCGAACACTGCTCAACCGGATGGACGCGGATTTGCTGCACGGTCTCACGTTGACCATCCTGGTTACCGTGGTTGTGATCATCGTGACGCGATTCATCTGGATATTTCCGGCGGCCTATCTGCCGCGCTGGCTGAGCCCGTCGCTTAAGCGCCGCGATCCGACGCCGCCTTGGCAGTGGATTTTCTTTCTCGGCTTTGTCGGCGTGCGCGGCGTCGTCTCGCTCGCCGCGGCGCTGGCCATTCCGCTGACCACAGCGGCCGGCGCGCCGTTTCCCGACCGCGATCTTATTCTCTTTGTCACCTTCGGCGTCATCGTCGTGACGCTGATCGGTCAGGGGTCGCTGCTGCCGCGGGTGGTCGACTGGCTCGGCTTGGCAAAACACGCCGCCGACGAGCGGCAACGCGAGCACGAGGCGGAGCTTGCCGCGCGGTCGGGAGCCCTCGACGTGGCGCAAAATCGTTTGGGACATATCGCTGCCGACCGCCAGGCTTCACCCGAAGCGCTGGCGATCTTGCGCGCCCGTCACGATTATCGGACCGGGCGGCTGTCGGAACACAGTGCGGACGGCGGCGATGCCGCGGCGGTGGCCGCGGAGCTGCGCATGGAGCTGATCGCGGCCGAGCGCGAATACATCTACCGGCTGTTGCAGGAAGGCCAGATCACCGACGAAGCGCGCCGGCGCATCGAACGCGAGCTCGACCTCGAAGAGGCGAGCATCGCCTGCAGGAAAGAAGGCGGCGTCGAACCGCCGTTGTAGCCGCCGCCTCAAACCATCTTGAGCGGGATGGCGCCCAGGAAATCGCGCTTGCCGACATCCACGCCGCAATGACGCAGGATCGCGTAGGCGGCGGTGCAATGGAAATAGAAGTTCGGCAGCATGAAGTGGTTGAGATAATCGTCGCCCTTCATCTGGCCCTTGTTGGCGCCGCCGAGCGGAAACGTGATCTCGCGATCCGCCGCCGCGTCGATCTGCTTGCGGTCGAGCGTCTTGAGATAGGCGACGGTTTTCGCAATGCGCTCCTTGAGCTGCGCGATCGTCGTCTCGTTGTCTTCGTAGCTTGGCGGCTCGACGCCGGCGAGACGCGCCGTACCGCGCCGCGCCCCGTCCGTCGCGACCTGGATTTGCCGGGTCAGATCGAACATGTCCGGCGACAGGCGGGAATGCAGCAGTACGGCGGGGTCGATTTTCTTCGCGGCAGCGAACGCTTCCGCCTTGTCGAGAATGGCCGACAGCGCGTTGAGATTGATCTCGAAAACCGGCAGCGCGGCTTGGCACATTGAAAACGGCATGGGCAGTTCCTTTGGGTTGGGGTCGTATCGGCAAAGCAAATTTAAAAACGAAGATGGCCGGGACATAGGCGTGCGAAGCACGCCGTTCTTCGAACGGCTATGCCCGGCCATGACGATAGTGCAAGCGTAATCCGAACGAACGCAGCGACGGTATCAGCCCGTCGCTTGTGCTGCGATCAGAAGCGTACCGGGCGCGGTGCGCGCGGCGGGCCGCCTCGTCCGGGGGCGCCGCCGGGGCCGGCGCCGGGAACCGGCCGCGGCTTCATCGGCAACAGGCCCTCGCGCTGCAACTTCTTGCGGGCGAGCTTGCGGGCGCGGCGGATGGCTTCGGCCTTCTCGCGGACGCGCTTCTCGGAAGGCTTTTCGTAATGGCCGCGCAGCTTCATCTCGCGGAACACGCCCTCGCGCTGCATCTTCTTCTTCAGCACCCTCAGCGCCTGGTCGACATTGTTGTCACGGACGAGAACCTGCACGCGGCGTTCCTCTTCGATCGAGCGGTGGACAGGGCCGATGGCCAGGGCGCTCGGGCCGCTGGCGCACGGCTAGGCAAGATTCGCGTGGCACTGGTCGGGTACGACGGCGCCCGCGGTAACAATCCAAGTCGATGTTCGAAGTCGCGCGCCTGCCGATTAGGCACCGTGCCGCCGATGGAAAAAACGGAGACTTCGACAGGTCGCCGCTAATTTGGGCAGCTTTTCGAACCAAACAGTGTTTGGTTCTATAGATATCGGCAGACTTGTCAAAGGCTTCCTGCCGTCGCTCGGTCAGCCGGGGTAGTCGCTCAGGAGCGACCTTAACGCCGCCTTTCCGGCCCGGTTGGCTTCGGTCATCGACTCGAAAAAAACCTCCGAATGCTCAATCGGGCTGGTTCGGCCGGCGCGATAGATTTCCCATCGCCACGGCTTCGGCAGCGGGGCGCGGTTCTTCACGACAACCGAAAAGTCTTCATGGTCGATCATTGGTAGGGACATTATCACATATTACTGCAAAATTCGTCGGTAAATCGGTTGCTTTGAAAATAAAAACGCACGCACACTTGTTTAACAATCACAAGGCCAATAGTTATATTAAGTGACGTAAAAGTACTCAAAATCTTTTTTTGAAAGGAAATAATATGTCAAATCCTCAGCAGGGCGCCAACCAAGCCCCGAAGCCGGCCAATCCGGCCAACCCGCAGCAGCAAGCCCAGAACCCGGGTAGCCCGAAGCCGCAGACCCAGAATCCGGCCAGCCCGCAGCAGCAAAGTCAAAATCCGGGCAGTCCGAAGCCCGCCGACAAACAGCCGAGCGAGCAGCAAAAGTAAGCCGTTCGATTCCGCAAGATCAGGGCCCGGCCAAGTGCCGGGCCTTTTGCCAATCTGCTTGAAGGGTTCCAACGGCGATCCAGCCATCGGAACTGCACTTGGGAAATGACCAGGACAACGCACCAAGACGGGGGAGGGCGGACCATGAGAAGCGGCTACAGCACTGCCAGTTTCGCGACCAAGGCGATCTATTTTTCCATAGCGGCCGTCGTACTCGTCTTCGTCTCGATGCTGGTGCTGACGGTTCTCCACCCTTAAGCCGGCCCGGCTAGCGTTTTCGATCCGCGAGCATAACTCGTTCGCGCCGTCGGGTTTGCCGGTGTGATGATTTATTTCGACGTGACACGCCATGGCGATGCGATCGATCGACGACTTGCGTAACAATCGACCACGGTCGAGGATGCGCCCGTGACCGTTCTCAATGTGCGCCACACCACGGTCTACCGCTACAGCCGCCCGGTCGTGCTTGGCGATCACCGGCTGATGTTGCGGCCGCGCGACAGTCACGATCTTCGCTTGATCAAAACCAATTTAACCTGCTCGCCGCCGGCGTCGCTGCGCTGGCTCTACGATGTCTTCGGCAATTCGGTCGCCATCGCGTCGTTCCGCGAACCGGCGGCGGAATTGCGGATCGAGAGCAGCCTTCTGCTCGAGACCTATGCCGTCGAGCGGCCGCCATTCCAGATTTCGCCGGAAGCGCGAAGCTACCCGTTCGTCTATTCGGCGGACGATCGCATCGACCTCGGCCGCCTGCCGGAGCGCCAATACCCCGATCCCAACGACCGGCTCGGATCGTGGGCGCGCAGCTTCGTGCGCAGCAATCCGACCGATACGTCGGCGCTGTTGGCCGATCTGAACAGCGGCGTGGCGGCTCAGATCTCGTACCAAAGCCGGGAAACCGAGGGCACGCAGACTCCCGTGGAGACGCTCAACCGCGGCTGGGGCTCGTGCCGCGATCTCGCGGTCCTCTTGATCGAGGCCGCCCGCAGCCTGGGCTTCGGCGCCCGCGTCGTGACGGGATATCTCTATCGCGCTTGCGCCGATGGTCCGGGCGCGATCGGCGCCGGGACGACGCACGCCTGGGCCGACATCTACGTTCCCGGTTCCGGCTGGATCGCCTACGACCCGACCAACGCCACCATCGGCGGCCTCGATTTGATTCGGGTCGCCGTCACGCGCGACATCAGCCAAGCGGTGCCGATTTCCGGCAGTTTTGTCGGCTCAGCCGGCAGCTATCTCGGTATGACGGTGGACGTGACTGTGATGTCGGAAGCAGCGGGCTTGCGCGAGCGGCGCTCCGCCTGATCGGTCGAGTGGGAAATCGAAGCGAGCCTTCGTCACGACGCCGCGGCGGGCACTTCCACCAGCGTGTGGGTGTATTCGACGCTGTCATAGACCGATACTTGAACGATCGGATAGCCCTTCTTGATCACCAGCGCCGCCGATTGCGCGGCTTCCGCCGTCTGGTAGGAACCCTTGGTCTGACGGTCGACCTGGAGCCAATACCGGCCGCTTTCCGGCCGCTTGCGCTGTGACGGCGCTTCGTCGACGTCTTTGTCGGAATCGTCCTTTACAGGCATCTTGATCTGGCGCGAGGCCATTCGCTGCTCCTTTGTGGGGGACGATCTACATATAGAGGCTTCAGGCCGCAGCCGC
>Ga0310039_10002716_pt1 | contig 11675 bp, 12 predicted proteins | sample Sb_taG_4_FD_200460 | JGI IMG/M metagenome (GOLD analysis project Ga0310039, IMG submission 200460) | Peat soil microbial communities from Weissenstadt, Germany - Sb_50d_6_BS metaG (v2) (version 2) | ecosystem: Environmental > Terrestrial > Soil > Wetlands > Peat | place: Germany: Weissenstadt... | reverse complement strand
GAATTCCAGGGCCTGCAGTTCATGCTGGCCGACATGGCCATGAAGCTCGAGGCGGCGCGCCAGCTCACGGCTCCGGTACAACTACCGCCTCTACCCGACACCTGGCCAGCAGCAAGCGCTGGCGAGGGAGGTCCGCTGGTCCCGCGACCTGCCCTCGGACCCGGCCAGCGTCACTGTGATCAAGGACGCGGCAGGCCGGTACTTCGCGTCGTTCGCGGTCGAGACCGGCCCGGCGGCCGACGCGGCCCGGTTCCCGCCATCAGGCACCGAGGTAGGCATCGACCTGGGCCTGACCTCGTTCGCGGTCCTGTCGGACGGCACGGTGGTCAGGTCACCGAAGTTCCTGCGCCGCGCCGAGCGCAAGCTGCGGCGCTTGCAGAAGTCCCTCAGTCGCAAGGCTCCGGGCAGCAGTAACAGGGAGAAGGCGCGGGCTAGGGTAGCCCGCGCGCACGCGAAGGTGGCCGATTCCCGCCGGGATTTCCATCACAAGACCTCCACGCGGATCATCCGCGAAAACCAAGCGGTGTACGCGGAGGACTTGTGCGTGGCCGGGCTTGGCCGGACCCGGCTGGCCAAGTCGGTGCACGACGCCGGCTGGTCGGCGTTCACCGGGATGCTGGAGTATAAGGCGAGGCGGTACGGCCGGTACTTCGGGAAGATCGGCCGGTGGATGCCGTCGACCGGGCCGTGCGCATGATGCGCGACGCCAAGATCACCCAGATCTACGAGGGCACCAACCAGGTCCAGCGCATGGTGATGGCACGGCAGCTGCTCAAGGGGTGAATTTAGGCCGCTGATCTGGTATTTCTCCGGTCATTGCTGCCGCGAAATGGGCCGTTCGACGATGAGTCGGGCGGCCCGTTCTCATGTCTTGATTGTCCGGTTGATGCCGGTTGTTTCCCGTCGTTTCCGGACCCCGTGCTGAATCGGTGCTGACCCCTGGCGTCGCCGGGCGTGCTTAACGGCTGTACCTGTTCGCGTCTTTGACTGCCGCAGGCGTCCAGCGGTCCGGCACGTCGGCGGGGCGGTATTGGGCGAGGGCGCTTGGTGGGACACTGGCAATGGGCACAGAAGGAGGTATCGGCGTTGTCGTCAGCACCTGTCGCCGCCGCATCGAGTGCCGGGCTAGTTCGTAGGCGGAACGAGGATTCCGCCTATGCGGGCCGCTGGCTCTGCGCGGTGGCCGATGGCATGGGCGGCCACGCGGCCGGTGATGTCGCGAGCGCGACGGTGATCGAGGCCATTCGGGCTTTCGATGTAGACGCAAGTGACCCTGGGCAGCTCACGACGATCCTCGGGGCGGCGGTCCAAGAGGCGAATAAGCGACTTGCCGAGAGGGTCCAGGCTGACCCGGGCCTGGCCGGCATGGGCTCGACGCTGACTGCGATGCTCTGGTCAGGCCGTCACGTCGCGGTCGCGAACGTCGGCGACTCCCGTGCCTACCTGCTGAGGGATCGGGTGCTCCGGCAGATCACCGAGGACCATGTCCTCGCCAACCTGGTGGCCAGCCCGATGCCAGCCCAGACCGCCGCTTACCTGGTGCGATACCTCGATGCGCGGCCCGGCTGGTCCCCAGACCTAACCCTGCGCACCGCGCGCCCCGGCGACCGGTACCTGATCTGCTCCGACGGGCTGAACGGCGTGGTCAGTCCGGAGGCCATCCGTGACGCGCTGGCCGAAGCCGGCGACCTGGACCAGGCGGTTGCGGAGCTGATCCAGCTCGCGCACGAGGTCGGCGCCCCGGACAACGTCACGCTGATCGCCATCGACGTGCCCGGCGGGGCCTGGCAGGAGCGGCAGGGAAACCCGATCGTCCTGGGCGCCGCCGCCACTCTGGCGGACACGACCTAGCTGGCGTCCTCGGGCCAGGGCCAGGCGGCGGACTCGTCGCGGTGCAGCTCGTGCACGGTCTCCACCCGATCACTGGGAATCACGTACTCGGTGACCTCGACCGGGTCGCCGTCAAGCGCGGACCGCCCGACGCGGACGATCTCCATGACCGGCATGGTAACGGGAATCTGCAACTCGGCGGCTTCGGCGGTGGTCGGCAGCCTGGCCCTGTGGTACTCCATCCACGACAGCGGCCCGTGCCCTGCCTGCTCGATCCGGTACAGCCAGTCGCCAGGGCCGGCCGCCTGCCCCGCCACGCCGGGAATATCGGCGACGCGGGGGTGTACCCAGGAGTTGTTAACCTGGAACGGCGGCTCGGCCTCCGGGCCGGTGACCCGGTGCCTGAGCAGGATCTCGCTGCCCGCAGGCACCTTCAGCAGCCGGGCGATGCGCGGATCGTCCAGCCGTTCCGGCTTCGCGGTAGGCGTGATGTGATGACGCCAGACCTCCTGACCCGACGCCGAAGGGAAGCTGTAGCCGGGGCCGTTGGTAGCGACGTTCCGCTTGACCAGGTTGCCGCGCATCCGGTGCGGCCGCGCCATCCCGTGCCGGACGATCGTCCCGCGCCTGGGCACCGCCCAGACCAGGCCCTCTGGCTCGAGCACCTCGCTGATGGCCCGTGAGACCGTGTTCTTGTCCGCGCCGTACTCAGTGGCCAGGGCGTCCAGCACGGGCAGCGTACTGCCCGGCGCCCACTCGCCGGCGAGGATGCGGACGCGCAGTAGTGCGGCGATCTCCGTGAAGCGCGAGTTCCTGCGAGGCACGCGAGACGTTCCCCTCAACTGAGAGACGGCAGCCGGCCTGATCACCGGCCCAATGTCCTAAGACAATACCCCTCGTTCGCGGGGCGCCCGTGAAGCCGGTCCGTACGGGGCGCGATCCCGGTCACCCTGCCCCGACATGAACTCCTCACGCTCATTCTCCTAAGAGATTGACAGTCCGGATACGATCGCGTCATTATCTTAGGAAAATAAGGATCGTTAGTGCAGCGCCATGTTCGTCGGCGTGCCAAGCTGGAGGGAGCAAAGCGGATGGACTGCCGAAATCCCGTGGCTGGCGTCTACGAGTCCCGGCACCGCTCCCTTGGCGACGCCGTCAGCGCCCCGATGACGATGGCAGCTCCATGGGCGTATCGCCGGAGCTCCCTGGTGCTCGGGGCGCTCCCCACTGCGGTGCCCTGCGCCCGCCTCCACGCGCGGCAGGTGCTCTGGGAATGGGCGGCCCCCGTTGATATCGCTGCGGCCGAACTGCTCGTCTCCGAGCTTGTTACCAACGGCGTGCAAGCGGCCGGAGCTATCGGCGGGAAACCACCGGTCGGCCTGCGCCTGTCGGCAGGCAATGGAGTTGTCCTGATCGAGGTCTGGGACGGTAACGCAAGGCCGCCCGAGCCGGCAGAACTCGAAGATGGCATCCCCCCACTGGACCAGGAGGGCGGCCGGGGCTTGTTTCTCGTGGAAATGCTGAGCGAACGATGGGGCTGGTATCCGACACGGAATCCCGAAGGCAAGGTGATCTGGTGCGAGCTATCCGCACCGGCCGCCGGCTGAGGCATGCCTTGATCCCCCTTGACCCCCGCGCAGTCAGCCCTGCCCCGGTGTGGCTGCGCGGGCCCGTTCTAGCCGGGGTGCCGGGCCAACTGGCGCGGCACCCCGGCCATCTCTTCTGTCACAGGGCCGCCACGAGTACGCCGGCGTAGCTCAGAGCGTGGTTGTGCAGACCAGACCGAGGTCGGTGAGCCCTTCCGACTGGCACAGGCGGTCCGATGCGCCGCCGACCTGGGTTTGCAGGAGCTGGTAGGCAGCGTGGTGCTGCTGTCCCCAGTGCATGGCGGCCCGCCAGAGCAATCGGCCGAGGCTAAGACCGCGATATTCGGGCAGGACGCCGAAGTACTGCGGCAGCAACTGGGCGGCTCCGCGGCTGTCGAGCATGATCTCCATCGGGCCGATCGCCCCGACGATCGCGCTGTCACGCTGGACGGTGAGCACCGGGCCGGTGCCGCCGTCGCGGATGCGAGCGTCGAGGAAGGCAAAGCCCTCGGCGGCCAGCTTTTCCGCGAAGACGCTGAACGTCCCGCGCACGGCTTCTGGGACCTCGTCCAGCGGAACGACCCCAGCTGGAGCTTCCGACCTGGCATTAGGTTGAGTAGGGCTGAAGGTGCGCATCTGGGTTCGGGTGCATGCAGCTACGGGATCGGGATCACTGCCAGGCGGCAGGAACCAGGTGAGCCGCCCTTTCGCGGCGTCGTGCTGCTCGCAGAGCCGCCCGCCGAGCGCGGCAGCCTGGTTCAACGCGCTTTGCGGCTGCCGGCTGTAGATGTAGACCCGGATGCAGGAAACACGGCCGGTGCGCAGCGTGGGGATCACGACCAGGCCGGGTTCCTGGATGATGGCCTCGGGGAGCACCTGCTCGTCCTTGCGGTCAGCCCAGCGGCGGTCCTTGTCGTGCGGAAGGAACCGGCCGGTTCCCGCGATCTCGATGACGTCGCTGAAAAGGCCGGAGGCTACCGCTTGGGGATGGACGGGGCCGAGGGCGGGCACGTACGGGGCGGTGATCAGTGGTTGCAGCCAGTCCCACGAGACTCCCATGGCCGGCACGATACTCGCGCGGCACACGGGAAGCGGGTTCCCGCGCGAAACACGCGGGAACCCGCTTCGGGATGGCCGCGCAGGGCGGCCGGGACCGTCCGGCCGGGGCGGTTAATTGGGGTTGTCGTCGCCCGCGTTGCACGAGCAGGTCGTTGACTCGGTGACCTGGTCCAGGTTGACAGTCACCGGGCTGGTGACCTGCCGTACCGGCTGTTCGGCCGGGCGGGTCGGGTAGAGGGTGAGGGCTACTGCGGTCATGCTGGCCTCCTGTTTCCTTCTGCGTGCTGGTTGTTGTCGCCGTGCTGGCAGTAGTAGCCCAGCGGGGCCTTCGCCTCCTGGAACCGCTTGGCCAGCGGCCGGCACACCCTGCAGGTGCCGGCGAGCTGGCAGCCGGAGCAACCCCCGGTGCGAAGCATGAGCTGGTCCGCGATGCCGCCCAGGCGGCGCAGGCCGTCCAGGCCCTCGGCCATCAGGTCGACCTGGTCATCGCGGCCGATCTTGCAGATCGACGCCTTCCCGTGCGGGTCGGCGTGGAAGAACGTGTGCCCGGCGTTGCAGCCGGTGAACGCCTGGCGGGTGCGCAGGTACTCGGCCGACTGGGCCAGCAGCGTCTCCCCGCTGCCGTAGTAGGTCGGCTGGATGTTCGTGTAGACGTTGTGCTCGATGCCCCACTCCTGGGCCATCGTCACCATCGCCGCCGTCTCGTCGGCGGAGACATCGGTGACCACGATGTTCAGCCGTACTGGCAGTCCGGCTTCCATCGCGGCGGCGATGCCCCGGCGGAACGCCTTGTAGGACCCGCGCCGCTTGGTGAGTCCGTCGTAGGCTGCCTCGGTGGCCCCGTACAGGCTGATCACCAGCCGGTAGGGCGGCAGCGTCGTGAACATATCCAGCAGGTCGCGCCGCCACAGCCGCGACCCGTTGGTAGAGACGGTTAGCATCATGCCCAGCTCGAACGCGAGCCGGTAAGCGTCGGGGAAGTCCTTGTCGATGGTCGGCTCGCCGCCGGTGATCTGCAGCCAGACCACCCCGGCGTCCCGCATCATGACCAGTAGCCGTTCCTTGTCCGGCCACGGCAGGCCGGAGAACTCTTTCAAGCCCAGGTAGCAGTGCGAGCAGGCGTAGTTGCAGCCAAGGTTGATCTCCCAGCTCGCTCGCCCGTAGCCGAGAGACGACTCCTCGCGCACGAGAACGCGCCCGTTGATCGGGGCAGTATCCGGAAGGTTCAGGTGCCATGTCTGACGTGCGAGCTCCGCCAGCCACGGCGGATGCGAGCCATCCTCAGCAGCTGCCTGCATAAGTTGGTCGAAGTGGCCGCGTGGCAGTTGCACCCCGTCGGTGCTGCCAGGCCGTAGCAGGAGGTACTGGCCGAGAAAGGGCGCGGCGAGAAGGTCGGGCATCCGGGGCCTCCACTACTAGGAGTGAAATTACCGTTTGCCCCGGTGACTGCCATGATGCATTCGGCCAGGCGCGGACGCAAGACCCTGGACGTCAGTGAGCCAGCCGAAGCAGCCACTGCCTCGTATGCCAACCGCTCTGACCTGTGCGTTCAGTCATGGTTAGATTCCTCTTACCTAGAGCGGCCCAAGACCGAGGCAGGGTGAGCGGGACTCAGCCCTCCGTTGTACGGGTATATCCGCTGGCCTCGTCCGACCGGCTGCCTTGAAGGGCCAGACAGCAGCCAAGCAAACGCGATCTCCGCAAACCAGAACCTACGGCCATTCCGCACCGTCAGCTAATCTGCCAGCTAATTCCTGTTCCTGCCGACAGAGGTACACCCTCGCGGCGGCGTATGCGCAGGACGCGGCAGAAATAAACCTTCGAATGGACTCCCAGACTTTATATACGCGCACAGCTCGTAAAACAATCGTGATGGCGCGGCGGACATGCATGCTGACATGTCAATCCCAGGGTGCCCTTCTCAGGACAGGAGGCCGGACGGCGACGCGGGCTGACGCCTGCCCGTGTACTGAGGCGTGTGCTCATCCGGGGCAGAGAACGCCAGGGCCTGGTGTGGGCAGGTACGCGACGCGGCAATCGGGCGGGCGACAGGACAAGGTAGCAGCGGATCAGCGGGAAAGAAACGGCAGGAATCAACCGACACGGTCGCCGCCAACTTGGCGGCAGGGCCGACGATTTCACTGGCCTTCGAGCAGCCACTTTGCCTTGCGTCCGTAAAAAATCGGGGCGGGAGATGAAAAAAGAGGCTGAAAACCCGATTTATGAGTTGTCAGCGGTTTGCGGCGGCAGCGGGACCTGGGTGCCATGTCCATACTGCCATGTCCTCATCCCGTGCCCGAGCTGCCAGGGGCACGGTCCAGAAAACAGATTGTTCTCCCCGCCGTTCATGGTGTCGGCGATGCCGCTGGACCTGAACGCCTGAGCGTCCGCCCACGGCGGCCCACTGCGCCGTCCCCGGCACGTTCCCCGTGGACGGGCGCGCGCGGCGCACGTGCGCCGCGTCCGGGCCGGACAGCGGCAAGCCCGCCGACGGCCAGCCTTGCCGTCCCGCCGCCTGCGGCATTCCCGGACGCCGGGCTCGGCCGGGCCGGGCTCCCGGCTACGGCCATCGGCTTGACATCGCGGGCGGAGCCAGCGCTGGATGTCGCCGGTCCCGGGCAGCAGGCCAGCCCGTGCTGCTCCCCAGCCCGCACTGGGGCCGGGACACGCCACGGCGCCGACGGCCGCTGCCCGGGAACCCCGCCCCCGGTCCGCGCCACACCGAAACGGCGCACCCCTGGAGGGCGGGGGCTGCCGTGACCACCGCCCCGAGAAACCGCGAACTTGACGACGTGGCCGTAGGTGAGCGTGCATCCGTCCGGCACCGGGCCACCCGGCGCACGGCTCCCGTGGGCGGCTCGAACCGGCTCCTTTCTGTCGAGGAGCTGGCTGCCTATCTGGGCGTGCCGAAGAAGACCGTCTACGGCTGCTGGCGGCAATGGGGCCTTCGGGGTTACCGGGTCGGCCGGTACCTGCGGTTCCGCGAGCGGCACGTGGAGGAATGGCTCCAGACCCGGGAGATATGACCGTGGCTAAGATCTTCAAGCGCTGCCCCTGCCCAGAAGACCAGTGGGGAAGCTGCCCGCACCAGTGGGTGGTCCGCTACCGCACGACTGGCGGCCGGTCCAGCCGCCAGCACGAGCAGTCCTTCGGCACCGACCTGCGCGAGGCCGAGGACTTCACGCTGAAAGTCGAGCACGACAAGCGCGCCCGCACCTTCGTCGACCCCAAGGCCGGACGGGTGCTGTTCCGCGTCGAGGCCGCCACCTGGCTCGACCACCACCTCGGCGCCGACAGCAGCATCGCGACCTACCGGTCGGTGCTGCGCGCCCATATTGATCCCGCGATCGGCGGCAAGCCGATCGGCGTCATCCGCCGCGAGGACATCAAGGCACTGATCGCCGGGATGCACCGCAAGGGGCTGTCGGCCAGCCGGATCGGCTGCGCCCACCTGGTCATCAGCGCCGTCCTGGCCGAGGCGGTCCGCGACAAGAAACTCCCCGAGTCGCCCTGTACCGGCATCCAGCTACCTGGCGTCGTCACCTCCGCCGACTTCATCCTCCCGGCCCACGCGCAGATAGAAGCCGTCGCCGCCGGGCTGCCGCCCGACTGGGCCGCCACCGTGTGGCTGATGCACGGCTGCGGGCTGCGCATCGGCGAGGCTCTCGCGATCAGTCTCCGCTGCCGGATCAACCGGGGCAAGACCCTGCGCGTCCGCGAGCAGGTCAACCCCGCCGCGCAACTGCGCCCACTGAAGTTCCGCGAGGGAGAGTTCCGTGACATCCCGCTGCCACAGTACGTTAGCGAGGCGATCGACAAGCACGTCGCCGAGCACGGCACCACGCCCGACGGGTACCTGTTCCAGGGCCGCAAGTACAAGCTGGTTGTCCGCCGCTCCTACCAAGAGGACTTCCAGCGCGCCGCCGCCAGGGCCGGGCTGCCGCCGGAGTTCATCCCGCACTCGCTACGGCACTTCTACGCCTCCACCGCGCTGGCCGAGGGCATCCCAATCACGGAAGTGTCCCGCTGGCTCGGTCATAAGAGCATCGAGGTCACCCACCAGATCTACGGCCACCTCATCCCCTCCTCCTTCGACCGCGCACGAACCGCCCTCGACGCCGCTTACCAGGCCAGTCGCCAGGAACGACTGCGGAGAGCCGTAAGCTCACGCTAGTAAGGACGGCCGCTTGGTGATCGGCCTAGTGGCTCGTTTCGCGTCCCTAGCAGCAGCTCCATGCAGTCCGTCCCGCACCACCTACGGCCTTTAATCCCGCTGTTGCCGTTGGGGCAGCTTGATGTGCCGATGGAGTGGCCGGGTGTCCCGCCAACCGGCGCGGACACCCGGCCGTCAGCCTTAGTGCTGCCTACGGATCTTACTCGCGCGATGGCGGAGAGCCACGTCAACAATCGTGATGACGGACGCGGCCATCGCCAGAACGTCGCTAGCGAGCTTGAGGATGCTGATTGCCTGTTCCATGATGCGTTCCTGTCGCTAGTTGCGATCGGGCCGGCCGGCTCCGTTGACAGGCATGAGCGTGTTCCGTGCAGAGGGACTGCCGATGTTCTCGTCTGTTCTGTCGCCACGCGACGGGTCGCTGACCAGCAAGGAGGTCACGCAGCTGCAGAACAAGTGAGATACTTCGGGAGAACGAGTGGAGCATCTTTCAGTGGGCGCGCATGGGCGTCAGGAGGACTAGCGGGGATGGGGCGATCCGTAAACCCAAGTCAGTGGCCCGATCCGTCCGCAGCTCGTAGTTGGTTCGAACTCTTGAGCAGAATTCGCGCGGATCATGAAATGCCGACCGAGGAAGTCATCGCCGAGAGGATGGGGTTGAAATCCCGGTCGCGAGTGAGTGCCTTGTTGCGCAACGCGTTTCCCAAGAATGACGCGCAGGCCGAGAAACTCCTTGAAGCCCTGGGCGCTTGGCCGGGGCAGAAATTGCTTGGCAAGGACTTGTATCGCGTCATAAAGTCTAATCCTCATGAGGTTTCTGCTGTCGCGCCCAGGGGTGCCCGGAAGGGGAATAAGGAAGAGGTATTCGAAAGAGAAGCGCATCTGGAGATGCGAGTCCATAGAACCGTTTTTTCGCTGCCGTACATCGAGCGCGATGTTGAAGCCGAGATCCAAGGTTGCCTGCAGGAAGGGCGGCCCGTCCTGCTAGTCGGACCATCGATGGTAGGGAAGACGCGGATCGCTGCTACAGTGATCAAGAACACTTATGACGAACAAGCGTGGCTCATTCCCGGCACTAAGGAAGCGCTCGCCGCGCTTGGAAGTGCCACTCCGCCAGTCCGTGATTCGATGATCTTCCTCGATGACATCGAGCGTCTCTTGGCAGTAGGAGGAATCACCCAGGCGGAATTTATCGGCCTCGCTAAACGGAATGCCATCGTCGGCACGATCCGGGAACATAAGTACGATGCTTACCTTCCCACTGATCGGCTTCGGCTGCTGGAGTGGGATATTCTCAGCATATTTAGTCGGGTCTTCGTTAAACGTGCTCTCGGCACTCGCGAGGAGGCGCGGTTGCGCGACGCAGTGCCTGACTCTGAACTCTGCGATCGGATCACCCGGATCGGTATCGGCGAGTACGTTGGTGCAGCAGAGGTAATCGCAGACGCACTGCACGCGGGAAGCCCGCTTGGCCGCGCGTTGGTCCTCGGCGTCGCGGACTGGGCACGTGCGGGCATGCGGAAACCCGTGCCGAGGGCACTGCTCCAAGAACTGGCCATGGCACACCTCGATACCCCCCGGAATCGCTTGCGTCTGTCAGGTGACCAGGGTTTCGAGGACGCGCTCCAGTGGGCCACGCGTGAAATCAATCCGACAGTATCCCTGCTCCAGCCAGAAGATCATGACTGCTTCGGCATCTTCGACTACGCCCTTGATCTCCTTGCCGTGAGCGGAAATCCCATCCCGTATGGCGCATGGCCGCTTTTTAGCGGGAACGCAGACCCTGCGGAACTGGTAGCCATCGGCCAGGCAGCAAAGCGCGACGGGCGCCTGCAGGTGGCGGAGCAAGCATGGCGCGCGGCTGAGGAAACTGAGGATCCTGAGAGCGCTGCCTTCGGCGCACTGTACCTCGGATCATTGCTCATCGGGCAAGGTCGAACGGGGGATGCGCGATCTGCCTATGAGCGAGCTATTGGTCTTTGGAAGACCCAGGCCGGCCCTGTTGCGGCCTTCGATCTCGGATACATGCTCAAGGAAAGCGGCGATTTGGATGGGGCGATCGCCTTTTATCAGAAGGCGATCGATTCCGGACACTGGTGGGCAGCTCCAGCGTCGGCATACAATCTCGGCAACCTGCTGAACTCGCAAGGCGACGCGGCAGGCGCAGAACGGGCATACCAGAAGGCCATCGATTTCGATCTCGATCTTGCCCAAATCAAGGACATCGTCTGGAAGGGGCTGAGAGAGAAAGATGTTCCAGTTGTATTCGAAGTAATCGATGCGCGTCGCTATCCGCCTGACCCTGAGATCACAGTGAGGGCAGCAATCAAGCTCGCGCAACTGCAAGCCGCGCGCCGTGATTTCGAGGCAGCCCGAAAAACTTATCTGCGATTGACTCGCGTAGGTTCGAGCTTCACTGCCGCTTCGGCGATGCTAAGTCTCGGAAACCTTCTATACAAGTACGGAGACCGTCTAGGAGCCGAGGAAGCCTATCGTCGCGCGATGGAGGTCGGCGACGCTGAAGTCGGGCCGAAGGCCGCAGTCAACCTGGGGGGCTTGCTCATTAAGAGCGACGACGTTGAGCGAGGCAGGAGAGCACTCCAATATGCGGTCGACAGTGGGCACCCCGAAGCAAGAGCGTCAGCGGCGCTGACCTTGGGTTCTTTGCTAGAGCGGGATGGCGACACGGATCGAGCCGTGGTGATGTACCAGCACGCTGTGAACTGTGCTGTCCCTGAGATTGCCGAGGCTGCCCGTCGGCGTCTGAATGCACTTACATGAAGTGCAAGACAGTAGGAGTTGGCGATCCCAAGCGGGTGCTGATCGGATGGACACCGACAGCGTTAGGCAGACGTGCTGAATCCGTGCTGACCCACGGCTGATCAGCGGGCCGTCTACCTGCCGAAACTGCCCGCTGGTCCACGATCACCCAGATCTACGAGGGCACCAACCAGATCCAGCGCATGGTCATGGCCCGGCAACTCCTCAAGGGGTAGTGGTGGGGCGCTGACCTGCGGATTCTCGGG
>Ga0310039_10002705_pt1 | contig 11720 bp, 13 predicted proteins | sample Sb_taG_4_FD_200460 | JGI IMG/M metagenome (GOLD analysis project Ga0310039, IMG submission 200460) | Peat soil microbial communities from Weissenstadt, Germany - Sb_50d_6_BS metaG (v2) (version 2) | ecosystem: Environmental > Terrestrial > Soil > Wetlands > Peat | place: Germany: Weissenstadt... | reverse complement strand
TTCCGGCTTCATTTTCGTTTGCGGCCTCCACGACCCGGAATTGGGTTCGTTTTGCATAAAGAATTCCGAATCTATCCGACGTTAACTCCTTGAGGGCGAGTGGTTTGTGGCTGATGTCAATTGGCTTCGTTTGGCGCTTTTTTGAGGACCGCTTGGCCCGAACCGCGTGCTGTTCAGTCAATCCGGGGTGAACCTGTCAGCGCTGCGAACCGTCAAGCTTTCGCCAGCCCTTATGACCTGACTATCCCGTAAGACTTGCACGACCCTCACATCCGGAGGGTTGGTTTCCAAATCTTATTCCTAATCGTAATCTTAATCCTGATCCTGATCCTAATCCTGATCGCAATCTTGATCCCGATCTCGATCTCGATCCCGATCTCGATCTCGATCTCTTTCCCCCCACTTCTCCTGTCCTCTTCCTCTTCGTACAAGGCTCGAGTGGAGCGGAAGGGCGCACCGACGTTCTAGCACGCGGGAAACGCAGTTGGCCCTTCTCGACCCCTGTGCTCGCGCCACTCGCCTCTATTCCGAACCAGCCACCAATTGGCTTTGTTTCCGCCCCTCCGCCCTGGCCGCTTCTGACTCAAGTTCAAGCGATTGTAGGCTTTGCTCCGATTCCAAATTGGCTTTGTTCGGCGCTCTTTGTGGCGTTGTCGCGTCGCCGGGAGGGCTCTGCCAGCCACCATGGCCCTGTCCCGGTCGGTCTGCCACGCCCGCACGCTCGTGGGACAAGATTCCCATCTTGTCGTTCGTCGAGTTCCTTATGACACGCTGGAAAATCTGTTCCACGCCCTGACCCAGTGTCAGCGCTGGCATCGGCTCGCGGCGTTCACCCTCATGGCAGCCACCCCCACTTCACCTCGCACAGGCCAATCATCATGTGGCACTCGCCACCTGCCATCCGCCATGCCAGACTCCGAGGTCGGCGACCCGGAATTGGGTCCGCTTGGCATGCGTCACATGCTACGAAATGCTACGTTTTTCGGCTTTTTCGAGAATTTGGGAAACCAGGTTTTCGACGCAAACTGTTAATTAATAAATGGTTGTGGCCATTCGTCTCTCGGCGCTCATTCGACGACAATTAACACAACCTCATGATAATAAAGGAGTTGCGACATAACCAGTAACGTAGCCTTTTCCCGCAAAAGTCGCCATTTTGCCCCTTTTTGGGGCAATTTACCCGCATTTTGCTATCCAATCGGCTTTGAGAGCGGCAAGGGCCATCCGCTATCCGGCACCCAAGGAAAGAGACTGGCCACGTTCGCTCTCATGACGACGGTCGGGCTCGAACCGCGTCCTGCCAGATCAACCCCGGGTGAACCTGGCCGCGCTGCGGACCGTCAAGCTTTTGGCAGCCTTTCTTACCCGGCTAATCGACAAGTCTTGCGCAATCCGCATGTCGGGCGGCCAGGTTTCCTCGTGTCAATGAGCAAACACCCGCGCACCGCCGTTCGGCCTGGGCGGTGCGCGTGCCTGCTTCTCACACCGAATTGTCAAAGACCCTCCGCACAATCCCGACATACTCAGTTTACGACAAGATTGCCGGAATCTTGCGAGTGTCTCCGGAAGAGTGAAATGGAGACGAGCTTGGAATCCAGCCTTCGGGGCGGCGTCATCGCGGCGCGCAGCCGCCCAGGTTCGCCAAGTGGTGCACGCCCAGACGCTCGGCGACTTCCCGCAACCGGGCTCGTCTGGCAGCAAAGAAACGGCCCAGCAACCGGCCTCCGGCCAGCTTCTGCAACCGCGCCTGCCAGTTCTCGGCGTTCCTCCCCAGCCGCTCGAAGATCCCGGCCAGCTCACCGGAGATCACGGCTTTGCCCTCACGGAACAACCGCCCGGTGTACTCCACCACGAGCACGTAATTGCCCAGCGAGAATCCTTCGAGCATCCCTTCGCGAGACGAATCCAGCCGCCTTCGATCCTCGACCGGACAGAGCCACAGCCCCTCTTCCAGACCCGCCGCCGCAGTCGAGCCCGCGACGCTGCCTGCTTGGGCGGCCTGCAGGTCCTCGGCTCGTCCCTGTTCCTTGACATGCTCGACCCGTTGCTTGATCGAGGTATGCGCGCTAGACGGGAACCTCGGCGATGCCGGCGGCAACGGGGTTCAAATCAATATAAGCACAGGTCGCCAGCAACGACTCCTCATCGAGGATCGCCACGCTCTTGAACCGGCCCTCGAAGAACGCGCCGCGAGTCTGCTCCTCGCGGTTGGCCAGCCGCGAGAGCGGCTCCTTCAAGCACTTCATGAACCAACTCAGGCTTTGCAACCGCTCGCGCGCAGTCGCGACTCACCTGGCGTCCTTCAGCCGTGCCTGGACCCACTCGTCCGAGACCGGGGCCACCTGTCGCGCCTTGTCGCGTGGCGGAAACAGGCGTCCCCAGCGTCGCACGACATCCTCGTCCGACCAGCCCCGGGCCACGTCCGGATCGAGCCGCACCAGCAGGTGCAAATGATTGTCCAGGATCGCAAACCCCGCGACGGCCACCGCGAAGATTTCCGCAAGTTCCTCGAGCCGATGTTCGATCCAGCTTTTCCGGTCGTGCATCCCTTCCCCGAGCAGGAAGGCCCGTCGCACGCAGCGCGTCACACAGTGATACCAGCGGGACACGGCGGACGAGTGCCCAGGACCGGCTTTGCGATTCTAGAGACGGTCGATCAACCCCTGGGTCCATTGCTTGAGCTGAGGGATCAGCGTAAGGGAACTCCATAGGCGTGAAGGCCTGCCAAGGGCCGGAGAGTAGATTTTCTCACCCGACGAATGGGTTCCTCCACGGGCCGCGCGGAAGTCCGGCTTGAACGCGGATCCGTTGTGTTTTTGCACCGCCGCTCCAGCAGTCGAATCGTAGGTCACGACAAAGCTGCTGCTGCTACCGGAGTCGGTCAGAATCGAGGTCGTATCATAAGCGACCCCACTTGAGGAGACCATGTTGATTGCTTCCGATTGCCACGAAGACGAGTCGATCCTGTCCGTGACTTGGACTCCGTTTATGGTCATCACCGCGTAAGCGTTGGTGAAGGTGACTGACCCGAAGTTCGCCAGCCCCGCGACGCCGTAGCCGACGGTAGGGGCCTCGACGATCCACTCGGCCGAGGTTCTTTGGGCCAATGGACTTTGCGTTGCAGAAGAGCTTTCGTAGGTGCTGAAAGACTCGTTCGGGTAATCAGCGGCTGTACGGGTATTGTCGACGATCGAAAGGTAGAAGTCACCAGCGTACTTGCCGCTGGTGATATACTGGACCGAGGCCGTGATCGAATCGCCCGGCTCGATCGTCATGCTGATGGGCTGCTCCGGCTGGCCGATCCCTGACGAGTACATCTCCCACCACGCGGAATAGACGGGTGTACCGTTACGGACGTCCTGTTCGGTGCCGATTTGCTCCACGGTCGAATCCGGCCATCGCCAAAGGGAGCTAGGCTGCTCTTTCCGCCCGAGGCAGAGTGAGAAGACGGAAATCCTGCGACAAGTCCTCGACGAACTTGCCCAACGGTGTGACACTCGATTCCGCCGGGTATGTCTATCAGCTTGCCCCCGGCACCCGGCTCGGCGTCTATCAGGCACTCTCGACTAAGGCCGGCGGCGAAGTCATCAGCTCCGACGCCTATTGATCGTTTCGTCGATCTGACCTAGCATGAACCAGGGTGAGCGAGGAAACTCCCTCGCCCTTTTTCTTGCGCGGTGCGGGATGGCTGTCGGCAAGCGGTTCGCGAGACTTCGATGCGGCTCGACCAGATCACTCTGAACATCGTGCGCCTTCCCCTGGTTCGCCCGTTCCAGACCAGCTCCAGCCGCAAGGAGCACCTCGATCATATCCTGGTCCGGGTCGCGACCGACGAAGGGGTGGTCGGCTGGGGCGAGTGCGCCAGTCCCGCCGATCCGTTCTACTGTCCGGAGACGACGGAGACGTGCTGGCATATCCTCCACGATTTTCTGGCCCCGATGGTCCTGGGACGGAAATGGACGACCATCGAGCAATTGACTGGCTGCTATCGCCTCGTGAAGGGCAATGCCTTCGCCCGGGCCGGCCTGGAAATGGCTTGCTGGGATGCGCTCGCAAGGAGCCAGGAAAAACCGCTGCACAAACTACTGGGAGGGACGCGGACCGAGATTCTTTCCGGCGTCAGCCTCGGCATCGAGCCCGACGTCGAAGTCATTCTCGACCGCATCGATCAGTTCCTGGACGAGGGATACCGCCGCATCAAGCTCAAGATCGCGCCCGGACAGGACGTGGACGTGGTCCGGCGGGTTCGCCAGCGCCATCCCGCGATCCCGTTGCAGGTCGATGCCAACTCAGCGTACACCCTGGCCGACCTCGCCATGCTCAAGCAACTCGATGCCTTCGATCTGCTGCTGATCGAACAGCCGCTGGCGCATGACGACATCATCGATCACGCCCGGCTCCAGGCCGAGCTGATGACACCAATCTGCCTCGACGAGAGCATCCACTCGGCCGAGGACGCCCGCAAGGCGCTTGACCTGGGCGCCTGCCGGGTCATTAACATCAAGATCAGCCGGTTGGGCGGCTTGCTCGAGGCGAAGCGAGTTCATGACCACTGTCACGCGCGAGGCGTCCCGGTCTGGTGCGGCGGGATGCACGAGTTCGGCATCGGACGTGCTGCGAACGCAGCCATTGCCAGCCTGCCAGGCTTCACGCTCCCCGGCGATGTCTCGGGCTCGGACAAGTACTATCGCCGCGATATCGTCAATCCGCCGATCCTGGCTGTCGGGGGTGCGATTGCCGTGCCCGATTCGCCCGGCCTGGGTATCGAGCCGGTGGAGGACGAGATCAGGGCGCACACGCTGCGCACCGCGACGCTGCACCCAAAGACGTGAGATGATCCGGTTATGCATGATCACCCGATTCTGAATCACCTGCGGTCCCGGCGGCCGGCGATGATCGCCGAACTGAGGCGCCTGGTCGAGCACGAGTCTCCCAGCCACGACAAGCCCGCACTCGACGCCCTGGCGGAATTGCTGGCCGGGCGTCTGAGCGAACTGGGCGCAGCCGCACAGGTCGTTGCCAACCCCGGGGGAGGCAACCACGTCCTCGGGCGGTTTCCGGGTCCCGAGGAAAACCGCCCCGCCCTGATCCTCACCCATTTCGACACGGTCTGGCCCGCCGGCACACTGGCCAGGATGCCCGCGCGTGAGGAGGCCGGCCGCCTGCTCGGACCTGGCGTTTACGACATGAAGGCCAGCCTCGTGATGTTGTTCGGCGCCCTGGAGGCTTGCGGCCGGCTGGGCTTCAAGTTGCCCCGCCCCGTCACCGTGCTTGCCACGTCCGATGAAGAGATCGGCAGCCACAGCTCACGAACGCTGATCGAGGCGCTGGCCCGCGATTGTGCCTATGTCCTCGTTCTCGAGCCCCCTCTGGCCGACGGCAGATTGAAGACCGCGCGCAAGGGTGTCGGTCGGTTCACCCTCGAGATCGAGGGCAAGGCCGCTCACTCGGGAGTGGCACCGGGCAGCGGAGCCAGCGCGATCCTCGAGCTGGCTCATCAGATTATAAAGATCCACGCGCTCAATGACCTCAAGGCCGGCACCACGCTCAACGTCGGCGTCGTGCGCGGCGGTACGGTGTCCAACGTCGTCGCTGCCCGGGCCGTGGCCCAGGTCGATGTCCGTGCCACGACGCTCGACTCCGCGGCACGGATCGAGCAAGCTCTCCGCTCGCTCGAGCCTGCGATTGCCGGTACGCGGATCAAGGTTGAAGGTCATTTCAGTCGCCCACCCATGGAGCGAACCCCGGCCATTGCGGCACTCTTCGACCGGGCGCGCCTGACCGGCCGCGGGCTGGGAATCGAGCTCACCGAGGGCTCGACCGGAGGCGGTAGCGACGGCAACTTCACGGCAGCGATTGGGATTCCCACGCTCGACGGCCTGGGCGTCAAGGGCGGAGGGGCACACGCCGACGACGAGCACATCCAGATCGACTCGCTTTCCGAGCGCGCTGCCCTCCTGGCGGCGTTGCTGTTGAACCTGTAAAGGGTACACCAGGTTTTTGCCGCAGGCCGCACTGATGGACAAGGAGATCACCATTCGCCGCGCGGAGAGCCTGGCTGATTACCGGGCCTGTCAGGACGCCCAGCGCAAGGCCTGGGGCATCACCGAAGAGGGCTACGTGATCCCGGTTGCCACCATGGTCGGGGCAAACCTCCACGGCGGCCTGGTCCTGGGGGCATTCCTGGCGAATGGAACGGCCGTGGCCATGTCGTTCGGGTTCCTCGGCCGCCTCGAGGAGCGGATTTGCCTGTATTCGCAGCTCACCGGGGTGGTGCCGAGCTACCAGTCGCGTGGCCTGGGTTACGCGGTCAAGATCGTTCAGCGCTATATGGCTCACGCAGAGGGCCTTGGCCTGATCGCCTGGGCCTTCGATCCGCTCCAGGCAGGAAACGCCCACTTCAATCTCACCCGCCTGGGCGCCCGGGTCCACCGCTACATCGACAATATGTACGGCGAGCGGACCGACGCCCTCAACGCGGGTGTTCCGACCGATCGCCTGATCGCCGAGTGGGAGGTCGACAGCCTGCCCCAACCGGCGCAGACTCCCGGCCCCGATGCGCTGGCGAATTTGCCCCGCGTGATCCGAACCAGTCGTAATCCCGAAGGCTGGCTCGCACCGCTTAGCGTGCAAACGAGTGCGAACGCTCCCCGGGTCTTGCTCGAAATTCCCCCCCGGATCGCCGACCTGCGACGCGATCAACCGGAGGCGGCCGAATCATGGCGACTTGCCGTCCGCCAGGCATTTCAGGCCAGCTTTGCCGCCGGTTATCACGCCGTCGGGTTAGTCCGTGATGAGTCCTCGGGGGAGCGTCGTTGCTATTATGAACTCGAGCGGCCCGCAGCCCGGGGATGAGCCTGGATCGCTATAATGCAAGGACGTCGTCCGCTGGCCGAACCTGGCATCGAGAACGGGCCTGAATCATGAACCCTGGGACGCTGCAAACACCGCGCTATGCTTCCCTGCGAAAGGGAGGCAAGGTCCTGGACCGGCTGGCGCTCTGGGTTCAGCTCGGTTTCTTGATCATGGGTATGGGCCTCTTTCTCGACCAGGCGCGCGGCCTCCTTTCCGATGCCCAGTTCACCTGGGGCGAGCGCCGGGTGATGGGAGTCATCGCACTCGTCACCCTTGGCGGCTGCGGCCTGGCGGGCTGGATCCTGGGGCAACTCTTTCGCGTCTCCGCGCAAGTGCTCGACGTACTGGCCGGCGGTGCGGAGGCCGCCTGGCGCGCCGGCGACCTGATCGAGCAGCACCTGGTTCCGACCCTGGGGCGCATCGCTCTAGCCTTGGAAGAAAGGGATGGATCAGCCGGACTGCGTGCCGCGACTCCGACATCGACCGCGAGTGTCAGTGCCAGGGCGATCCGGACCGAGCTGGCCGCGGCCCAGGCGGCAGGCAGAGCAGGGCGGGTGATCGAGCTGCGCGACTCCCTCACGCAGCACCTGCGCGGCGAGCCGCTTCATGCCCTGGACCGCGAGCTTGCAATCTGGATGCTCAATCTGGTCGAGCGTCGCGTCCAGGCCGGAACCGTCGATGTCGAGGTGGCCGGCTGGGTCGCCCGGGCTCTCGACAGCTTCGGAGCAATGCCCGAGGCCGAGCCGCTCCGCGTGGCCTTGCCGGCCCTGCGCCAGCGCGCGGGCTTGTGCCAGAAATGCGGGCGGCCCGTGCGCGGCCAGGAAGCCCTTTGCTGCGATTGCCGGCCCGGGGGCGCGGTGTCCCGCCAAGTACCCGACTCCACTGCTCGATCGTCCTCGACTCGGGAGCACTCATGAGCTTGCGCGTTCGCTGCACCAGTTGCCGCACGGCCTTTCTCACCCCCATTGATGAGCCCGGTGCGACCGTGGAATGCCCCAAGTGCGGCGCCCATCATCGCCTTCCTCAGCCCGCCGAGCGCGAGGACACGCCCGAACCGCAAGCGCCCTCGTCGCCGGCCCGCACACCGTCCGCCTCGGTCTTTGTGCCCTCGAGCGCCTCGCAGACCCGGTCATCCCGCCGCCGCTGGTTTGTGGGACTTGCCGCCCTGGCGGTGATCGTACTAGCTGGCCTGGCGGCCCTGGTGCTCTGGCCGCGACTCAAGCCGCACCCGATCGATCCGGTCGAGCGTGTTGCTCAGGAGTACTTGCAATCGCTCATCAAGGGCGATGAAACCGCCCAGCGCCGATGGAGCACGATCGAGGAGCCGCCGGCGATCCGTTCGTTCCAGAAGATCCACCGCGATCGGAGCCGGAACCGAACCGTCAAGGGGTCATTCGCCCCGCTCGCGCGGCTGCATTCGCGGATCGAGTCCGAATTCACCTATGATCCAGCGATTGCCCGTTTCACCCCGAAGAACCCGCTGGGCGCGGCCGGTGAGACCCTCGACGCCGTGCACGCGGCCAAGGAGAAGGCCGAGAAATCAGGCATTTACGAGAAGATGGCCAGCGGCGACCCGAACGACATCTTCGACGCCGCCGAGAACTTCGGCAAAGTCTTCACCCAGCTTGCCGAAGGGGCGCTCGCTCCCAAGAAGATCCTGCCAACCTACAAGCTGCTCGTCGACGACGCCAGGCCGCCCATTCCCCCCGCGCAGAAGGAACTGGCCACTCACGTCGCCGACAATCCAAAGACGTGGGACGCGCTGCTGAAACGTCCGTTCCACACCCTGAAAGCCGACGGCCCATTCATCTTCGAGCGTGCCGACGTGGATGCCGAGGTCACCGACCAGCTCGCCTCACTGGGCGACCCGCCGACGACCCGCCGTCTCAGCCTTGTGCGTTTCCGCCTTGAAGGCATCGACACAGGCTGGCGCATCACCTCGGCCCGTCGCGTTCTGCCCGGTGCTGGCGATGAGACGCCCTCGGACCGGGAACCCGAATCTCCGGGGTCAGCGGCCCCGCCCGGTACTCCTCCAACCGCCGAACCATCCCTGCGCCGTTCCCTGGGAGATCCCGCCAATCCCCCAGACACACGTTGAACCTTGCGGTATAATCCGAGGTGAATCGTTATCGGGCGATTAGCTCAGTTGGTTAGAGCGCCTGCTTTACACGCAGGAAGTCGGGGGTTCGAGTCCCTCATCGCCCAATTCCTCTGATGGGTCGTTCCAGATTCGGCGCGTTGCCCTTTGTCTTCGGGTAGAGATCTTTGCTTGGGGCCGCGGTGAGCCGCGGCCTTTCCCGGTTTGCCGTCATGCCTTCTGTTTTGTAAAAGGAGATCGTAGCGATCATGGCGCAAACAATCCTCGACAGAAAGATTGGAGCTATTCCGCCTTCGGGCCTGGGTCCGGACGGAAAGCTGCGGGTGATGACCGAGGAGGAGCATCGCCAGTACATAGAGTCGGCCTTGCGTCGGATCGACGAGATCGAACAGATCCCCAACAATCCGGGCGATCCTCCTGAGGAAGAGTGGATGCGCGGCATCGATGCGTCGCGTCCCCATCGACCGCTGTTCAAGGATTACTACTGAGTCATGCAGGCGCTCTGGCAGATCCTCGACTCGCGGTTTGGCTTCCGCCAGAGCGTGATGTGATCGCACCCAAGCAGTCGATGACGGGGCAGACTTTGACCACACCGTCTGGTAGACTTGTTGAGTGTGGGAAAACGTCTCCGACGTCTCAGGCGAGACGTCTGACTGTCATCAAGGCAGAGGCCGAGCGAACGGGAAGCCGGTGGAATGCCTCACCTGCAATTCACGGTCGATGGGCCGCCGGTTTCCCATCAGACGAAAGACGAGGCGAGTTTGGGACACTGGAAGGGTATCATCCGGGCCGAAGCCGCGAGGTGCTGGGGGATAAAATCGCCACTGACATGCAAGCTTAAATGCACAATTATTAATTTCCACGAAGGCAACATTGCTTCTCTGGACGACGACAACATTGTGAAACCCATTCGAGATGCCATGAATAAGCTCGTTTACGTCGACGATTCCCAGATCTGTTATTCCGAGACGATTCATGTCAGCATAGACGCTGCGATCAAACTCCGCAGGGCATCCGGCATCTTGCTAGCTGCCTTCTCCAAGGGTGAAGAATTTCTTTACATCAGGATTGACGACGCACCCGATGTCATCCAACTACCCCAGTGATGCCATGCAACAGGAAACACTCGAAAGAGTCGCCCAGCGCTACCGGGACGAGGGGTATCAGATCGTTGTGCGGCCGTTTGGTGAGCAGATCCCTCCGTTCATCGCTGGTTTTCAGCCGGATTTAATTGCGATCAGGGGGAACGAGGGCGTCGTCGTCGAAATCAAGGTAAATCGGATCGATCTCTCAAGTGACCATCAGATCGCCTGTTTGGCTGAGATCGTGAACGCTCGTCCGGGATGGAGACTGGACCTCGTGGTCTTGGAGCCGGAGACGACAATCCAGAAAGCGGCGCAAGAAGCTGCTGAGCCTTCCGACGAACAACTCGCCCAAATCCTGAAAACCGCCGATGAATTGTCAGAAAAAGGATACTCGCCGTACGCCTGTGTCGTTGCGTGGGGCGGCCTTGAGGCGGCCATGCGACGATTGCAAAGTGACGCGGAATTGTACGGACGAACAACGCCGACCGAGTTGATGCGAACCCTATACGGCAACGGTTTCCTTAGCCGCGAACAGTTCGAGCGCTTACGCGAATCATACAAGATCCGCTCACAAGTCGTGCACGGGCTCGTGCCGGGCCAGGTCGATCCGGATCTCGTTCGCTATGTGACCACTACCGCAAGGTATCTTGTAAGCGGCGAAGAGGCGTCCATGACATCAAACTGAAGGGCCACTCGGCAGAAGAACCTGAAGTCTTGGACTGCCGGCTGCCATCGCGGCGGGCGAATCGGGCAGATCGTTGCTAGACGCTTGCAGTCGGCGGCCCTTCGCGCGCAGGATGGCTGTGCTCGGGCGTTGTAAGGCCCGGCCGTGTCCCCGCGCGCCCCTGGGGTCAGACCGACCCCGCGAAGCCAGACCCCGCGAAGCCACGATCCTGACGAAGAGGCAAGCAGGGATGCAACGAATGGGTTGGCAAGGCGGAATGACTCTGATAGGCTGGTAAGCGAAGGAGAAACTGTATCATGACAATCCATTTATCAAAAGACTTGGAGAAGTTCGTCCATGACGCGGTGCGCGACGGCCTCTATGCCCGCGAGGATGACGTGATCCGCGATGCCCTACTCCGGCTGAAGCAGACGATGCCCGGGAAGAAAACCCAGCGTGCTAAGCCGGCCCAGCAGAAGAAGCCGCTCACCCGGGCGGAATTCGATCAGAAATTGCTGGAGCTCGGCCTCATGAGCCAGCTCCCGGACACCGATGCCTACTTTGACGATCCCGACGACCAGTTGATCGACATCAAGGGGGAGCCACTCTCAGAGACTGTCATCCGCGAGCGCCGTTGAGATGGCGAATTACTTCTTCGATACCAGCGCCCTCGTCAAACGCCATGTGAACGAAACCGGCAGCCCCTGGGTTAAATCCCTCGTCCGTGCCAAGGCCGGCCACCGGGTTTATATCGCCCGCATTACCGCCGTTGAGGTCACTTCCGCGATCACTCGCCGGCAACACGCTGGCGATCTCTCCGCTGCCCAAGCCGGAGCAATTCTCGGTCACTTCCGCCGCCATCTGACCCAGTACTATCGCATCATTGAACTGACCCCTGCCCTCTTTGCCGAGGCGATGCTGGCAGCCCGCAGGCACCGGCTCAGGGCTTACGATGCCGTACAACTGGCTGTCGTCCTCGAAGTCCACCGGCTCCAGCGGGATGCCGGTCTCGGGCCGG
>Ga0310039_10002704_pt1 | contig 11724 bp, 7 predicted proteins | sample Sb_taG_4_FD_200460 | JGI IMG/M metagenome (GOLD analysis project Ga0310039, IMG submission 200460) | Peat soil microbial communities from Weissenstadt, Germany - Sb_50d_6_BS metaG (v2) (version 2) | ecosystem: Environmental > Terrestrial > Soil > Wetlands > Peat | place: Germany: Weissenstadt... | reverse complement strand
AAGTGAGCTCGGCATCGCCGGATTGACGGTGAGGATTTGCGGACTCTGCTCGACAATCGCGATCGGCGTCAAATCCTTGAGCGGATTGTAATCGAGCTTGTAAAGCGCCGGCGCGATCGCCAGCGAGCCGGCAATCGAAAGCAGGAGCGTATAGCCATCTGGATCGGCCGAAACCACGACCCTTGTACCGACCGTGCCGGCGGCGCCCCCCGGCCGGTTTTCGACCACGATAGACTGTCCCAACACTGGCGATGTGCTGTTTGCCACGATGCGTGCAATCACATCAGTCGGGCCACCGGGTGGAAAGGGAACTATGAGGCGGATGATCCGGTTCGGATAATCCTGCGCGATCAACTTTAGCGGCGTTGCCAGAATCAGCGCTGACGCGAGCACGATTGTCGTCGCTAAGCGGACACCTGTGCTGGCCAAAGGCGACCTCGTTTGCCTAACTGATCTTTACGATCTGTTTGCCGAAATTCTTGCCTTGCAGTAGTCGCAGAAATGCTTCTGGCATTCGCTCGATCCCGTTGAGCACGTCCTCTTTGAAGCGAATTTTGCCCGTCTGCTGCCAAGCGGCTAGGCGCTTCAATGCTTCATCGCGCCTGTGCCACCAGTCAAAAACCAGAAATCCATGAACACTGGCCCTGGTCACGATCAGCTGGCCCATGAATCGTTCGCCAATGTCAGGTTTACCGAACTGACCGGCAAGTGCCACACGACCACAAATCACCACCCGCGCACCAATACTCAGGTTTTTCATGACCGCGTCATGGATGGGACCAGCCGTGTTGTCGAAGAAAACGTTGACGCCTTGGGGGCAGGCCTCCTTCACAGCAGCGGTAAGGTCGGTAGTTTTTTTATAATTGATGACTGCATCAAAGCCGATTTCTCGACACCACTGAAGTTTCTCGTCGTCTCCAGCAATGCCGACCGCGCGACAACCCGCCAGCTTGGCGATTTGGCCGACAAGCTGACCAACCGCACCTGATGCGGCGGAAACCACTACCGTCTCGCCCGGCCGCGGACGGCCTACGTCAAGGAGGCCAAAATAGGCAGTCACGCCGGGCATGCCGAGCCAGGAAAGAGAGCTCTCAATCGGGGCGAGTTTGGGATCTATCTTGTTCACGCCCGCGGGGCCGAATATGTCCGGCGTCAAAACCGACCATTCCTGCCAGCCGAAGCTCATGGATTCTGCAATATCTCCAATTTTCCAGGCGGGATGATTGGACGCTATCACTTCGCCAACACCGCCACCTTGCATCACCTCACCGATGCCAACCCCCTTTGCATAGTTTGTGCCGGGACTCATGCGCCCCCGCATGTAGGGGTCGACGGAAAGCCACCTTGCTTTGACGAGGATCTGACCGGGTCCGGGATCGGGCACCGGTTGCGTATCCGTAGTCCAGTTTTCCGGGGACGGCATGCCCTCCGGGTAGCTGGCGAGAAGCCATCGGTGGTTCACCACATTCTGCATCGCTCTGCCCCTTTTTCGGAATCGTACCGCCGTCCTGACGTCCTTTCCATACGATGTTGCGCTCGTAGAAGGTCAAGCCGGACGCCGTGGCGTCCGCCAAGCGTGCGATTGACAGCCTAGTGGCTCGATATCCGAGGGGTGTTAGTAGCCGCCAGGAACGAACGCCAAGCCTGGCGCATACCGCTCCTGTTCGGAAAGCCTCGTCGCCGAGGCGCGATCTGGATTCCGCGCTGCTGCGGATGGGTCAGGCGGAGCGGTCCTCCGCCAAGCACATTTGATTTTGATCGCATTTTCCGAACCACGAAGACCCCCACCCACAATGCTACCCTCAGTGACTCCTCGCTAGTTTGCTCACCTGCGAACTGATTGATTTTGCGGTAGTATTATTTTGTGATTCGCAGCGAAAGACCGGCAAACTCATATGGCTTAGCCGGCGGTAATGAGCCATGCGGTCGGGCATTCGATTACAGTTGCCGGAGAGGAATGTCTCCACGGCGCTTCCCGCCGAGTTTATGGAGCCGTGCCTCACGGTCAGAGATGCTCTAAACCTTATTATGAGCCACCGCAATGTTGGCCCGCCAAATGCGGAGCGCGCACTGCGCGACGCATGTCTTAGTGGGAAAGTTAGCGCTCGGCATATTCGCGCCATCGTCAACGAGCGTGGCCAAAAGCGAATTGGAATTTTGAAAGTGCCGCGAGATGCTTGGCAATGGTCATCAGCGATTGATATCGAGACGAACTCACTTAGTTCATTTGAGCATGGGAAAATGGAGAGCGTTCAAGTCAACAAAGCCGAATTATCTGATTGGCTGTCGCGGCAGCGCCGCGGCCCCAAGGCGGGTACCATCGCTCGCTTCGCTGGGCCCCAACCCGACAAAGTGCTGCATGTTTGCCTCCGTGAGAATCATCGCAGGCAAAGACTAGCAGCGCCCGCAATTACCCCATGTCAGCATAGCGACGGCGACGCGGGGACGCGGGACCGACTGCCCCCGGCGAGGGTTCAATACAAACGCGAGGGATCTCCGCAATCGTCGCGAGAAAACTCGCATCGCTAAGCCTATTGCCACTCGCCCAAACTGGGATAACAAGGTTCGGATTTCTTGCCATTGTTCGCGCAGGTTCGGTAACATCCATTCCGTATAATTTACGTACGCAGACCAAATTAATTTCGTAACTACCAAAAATGCCTGATTTTATTGGCGCTCCCTAGGGGAATCGAACCCCTGTTTCAGCCTTGAGAGGGCCGCGTCCTAGACCGCTAGACGAAGGGAGCCTGCCCTCGAAATAGACGCGATGGCGCGGCCATGCAAGCGCGTTGGCGGGCTCGGCGCCGCCGTCACGGCTCGGTGGCGAAGCGCAGCCGGCCGGTCTGCTTCAAGGTCTTGATATCGAAGGTCAGCAGCTCGCTCGTGCCGCCGACGTCAATCAGCACCGCGACGCGCCCAGCCGAGGCCACCGTCGAGATCAGTCGCGCACCCTTCGGCAAGGTGATGATGCCGTCGGCGCCGATGGCGCCCCCTCTGTTGAACATGCGGTAGCCGATCACGCTGACGACGGCGGCGATTGCGATCAGGGTGGTGAGCGCGGATATGATCATCATCAGCCGCGCCCGCGCCAGCAAGGCTTCCGCATCGCCGCCGGCGGGGTTACCGGATAGGTTGTTATTGGACATTTGGGCCATGGCAGTCAGTGTAATGCAGAAATCGATCGTGGTCGCGGCGGAGGAAGCCGGCGAACGGCTCGACCGCGTGCTCGCCCGCCATGTCGCCGAGCTGTCGCGGTCGCGGCTCAAAGCGCTGATCGAGGCCGGCGCCGTCGCGCTCGACGGCCGCGCGATCCGCGATCCCAATCACCGGGTCAATTCCGGCACGACCATCGCGGTCGACGTGCCGCCGCCGGAGCCGGCCAAGCCCACGGCCGAGGCCATCCCGCTTCGCGTGATTTACGAGGATGACGACATCATCGTGATCGACAAACCCCGCAATCTCGTCGTCCATCCCGCCGCCGGCAACTGGACCGGCACCCTGGTCAATGCGCTGATCGCCCATTGCGGCGACAGCCTCTCCGGCATCGGCGGCGAGCGCCGCCCCGGCATCGTGCACCGGCTCGACAAGGACACCACCGGCGTCATGGTGGTGGCGAAGAACGACCGCGCGCACCAGGCGTTGGCGGCGCAATTCGCCGATCATGGCAAGACCGACGAATCGTTCGAGAGGAGCTATCTCGCCCTCGTCTGGGGCGCGCCCGATCGCCCCCACGGCACCGTCGACAAGCCGATCGACCGTCATCCCAAGGCCCGCGACCGCATGGCGGTACGCCAAGGCGGTCGCGAGGCAGCCACCCATTGGCAGGTGCTGGAGCGCTATGCGGGCAAGCCCGGGCACCGGCGGATCGGCAAGGCCGGAAAGCCGGAAAAGCCCGAGGCGCCGGTGGCGAGCCTCGTGGCTTGTCGGCTGGAAACCGGCCGGACCCACCAGATTCGGGTCCATATGGCCTCGATCGGCCATCCAGTCATGGGCGACCAAGTCTATGGCGGCGGTTTTCGCACCAAAACCGCCCTTTTGCCGCCGGAAGCCCAGGCCGCGCTGGAAGCCCTTGGCAGGCAGGCACTCCATGCCCATATATTGGCAGTGAAACACCCGTCCACCGGGGCGATTCTTACGTTCCGGTCGGAACTACCACCTGACCTTGCCCGTTTGCGTACTGCCCTGGCCGCCCCTGGCGGAGACCGGGGCTAAACTGTCGGGAAAAGACGAAACGGTTTGCTCGCAATGCGTAATTTCACATGGATCGGAAAGGATCACGGCTGCGTCGCGCGCATGTGACGCCGCTTTACTTCCATCGGTCCGATTCGACCGTGTATGTTGCGACTGCGAAATCATGGAACTGGCGCCGTCGGCTCGGGGAGCGACGGTGTCGTTGGCCCGCCGCTCCGCGGGGGCTTGAAGATGGAGGGCGCTGTCATGGCCCAAACTGCTGCATTGCCCATTTTATCGGGCGAAACCGGTCTCACCCGGTACCTGGAAGAAATCAGGCGGTTCCCGATGCTGGAACCGCAGGAAGAATTCATGCTGGCCAAGCGCTGGCGCGAGCACGGCGACCGCGACGCGGCGCATCGGCTCGTCACCAGCCATTTGCGGCTCGTGGCCAAGATCGCCATGGGCTATCGCGGCTATGGCCTGCCGATCGCCGAAGTCATCTCCGAAGGCAATGTCGGCTTGATGCAGGCGGTCAAGCGCTTCGAGCCGGATAAGGGCTTTCGGCTCGCGACCTATGCGATGTGGTGGATCAAGGCGGCGATCCAGGAATATATCCTGCGCTCGTGGTCGCTGGTGAAGATGGGCACCACCGCCAATCAGAAGAAGCTGTTCTTCAATCTGCGCAAAGCCAAGAGCCGCATCTCGGCGCTGGACGAGGGCGACATGCGGCCGGATCAGGTCAAGCTGATCGCCAAGCGGCTCGGCGTCACCGAGCAGGACGTCATCGACATGAACCGTCGGCTCGGTGGCGATGCGTCGCTGAACGCACCGATCCGCGAGGACGGCGATTCCGGCGAGTGGATGGATTGGCTGGTCGACGACAGCGTCAGCCAGGAAAGCCGGCTCGCCGAATCCGAGCAGTCGGACAACCGCCACAAGGCGCTGGGCGAAGCGCTGACGGTGCTCAACGATCGCGAGCGCCGCATCTTCGAAGCCCGCCGTCTGGCCGACGATCCGATCACGCTGGAAGAGCTTGCCGACGAGTTCGGCGTGTCGCGCGAGCGCGTCCGCCAGATCGAGGTGCGCGCCTTCGAGAAGGTGCAGAAGGCGGTGAAGAACTCGATCGCGCACATGGAAAATCCCGAGGCCGCGGCCTCGGCGATGCATTAAGCGCGCGCCGTCTATCCCGTCCGAATATTTGTCAACTCGGCAAGGCGCGCTTGAGCGCGGTGAGCGAAGATCACCGCGCCTTGCCGATTGGCGATGTCGCAGGCGGTGACGAAAGCCTGCCGCGCCTCATTTTTGTTGTTTCGGCCAAGCGCCAGTAGGCATTCGCCGCGCAAGCGGTAGATTTCCGGCACATAAAAGCCGACCCCTGGCTCGTCGATGCCGGCGATCGCGCGGTCGAGATGGGCCAGCGCATCGGCGGCGCGCCCGGCGCCCAGCAGCACCTCGGCGGCCAAGCCGATGAAATACTGCGGCAGTGGACCGGAGGCCGTCGCACTCGCGATTTCCGCGTCGACCAGGCGGGCGGCATCGGCAATGCCGGCGCCGACCGCGGTGGCCCAAGCGGTCTGCAGCAGGCTGTTGGCGCGCCATTGCGTCAACCCGAACTTCTGCGCCAGCGCCGCGGCACGGCTCGCGGCCGCATAGACGGCGTCGCGGTCGCCGGCCAACTGGTGGCCGATGGCGATATTGTGCAGGGCATGAGCGAGGGTGTTGGGATGGTCGAGCGCTTCGGCAAGGGCAAGTCCGCGCGCGGCGGCCCGCTCTGCGTCTGTCTTGTCGCCCGCCATCTGCAACGCCATGACGCCGCAAACCTCGGCGCAAACGCCGGGATCGTGACCGCCGAAGGCGTGGCCAAGGTGGCGATGGCGGACGATGTCGTAGGTCGCAATGCCGATCCGGCAGTCTTTCAGGGTCGCCGCGACGTCACCGCGGAAGAATGCCGTCGACCAGCGGCAGTGATAGGCTTCGAGCATCAAATCGCCGTCGCCGGAGCGCTGCGCCAGCGCCAATAGTTCGTCGGCTCGGTCGCGCGCCAGTGCGGTCTTGCGCCTGATATTGGCGTTGAGCCACAGGCCCCATTTGGCCTTGAACGTCGCCGGCTCATCGCCGGTTGCCTCGCCCATCTCGGCGGCACGCCGATACGCATCCTCGACTTCGGGACTGCCCATGCCGCGCGTGACGATCAATGCCGGACCGAGCTTGAGCAGAAAATCAAGCTGGCGGCGCGTGCGGTCCGCGGATGGGGGCAAGGCCTCCGCCACCTTGAGCCCCGCGGAAAAATGCGCGACCGCCTCCCGATAGGCGGACCGGCTGGCGGCGCGGTCGCCAGCCCGCATCCGGTAGTCGCAGGCAGGAGCGGGCTGGCCGGCCTCGGCGAAGTGATAGGCCAGCACTTCCGGCTCGCTCGCCGCAAGCTCGGGGAAGCGCTGCTCAACCGCGCGCGCGGTGCGCTCATGCCACTCGCGCCGGCGCGTCAACAGCAAACTGTCGTAGGCGGCGTCGCGTAAGAGCGCGTGCTTGAAACTGAACCCCCGCTCCAGACCGCGCCCTTCCGGCAGCAGGATTCCGGCCGCGACCAGATCCGTCAGCGCCGCCTCCAGCGCCGCGCCGCCGCGCGGCACGACCGCATCGAGGATCGCAAATGGAAACTGCCGGCCGACCACGGCGGCGATCTGCGCCACCTCGCGCGCCGGGCCGAGGCGATCGAGGCGCGCCATCAGCGAATCCTTGAGCGTCGCCGGCACCGTCGCCGCCGCCTCGCCGGCCGATTCCACTATGCTGCGGGTCAATTCCTCGGCGAACAGCGGAATGCCGTCGGTCTTGTCGAGGATCGCGGCGACGGTTTCCGCGGACAGGTCCTCCGCTGCGGCGACACTGGCGACAAGCCGGGCGCAGTCGGCGCGGCCGAGGCGGCCGAGCGTGAGCAGCGTCGAATGCGGCCGCGTCTGCCACGGCGGCGTAAAATCGGGTCGTGCGGTCACCACCGCCAGCAATCGCGCCCTGCCGATGCTGTCGGCAAGCTGCGTCATCAATTCGAGCGTAGTGGCATCGACCCAGTGGGCATCTTCCAGGACCAGCAGGACCGGCTCGGTTTCACCGAGGCGGACGATCTCGTCGACCAGAAGCGCAATGGTGGCGGCCTTGCGCTGTGCCGGCGTCAGCGACGGCAGCGGCGCGAGTCCATCCGCCGGGATCGACAACAGCTCCGCCAAGAGCGGCAGCGCCGCCGCATCCGACGCCACGCGCTGCGCGAACGCGGCGCGCAGCTTCTCGATCCGCCCGGCTGCGGAGTCCGCGACCGCAAAGTGGGCGGCGCGGGACAGATGCTTGATGACCGGGAACAGCGCGCTGTCGCTGTAATAGGGCGAACCCTGCAGGTGGATGCGCGCATGCGGCTCGCCGGCCAATGCCGCGCGCAGCGCCTCGATGGCGCGCGACTTGCCGATGCCGGCCTCGCCGATCACCGTGACGATCTGGCCCTCGCCGCCGCGCGCCAGACGCCAGCGGTCGAGCATCAATCCCATTTCATGGGCGCGGCCGACCATGGGCAGATCGCGGCCGGCGCGGCTGGCGGCGAAACGGCTTTCCACCACCGCTTCGCCGACCACGCGCCAGACCGGCACGGGGCGGGCAAATCCCTTTAGCTCGTGCTCGCCGGTGGCTTCGAGCTCGAACAATCCGCCCAACAGGTTCTGCGTCGCCTCGCTGACCAGGATCGTATCGGGCGCGGCGAGCGCCTGCAGCCGCGCCGCGAGATTTGGCGTTTCGCCGACGATGGCGCGCTCCTGCGCGGCGCCGCTGCCGACGATCTCGCCGACCACGACCAGGCCGGTGGCGATGCCGACGCGCGCCTGGGCCCGCGTACCGTCGGGCAGTTCGATGCCGGAGACTTCCGCCAGGACGTTGATCGCGGCGCGAATCGCCCGCTCGGCCGCGTCCTCGAAGGCGCGCGGAAAGCCGAAATAGGCGAGGACGCCGTCGCCCATGAATTTGGCGACGAAGCCGCCGAACCGTCCGATCGCGCCGGCGACGGCGTCCTGATAGCGGCGGATCAGCGCGCCCAGAAGCTCGGGATCGACCGTGCCGGACAGCGCCGTGGAGCCGACCATGTCGCAGAACAGCACCGTGACCTGGCGCCGCTCGGCGTCACCAGAACCATCGGCAACCTCGGCGTCCGACACCTTCGGCTTGTCGACGCCTCGCTCGGCGATTGCCTTCAACAGCCGCCGGCGATTGCCTAGTGACAGTCCGAGCTGTTCGAGATCCCGCTCGCTGAGTTCCGGCAGAATGTCGAGATCGATATCATTGGCCTCGAATGCGTCGGCAAATTGCTCGAGCTTGTTGCTGCGCAACCAATCGCGAATATCACTCATGCCGTGAAGTTCCTGGACCGCGCCAACGGTGCGGATAGCTTAGCACGAGCAAAACGTATATAAGTCAGTCGTGCCCCGCGAAAGCGGGGCATTTCGTATGAACGTGCGATCAAGTTCCGCTTGAGAGATGCCGACGAATGCCTCGCTACCGGGTTGCGGTCGATACGGGTGGGACGTTCTCGGATTTCGTCTATCTCAACGAGGACACCGGCGCCGTTGCCGTCGGCAAAATCCCCTCGACTCCGGATGACCCGTCGCGCGCCATCCTGCAAGGCGTCGAGGCGCTGATCGGGCAAGGTGTCCCCGCGGCCGATATTGGTTACTTCTGTCACGGCACCACGGTCGGCACCAACGCGCTGCTCGAGGGCAAGGGCGTCAAGACCGGCCTCCTGGTCACTGAAGGATTCCGCGGCATCTACGAAGTCGCCGAGCAGGCGCGGCCCTACGGCACCGCAATCTTCGATGTCATGTACGACAAGCCGGCGATGCTGGTGCCGCAGAGCCTGACCGGCGAAGTCAGGGAGCGCGTCGATTTCCGCGGCGATGTGCTCGTACCACTGGACGAGGCTGCGCTGCGCGAGACTTTGCGCAGGCTCAAAACGCAAAACATCGAGGCGCTCGCCGTGTGCCTCTTGTTCTCATTTCTTCATCCCGAGCACGAAGCGCGGGTGCGTGAAATCGCCCACGGGGAAATGCCGGACTGCGATATTTCCCTATCCAGCGAAATCCTGCCGCAGATCCGCGAGTACTACCGGCTGAGCACGACGGTCATCAACGCCTATCTGCAGCCGATCCTGGCGCGCTATGTGGCAAACCTCGACCGCCGCCTCACCGGCGCCGGCGTCACCACGCGACAGAAATACATCATGCAGTCGAACGGCGGCATGTCGACGTTTCCCGCCGCGGCGCGCACCGCCGTGACCACGGTGCTGTCGGGGCCGGCCGGCGGCGTCACCGCGGGCGCTGCCGCCTGCATTATGACCGGCTTCCCCAACATCATCACCTTCGACATGGGCGGCACCTCTTGCGATGTGGCGCTGATCAAGGACGGGAGGCCGATCTTTTCCAGCCGCGGCAAGATCGCAGGCCGCGACATCGCCGTGCCGATGATGGACATCAACACGGTGAGCGCAGGCGGCGGCACCATCGCCAAAGTGGATCGCTTCGGCGTGCTCGAAGTCGGCCCGCAAAGCGCCGGCGCCGTGCCGGGTCCGGCCTGCTACAGCCGAGGCGGCGAGACGGCGACCATCACCGACTGCAATCTCGTGCTGGGTTATCTCAGCGCCGACAATTTCCTCGGCGGCCGCATGAAACTCGACGGCGCCAAGGCGAACGAGGCCGTCGCAGGCGTGGCAAAGCCGCTGACGCTCGATGTCGCCGCAGCGGCCGAAGGCATCGTGCGCATCATCGAGGTGAAGATGGAGGAGGCGATCAAGGCCATCTCCACCATGCGCGGCCACGATCTGCGCGATTTCATGCTGCTCGCGTTTGGCGGCGCAGGCCCCGTCCATGCCGCGCGCATGGCGCGCGATCTCGGCATGGCCGGGGTGATCGTACCGCTCTATCCGGGCGTTTTCTCGGCGCTCGGTTTGCTGATGTCCGACGTCAAGCACGATTACATTCGCTCGCGGATGACGCCGATCGCCGCGCTTAGTCCCGACGACGTCAACGCCGTGTTCGTGCAATTGGAAGCGCAGGCGCGCGACGACCTGCGCCGCGATGGCTTTTCCGACGACGAAATCCGCATCGAGCGTGCGCTCGACCTGCGCTATGCAGGCCAAGGCTACGAAGTGACGATGGCCTGCACGGCGGAGCGGACCGCGGCGCTCGACGCGCTGCGCAAATCCTTCGATGCCGAACACAAAGCTCTGTTCGGCCACATGGCGCCCGGGGAGCCGGTCGAAATCGTGTCCTATCGCGTCCGCGGCGTCGGCATCGTGCCGGCTGTCACTATGCCGAAGTTCAAACCGGAAGGCCGCTCGCTTGCCGATGCCCTGATCGAAATGCGGCAGGTGCGTTTCGACGGCGCGGCCGTATCCTGCCCGGTCTATCAGCGCGAGAAGCTCGATGTCGGCCTGACCTTGCGCGGACCAGCGATCCTCGATCAATTCGATTGCACCACGGTGATCTGCGCCGGCCAGGTCGCCCGCATCGATGAGTGGAAGAACTTGATCGTGACGGAAGAGACGTGACGATGCCCATCGACGCCGTCGATCTTGAAGTCATCAAAGCGAGCCTCTCCGGCATCGTGCAGGAGATGCAGAACTCGCTGTTTCGCACCGGCTTTTCCACCATCGTGCGCGAGTCGCAGGATGCCTCCTGCGCGCTGATGAATGCGCAAGGCGACGTGGTCGCCCAGCACGTCGTGCTGCCGCTGCATATCGGCGCATTTCCGGCCTGCTGCGCCGCGGTGCTCGCGGCCTACGGCGACGCCGTCGACGAGGGCGACGCCTTCCTGATCAACCATCCCTATCAAGGCGGCAGCCCACACGCGCCGGACATGGCAGTGATCACGCCGGTCTTTGTCGGCGGCGCGCTGTTCGGCTTCTGCGGCTCGATCGCGCACAAGGGTGACATCGGCGGCCCAGTGCCGGGCAGCTGCTCGGGCCAGGCGCGCGAAATATTCAACGAAGGCCTGCATCTGCCGGCGGTGCGCTATCAGCGCGCCTTCGCGCAGAACACTGACATTGAGCGCATCATCGCCGCCAACAGCCGCACGCCGGAACTGGTGATCGGCGACATCCGCGGCCAGCTGGGCGCCGACCGACTTGGCGAACGGCGGTTGCAACAGCTCGTCGCCAAATACGGCAAGGACAAAGTGCTGGGGAGTTTTTCGCGGCTATTCGAAATCGGCGAAGCGCGGGTGCGCGCGGCCATCGCCGAATGGGCCGACGGCCGCTACGAAGCCGAGCGCTTTGTCGACGACGACGGCATTACGCTGGAACAGCCGGTGCGCATCCACGTGGCCGCCGAGAAAAAAGGCGACAAGCTGCATTTCGATTTTTCCGGTTCCGCCGATCAGACCCAGGGACCGGCAAACATCCGCCCGCCGCTGGTGCAGGCGGCCTGCGCCTATGCGCTGATCTCGCTGATCGACCCGCATATGTACGTTTCGAGCGGGCTGTTGCGCGCTTTCAGCATCACCGCGCGCGACGGCAGCGTGCTCAAT
>Ga0310039_10002691_pt1 | contig 11757 bp, 7 predicted proteins | sample Sb_taG_4_FD_200460 | JGI IMG/M metagenome (GOLD analysis project Ga0310039, IMG submission 200460) | Peat soil microbial communities from Weissenstadt, Germany - Sb_50d_6_BS metaG (v2) (version 2) | ecosystem: Environmental > Terrestrial > Soil > Wetlands > Peat | place: Germany: Weissenstadt... | reverse complement strand
GCCGAGCGGGACATTTTCAGAGCAGCGGGAATTTGCGAAGAGTTAGAGGACAGGAGTTAGAGGACAGGAATAATCGGTGTCGGTTCATATTTCGCGTGCAAGAAAGAACTGACACGAATTGTTTTTTTCAAAACGAACCTGCCAGGATGCCAGAGTACGGCTACAACCTCGGATCCACCGGCTCGCTTTCCAGGGCGAGAACGCCGAAGACGCACTCGTGGACCCGCCGTAATGGCTCTCCACGCACGAACCGCTCCAGCCCCTCGATGCCGAGTGCGAACTCACCGAGGGCGAGTGACCGCTTGCGACCCAGCCCACGGGACCGCAGACGATCCAGGTTCTCGCCGGACGTATAGTCGGGACCATAAATGATCCGCAGGTACTCACGTCCACGGCACTTCACCGCGGGTTGAGTCAGACCTCGACGGCCCTTGTGAAGGAAAGCCAGCGGTTTGACGACCATCCCTTCTCCGCCCTGGCCGGTCAGCTCCAGCCACCAGCCGATTCCTTCCTCCTGGCTGGCGGGGTCGGTCACGTCCACGACCAGGTATCGGGTCGCCAGCAGCAGTTCGGGATCGGCACGGCAGACCTCGGCCAGAATCTCCATGTGCCAGGGATGGTCCCTGTCCGTGTGGACCAGACGCTCGGTGGCGAGCAGGTGAAACGGGGCCAGCTTGAGGCCGGAGAGCGTCTCCACCGACCAGCAATGCTGCCGGTAGGCGGCAACGAACCGGTCGATGTCCTGCTCCCGAAGACGGAACCGGGCCTCGACCTCGACGAGCTTTGCCTTCTCTTCCCCCACCAGGCGCCCCGCCGTGGCGTCCAGAGCCATGACCGCACGGGGCAGCGAGGCCGAGCCCGCCGACCCCACTGCGGCGTACTGCGTCCGCAGGAGTTCCTGGGCCTTGGCCGACCAGGGCATCAATTCGCAGTCCAGGCACACCCAAGAAGTCTGGAGCTTCGCCCAGAGGCCGGCGACGGTGAGGGCCGCGCGCACCCGGTCGAGGAACCGCCGCTCCAGGTCCGGGTCGTTGAAGAGCCGACGCCCCGTCCGGGTGGTGACGATTCCGGACTCGCCGGTGATTACGCCGAACCGTTCCCGTGCCGCCTTCTCGTCCCGGCAGACGACGACGACCGCCCGCGAGCCCATGTGCTTCTCCTCGCAGATGACCCGCGGGACGCCCTCGTTGCGGAAGTAGGCAAACGCCTCGGCCGGGTGCTCCAGCAGCCCGGTGGCCCGGCTTGTCTCGCAGGGCGACATGGTGGGCGGCAGGTAGATCAACCACCTGGGGTCGGCGCCGAACCGGCTCATCACCTCCAGCGCCGCCGTGGCGTTCTCCTCCCGGATGGTGACATTGCCCCGGAGCCGGGTCGGGATGATCCGCTTGCCCAGCACGTCCTCGGCGTCGAGCACCTCGTCGTGGACCTGCTGAGCCGGCAGGGCGGGTGCCCGCTCCTCGGGCGGCAGGAACGGTCGAGCCGGTTCACAGTACGTGCGGGCGGCGGGGATCGACACGAACTCCTTCTCCGGGTAGCGGAGGGCGGTGAGCTTGCCGCCGAAAACGCAGCCGGTGTCGATGTTGACCGTCCGGTTCAGCCAGTCGGGCTCCGGGACCGGTGTATGACCGTAGACGACCATCGCCTGACCCCGGTATTCCGACGCCCAGTCGAAGCGAACGGGCAGGCCGAACTCATCGGTCTCGCCGGTGGTCTCGCCGTAGAGGGCAAAGTCCCGGACCTTGCCCGAGCCCCGACCCTGCATCTCCTCCTTCATCCCGGCGTGCGCGACCACGAGCTTGCCGTCGTCGAGGACGTAGTGGCTCACGAGGCCGTCGAGGAAGTCAGCCAGGTCCCGCTCGAACGGGGCGCGGATCCCTTCGGATAGTGCGGCGATCTCGGCCAGCGTGTTGGCCAACCCGTGTGTGATCTGCACATTCTTGCCCCGGAGCTTACGCACGAGCTTCAGGTCGTGGTTGCCTGGCACGCACAGGGCCGAGCCGTGGACGACCATGTTCCGCACCAGCCGTACGGCCTGGAAGATGCGGGGGCCACGGTCCACGAGGTCGCCCAGGAACACCGCCCGGCGGCCTTCGGGATGGACGAAGGTCCGGTCGCCCCAGAGCGGATCATCGCTGTCCAGGCGGGCCTCCACGTACCCGAGGCGAGCGAGCAGAGCCTCCAGTTCCTCGCCGCACCCGTGAACATCGCCGATGATGTCGAATGGACCGTGCTCGTCTTGCTTGTCGTTCCACAGAGGAACTCGCTCGATGATCGCCGCCTCGACCTCCTCGGGCGCGTCGAGCACGAAGACGTGCCGGAAGCCCTCCCGATGGAGCCCCCGCAGCGACCGTCTGAGTTGCGACTTCTGGTTGCGGACGACGTGCGGGCCGAAGTCCCGGTCGGCTCGCTGGCTGTTGCGCTCCAGGCAGAGCTTCTCGGGCATATCAAGGACAATCGCCACCGGCAGGCAGTGATACTGCCACGCCAGTTCCACCAGCGGCTTGCGTGCTTCGGGCTGGACGTTGGTGGCGTCGATCACCGTGAGCCGACCCAGGGCCAGCCGCTTCCCGGCGATGAACCGGAGCACCTCGAACGCTTGGTTCGTGACCGTCTGGTCGTTCTCATTGTCGCTGACCATCCCTCGGCAGGCGTCGGAGGAGAGAATCTCCGTCGGCTTGAAGTGCCTGCGGGCGAACGTGCTCTTGCCCGACCCACTGGGGCCGATCAGGACGACGAGGCTGAGCTTGGGGATCTTGATGGGCACGAGGAATCACGCCTCTTCTATCCTCTGGTCGAGCCAAGCGGTGAAGGCTGCGAACCGGGGGCATTGCGCGGCCACCTTCGTGGCGCTGATCTTCTCCAGAAGCTTACTGGCATGCCGGATCTTTGCGTGGTTGGACTCGGAGTACTCCCCCTTGCTCGTGTCCTTCGTCGCGTTCGCGAGCTTGGAGTACAAGTTGGCCTTGGGCTCGTCCTCGAGGTTTGACCGCTGGGGCAGGCTTTTCGGACGGAAGCCCTGTCCGTAATAGAGTGCCATGGCATCCGGGTCGGCGGCGATCCAGGCTTCCATTTCCCGGAGCCGTTCGGTCCGATCACGACGTTCAACGGAGCAAGGTCGATCCGTTCCGACCCTGGTGCGAACGAAAGGAACCCATCGAGACGGATCGACCTTATGAACCTGGTATCTGACATAGTTCCGGACCCTCCAGGCCGTGGACTTCTCTCCGAACTCTCATCCTAAAGCGAGGACAGATTCCTTTCAATTACTGCCATCTGTGTAGGTGACCCAAGCACCTCATCCTCTGGCCCGATCGGCAAGAACCTCACGCCATAGCCGTGCCGCCTGGCGACCCCTTCGGCCCAGTCCCGGAATTCCTGCCTGGTCCACTCGAACCGGTGGTCGGGATGACGTAGCCTCGCGACCCCGACGTTCTCCCACGTCACGTTGTACTCCCGGTTGGGAGTGGTCAGCACCACCGCTGCCGGACGGGCGAACGCGAACACGGCCCGCTCGAAGGCCGACAGCCGGGGTGGGTCGAGGTGCTCCACGACTTCCACAACGGCAGCAACATCGAACCCCTCCAGTCGCCTGTCCCGGTAAATCAGCGATCCGTGGATCAGCTTGATGCGAGCCGCCTGCCGCTCGGGGAGCCGGTCGAGCTTGAGCCGGTCACGGGCCGTCTCCAGGGTTCGGATCGACACGTCCATGCCGACGATCTCCTCGAACTGCTTGTCTTTGAGCAATTCCCGGAGCAATTTGCCCTCGCCGCAGCCGAGGTCGAGCACCCGCTTCGCACCGCTCGCCCGGATCGCCGCAAGGACGGCCCCGATCCGCTGCTCGTGGAGGCTCAGGGGCTTCTCCAGCACCTCTTCAGCCTTGTCGGCAGACCGCTGTTCGTCACCCTCCGCTGCCGACGGCTGCTCTTCCTGCACCAGTCGGGCAAGTGCCTGGCGGAAGAGACTGGGCTGGTGCTTCAGGTAGCGACGCGTGATCTCCTCTCGCTCAGGATGGTTCGCCAGCCAGCCGCTTCCTTTCGTCAACAACTTCTCAAGCTCGGATTCGCCGACGAAGTAGTGCTTGGCGTTGTCGAAGACGGGGACCAGGACGTAGAGGTGGGTCAGCAGGTCCGAGAGGGTCGTGATCTTGCGGATCGTCACGGAGAAGTACGGGCTCTCGCCCCACTCGGGGAATCGCTCGTCCAGCGGGTGCCGCACCGCCGCGACCGAATAACCCAGCGGCTCGAAGACGGCCCGGAGGAACCGCTCGCCACCCCGCACGGGGAGGACATCGAGCCGAGCCTCCAGCGGGATCAGGGTCGCCGTCAATTCGGGCCTGTCTGCACAGCGACCTTGGAGAGCCGAGCCATAGACCTGGGAGATCGCCACGCTCAGAAATGAGGAGGCGACGTAGGGGCGGTCGTTGACGTACTGGTCAAGCAGCCCCTCCCCCTGGCCCTTGCCCCGGACCATGCCCACCGGGTCCACGTCGAGCAACAGGCAGGCTTGACATCGTTCGGCCGATGCTTCCGGGTAGAAAACGTGCGCCTTGCCGAAGCTCAGGTCGTAGCTCTGAAAGCGTCCGGGATTCTTGTGCAGCAAGAAGCCAAGGTTCGTGGCAGGCTGATGTGTCGTTGCGATGGTGAGCAGCATGCGTCCGTCCAACCCGCAAGGAACAGTCGGGGCTCAGTCGACAACCCACACCTTGAGCGGATCTGCATCCCAACGAGGTGATGAAAACCCGACTCGCTCCCTGTCCCCCAGGACACAGAATCGCGACCCCGGGTTCGCCGTCCGGATCAATCGCCAGTTTGAGCAGGTCGATGACCGAGCCTGGTGGGGCGACTCGTGACGAGAGCCATATTGAGGAAGTTCTCCATGATGCGTCGGGACGACTCGGGTGTGCCGTCCATCTCGATATCGATTCCCGTCCAGAGCGCCCTGGGGGCGCGAGCCCCGTGCGGTCGTGGACGCCTCGGCCCGCGGATTGGTCTGCGCTTCGGCTGGCGCAGATCGGGGGATCGCGGCTGTCTTGCCGGGATCCGCCATGGCCCCGATCCACTCGCGCACCAGGGCCAGACCTTCCTTGTGAACCAGCCGCTTGCCCAGTTCGGGCATCATGATGCCGGCATCGGTCGAGTCGATCCGAAAGACCAGGATCGACTTGTCGGGCTGGCCCGGGACGATGTCGAATTCTCTGCCGCCGGAGCCGCGGCCGGCGGCCACCGGCGGCTTGGAGATGCCGAAAGCGGTGGGATTCCGTTGCGACGCGAGCAGGTCCAGTCCCGAATTCCGCGCCGGGCCGTCGGGATTGTGGCAGTGGGCGCAGTTGATCTCGAGCCAGGCTCGAGCCCGGGCTTCGAGCGTGCCGCTCTTGGGGTCGTCCCAGACCGCCAATTTTGGAGCCTGGGCCGCGGGCGGAGCTCCCGAGAGTGCCCCCTGGCGGGTCCAGTGCTCAAGCTGGTTCTCGACTCCCGAGGAGTACGCGAAGTCCCGGTTCAGATGCCTGGCCTTGGGACCGATCGGCGTCACGGTCTCGCCAGCCTTGTGGCACCCCTTGCACTGGTTGGCATTGGGGATGATGTAGTTATTCGTCCGAGGCTTGCCGTCGCCATGAATCCACTCGACGTCCTGCGTTCCTCCGGCAAGCTCGAGAGTGGCCTCGGTCTGCTCTGCGTTCCAGATGTAGGGCAGACCGACCCATCCCTCGGATTTTCGTTCCAGAATCCGCGTCTCGATCAGCCGCCGTCCCAGGGTCGGATCGCGCGCATCGCGCGGATAGGCAAACGTCTTGGCGATCATGGTTCCGACGGGAAACTCGAAGGCGTCGCGGTCGCTGTAAGTCGCATGCGTTCCCGGCGGCAGCCTGAGGAATCGATACTTCAGGGCGTAATCGCTGAAGAGCGCCGAGTTCAGATCGTAGGGAATGACGCCCTCGGCCGGCTCTTGCGAGCCGCCGTTGCCGACGAAGAGTCCGTATTGCGAGAGCCTTTCAGGGGGCGTCTGCGATGTTGCCTGGACGGCTTGCGGACTTGCCGAGCCGCAGCCGGCGAGAGCCACCATGAGGAATGCCAGGAGAGCTGCCCGTGGAGTCCGCCGTGCGGACCAGCCGGCTCGGTCCGCACAGCCTCGCACACCAGTGCGCTTCCTCACTTGACCCCCTCGATCGAGACAGGTTCCAGAGCTGGCAGTTCGCCGTCGTAAAGCTTGAGGTCACGGACGATCTTGGGACCTTTGCCGGCAGCAGCGATTCCGCCCGGTGCGCCGGCCTTGAGCGAGGCCGCGTCGAAGTTGGCGAAATCGGCGTTGCCGTTGTTGCGGATGTGGATTCCCAGCTCCGGCGGCAGCGACCCGCCGGCCAGGTATTTCGGATTGACGATGCCATCGTAGAGGATTGCCGGCAGCGGCGAGCCCACCACCTTGCTGACAAGCAGGCCGAGTGCTCCGGAGGGTCTCTCGCCATTGCTCTTGAAGCGATTGTCGTGGATGTGAATCGATTCGCAGAACGGGTCGAACTTGTCGTCCTTCAACGGCTTGTCGGTGAGCAAGTAGCTGACGATGGACAGGCCGGTGGTCTGGTTGTTCTCGATCGCGTTGTCGAAGACTTCGACCTGGTCGCTGGCCATGATCATGACCCCGGTTCCCGGTGGGACCTTCGCCACGATGTTGCCCTTGGGGGCGAAATTCTCGTGGTTGTTCGCCTGAACCGTGTTCTTGTAGACCCGGCAGTGGCGGCCGTCCTTCTTGGGCAAGTCCGGCATGGTGAAGACCAGGATGCCGCCGGCATTGTCCGTTGCCACGTTCTCGTAGACGTCGGCCCGCGTGCAGTTCTCGATCTCGATACCCGCCACGTTCTGCTCGACCTTGTTGCGGCGGACGATAATGTTTTCGGATTGGCCGACGTAGATCCCCGCATCCGAAGCCCCCTTGACGACGCAGTTCTCGATGAGGACGTCCGAGCAGAGCACGGGGTAGAGTCCGTATCCGCCATTGGTCTCCGATGGCCCGCCGGTCCACTCGGTCCGCACGTTGCGAATGAACAGTCCCTTGGTGCCGTTCACCTTGATTGCGTCTCCCTTGGCGTCTTCCACTGCGAGGTCTTGCAGGGTGATACCCGTCTTGCCGGTGATCAGCAGACCCTCGCCCCCCGTTCCTTGTCCCTGGTTCTTGAAGCTCAGGATGGTCTTGTCCTGGCCCTGGCCGCGGATCGTCACGGAGCCCTCATCGAGTGAGAGGGTCGCGGTGAATTCGAATTTCCCGGGACCGAACTCGATGATCTCCCCTGCTTTGGCCTTGATCAGCGCCGTCTGTGCTCGCTTCGGGGCGTCAGGACCGACATCGATCCGCGTCACCTGCGGGACGCTCGAGCCAGTCGCCGGGACACTTGAACCAGCCGCCGGCTGCGCGCCCGTACCGGATCCGGGCTGCGGGGCGCAACCGGTGGTGCATACCGCGCTGGCAATGAGAAGAAGGGCTGACAGGTTGACGATTCGCAATGTCGGTTCTCCTGGGAGTTAGCAAGGAAACAGTCGCGTCGTGCCGGATGGCGGCAGATCGGTCCACCGGTCACCGCCGTTATCAGGACGAGGCGGAGCGATCCGGGCCTCCGGTTGTCTTCCTGGTCATCCAGATTATCTCTCCATGCCTACCTGTTGTAGAGGGCTCCGTGAGGCCACTGGATGATTTCTACGAGACCGCGCGGGCGAAAAAAAACGCCGGGATTCTCTCCCGGCGTGCATCGAGACGGCGTTTCAAGGGAATACTGGCCACGATCAGTGCTACGCCACGAACGCGGCGTACAGCCGTCTGCGTGCCTCGCGAAGCGCATGCTCGACCGGGGCGAGTTCCCCCTCGTTCATCACCCTGAAGAGCAGCCGGTCGAGATCGGCCTCGAGCTCGACCAAGCGGTCATTGCGCTTGCCCGCTGGTGCGGCTTTGCCGTCGGCGATCGCGGCGGTTTCCTGTTTCGGTTTCCGTCCCCGTTTCTTGCCGGTATAGGGACGTTTCGTGCTGGCCGCCGCTTCGGTCTTCGTACGACGCTTGCCGCGCAGATTCCCGGCCAGCCCCATTTGCGACCTCGTCTTGTTGACCAGGGTCTCGCTGATCGTCCCTTCCATCCCCGCTGCCGACCAGGCCTCGTTGACTGCTTTCGTATTGGCCATCGGGTGATCGATCAGCAGCTCCTTGACAAAGGATGTCTTGCCTTGATCTCGTGTCTTTGTTGGCATGACTGCATCTCCAGGTGAGTAGTACCGGCCCACTTTCTTCACAGATCATCAATCAATAATCAATGTAAACTACAGAATCAAGAGGTTGATCCCGGATCGCACAAAAAAAGTATACAGTCCTGGCGTCGTGATCGCTCCCTCTTGCAACTGCACCGGGAAAGTCGCAACGCAACAGTATAGGGAGCTGGCAACACAATCTCGCGGTGGCAAGGCAGAGGTAAGAATCCGAAAACCCGGGACGCACGGAGGAAAGACATGACACGGCAAGATGACGGTATTCCGGCTGCCTTTAACCTCTACACGGTTCCCATTTCCTCGGCCAGCCGTCATCTGTCATCCGTCATTTGTCATCTGCCATGCTGCCATCTGCCATGCTGCCATCTGCCATGCTGCCATCTGCCATGCTGCCATCTGCCATGCTGCCATCTGCCATGCTGCCATCTGCCATGCTGCTTTCAGCACCCCTGCGGGGTGCGGCCTGCTCATTTTCCCGGAGGCTTCGCGCCAGGCACCTTGAGCACCGCATCAAGGGCGTCCCGGAACTGGTCGCCCAGATGAGGCCCGCCGCCCACGAAGAGACGGGCGACCATGCCGGCACGGTCGATGACGACGGTTTGCGGAATGGCATTGGCCGCGTACTTCTCGGCAACGGCCCCATCACGATCGAGTGCGACCGCAGGGTGCAGCTTGTGCCGCTCGAGCATGGAGGTGATTTGCTGGGGCGCTTCCTGCAAGTTGACCGCGATCAACTGTACGTCCCGATCTCGAAACTCGCCGGCGACCCGCTCGACCTGAGGCATCGCTTGCAGGCACGGTCCGCACCAGGTGGCCCAGAAATCGAGCACGACCACCTTTCCCCTGGTTTGCGCCAGCTGAAACTTCGGCCCTCCCAGAAGCTCCAACTCGAAGTCGGGAGCAGGCTTGCCCACCAGGGCGGATTCGGTGCCCAGGGGACGACCGGCCGACGATGAGCCGGAATCGGCTTGAAACGCCTTCGGCTCGGTCGCGTTTTGCAGTTTCCATTGCTGATAGGCCAGACCTTCCGCGGCCTTGTCGATGCCGCCGCCGATCAGCAACTGCCCGACTTCCTTGAGAACGACCTGGCACGGGCCCAGCACGTCGCTCTTGCCAGAGAGCGTCCCGCTTGCAAGCCGGTCGGCCAGGAAGGTCAAGCGTATTCCATCATTGCAAACCGCCTGGACTCTCGTGCCCGCGCCGGGTGGTGACGGCGCGGCGGTTTTGCGGGCGGGATCAAGCTCGTCAGGATGCAGCCAGACGATCAAGGCAAGCCGGTCGCGGGGGATTTCCTTGGGTTCCAGGCGGATTTCGACCTGGAGCTTCGTGCCGTCCAGCTTGATCAGCCGGCCGCGGAGATAATCTCCGTTTCGCGAGCGGATCAGATGGGTGGGAGGGTTTTCCTTCTGCATTCGGGGCAACGTGAGCAAGCGATCGCGCTTGGCCTTGTTCAACTTGATGGCGGGGTCTGGCGCCAGGGCCAGTTCCACGGCTTTGACCTTGTTGTGCGGGACGAAGGTGCTCGCGGAAAGCGTCGTGCGAAAGGAGACCCCGTTCTCATCGATGCTCGTGATTTCGGAAGGGATGACGTCGCCGCTGCGCAGGTACAGCGCCTTGCGCTTGCCGCCAGTCTGAGCCGGTTGATTGCCGCCCAGCGCCGAGAGAAAACCCACGACGAAACCACCGGGGCCTTGCGGCGGAGGAGACGCCCGGCGCTGGACCGGCTGCGGCTGCGGCGCCTCCTTGTAGACGATGCGTCCCGAGACTCCCGGGCGCAGGGGGCTCGAGGTGGAACTTCCCTGCGGCTGCCAGACAAGACAGCCTGTCCCGGATTGCTCATGGCCGTCCATCAACCGGCCGGGCAAGCGAACCCCGTCGAGCTCGAGCACACCCGGCTGTTCCCCGATGGCCGCGGGAATCTCCGACGGACGGAGCACGACCAGCGACCGAATACCGTCAAGCGGCAAGCTCAGGGTCTCCTTGATCCCGGGGACAGACAAGGTGAAGGCGCTTTTTTCCACCTGCTGCAAGGCACCGCTGAGACGCGAGCCGTTCTGGTAGACGGCTGCGAGGGCACGGTCCCTGGTCTTGCCGGGACGGGACAGGAATACTCCGCCGATCTGATCCTCGGGGATCCGCGATTCGCCGTTTGCCTCGCGGATCACGAAAGCCTTCGACGCCGCATCGAACCGGCTGACCTGCCCATACACGATCGAGCCGTCATCCCGGTGGATCCGGGCCTTCTCGCCCTCGACCTGGCGAGGGGGCTCGCCGTTCCATCGTCCAATCCGCAATCGTTCCAGCCGCAGGTCACCGCGCTTGTTGGCCAGCGAGAGGCTGCCCAGCACCTGCGCTACACCCCCGGCAACCTTCAGATCAGCGAGTTGCTTGCCTTCCGGATTGAAAACAAGGATCCGACTCTTCTCTTGATCGAGATAGACAATCAGGTGAATGCGCCCCTGTCCTTGACCGATCTCACCCACGGATGCCACGTCGGCTTCCTGTTCGGTCTCGCGCTGGATGATCAGGTCTCGTTCCCAGACCTCGAACCGGAACCCGCGCTGGACCGTTTTTTCGTCCTCGCCGACCCCCAGCGCGAAGACAAAATCCGGTTTGTTCTTCCAGGAGAGCTCGAATTCGAGAGTCGCCCGGGCGGGAAGCTGGAAATCACCGCGAATTGTGGCGCCCTCCTGGTCCGTCCAGGGCTGCCCCTGTTCTTCCTTCCAGCCACTTTTGTTCGCGGCCTGTTGCCAGCCCACCAGACCATTTGGCCCCAGATAAATCAGGTCGGCACTCGATCTCCAGCGGTACATCCGGTTGATGACGGAGCGCTGGACGTGCAGCCGCCCGAGCCGTGCAATTTCGAGCTCGGCCTGCTTGTCGTTGATGGCCAGCAGCGAGCCGAAGACAACATCCCCTCCCGCCAGCTCGAAGCAGTAATCACCGCTCGGCCTGGGCAGCTCGGCGGGGACGGAAAAATGAACGGCGGTGACGGCCTTGAGAGGTAGATCGAACGGGGCCGTGAACGCGGTGGATTGCCAGCGAATGAGGTCCGGCTGGCTGGAGGCGGCCAGCTCTCCACGCACGAATCCCCCGTTGGTCAAGTGGAGCACGGCGGAGGGTGGATCGACCGGCGGGGCTGCGCCCGCCATCGTCGTCCCGAAGAGCCAGGCGAGTGGGACGACCAGGAGCCAGGCCCACGCTCGCACGCGCGCTGCCGGGATTCGTGAAGGCATCCGTTTCCGGGTACGTGTGAAGGGCATGGCCTACCGTTCGTAAATGGGCAGGAAGCGGTAATTGAGTGCCAGGCTACGCCGTTAACCCTTTTTGTCGATTTGCAAAAGAAGTCTTGATGCAACTGAGGCTTATGGCTCAAGTCATGCTTTACCACAAGTGAGGCTTGGCCCACTACCTCACCCGAAAGGAATCGGGAATGTCGCATCAAGACGCGTACGTCAAGGAAGACCGCCTGAACGCCGACTGCTTGAACGAGGCATTTCTCTGGTTGTTCAAGGGA
>Ga0310039_10002682_pt1 | contig 11795 bp, 8 predicted proteins | sample Sb_taG_4_FD_200460 | JGI IMG/M metagenome (GOLD analysis project Ga0310039, IMG submission 200460) | Peat soil microbial communities from Weissenstadt, Germany - Sb_50d_6_BS metaG (v2) (version 2) | ecosystem: Environmental > Terrestrial > Soil > Wetlands > Peat | place: Germany: Weissenstadt... | reverse complement strand
CCGGACGGAGTCGCCGCCCTGCTCGCCGCACTCGCCGCGGCGATCAGGCGTCTGGCGTGAGTCCGGAATCCAGGGCGGCCAGCTGGTCGGCGAGCCATCGCGACGGAGGCATGGCGCCGGCGGCTGCGGCGAGTGACTGGCACCGGCTGGTTCGTTCCTGATCGGACATGGTCAGTGCCTCGTGCAGGGCCGCCGCGGTACTCGCCACGTCGAACGGGTTGATCAGCAGGGCGTAGCTGCCTAGCTCAGCGGCCGCGCCGGCCTCGCGGGACAGCACGAGCACGCAGCCGCGGTCGGACAGGATCGGTCCTTCCTTGGCGACCAGGTTCATCCCGTCCCGGATCGGATTCACCAGCAGGACGTCGGCTAGCCGGTACCCGGCCAGGGACCTGGGGTAGTCATCGTTGGCCCGCAGCAGGATCGGGCGCCAGTCGGGCGTGCCGAATTCGTCCTCGATCTCGCGTGCGGCGCGCTGCACGCTGGCCGCGTACTCGCGGTACTCGGGCAGGTCGTGCCTGGACGGGTAGGCCAGGGCGAGCATCATGACCTTGCCGTGCCATTCCGGGTGAGTCAGCAGCAGCTCGCGATAGGCGGCCATGCCGCGGACGATGTTCTTGGACAGCTCGGTCCGGTCGACCCGGAGGATCAGCTTGCGCTGGCCGATGACCTCGGTGAGGGTGGCCATTCTGGCCTGCACATCAGGTTCGCAGGCCCGGCTGATCAGTTCGGCGGCGTCGACTCCGAGCGGGTGCACGCCGATGCCGGTGACATGTCCGCGGTGGGTGACCCGCTGGCGGTCCCGGTCGACCGTCGCACCGAGTACGTGCTCGCAGCAGTCGAGGAATGCGTCGGCCCAGCGCTGGCAGAGGAAGCCGGCGTGGTCGGCACCGAGGATGCCGTCGAGTACCTCGGCCGCGATGGCGTCAGGCAGCAGCCGGAAGTAATCGACCGGCGCCCACGGTGTGTGCGAGAAATGCGCGATCTTGACCTCGGGCCGCAGACTTGCCAGCAGCCGCGGGACCAGGGTCAGGTGATAATCCTGCACGATGACCCGCACCAGCTGGGTGCTGCCCGGGCTGGTTGCTGTGCCCGGGGTAGCCGCAGCGGCCAGCGCCTCGGCGAAGGCGCCGTTGTACTCGCGATACGCTGCCCAGTCGCGGCCGAACGCGAGTCCGAACTGGGGTCGGTTCGGCGTGTCGTACAGCATGTGGTGGATGAACCAGAGGACGGAGTTGGCCACCGTGTTGTAGGCGCGGTTGAAAGTGGCGACGGGGATGTTCAGCATCCGCACGGCCGATCCCTCAGGCGTCCCGTCCAGGTCGAACATGCCGAGTGGCGTCCGGCGAGCGGCCGCCCGGTCGGCGTCGCTCAGCGCCGCGCAGACCCAGAGCAGGTTGCCCTGCCCGGCGGCCGAGGAGAGACCGGAGACCACCCCGCCGCCACCCCGCCGTGCCGCCAGCTGGCCGTCATCGCCGCGGAAAAAAGAGAACGGCCCCCGGTTGGAGGCCATCAGGATCCTGTGCCCGGCAGTCGCATCGCCCATTCGCATCAGGTTAACGCTGACTTCACCGCAGCTGCGGCACCGCCCCCGCGAGTTCGGCACGCGGCTCGACGTTAGCCTGCCACCGGCCAGGACATCGGGCGAAGTGTCGGTTAGAGTACAGGTACAACTTCATATCGCTCATCCAGAGGGGTGGAGGGAACGGCCCTGTGAAGCCCCGGCAACCATCACGGTGATCCGCGCCTGACCGCGCTCGCCGTACGCGTCCCGATCGTGGCCCGTCCCGATCGTGGCCTGTGCGGCGCTCGGTGTCAGTGAGGCCAGCACGTGACTGGTGCCAACTCCGGCTCGCTGCCAGATCGGCAGCGGGACAGATGAGGAGAGGCCTCACTATGTCATCTGTTGTTACTCAGTCATCTGTTGTTGCACGGTCACGAGTCAGTACTCAGGCCCGCGCGCGCTTCGGCAACGCCTGTGCGCTGGCCTGCCGCGAGTGCGGCAGCAGTTACGAACTCGGTGCCCAGCATGCCTGCGCCGAGTGCTTCGGCCCGCTGGAGGTCAGTTATGACCTGCCGCCGATCACCAGGGAGACGATCGAGGCGGGCCCGCGGAACATCTGGCGCTACGCCAGCCTCCTTCCAGTCCCGTCGGATATCGCGGCCTCGCCGAACACCGAGCCAGGCTGCACCACCTTGGTGCGCGCCGACAACCTGGCCAGGGTGCTTGGCATGCGCCGCCTGTGGGTGAAGGATGAGCGGGGCAACCCCACCCACTCGTTCAAGGACCGAGTTGTCGCGGTGGCGCTGGCCGCGGCCACTCAGATGGGTTACCGGGTCCTGGCCTGCCCGTCCACCGGAAATCTGGCTAACGCCGTGGCGGCCGCCGCGGCACGGGCCGGAATCGCGTCGGTGGTTCTCGTTCCCGCCAATCTGGAGCCGGAGAAGATCCTGGCTTCGGCGGTGTACGGATGCCTCCTGGTCAAGGTTGAAGGCGGTTACGACGACGTGAACCGGCTAGCGTCCGAGCTGGCCGACGAGCATGAGGACTGGGCGTTCGTGAACGTGAACGTGCGGCCGTACTATGCCGAGGGCTCGAAGACGATCGGCTACGAGATCGCCGAGGACCTTGGCTGGCGGCTGCCGCGCCAGATCGTGGTGCCGGTGGCCTCAGGCGCCCAGCTCGTCAAGATCGACAAAGCCTTCCGCGAGCTAGCCGATCTCGGCCTGGTCGGTGACCAGCAGTGCCGGGTGTTCGGCGCTCAGGCTAGCGGCTGCGCTCCGGTTGCCGCGGCTTTCCGAGCCGGGCACGACGTGGTGCAGCCGGTCCGGCCGGACACGATCGCCAAGTCGCTGGCGATCGGCAACCCGGCCGACGGTCCTTACGTGCTCGATGTGGTGCGCCGTACCGGGGGGTCCGTCGCTGACGCGCCTGACGACGAGATCGTGGACTCGATCAGGCTGCTTGCCGCTACCGAGGGCATCTTCGGCGAGACCGCGGTCGGAGTGACCCTGGCCGTGCTGCGCAGGCTGCTGGCCGCCGGGCAGCTCGACCCGGACGAAGAGACTGTGATCATCAACTCGGGCGACGGTCTGAAGACGCTCGACGCGGTCTCCGGGGCAGCGCAGGCGACGCCGACGATCCGGCCGAACCTGGCAGAGTTCACCAGGCTGCATGACGCTGCCGCGCAGGTAGCGTGACAGACCAGGAGATTCGCTCGGTAACCGTCCGGCGCTGGCCGGATTCCCGCCATAGTGCGCGGCTATATCGGTGATTCCAGCGGTGGCTGGCGGCTAAGGTTCAGCGGTCTGGCGGCCGAGGTGCGAGTAGTAATTGTGCATCAAGACCTGGGATGGATGTCGTCGCCGACTTTCCCCGGGTGTTAGGCGCGACGGATGGTAGTCCAGACGCGGATTCCGAACACGGCGTCAGCGTGTCTTTGGCCGGGGAAGAATGCGGCAGTCTGGTCGAGGATCTGGTTCCGCAGTGTTTCCTCGCTGATGGCGCCGGACTCGATCGCGGTAGCAGCGTTGCTCTGGCTCAGCAGGTAGTCCACCAGCTGGGTGGCGGTAAGGGGAATGTGGATATCGTCTTCGGCGTAGCTGACCTCGCTGAAGCCGGCGGGCAGCGCGGCGGCGGGGTCGAAGTAGGCGTGCCGCGGCGGGGTTGGGTACCGGGGCAAGTAGGCCTCTTGGAGCCAGCTGGCGAACGCGGGCTGGCCAGCCAGCTGGCCGTGGAAGAAATCGGTGTAGACGGCCAGGCCGGCGCCGCTGCGCAGCACCCGGGCGAGTTCCGCGAATGCGCGCTGCTGGTCGAACCAGTGGAATGCGGCTCCGACGGTGGCCAGATCGGCGGTCGCGTCCCGCAACGGGATCCGCTCAGCTGCCGCCACGAGATAGCGGGCGCGCGAATGCGGCTGCGCGGCGCGGAGCATCGGGGCGGAGGCGTCGATGGCGATGACGTGGTCTGCCAGCTCCAGGACCGCCCGGGTGGACAGGCCTGTGCCGCAGGCCACGTCGACCGCAAGCCGGGTATGGCTGACGCCCAGCTGGCAGGCGGCCATGCTCAGGGCCGCGCGATGGTAGTAGGGGCGGGCATGCGCGTAGCGGCGCGCGACCGGGTCGCTGTCAAACGGGTTGCTCACCGCCCGCCCGGCCGCGGTGTCTGGTACCGGCGAGGACCAGGCCGGCTCTGGCCGGTTCATGCGGCAGCCCGTGCCGCTGGCCGCGCAGGCGCCTGCCGACCGGCGTCTTCGGTCGGGCGTGTTTGCGCTGCTGGATGGGGTCGGACTGGAATGGCGCCGGTTTCCGCCGAGGCGCTACTAGGGCTTGGGGATAGACCGGATCGCGCGTACCGGACTCGGTCGGCTGGCCCCGGTGAACCTTGGCAAGGCAACTGAGTACGCCGGACCCCGCGAGCATGTAGTGTAATGTCCGGTCGCTGTCGGTACGGCGAGAACGGCAGGCAAAGCTTGCTCAGCACGTCAAGCCCGTTCCGCGATCAACGGGTTTCGCGTAGCAAGGGGCGTGACCCGAAGCCCGAGCAAAGTTAGGGAGTTGTTGTTCATGGCTCAGGGCACCGTCAAATGGTTCAACGCGGATAAGGGCTACGGCTTCATCGCGGTCGACGGTGGTAGGGACGTCTTCGTCCACTTCTCGGCCATTCAGGCGGACGGTTACCGCACGCTTGAGGAAGGCCAGCGGGTCGAATTCGAGATTACGCAGAGCGACCGCGGGCCGCAGGCTGAGGCTGTCCGCACGGTGTAGTTTCCGCGCCGAAGCGCGGCAGGCCCGGTACCCGGCGCAAGGGGTGCCGGGCCTTCGCGCTGCGTTGCGCCGCACTCAGGCGAGAAGTTGCGCCGCACGCAGGCTAGAAGTGTGCGCCGCAGTCAGGTTCGAACCCAGGCGGCTCCCGGCACGGGGCCGGCTTGGGGTCACGGGCGTGTTCTTTCGCGCTGCCAGGAGCCGGTGAGCTCGCCTCGGCGACCTCGTCTCTTAGACCGCCGTTATGCCGCTGGCCAGCGGCTATGCCCCTTGCAGTCGGAGCGAGACGCCGGTCGGGTACCGGCCGTGCCGACGCCCTCAGCTTGCACTCTCACCCCGAGAGTGCTAAACAAGTCGTTAGCACTCTCGGGGTGAGAGTGCAAGCTCATGTGGCGTGATCGGGGCGATGAGACAGCGCCTGCAGCAGGAAGGGACTGCGTGCAGGTGATGTCGTCCGTCGCGGGCGTCGGCTCGGTCGGCACGCAAGGCAATAAGTTCCAGGAGGACTAGGAGCCTATGGCAGCGAAGATGATCGCGTTTGACGAGGACGCTAGGCGCGGCCTTGAGCGCGGCATGAATCAGCTGGCCGACGTCGTGAAGGTAACCCTCGGCCCAAAGGGCCGGAATGTGGTGCTTGAGAAGAAGTGGGGAGCCCCCACGATCACCAACGATGGCGTGTCCATCGCCAAGGAGATCGAGCTCGAGGACCCGTGGGAGAAGATCGGCGCCGAGCTTGTCAAGGAAGTTGCGAAGAAGACGGACGACGTGGCCGGTGACGGCACGACGACCGCGACCGTGCTGGCGCAGGCGCTGGTCCGCGAGGGCCTGCGCAACGTGGCGGCAGGTGCCAATCCGATGTCGCTCAAGCGCGGCATCGAGGCGGCAGTCGAGCGGGTGAGCGAGGAGCTGTCCAAGCTGGCCAAGGACGTGGAGACCAAGGAGCAGATCGCTTCGACCGCCTCCATCTCCGCTGGGGACACCGCGATCGGCGAGATGATCGCCGAGGCGATGGACAAGGTCGGCAAGGAAGGCGTCATCACCGTCGAGGAGAGCAATACCTTCGGCCTGGAGCTTGAGCTCACCGAGGGCATGCGCTTCGACAAGGGATACATCTCGCACTACTTCGCCACCGACCCGGAGCGGATGGAAGCAGTTCTCGAGGACCCGTTCATCCTGGTCGTCAACTCGAAGGTGTCGGCGAACAAGGACCTGCTCCCGCTCCTCGACAAGGTGGTCCAGTCGGGCAAGCCGCTGGTCATCATCGCCGAGGACGTCGAGGGCGAGGCGCTCGCGACCCTGGTGGTCAACAAGATCCGTGGCCTGTTCAAGTCGGTCGCGGTGAAGGCGCCAGGATTCGGTGACCGCCGCAAGGCCATGCTCGGTGACATCGCCATCCTGACCGGCGGCCAGGTCATCAGCGAGGAAGTCGGGCTCAAGCTGGACAGCGCCGAGCTCGACATGCTGGGCAAGGCCCGCAAGGTCGTGGTCACCAAGGACGAGACCACGATCGTCGACGGGGCCGGCGACGCCGACCAGATCGCTGGCCGGGTCAACCAGATCCGCGCCGAGATCGAGAACACCGACTCCGACTACGACCGCGAGAAGCTCCAGGAGCGTCTTGCCAAGCTGGCTGGCGGCGTTGCCGTCATCAAGGCCGGCGCGGCGACCGAGGTCGAGCTGAAGGAGCGCAAGCACCGCATCGAGGACGCGGTGCGCAACGCCAAGGCCGCTGTGGAGGAGGGTGTCGTCGCCGGTGGCGGCGTGGCCCTGCTGCAGGCCGGCAAGAACGCGTTCAAGAAGCTCGAGCTGACCGGTGACGAGGCGACCGGCGCGCAGATCGTGCGCCGTGCGCTTGAGGAGCCGCTGAAGCAGATCGCGATCAACGCCGGCCTTGAGGGCGGCGTGGTGGCCGAGAAGGTGCGCGGACTCAAGGACGGGCACGGCCTGGACGCCCAGTCCGGCGAGTACGTCGACATGTTCAAGGCCGGGATCATCGACCCAGCGAAGGTGACGCGTTCTGCCCTGCAGAACGCTGCGTCCATCGCGGCGCTGTTCCTCACCACCGAGGCAGTGATCGTGGAGAAGCCGGAGAAGGAGAAGGCTCCGGCTGCTCCCGGTGGCGGTGACATGGACTTCTAGTCCCTGGCGGCAGCCAGGCGTGCACTGGCTGCCTACGGTGACTGAGTCCGATCAGCCAGCCGAGCCGTCCGATCGGGCGCTCGGCGAGGCAAGTAGAAGGCGGCTCCGGCTTCGGCCGGAGCCGCCTTTTGCCTGGTCAGCTGGCTTTAGCCGTTATCTGGTCAATCACGGTCATGCGTGCCGGCTCCTCAATGGGCTGTCAAAGGTGGATCATCAGTGCATGAATCCACCCATGGAGCAGCTAATCCGCGATTACCTCAACCGGTTGTCGGTTGCGGCGCGCGGCAAGCTGGAGCTCCGGGACCGCCAGGCGCTCCTCGACCGGACGCGCATGCGGATTGAGCTGGAATGCGGTGGTCTCAGCAACGCGAGTGCGACTTCCGTGCGTAAGGTTCTGGCCGGCCTTGGCGATCCGATTGCCGTAGTCGAACTTGAGCACGCGCGGATCGTCGGCGGCGACGAGTTGCAGGTTGGCCGCGGATCCAATGGAAGCACCCAGCGTCCGCCCGCTCAGATGCGCATTGGGCAGTTCCCGGTCACGTCGGCTGCTGGCGGTGAGTCGGCCCGCGACAACGCGAACGGTGTGCCGGGCAAGAAGGTCGCGCGAGCTCAAAGTTCTGCTGCCGACGAGACCGGCCGTCCGGACTCGACCCGGGTGGCTCGGCCCGCGGTCGCGGCGGAGTCGGCCGATGTGGCGGGGGCCGCGGACGTGGCGGAGTCTGGGGTCGTGGCGGGGTCGGCTGATGTGGCGGAGTCTGGGGTCGCGGCGGGGTCGGCTGATGTGGCGGGGGCCGCGGATGTGGCGGGGTCTGGGGTCGCGGCGGAGTCGGCTGATGTGGCGGGGGCCGCGGACGTGCCGGAGTCTGGGGTCGCGGCGGGGTCGGCTGATGTGGCGGGGTCGGCGGACGTGCCGGATTCGGTCGACCGGGCGGAAACCGCAACCGCAGCGGCGTCGGCCGCAGCGCTGGTATCGGCCCCTGTGCCCGAATCGGGTGATGGGCCCGAGCCGTCCGCAGCACAACCGGCGCAGTGGCAAGGACCGGGCGGCGCAGGGCAGCCGCCAGACAACAGTCGACTTGCCCGCGTGAGCCGCGCCATAGGCCGCGCGATCTGGCGGTTCGCGGATGGAACGGCTGTGCTCGCCCGGCAAAGACCGCTAGAGGCAGCAGCCATCGTGCTGCTGGGTGTGGGCGGGGCCGCTTACCCGCCGGTGTGGCTGCTTGGCGCTGGGCTCGTACTTGCCTCCAAGGTCTGGGACTTTCGCGACAAATGGATCGGTCTCGCAATTCCGGTCCTGCTCGTGATCATCGGGACCGTGCTCGTTGTGGTCCTCGGCGGAGAGCGCAAGTCACTGGCCTCCTACGCCTTCGAGGTGTGGTTGAGCGTCGGTCGGTTGAGCCGGGTGGCGGCAGTGCTTAGCGCCGGTTATCTGCTCCTCTGGTTGCGCCGCGGCCCGCGGGTACCCAAGCAGCCACCGTGGAATGTGCCGCGCCGGACGAGGTGATCCTGGCAGTCGGCGGTACCCGCCGTGACCTGGTGTTTCGGGCGTAAGGACCGGGTATGAACAGCCGTGAGTCCGGTGCCCGGCGGGCTCGAGGCCAGCATCCGGCGGCAACTGCGTATCTGCATCGGAACTCTTGCGTGGCAGCCATGCCAGCATCATCGGCAGGCGCGGCTGCGAAGGGCGTGGGCGATGCCTGTTGCCGGCTACATTGTCAGCCGCACGGTCAGCTAATCGGCTGGCCAGGCAGGTATCTGGCTGGGTAAGTTCAGTCCTGATTCTGGCCAGTCCGATCCAGGAGTCGGCGTGGCCAGCCGAGACCGATAGCCTGGATATGCGCCGCAAGGTGGCAGTCCCATCAGAATCTCTTCGCGCAAAGGGTCCGCTCGTGCCGACTGGCAAGGTCAAGTGGTATGACGCCGACAAAGGGTTCGGCTTCCTCACCCGTGACGACGGGGGTGAGGTCTTCGTTCACTCGACTGCATTGAGCGCGGGTACGGTACTTCGACCTGGTCAGCGCGTCGAGTTCGGCGTGGCTGAAGGCCGCAGAGGCGCCCAGGCGCTGCAGGTTCGGGCGCTGGAACCGCCGCCTACGGTCACCAAGACGAACCGTAAGGGAACCGACGAGATGACCGTCCTCGTCGAGGACCTGATCAAGCTGCTAGATGGCGTGTCGAACACATACCACAGGGGCAAGCACCCGGAGAGCCGGGAGGCCAAGAAGATCGCCACCGTGCTGCGCGCGGTAGCTGACGACATCGACGCCTGAGTAGGTGGTGCGTCACGGCCAGCTAAGCTGGCCGGACTGCCCGACGCGCTCGCAGAATCCGGCTGCGCCTGCTGTAGAGCAGTGCCCCGAAACACAGCGCCAGCCAGGCGCCGACCACCGCGAGACCTACCACACCGTTGCCGGTCAGGGACATCAATATGCCAAGCAAACCCCCGGCGACGAAGGAGATCTGATGCAGGGTCTCGGAAGCGGCGAATGTTGACGGCCGGATGTCAGGACTGATCTCCCGCTGCACGATCGAATCCAGGGCGAGCTTGACCAGCGTCTGCCCGAATACGGCGGCGAATATGACGATCACGGCTGCCCACAGGCCGAAGAAAGCTGCGCACAGGGACGTGGCCACCATCGTGGCAGCGAGTATGCCGTAGATGATCACTTGTGGTGCCTTGGACCGCAGGGCGGACCCGACTGCAGTGCCTATGAATCCGCCGGCCGCGACAGCGGCAAGCAGCTCGGCGACATCGATTTTGTAGGACACAGTTCCAAAGTGGACAGTGCGCAACAGGAATACGAGGAAGAACATGGTAAAGCCATAAAATATCCTCAATGTCATATTCGCGCCGATTGCCTCGGCAACGGCCGGTCCGACCGGCCTCGGGAAGAGCTTGAATCTAGATCGCCTACGTGCCTTGCTGGTCGATGGAACCCGGCTGCCGTTAGCGGCGCTGGCTGCTTGCTGGTGCGGGCCTCCGCTGGCTGCGTGTGCCGCAGGCTGGGCGGGATACGTTGGGTAATCGGGTGAATGCCGCGCTTGCTGAGCCGAAGCCTGCCTGGCTGCGGGCTCTGCTATCGGCTCATCAACGCCGCTTGGCAGCCGGAGCCCCGGTACCATCGCAGCGAGATAGAGCAGAGTGCCGACGCGCAGCACCCAGGCCGCTCCGCCCGTCAGCGTATCGACCACGGCGGCGACTGGCACGCCGACGGACGTGGCGACAAGTGAGGCCAGGGCACATCGAGCGTTGGCGGTAACCAACGTGATCTCAGTCGGCAACAGCGGCGGGGTGACCGATGCCCTGGTCACGGCATAAGCCTTCTGCAGCAGTAGCACGCCGAAAGCGGCCGGCAGCAGCGTCACGGTGTCGTTGTGCTGCACCGCGCCGGCCATACCCCAGCAGAGCAGGCCGCGGGCCAGCATGGTACCGACCAGGAGGTACCTGCGACCGTGTTTCACCCGGTCAAGCATCGGCCCGACGAAAGGCGCGAGCAGCGCGAATGGTGCCATGGTGACGATCAGGGCGAGCGCGACCCGTCCGCGTGCCTGAGTTACCGACGTGCTGAAGAACAACGTGCCGGCCAGAGCGACCGCGACAAACGCGTCACCGAAGCTGCCGGCCGCCGACAGCTCGATGAGGTGGGCGAGGCCGGTCCGGCCAGCCCCTGAGGCGTTGGTCATGCGGCGCATCGTGCGCTTCGCGCCGCCAGCGGCCGCAGATCCCGCCCGTGCAGCGGACTGTGAGGCGGAGGCGAAGGACCGGGAGGCCGAGGCGAGGGATCGAGTCGCCTGCTTGGCCCGAGCCCCGACTCCCGAATCTCGCATGAACCCAGTATTGGGCCTTCACGACCAGATTGCCGCACCGACAGCGGCCAGATGCGAGCCAGTCTCACGGTCCGGTGTGCGAGCCTCCCGCTGGATGCGGAACAATTAACGATTGTGAGTCCGACACAGGCCCGCCAGGCTGAGCCAGATCAGATCTGCGCTGAGGCGATCGACCTTGCCCGCACTGCGGCTGAGGAGTCTGCAGGCCCGGGTCAGGTCGGTGCGCACCTGGGCACCCTGACCGAGGGCGACCGGGTCGTGACGCACCTGTTCGCATGCCTGAACCGGGCTTACGTCGGCTGGCACTGGGCGGTGACGGTGACTCGCGCCGCGAGGTCGAAGGTAGTCACGATCAGCGAGAGCCTGCTGCTGCCCGGTCCTGACTCTCTTCTTCCGCCGCCGTGGGTTCCTTGGACGGAACGGGTCCGTCCCGGCGATCTCAAGGTCGGCGATCTTATGCCGGCTAGCTCCGACGACGAGCGGCTGATTCCGTTTGTGGCGATGGAGGGGGAAGACGGCCTGCTGGACTGGGATGAGAGCGAGGCCTGGAGTCTCGGCAGCGATCTGCTCGCCAGCAATGTGCCTGGCAGTGAGGTGCCCAGCAGTGACGTGCCCAGCAGTGACGTGCCCAGCAGTGAGGTGCCCAGCAGTGAGGTGCCCAGCAGTGAGGTGCCCGGCCGTACCAGCCCGGCTGGCACCGGCGCCGGCCGGTCGCGTGCTCGCCGGTCAAGGCAGCCAAGGGAGCGCATCGATGTCGGACTCCGGCCTGCCAGGGTGCTGTCCGCGATCGGACGTGATGAGGCAGCGGTCCGCTGGTACACCACCGAGCATGGTCCTGGGGCCGCGCTGGCGAGCGCTGCGCCAGGGAACTGTCTGACCTGTGGCTTCCTGGTGCGGCTGAGCGGCCCGCTCGGACGGGTCTTCGGCGTCTGCGCCAACGAGTTCGCCCCGGACGACGGTAGCGTCGTATCGGTGGACCACGGCTGCGGCGCGCATTCGGATGCGGGCACATCGGTGGATGGAAGTTCCAGCACGTCGGCGCCGGCCGTTGACGAACTTGGCTACGA
>Ga0310039_10002680_pt1 | contig 11798 bp, 10 predicted proteins | sample Sb_taG_4_FD_200460 | JGI IMG/M metagenome (GOLD analysis project Ga0310039, IMG submission 200460) | Peat soil microbial communities from Weissenstadt, Germany - Sb_50d_6_BS metaG (v2) (version 2) | ecosystem: Environmental > Terrestrial > Soil > Wetlands > Peat | place: Germany: Weissenstadt... | reverse complement strand
CCCACTCGACCTCGCCGATGGGCGCCACCCCGATCGCGCCGCCGCGGTCCGCGAGTTCCTGGAAGCCGTCCTCGTAGTACAGCGAGGGATCCCGGCGCCAGGTCGCCTCGAGGGCCGCCGCGAGCGGCGCCGCGGCGGACGCGCCGATGAGCGTGGCGCCGATGTACTCGCCGTACGCCAGCGCGGGATCCATCAGCTTGGTGATCCGCGTGAGGCGGCCGCCGGAGTCGATGATGACCTTCATCTCCTCGTCGGCGAGGCGCTTGATGTCATCGACGGCGATGATGATGCCGGGTTGCTGGGTGGCGTCATCGGCGGCGCCCTGCCCGGCGGCCCCTTGCCCGGCGGCGCCCTGCCCGGCGGCGCCCTGCCCGGCGGCGCCCTGCCCGGCGGCCCCTTGGCCGCCGAGGCCCTGGCCGGCGGCCAGCAGGGTCTTCTCCACCGAGACCGGATGGACCGTATCGCCGTTGACCAGCAGCGCGCCCGCCGCGAAATGCTCACGGGCCAGCCAGAGCGAGTAGGCGTTGTTCCATTCCTCGGCCCGGTCGTTGTCCACCAGCGTCAGCCGGACCCCGTGCTCCCGCTCCAGGCCGGCCAGCCGGTCCCGCACCGCGTCCGCCGCGTAGCCGACCACGATCACGATGTCCCGCAGCCCCACCGCGGCCAGGTTGCGCAGCGCGATGTCCAAGATGGTGACCCGGCCGTCGACCGGCAGCAGGGCCTTCGGCAGCGCATCGGTGTCAGGTCGCAGCCGCCGGCCCGCGCCCGCCGCCAGGACCATCCCTATCAAGCTCGTCTCCGTCCGTGGCCCGTAGCCATCCGCTAAGGAAATCCCAGATGAAAAGCATCCAAAGATAACCCGAAAGCAGGGCGTAGGCGAGCGGTACGAGGCCCGCCAGGGCGGCGAAACCGGCCAGCAGCATCCGCCCCTCCCAGCCGAGGCCGAACACGTCGGCCGGCAGACCCCGGCCGACCCGGGCGCGGAAGGCCACGTCCACATGGCGCATGACCACGGCGGCCAGCAGCGTGAAGACCAGCCACGCGGCCACGCGATGGGACAGGCCGAGGGCCGCCAGGAACACGCCTTCGCCCGCCATCAACAGCGCGGGCACCAGCCAGTCGAGCCGCCCGTCGTGCGGGTGCCAGGCACCCAGGGCCGCGAGCATCATCGCCTCGACCGGCGTCAGCACCAAGATGCCGGGCAGGTTCCCCAGCCCCAGGGCGGCCAGGACACTGGTCACGAACAGACCCACGAGCACCGGCGGCAGCGGCGGGAGCCGCCCCTGGACCAGGCCGCCGATCCAGCGCGACACGATGCCGTCGTCGCGGTAGGCCGCCAGCCCGCCCCCGGCCGGCCGGGCCAGATCCGCCGACCGGGCCAGATCCGCCGACCGGGCTATCTTCCCGGCGAGAAGGTATCCCATGGCCAGCAGGCCCCAGCCCAGCAGCACCAGGAACGTCAGCCGCGGCCCGAAGAAGACGGAGGTCACGACGATCACCACGAGCCGCTCGCCGGCCGGGAGGGTGAGGGCCTGCTCCAGGGTGCGCAGCACCGACCGGGGGAACAAGATCCCCGGCGCCCGGGCCGTGTGCTCGTAGCCGAGTTCGGCCATCCGGCGAACGGCCAGGACCAGCATGGCCGCGATGGCCAGCCGCCACACTCCGGCCGTTCCGGCACCGCCCCAGCTGGCGACCACGGTGTTCTGCAGGGCGTAGCCGAAGGGCCCGTTCAGGCCGGCCACCGCGCCCTGCGAGCCGTCCAGGCCGGCACTGACGGCCAGGCCCGAGGTGACGGCCAGGCCGGAGCTGACGGCCAGGCCCGCGTAGACCGCGAGCTCGGTCAGCAGCCCGCAGGCGGCCCCGAGCCAGCTGACGGCGGGCCTGATCCGGCCCTCGCGGCCGGTGGCGGCGAGCAGCGAGGCGGCCCGGGCGAACAGGAACGAGGCCGCCAGCGCCGTGACGGCCAGCAGCTTGGCTCGGACCGCCAGCTCGGCGAACCACACGGCCGCGACCAGCCCGAGGCCGAGCGAGATCCCGTAGAGGGCCGCCGGGGTGAGCTTGCGCCACGCCGCCCACCTGGCCATGTCGCGGGCGGCGGGGTCGGCGAGCAACTGGGCGACGGCACCCTCGCTGTCGGGCCCGGCGTCGAGCATCCGGACCCTGACGCCGCGGTCGCTGAGCTCGCCGATCAGCGCGCTGACCGCGGCGGGTCCCGCGTGCGTGGCCGCGAGCGATTCGGCGGACTGGGCCAGCGCGTCCAGGTCGGGCGTGTCGACCACCAGCGCCCCGGCGGCCAGCGCCGCCGGTGGCCGGCCGGGCGCGGCGTTTATCCCGGTGAAGGCCGCGGTCCCGCCGGCGCTGAGCAGCCTGGCCAGCACCGGCTCGGGGACGGTGTCAGCGTCGGCACAGATGAGTACGCGTTCCCCGGCCGCCCGCGCCGCGGCGGCGACGGTCAGCAGGCCAGGCCCGGTCCGTTCGGCCACGTCGATCCGGCGCACGCCAAGGGCGGCAAGCTGGCCGCAGAGCCCCGCGTCGGCCTCGCCCGGGTTCCCGGCCAGGACCAGCGCTACCGTCATGCCTGTCCTCCCAGCGGCACAGGCCGCCGCGACTCGCGCCTAGCGTTACGAAATGTAGCCGGCGGTCACGCCCGCGACCGGCAGGAACACGCCGGACAGCCAGTCATGCTCGGCCGGCCGGCCGGTCGCGTCGCTGCCGGGAACGCTGTCCAGCGCATACCCACCACGCACCCGGCGAAACGGCTCCCCGCCAGGTCAGCCCCTCGCCGTACGGCCCTGCCACCCCGCACGGGCTCATGATCGTGGGCTGAAACGTCCGTTGCAGAGGCTCAGCGAGTCTGCCGCGACCTGGCCCCTGGCCGCTCCGCGCTTCCACCCGCACCGTGCCCGCGCGCCCGGCCGGTACCCACGCGCCCGGCCGATACGCACGCGCCCGGCCGGTACCCATGCGCCCGGCCGGTACCCATGCGCCCGGCCGGTACCCACGCGCCCGGCCGATACCCGCCACTGCATTCCCACATGCCCCATGCGCCCCGCACGCCCGCCCCGCAACCCGGATCCGCCCCTCCGCCCGCCTCAGTAACCGCCACGATGGAACATCGTTGCTGTTCTGGCAGCAACAATGCTCCATCGTTGCTGCCAAGCCCGGGGCCAGGGGACCGCGCGGCGTGACCGGGGCTGACGCGCACAGCATGAAGAGATACGCGACAGCTCCAAAGGGCAGCAAACGCCCACGATGATGCGCCAGGTGGCGCGGGGTAGAGTCCGGCTCATGCGGATGGTCGCGGTGGTACTCGGCGGCGGCGTGGGGCAGCGGGTGGGCGCGGGGATGCCGAAACAGCTGCTCACGCTGGGCGGCAAGACGCTGGTCGAGCACTGCGTGGCCGCCTTCGACCAGGCGCCGGGCATCGACGAGATCCTGGTGGTGATGGCCCGCGGGTACACGGGGCAGGTCAAGGCGACGCTCACCGACGCCGGGTACCGGAAGGTGACGGCCGTCATCGAGGGCGGCGCGACCCGGCCAGACTCGACCCGGGCGGCCCTGGCCGCCATCGCGGCCACCGCGCCAGCCACGGCAGGCAGCGCCCCGGGCGCCACGGCAGGCAGCGCCCCGGGCGCCACGACGGGCACCGCCCCGGGCACCGCGCCGGGCACCGCGCCGGGCGCCACGACGGGCACCGTGCCGGGCGCCACGGCGGGCACCGCGCCGGGTGACTGCGGCGTGCTCTTGCACGACGCCGCCCGGCCGCTGGTGGACCAGCGGATCATCGCGGACTGCGTCGCCGCGCTGCGGGTGCACGACGCGGCCGGGGTGGCGGTGCCCGCATCCGACACCATGGTGATCACCGGCAACGGCGTGATGCAGTCGATGCCGCGCCGGGAAACACTGCTGCGCTGCCAGACCCCGCAGTGCTTCCGGCTTTCCGTGATCACCCGGGCGCACGAGCTGGCCGCGGCCGACCCCGCATTCACCGCCACCGACGACTGCGGCGTGGTGCTCCGCTACCTGCCGGACGTCGGCGTGCACATCGTGCCGGGCAGCGAGCGCAACATCAAGATCACCTACGCGCAGGACCTCGCCGTCGCCGAGGCTCTGCTGGCCCGGGGGGATGTGCTGGCCCGGGGGGACCCTGCTAGCCCGGGGGGCGACCCCCCGGAACCCCCCGCCAGCCCGCTGCGGTTCTCGCCGTAGTATCGCGCGGCCGGAGGGGCTCTGCTTTCTCCCCCGAACCCACCCTAGGCCCCTCGCGGACCGGCGTGATCGCGGACCGGCGTGATCGCGGACCGGCGTGATCGCGGACCGGCGTGATCGCGGACCGGCGTGATCGCGGACCGGCGTGATCGCGGACCCGCGTGATCGCGGACCCGCGTGATCGCGGACCGGCGCGATCGGCTAGTTGCGCACCGCCTGCTTCACCAGGGTGCGGCCGAACTCCCAGATGAGCCCGCTGCCCCGGCTGGCGTCCTCGAGCACCTCGCCGAACGCCTCGGAGAACAGCTTCACCTCGGCGTCGCCGATCATCAGCGGCGGGATCAGCTTGATCACCTCCATGTGATCGCCGGACACCTGGGTGAGGATGCGGTGCCGCTGGAACAGCGCCACCACCACCATCTGCGCGAACAGGCCGACCCGGGCCTTCTGCAGCATGTTCCAGCTGGTCCGGGCGCGCAGCGACGACGGCTTGTCGAACTCCAGCCCGATCATCAGCCCGCGGCCCCGCACGTCGGCCAGGACGTCATACCTGTGCATCATGGTGGTCAGCGAGGTCTTCAGCGCCTCCCCGGTCCGCGCCGCGTTCTCGACCAGGCCCTCGTCGTCGAGCACCGCCAGCGAGGCCAGGCCGGCCGCCATAGCCAGCACGCCGCCCTTGAAGGTGGTGCTGTGCACCATGACCCGGTCCATCGAGGAATAGACCTTCTCGAAGATCCAGCCCTTGGCCAGCATCGCCCCGACCGGCACGAACCCGCCGGATAGCGCCTTGGCCACGGTGACGATGTCCGGCACGACCTCCTCGTGCTGATAGGCGAAGAACGTGCCGGTACGGCCGAACCCGCTCTGCACCTCGTCGCAGATGAGCAGCGCGCCGTGCTCGTGCAGCAGCGCGGACGCCGCCGTCAGGAAGCCATCAGGCGGCATGTGCACGCCCTTGCCCTGGATGGGCTCGATGATGAGCGCCGCGACGTCGCCCTTGCGCAGTTCGGCCGCGAGCGCGTCCAGGTCGCCGAGCGGGACGGACGCGTCGGGCAGCAGCGGGCCGAACCCGAGGCGGAACTCGGCCGAGCCGTTGACGGATAGCGAACCCGTGGTGAGCCCGTGAAACGCGTGGTCGCAGTAGATGACACGGCGGCGACCGGTGGCGTACCTGGCGAACTTCAGCGCGGACTCGACCGCCTCGGTGCCGCTATTGCAGAAGAACACCCGGTCAAGACCTGGTGCCTTGGCGAGCAGTCGCTGCGCCAGCAAGCCCGGCAGCGGCCCGCAGTCGAACTGGGTCCAGTCGGCCAGGTTGGCGTCGAGCGCGTCGTGCAGCGCCTGGCGGATCACCGGATGGTTGCGGCCCGCCGCGAACACGCCGAAGCCGGCCAGGAAATCGGCGTACTGGCGGCCGTCGGAGTCGTACAGGTACGCGCCCTCGGCCCGCTCGTAGACTTTGTCGAAGCCGATCGCGTGCAGCACCTTGGGCTGCTGCGGGTTCAGGTACCGGCCGTACAGCTCATATCCGTCGTCGCGATGGGCCGCGAGCAGTGCCGGGAGGTCGAAGTCCATGGTTCATTCTCCCCCTACCGCGGCTGCTCCTTCCGCTTTCTTTTGTTCCGAACGGACACGGGTGTCAGCTTCGCCGGACCGGTGCAGCTTCCGCGGGCTGGTGAGGAACCCGGTCCCCCAGCATATGTGCATGACGCCGAGGACCAGCGGTACCCGGATCCGCACGCCCGCGGGCAGGCGCCGGGCGAGCACGGTCCCGACGGCGGTGATCCCGGCCAGGTAGGTGACGGGGATCACGAGTCCGGCGGCCAGCCAGCCCACGCCAGCGGGCGCCCCCGCCGCGATCGCGGCCAGCCCGGCCGCGCCCGCCGCCAGGCCGAACGCGATCAGCCCGGCCGCGGCCGGCGGCGCCAGGTAGCGGAAGCTGGCCGTCTCCGGGTGCTCGCGGATGACCACCCGCCGCCAGCGGCCGTAGTGGAAATACTGCGCGCCGAGGGTGCGCACGCTCGCCCGCGGCCGGTAGGTGACGCGCAGTTCGGGGGTGAACCAGATCTGGCCGCCGCGCGCCCGGATGCGGTAGTTCAGGTCCCAGTCCTCGGCCCGGAGCATTCCCTCGTCGTAGCCGCCGGCCTGCTCGATCGCCTCCCGGCGGTAGACCCCGAGGTAGACGCTGTCCGTCGGCCCGGCCCCGCCGCCGGTGTGGAACGCCGCCGAGCCGACCCCCGCCTTGGAGGTCATCCCCCAGGCCACGGCCTGCTGGAAGGCGGTCACGCCCTCGGCGGCCATGACCCCGCCGACGTCGGCCGCCCCGGTCTCGATCAGCGCGGTGACCGCGGTCGTCAGGTAGCCCGGCGGCAGCATGGCGTGCCCGTCGACGCGGGCGATCACGGCGTGCCGCGCCGCGCGGACGGCGGCGTTGAGCGCCGCCGGGATCTTCCCGCTCGGGTTGGCCACGACGGTGACCCGCGGGTGGGCCGCCGCTAGCTCACGCGCCAGTTCCTCGGTCCGGTCGGCCGAGGGTCCGACCGCGAGCACGAGCTCGAGCTCGCCCGGGTACTCCTGCCCGAGCACATGCCGCACAGACTCCGCGAGGTGCCGTTCCTCGTTCCTGACCGGCATCACGACGGATACAGGTGGGAATTCCATGACGCTGGTCACCGTACCGCAGCCGGCGCCCGCGTTAACCCTTCTCCGGATAGGCTCCGGTCAGGTCACAGGCCTGAGTCCTCCAGCATCTCGGTGACCAGGGCGGCGATCTGGGATCGTTCGGACCTAACCAGCGTGACATGTGCGAACAGCGGGTGGCCTTTGAGCTTCTCGATCACCGCGATCACGCCGTCGTGCCTGCCGACCCGCAGGTTGTCCCGCTGCGCGATGTCGTGGGTGAGCACCACCCTGGACCCGGAGCCGATCCTGGACAGCACGGTGAGCAGCACGCCGCGCTCCAGGGACTGCGCCTCGTCCACGATCACGAACGCGTCGTGCAGCGACCGGCCCCTGATGTGGGTCAGCGGCAGGACCTCGAACATGTCCCTGGCCAGGACCTCGTCGATGACGTCCTGCGTGGTGACCGCGGACAGGGTGTCGTAGACGGCCTGGGCCCACGGGCCCATCTTGTCGGCTTCCGACCCGGGCAGGTAACCAAGCTCCTGGCCGCCGACCGCGTAAAGCGGCCGGAATACGATGACCTTCCTGTGCTGCCGCCGCTCCATCACCGCCTCGAGCCCGGCGCACAGCGCCAGCGCGGACTTGCCGGTGCCGGCCCGGCCGCCGAGCGACACGATGCCGATCTCCGGATCGAGCAGCAGGTCGAGCGCGACGCGCTGTTCGGCGCTCCGGCCCCGCAGGCCGAAGGCCTCCCGGTCGCCCCGCACCAGCTGAACGGATTTGTCCGGCTTGACCCGGCCGAGCGCGCTGCCGTTGGACGAGGTGAGGACCATGCCGGTGTGGCAGGGAAGATCGCGGGCCGGCTCGCATTCCAAGGTGCCTGTTTCGTATAGCTGCTCGATTTCACCGCTGCCGATGTCGAGCTCGGTCATCCCGGTCCAGCCTGAGTCCACCGGCAGCTCGGCGCGGTACTCCTGCGCGGCCAGCCCGACGGCGGCGGCCTTGACCCGCAGCGGCAGATCCTTGCTGACCAGGACGACGTCTTCGCCGTCGGCCGCGAGGCTGCACGCCACTGACAGGATGCGCGAGTCGTTGTCCCCCATCCGGAACCCGGCAGGCAGCACCTGCGGGTCGGAATGGTTGAGTTCGACCCGGACCGTGCCGCCGAGCGTCCCGACCGGAAGTTCCGCGTCCAGCCGGCCGTGCTCGATGCGCAGGTCATCGAGGTGACGCAGGGCCTGGCGGGCGAAGTAGCCCAGTTCGGGATGGTGCCGTTTGGCTTCCAGCTCAGTGATGACGACGACCGGCAGTACCACCTTGTGCTCGTCGAAGCGAGTGATGGCTGCCGGATCGGCGAGCAGGACGCTGGTGTCGAGTACATACGTACGGCGACCTTGAGAATTGACCACGCAGACTCCCCTGGGCGCCAGGGCAAGCCCGGCGCCAAGACAGGACACAGACGTGTCGGATGGGCCGGGCCTGGCCCTCGAAGGGCCGTGCCGGCCCTTCTGTCATCTCGCCTGCGCGCAGAGCGCGAAGCTCAGAGATCTGAGGGCCCTCCCGGGAACGGCGCCGCGCCGTCCACCACTAACGAAGGTACCCGCGTTCGTGTTTCGGCAAAAGCACCGCTAGGTTACTAAGCCGCAATTCAACGCTTAACCTGCGGTTACGTACCGAATCTGCGATTGCGCGCCGCGTAGGAGCGCAGCGCCCGCAAGAAGTCGACCTTGCGGAAGGCAGGCCAGTAGGCGTCGCAGAAGTAAAACTCCGAGTGGGTGCTCTGCCAGAGCAGGAACCCGCCGAGCCGCTGCTCGCCGGAGGTGCGGATGACGAGATCCGGGTCGGGCTGGCCCGCCGTGTAGAGATGCTCGGCGATGTGCTCGACGTCCAGCACCTCGGCCAGTTCCTCGATCGTGGTGCCCTTAGTCGCCTGCTCCTGCAGCAGCGAGCGGACCGCGTCGGCGATCTCACGCCGCCCGCCGTACCCGACCGCCACGTTGACGAGCAGGCCGGGATAGTGCGCGGTCGCCTCGCCCGCGTCCTTCAGCACCCGGACCGTGTCGCCGGGAAGCAGGTCGAGTGCGCCGACCGGATTCACGTGCCACCGCTCCGCCACCAAGCCCTGCACGGTGTCTTCGATGATCTTCAGCAGCGGCACGAGCTCACTGGCCGGCCGGGTCAGGTTATCGGTGGACAGCAGCCACAGGGTGACGACCTCGACGCCGCTCTCGCGGCACCAGTCGAGCAGCTCGAATATCTTGTCGGCGCCCTTGCGATGGCCGCTGCTGACATCACGAAATCCCGCTGACTTGGCCCACCGCCGGTTCCCGTCGCACATCACCCCGACATGGCGCGGGATAGCGCTGGGCGACAGGGAAGCCTGGATCCTGCGCTCGTAAAGCCGATAGGCCAGGTCGCGAAGTCCCATGCTGGAGGCCTTCCTCGTCACCGTGATGATCTACGGCAAACGTACCCAACAAGTGGAACGCTCCGGTTATCGGCTGAGGATTCGCAAGGGAGCCAGCACGCTCCCCCGAGCGACTTGACGAGAGATTCGCCGAGACCGGGTAAGCAGTTGAGGAACTCCTTACGCTCCCGCTCGCGGCTGGCCACCATCGCGTCGTGCTCGTCCGTCCGGCCTTGCCTGGCGTAAAGCCGCCGCGGCGGGAGGATCCCGATGTCGTCCACGCCCGGTATCGCGGCCGCCGCCGCGTGGCCGAAATCGGGCTCCTCGGTCCACTCGATGGCGCCCTCGACGATGCCCTGCACGATCCCGGAGGAGTAAGAAATCGTTACATTCTTGGAACCTGGGACGCGCAGGAACTTACCTTCCTCGTCCTTGATCACCCCTCGTCCTTGATCAACGTGGCGCCTGGTTCCCACGCGGCCGGGTCGGACCCGATATAGCCGTTCGGAGGTGGACTATAGGTATAGACCATATAGCTTTCCCTGATCGCCTATCAATAATCCGCTAACCTGGTGTGGACCAATAGCCTGGGCCAATTGGCTAGAACAATCAGGCGCTGGCCGGACCCTGATCGCGCACTTCCTCGACGTGCCGCAAGGCCGCACGCAGCCGGGACAGCCAGGAATCCGCGTTCTCTCCGGTCAGTCGCACGCACCACGCCAGCGCGTCGCTGCGACTGCGCGCCACGCCCGCCTCGACGAGCGTGTCGAGGACCCGGCGCTCGGGCTGGCGCAGCCGGGTCATCACCGGAACCGAGAGTGTGGTGAACATCTCGGTCACGTCCGCACAGGTGACTCCCCATGACACCTTGCGCCGGAACTTGTGCTCGGCCTCCCGTGCGATCTCGATCCGGCGGCTCCTGGTCTCCTCGCGGAACCTGCGGATCCGGCCTTCGGCGGCCGCAGCCCGCTCGGCGTCCGACGCCCCGGCCGTCTCGGGGGCAGGCAGCACCCCCACGATGGTGATCTCCTCGCGATCTACCTGGATCTCCGGCGTCGCCGTGAACCAGTCACCGGGAAGCCGGCCACTGAACCAGCCGCGTACTTCCTCGGTGGCGGTGCCCTTGCCGTGACCTGAGGTCGTCTGGCTACTAGCGTTCGTGTCGTCACCCGTCTGGCCCGCGTCGTCCGCATGAGCGGAACCTTCTTGCTCTGTATTCATGTAATTATGATTACACCTTCACGGCATGCCGTCAATTACCAGGCAGAGCCGCGGACGCCTGGGCCCGCCGTCAAGAGGCCTGCCCGGGCGTCTTCGCCGCCCTGTGCGGGAAGGGCTACTGCCGTTCGCGTCAGCCGCGGGAATTTCTTCCCGCCCCTTGAGTAACAGACCCGGGGACCTGCGTCGCTCTCCGCGCGTATCCCCCTGCCTGGATGGCTGGGGGCCGAATCTGGAGGAGAAGAATGCGTATATCCCTGACCCGGGCCGCGTCGGGTGCGGCGGCCGCGGCGGCGCTGGCGCTGGCGCTGACCGGCACCGCCAATGCTGCGCCCATCCCCGTGAAGGTGCACACGACGCTGTCGATCGTGGAGTCAAGGAGCGTTATCAGGGCCGGAGGCAAGGACCTCGTCGCCGGCACGCTCAGGGCGGGCATCAGGAGGGGTCTCGCGAAGGAGATCGTCTACCTCGACCGTGTGGTCGGCAAGAAGCTCGTTCCGGTGAACGTCGGGCTCACCAACAGGGCGGGCACGGTCGCGTTCACGGTGCGGCCGAAGGTCACGGCAAGGTACGTGCTGGTGTTCAGGGGCACCGGGGCGCTGGCCCGCTCGCACAGCGGGATCGTCACCGTCAAGGTGATCCCCTAAGCATTCCGGCCAGGTTAGGCACGTGTTCACGTCGGCGGCCTCGGCTGATGTCTGCCCCGGGCCGGGCCGCCGGCGTGGCTTCGCGCCGTACCGTTCTCGGCACGCACGGCCCGCTGGCTGTGGGATCATGCTGACGCGATGGGCACCGAGGCGGACGACTTCGACGACGAGCTGGTCCGGGTCAGATCCGGTGATGAGACGGCATTCTTGCGTCTGTGGGAGAACCTGCAACCGCGGCTGCTGCGGTACCTGCGTGTTCTCGGCTGTGACGAGGCCGACGACGTGGCGAGCGAGACATGGCTCCAGGTGGTCCGCGACCTGCACCGCTTCGAGGGCGGGGCGGATGACTTCCGGTGCTGGCTGTTCACCATCGGCCGTCATCGGGCCATTGACGCGTCGCGGGCCCGGATCCGGTCCCGCAACAGGCTGATGACCGCGGCCATCACCCCTATGGTCAGTGAGAACCCGGTGGAAGAGGAGGTGCTCGGCGGCCTGTCGGCAAAGCAGGCGGTCGCCTTGGTGGCCGGGCTGTCCCGTGACCAGGCGGAGGCCGTGGCGCTGCGGATCGTCGTCGGCCTGGACACCGCCGCGGTTGCCCGTATCCTGGGCAAATCGCCCGGGGCGGTGCGCATTGCCCTGCATCGCGGCCTGCGTGCCCTGGCCGCGGACCCCCGCATCCGGGGGCTGGAGGCGGT